>FTEL01002382.1_pt1 | contig 11149 bp, 11 predicted proteins | sample 1658911 | NCBI WGS metagenome assembly FTEL01 (sample SAMEA3914869, study PRJEB12502) | metagenome | biome: forest; material: soil | place: USA | collected 2012-03-12 | depth 0.1 m
GACTGAGGGGGACGGGCAGTGAAGAAGGGAGGGCGGTGCGGGAAAATATGGGGGATAGGGTGGAAGAGCGGATGGAGGGGGATTTGATAGGGGAAGGGAGAACTGACGCAACTGGGGGTGCATTCGGGTCGGGGGCTTCGGCCCTCCGCCTTGCTGCGTCGGCGACGAGGCCCTCGAGCTCATTGAGGCGTGCCACCACCTGCCGGTTGGCCATGATGGAGTCGAATTCTTTCTGCGGGTGTGTCAGTGAATATTCTTCTTGTGACGCAAGCTTCTTGAACACCCGTCGTCCAGCGACCCCATCCAGAAAGAAACAGCCTCCTTGGTCTCTCGCCACCATTTCCACCCCCTTTCAACGCAGACCGACGCCTTCAACCACCCCATATAAACTCCCTCCCCTTAACCCTTCCATCATGGCATACCGCACCCTCTCATCCAGGAACATCCCCCAACTGCTTCTCCTCCACCACCTCACCCACCATCCCCGACCAACCCTCTCCCCCTCCAGTCCCAACCCCCCCAAAAACAAACACCTCCAACAACTCATCCCCACAACTCCCAAAACACCTCCCTCCGTCCGCCCAAACCAACGCATCAAAACAAGACAACAACCATAACACGAGATGAGATAAACATACCTTCCACAACCCCCCCAACCTCTCCACCATCTGCCTCTGCACAAACTCCAGCGTCCCGGGCGCCTTGGCCGCGGCCGTCGGGAAACACGCCGCAAAGTTCTCCTTGGAGATCTTGTCCAGCGACCGTTTCGCGACCGACTCGAACAGTGCCTGCAGGCGGGCGGCGCGGGGGCCGGGTTGTATCTCCCTTTGGGGCTCTTGGTCGTCTCCTTCTTGGGGGTCGTCGGAGGGTTGGTCGGAGGAGGGTTCTGGTTGTTGTTGTTGTGGTTGTTGTTGGTGGGGGGGTTGTGATGTTGACGGGGTGGGTTGTTGTGTGCGGCCTTGGGGTTGGGAGGATGTGGGAGGTGGCTGGGCGTCGGTCATGTCTGTGTCGATATCGGGGTCTTGGTGGTGGCGTTGCCCGCGCGGCGCGGGGTCGTTTTCGGAGGACATTGCGCCCCTCGCCTCTTGTTTGAATTCCTTGTAGATCGCCGTTCTCACGGGTAAATATTTCGTCGGTCGGATACGGTGGTGAGTGCGTGCTGGCGTGGGTATGTGGTGAGCTGTTGAGGGTCTAGTTGAGGGCGAATTGTTGGAATGGAGATGCCGTCGCGTCGCGGTTGGCGTTCCAATGAGCAGTTGTCGCGTCGAGGCTGATGGGAACCTTGGCGGCGGGGTGCAGCGACAGGGGGCTGCAAGCCCCCACAACCGCTAAGAGCTTGGCTCGCAGGGGGGCTGCAGAGGCCAAGTGCAGGCCTGCAGGGGTCGCGGCACACTGTGTCGCAGCAGGAAGCTGGAGCTCCAGCCCGAGCTCTCTCCTCTGCAGCTGTCAACACCAACCGACGACATCCCGAGACCTCAACCACAACACACCACCACAACCGCACCCGCACCACCACCACACACAATGGCGCACAGTAAGGCCCCCTCCCACACCTACTTCCTTCCCCCCATCTGACGGCGCAGGCAAAAGAAACACCAGCCGGCCCATCTTCACGTCGCACGAGCGTGCCATGGCGCGCGCCGCCTGGGGCTCCTCCACCGCCCGCCTCTCGCGCGACTCCTTCCTGCCTCTCGCCTCGTGCTGGCTGTGCCTCGAGCCCGCCGTCGACCCCGTCGCCTGCCTGCACGGCGACGTCTTCTGCCGCGAGTGCGCCCTGAGCAACATTCTGGCCCAGAAGAGGGAGATCAAGCGCGCCGGCCGCGCCCGCGAGCACGAGGAGCGCGATGCGCTGGAGGATAAGGCCCGGAGAGATGCCGAGGCGCAGGCGCGGGCTGTGAGAGAGTTTGAGATGACGCAGGCTGGGTTGAGTATCAAGAGGGCGGGGGAGGAGCAGGGGAAGGGGAGTAGGGCGCCGGATGCGGGGTGGGATAGGCCGAGGGTGGCGGAGGCGCCCGGGGGAGAAGCAACGCCGGTTGAGAATGGGAAGCCGGGGGGGTTAGAGAACGGCGCCCCGAAGGCGGGAGACAAGCGCAAGTTCTCGCTGGACCCGGACGAGGTGTCGCGCATTGCCGACGAGGAGCGGGCCAAGGCGAGGCGAGCGCTCGATGATGAAAAGGTAGGACGGACGGATACCGAGGCCTTTCTAAAGTGTCACTTTCTCTTGACTGACTGCTAACCCCTTCCCAGACCTCCAAACCTAAACTCCCCTCCTTCTGGTCGCCCTCGGTAACCCCCTCCTCCACCAGCACCACCAACCTCCACGAAGTAAAAAAGCACGTCAAGACCCAACCCACCTGCCCGGCCTCCGCCGAAGACAAACCCCACCACTACTCGCTCCACACCCTCATCACCATCAACTTCACCGAAGAGCCCGACGCCGACGACACCACCAAGAAGCCCCAGCGGATCTGCCCCGCCTGCAAGAAGGGCCTGACCAACTCCTCCCGCGCGACCCTCGCCAAGCCGTGCGGGCACGTCCTGTGCAAGAGCTGCGTGGACCAGTTCATGAAGCCCGCGGCGGGGGATGCAGTGCGGTGTTATGTGTGCGAGGCTGATTTGACTGAGACGCCGCCGAAGAAAGAGGGCAAGGCGGACTGGGGGAAGGAGAAGATCAGACCGGGTTTGGTCGAGCTGCGCCGCGAGGGGACGGGGTTCTCGGCGGGGGGGGCGAATCAGGTCAAGAAAGACACGGTTACGTTCCGTGTTTGAGGGACTGGTTGAGTGTGGTAGTAAGGGGGGTTGTTTGGAAATTAATTCTTGGGAGGGAGTCCACGAGGCGGAGCCAGGAGGGTGATAACCTCTCTGGTTCTCGCCGTCCATTGCCTCTCACACTCCGGACTTGCTTTCCATGAAATCGAACCCCGGGAGAGGTAGTGATACACCGTCGCTGCCAGCCTCAATGCCACCCACCCCTTTGGACAAATGCAGTTCGATTGTGCCCCTCCAACTCTGCGTAACCCACGCCCCACCACGAAAAATTTAAGACAAGCAAAATAAACAAAAACAAACCACCGCACCCCCGAATCCCAAGTAAACAACCATTGGACATTTTGGACGAGCTGGGAATCGAACCCAGGACCTTTCGCAGACAGTAACCCAAGAGAAGCTCTCAAGGATGGTGAATGCTAAGCGAACGCTCTACCAACTGAGCCACACGCCCTGACTCGGGATACCGAAGAGGTGGAGAACCACCGGGTGGAACCGATGGGGAGGGGAGGGTGGAATATGGGTTATCAACCACGGAGGGAGGGTCATGTTGTGGGCGATGATGGAGTTGGGAACTTCACGGAGATGTGGGAACGGCAGATGGATGATTTGGGAATGTAGGAGCAGTAAGCGGGCAAAATCGTCGTCACCTGGACGAGTTTAACGGAGAGGGAGTACCGGGAAAGGATCCAGTCGACGACGCATGCGTTTCAAAATCTCTTCGCCTATACTGCCAGACACTACACTACCCCAATCCCTAGCTAGCCCAGAGCCACCACCCATCATACACAAGCGGGCAACAAAACCCAACAGCCACCCCTCCCCTCCCCATATCCTCATATCCCCATCCTGCCCCAAGCATACGCCCGCACCGTCGGGATGAAACCCAACCGAACCCAACCTAGCCAAACCAAGGCACGGAAAACCAGAGCAGGGGAAACCGAAAAAGAAAACCTAGAAAGCCCGCCACCCAAACCCAGTATCAAGATTCCCAACCAACGCCACAGTAGTGCAGTGTGCAGTATCAATCCCCCCAAGCCAGCCAGCCTCCATTGCCCAAAGCAAAGCACCGCCGTCCATGCATCCTGCATTAGAGCCAAGCCGTGATCCCAGTGAGTGCAAAAGGAAAAGAAGAAGAACGCCCAGCACCTCGTTATATAACCCCCCCCCATCCCAGGAGACCAAAAGGCTCCAGTCCATTGGAGGTAGGGGAGAAGCAGAAGGTGGCACACCCTCACCCTCCGTCAACGACGCAAGTGAGAAAGAAAAGCAGAAAGAGACGGGGTAAAACAACGACGAAGGTATGAAAAGAAAAGGGGGGGTAATACAGCGCCCAACCCGCGACCGGGGGTATAATAATAATAACATCAAGGCCTCAGAGGGAAAACGAGAAAAAAAAAGGAAAAGAAAAAAGAGAAATCCACGCCAACGAACAACAACGCAGACACCACCCTCACATCCCCGGACACACCTCCGCCTCGTTGATACCCACGCCGCTCCCAGGCATCGTCGCGGCTGGCGGGATCACGCTCTGCCCACTCGCAAGCGCCTCCGCTGCCGGCATCTCCGTGGTCATCGCCGCGCAAGCTGGCATGTCTGGCGCCAATGTGGCAGCCGTGGCCGGCATCCCCGGCGTCGATACGGGGACTGGCACCCCCGCCGCCAACGCCGCGGCCGTCACCTTCGGCGACGCCACCATCGGGCGTAGGTTGTGCGGCCCCGCGATCGCGACGGCGGCTGCCATTGAGGCGGCGGGGAATGTGAATTGTGATTCGGTTGGCTGGCGGGCCTGCTGCTGCTGCTGCTCATGTAGTGACTGGGTTTGGAGTTGAGGCTGCTGTTGAGCCTGCGGGGCGCGCTGGGCGTGTTGGACCTGGAGAGCCTGCACAGCCTGCAAGGCCCTCTGCGCTTGTCGAGCTTGCTGCTGAGCTTGTTGCTGAACCTGTTGCTGGGCCTGCTGCCGAACCTGCTCTCGAGCCCGCTCCTGAACCTGCTGCCGAATCTCCTCCTGAGCCCGCCCTTGAGCCTGTTGTTGAGCCAGCTGAGCCAGCTCCTGCCGACCCCTCTCCAAAACCTGCCGCTGGGGCGGCAACTGCTGCACCCCCCGCCCCAACGTCATATGATCCAACCTCGGCGGCGAGAGCGATGACGACGGCGCGGGCGTCCGCAGGCCCAGCCCCTGCCTGAGGGCGGCCATGCGGCCCTGGATTTGCATCTGCTCCTGGAGGAGCTGTTGGGCGCGGCTGGCGCTGCGCGGGCGACCTGCCGGGGGGAGTGGTGTAGATTGTTGGGCGGGCAGGGAAGGGGATTGTTGGGTTGGGAGCAGGAGTGGCGTGGATTGTTGGGCGGGCGGTTGCGGGGATTGATGGGCATGGAGGGCGGGGGGCTGCTGAGGCTGGAGACGCGGTGATTCCTAATTTACCCACGCCTCCTGTTGCATCTGCGCCAGCTGCTGCTGGGCCTGGTGCTTCAGGACTTGCTGTTCCCGGCGTTGCTGCTCTCTCGCAATCTGCAGCTCCCTGGCAGCCTGCGCCTGAGCTTCCCGCTCCCGGCGCGTGCTAGCAGTCTTCTCGCGGCGTTCCGTATCGCGGACTTTATCCTCCTCCGCCTTCCGCTCCCGGGCCATCTTCTGGCGGCGCCGGCGGTCGCGCGACTCCTGCACGTGCAGTTCCTCCGCAATCCGCCGTCCGGTCCTGGTCATCAAGAGAGTCTCCAAGCTGGGGGGCGGATCTGCTTTGTCATCTTCCACTGTCAGCGGCGGGCCCAAGTACTCTCCCCCTGTCAGCGACGGGCCCAAGTACTCTTCCCGTGTCAGCGACGGGTTCCAGTACTCTTCCCCTGTCAGCGACGGGTCCCAGTACTCTTCCCCTATCAGCGACGGGTCCCAGCACCCCAGGGGCACAGGCAACGGCACGAAAAAAAATTCGAAGGCTGGGGATTGAGCTTCCTACGCTCGACCGGTAACCGAGGGCCGTCGCTGCGGCGGGCCCGCGAGGCTGAAGCTCGACGAGCGCCGGGAGAAGTCGCCACCGCCGGCGCCGGACGCCGCGTCGGGCTCGCCCGGGGCGTCCTCGTAATCGTTGAAGAGGCCCGGGTGGCCCTCGGGCAGGCGCTGGGCGCCGTAGCCGACGACCTTGAAGATGTTGACGCGGCCGCCGTTGGTGGCCGTCTGCAGCTGCTCGTGCAGGCGGGCGAGCTGGTACTGGCGCTTGGTCGGGGCGAAGACGGGCTGTGGCACGACGGGTTGCGGGTTCCAGTTGGCGAGGGCGCCCATGACGGCGGCCGTCTCCTCGTCGCTGTCGACCTGGCCCTGCTCGGCGTCGTCCTCGTCCTCGAGGGGGGCATTGGCGTCGATGGCGGCCTTTTGCTGCTTCGCCTGGTTCTTCTTTTGATAGGCGGCGAGCAGCATGTCGTACGGGAGTGAGCGACCTGGGACCGCCCGCTTCGCGCTCATGCTGTGGCTCTTGCAGGTCAGCGAGCGCGCGCAGGGCTGGCCGTTCGGCAGCAGCACGCCGCACTGGCGCTCGACGTCGACGGGGCCCTTCGGCTTGGCGACCTTTGGCTTGGGCTCGTCCTTCTTCTTCTTGGCCTTGCCCTTGTCGAGCTCGCCCTCGGCCTTGCGCTTCTTGCCGGCGACGTTGGTCTTCTTGGCCTTGCCGGCCGTCTTGCCGGCGTTGCCGTCCTTGGGCTCGTCGTCGTCGTCGCTATCGTCGTCGGGGCGGGGCGCGTCGCCGTCGGCCTTGCGGGCCTCCTCTTCCCTGGCGGCTTCCTTCAGGCGCTCGCGTGCCTCGCGGGCCTCCTTCTTGCGCTGGGCCTTTTCCTTCTTAATCTTGAGGCACTGGGCGATGTGGTCCTTGGCTGCGGTGCGCGTGATGCCTTTCTTGCAGTGCTTGCACTGGAACATGTCCGGGATGTCTTCTAGGGGACGGCCCGTGATGAAGGTCTCGCGCGACGCCTCATCGAGCTGGTTGGTAACGGGGCTCGGTGAGGCGGCGGTGATGGCGTTGTCTTTGGATTTCTTCTTCTCTGCTGGCGGGGCGATGCGGGCGGGCAATTAGCAGGCGACCTTGGGAAGGCGCAAGTAATTAAAAGTCGCGCGAGGGGCGGCATACCTTCGACGACGTTGGCCTCCTTCCAGTTGCCTGGCTTGGCCTGCTTTGGGGGAGGCTTCCTGAGCTTGATCTTGCCGAAGGATTGTGGTCGCGGCGTGACGGATTTCTTGGTCGAGGCGACCTTGATGGTGGCCTCCTCATCTGCAGAGAAAGAAGGAAGGTGGTCAGCATTTTGGCCAGCCTGGAGGGTCTCGGGAAATGCTGGGAATCCCTGGAGAGGGGGTGGTGGTGCGTCGATGGGGGAAGGCGCGCGAGTTTGGGGGATCGATGGGGATCGGGGCTGTCGCATACCCTTGCGCGAATCCATCGTGGCCATGGTGTCGGCGCGGTCGAGTTATCAAAAGCGTGTGTGCATCCACAAAAGCTGGCTATCGTGAACGGCAGGGAGGCGCAGGTGAGGGCGACAGACCGGTGCTGCCCATGCCCGGCGCTTCGTTGATGGTCGTGTCGTGTCGTGATTGATGGTTGATGTCCCGGCACGCGCATAAACCCAACCAGTCGTTAGCTCGAATGCCTGAGTTGAGGCAAGCCGAACGCGAGCAAGGGGCAGCTCATTAAGGTGAGTTATCGATATGTAGTTATCGGTGCCTTGTCCAGCGATCAGGCGGCATACAGCGGCCCACTACAAGCATCATCGTTGTGCTGCTGCCAGGCGCAGCCTCGGTTACAGGCATGCGTACACATAAACAGCTGCACCTCAGGCAAGGATGACTCGGAGTTGCTCGGACTGCATCTCGCTGCAACAAAACAATCATCATTGAGACCTGCTCCCTATCCCTATCCCTCTACCCTGGACAATACGCTACAATTCCCCTCCCTGGTTCATTACCCACACCCTCTATCCCGCGTCATTGAAAGGCAACCCAAGATACTCCGTCCTCCCTCGCGTGGCCCCCCTGTCCCTTCCATTACTGCCAACGCCTCGATATGAGAATGCGCCTGGGTTGGCATCTGATGGTATTCCTCCTTCTGTGCTCCAGACATCCCGCGGCTGCGACCAAAATGGCGAAACATGGCTGCGGGAGGCTGTAAGTGATGAGCCCCCAACCTGTCATCGAAGAAGAGAGTTCCGCTGCCATGTCCCGTGCTTCTCCCTGAGGGCATGCCAGAGCTCTCGTCGTATGCAATTGCCGCCGCGAAGAATTGTTGGAACAGTAGTTTTCCCGCCCGCTACTGAAGCGAGCTGCGGACGCAGGTGCGCCTCCTCGCAGGTATTTTCGTCGGTGCGCGTTGCACCTGTGGTCCCGATCCGATACAGTCCGATCCGTCCCGTCCAGTCCATTCCCGTGACACGCTGCTCTGCCCTGCCCAGTCCTTAACTCCGGTCGCTAATACTAGTAGCCGCCGTAGTTGCCCTGGTTGGGCACCGTCTGCTGGTAGCCCCCGTGCGGGTGCATCATCTGCTGGGGCTGGAGGTGCTGCTGGTGCGGCTTGGGCCCCTGCTGGCCCACCATCAGGTCGGCGAACCACTGGTGGGTCAGCGCCTCAGCCGCCGAGATGCGCAGCTCGGGCCGCAGCTGCAGCATGCGCTGGAGCAGGTCGATGCCGAGCGGGTCGATCTGTGGGAGGATGCTGGTGAGAGGCTGGGTCGCGTACATCTGCCACGTCGTCTTGTACTCGGGGAACTGCGACAACCCGGGCCAGGTGCGCTCCGTCGGCGTGCCCATGATGCGGAAGATGCGGATGATCTGGTCCTCGTTGGTCGTGCCGGGGAACAGTGGGCGGCCCGAGAACATCTCGGCCATGATGCAGCCGGCCGACCAGATGTCGATGCTCGTGTTGTACGTCCTGCTGCCGAGCAGCACGTCCGGGGCGCGGTACCACAGGGTCACCACCTCGTTCGAAAAAGTGTTGACCGGGATGCCGAAGGCGCGGGCGAGGCCAAAATCTCCCAGCTTGAGCTGCCCCTTGCTGTTGATCAGGAGGTTCTGCGGCTTCAGGTCGCGGTGCAGCACGCGGTTCTTGTGGCAAAAGTCGATGCCCTTGAGCAGCTGGTACATGAAGGACTTGATGACGGGGGGCTTGAGAGCGCCCCTATCGCCCTGGGTGTCCATGTACTTCTTGAGGTCGCCGTCCATGTACTCAAAGACGAGCATCAGCTTGTTTTCGGTGTGGATGACATCGTGGAGCGCGACGATGTTCTCGTGCTTGAGTTCCTTCATCAACGAGATCTCGCGGATCGCCGTGCTAGGGGTGCCCTCCTCCGAGTCGAGATGAATCTCCTTGAGGGCGACGAGCTCGCCCGTCTGGCGGTTGCGGCCTTTGAAGACCTGCGCGGTGCTATCAGTACAGGGGCACCGCTAAGAGCCATGGAAGACGCCAACTCACCGTCGCATATGTTCCCTCGCCGAGCTTCTCCAGCTGCTGGAACGAAGCGGCGTGCCTCTTGCCGTCCATCGCTTCGGTGCGAGGGCGCGATCCCGCGGTGTCTGCTGGTACGGGGGTGGTTGCTGTGTTGCGATCGGGGGTGCCCGAGATGGCAAAGTGGGCGACCGGCGACGGTTGGGGGTGCGACGTGTAGCGGGGGTCAAAGAGGATGCTCCCAGCGGTGACGGGTCTGTGGGAGGGATCGGATCGCGGGGTGGAGAGCGGTATCGACGACGACGACGGCTGGGATGGTTGAGAAGCCGTGATGGAGGGGGCAGAGTCGCGAGGGGATGTCGGCGGCAAAGGGAGCCGGGAGTCAGTCAGTGAACTTGACTCTGTTTGAATTCAGGCTTCGCTCGGTGGGTTTGCTGGGGAGCGGATGCGGGATCGGCGCGTGGGGGATTCCGCAGCAGTCGACAGAGGGGTCCTGGGAGGCGCGCGGTGGTGGGCAAGCGGATGGGAGGTGAAGCAATGAATGGCGGTCCTCTGGTTCCGTCCTAAGTCGGGACTGGGCTGAGTCTTGTCCAAAGTTTCGAGGGCGACAGACGGGAGGGAGGGAGAGAGATGCTCGAGGCGACCGAGAGCCAACCGAAACACCTGCGTCAGGCCGCTGTGCTGGGCCAGGGTCGGGCCAAGGCAGCCCTGCGGCGGGTATTCGCTGCCCTCCAGCGCCTAGAAATTACCCCGCCACCCCACCTCGCCGCGCCCACCCAAGCTGACAGACCCTTGTTGCGCCTCAAAGAAGTGGCGATTTGATTCATCCCACTCTTATCCGTACTCCAACCCGCAATACTTAAGAAAAACCCAGAGAAAGATGGGGTGGGTGGAAGAAAGGCTCAGACACATGAAGCTATCAAGTCTTGATGTCGATCACCAAGAGCAAGGGCGACGTTGAATTAAAGCACATTCCACAATTCAGTGTTCCGGAAGCAGATAAACCGGTAGATACAAGATGCGAAACTGGTCTAAACGCCAACTCCGGCCAAAACCGCTTTCATCACGCTCCGCCCTGCCGAGAGTATTTTCCAGTCCGGAACCTTGACAGACTCTAACAGGCCTGACCTCATTGGCCCGACCACCGAGCAGTCTTCTTCCCTCCCATACCATGCACCCAGGGCTGCCCGTCTCATCCCTCAGTCAAATCCACCACGGCCTCTTCTTGGTCCTGGCACACCAGCAACAGGCATATATAACCCGTTGTCCCACGCACCCAGCACCCTCCAACTCCCCCCTTTACCTCCTCTCATCCCCTCTCGAAGTGCCCTCGGTAGCGACCGTCTCTTCGAGTACTGTGTCTCCTCGGTCCGCCCATCACAAGTTGTTCGCCTGTCGATCCTGGAGACGGACACGATGATATAAAATCGCAGTGAATTCCCCTCCCTTTCCACCCAACCCCATCACCACCTCTCTCACCCCCCCTTCGCCTCAGGCGCCGTCTCGACATCCAAATACTCCAGCGTAAACGCCGTCACAATCCTCGACCAGTCCCTGACCGTCGGCATATCCAGATGCGCCCCGTCATCCGCCATGGTATGCCACACCGGCGGGAACGGCGACGGAATAATATGCAACACCGGCGCGCCCCTCGCCATGAACGGGACATGGTCATCCCCCACAAACCCGGCCCCGCTGAAATCCGCCGACGCCTTCTTGCTCTCGGGCAGGAACGGGTTCTTCCCGGGTGAGCTCTCCAATAACCCCTCCTGCCTCAGCCGGCCCTCGACGGCCGCCATCTTCTTGTACGCCCAGTGCGTGCTCTGGAAATACGACGGCACCTCCGGGTGCGGCCCGCCGAGCAGGTCGAGCAGGACGAAGAGACTAATCTGCCGCAGCGGGTTCGCGAATGTCGACATGGCCGGGTAGGGTGTGGCCTCCCATTCCTCCGCCAGTGCCCTGGTTCCCCC
>FTEL01004859.1_pt1 | contig 11147 bp, 5 predicted proteins | sample 1658911 | NCBI WGS metagenome assembly FTEL01 (sample SAMEA3914869, study PRJEB12502) | metagenome | biome: forest; material: soil | place: USA | collected 2012-03-12 | depth 0.1 m
CATGGGGGGGTTGCGGGGTGTAGGTTTGGTTATGGGGTTGGTAGTAATTTTGGTTGGGGTAGTCCTCCTCGTCATCCTCGTCGTCTTCTTCGAGCTGAGAAGAGAACTCGTCCTCGGACTGCGGCCGGTGGTTGCCGCTGCGGATGCGGAAGGTGTGAAACAGGCGGCGGAGTTCCGTGGCCGGGATCGGGTCCAGCGCGAGGTCGTCGTCATCGATGTTGGAGAGGTCATCCGGATCCAGCGGGGCTTGCCGCTGCTGCTGCTGCTGCTGCTGCGCAGGAGCTGGGCGAAAGGGGAGGTTCGCGAACCGCGCTGGGCCGGACGCAGCCGGGCTGCCATCCGAGTCAATGTCCATCGCGTCCGGGCTGGCGAGGCGCAAGGGCCGGGGTTGAGAAAACTGCGCGAGGTCCTCCTCAAAGTCCGCATCAGTCGGCACAAGCAGCTTGAAGGTCGCCCCGAGCCGCTTCCTGGCCATGACCTGCGAGGCGAGGCTGGCCAGGTTGGCCCAAGCCAGGTCGAACCTGTACCGCGCGCGGCTGAGATCCTTCGTCTCGTCCATCTCCTCCTGTTCCGCCTCGAGGATCATCTCGCGCTCCTCCTCGGGCAGCTCCTTCCACCGCGCCTTGCGCGCGTGCTTGGGCTGCCACATGCCGGGTTCGAAGGGGACATTTCCGCAGCCTGAGTGGATCAGCTCGTGCTTGAGGGGCGTCCAGTCGGAAAAGGCGGGCGGCATCTCGTCGTCGCTCATGTACATCTCGTCGAGGCTGGGCACCATGCTGTTGCCCGTAGAAAAGTCGACGTGGCCGAAGATCATCATCTCGTCGATGCAGTTGTCGAGGTCGAGCTGGCGGCGGGCGGCCTCGAGGGGGATCAGCTCGTCCGGACGCATCAGGTGGTCTGGGCCGACACCCCAGCCTTCAAAGTGAAGAACGCCCAGCTGTTCGATGTCGAGGCCGTGCAGGGCGGCGCTGTTGCCCAGGTTGACGACCTGTTCCGGGCCGACGTCGTAGCGGAGCTTGAGCTGGCGGATCTCGGTGGTCGAGCGGTACTTCTTGCCGCGGAGGAGGGCCCAGAGCGGCGATAAGCCGCGCTGGCCCAGCATGAGGCGCATCAGCATGCTCGACTGGGGGCCGAAGACCGGGTCGTTGAAGGTGAGCAGCAGTTTGACGATGAAGAGCTGGGCCGTGTAGAGGTCCTCGTTGGTGAAGAAGTCCGGGTTATTGAGGAGTGTCATGCGTGCCTGGCTCGTGGCGGCGTCCATGATCAGCCACATCTTCATCAGGGACTTGGTCGCGCCCTCGGGGAGGCGGTGGCCGCGGCGGGCGAGGCAGGCGACGATGTCGCGGACCCGGATCTCGCGGTTGACGGCCATCTGCAGCCACAGCAGGCCGGGGATCAGGCGCACCTCGCCCTCGGTGTCGTTGAGCGGCGGCTGGCCCGCGACCTTGGCCTGCCCGGGTTGGGTGCGGCTCAGCTCGCGGTCGGCGGGGGTGACGAGGCGGTGGGCCGGGTCCTTGATGAACCAGCGGCAGTAGACGGGGCTCGAGTAGATGCGGGCGGCCGAGGGCGCCATGTGGCTCACCCAGGCGAAGATGCTGCTGCGCATGTGCTTGTTGACGGTCGCGTGGAAGACCCTGCTGACGCTGTAGAGGCGCACGATGTCGACGGGGCAGACGTGCTTGCACACCTCCACGATCATCTCGGTGCAGGAACAGAGCGAGGCGATCAGGTCGAAGCGGTCCTTCTTGGGGCGCCGGCAGAGGAAGCGCCACTGGGAAGAGGTCGTCTTGAGGGCGCGCAGGCGCTGGCGGGCAGTCTGGCGGAATTCGGCCAGGACGAACATGTTGGCGTCCTGCAGGCCCTCCTCAGCGAGTATGCCCTGCCAATTGTCCTCGAACTCGTTCTCTTCTTTCTTTTTCTTGGCCTCATCGTCGCTGTCGTCGTTCTTCTCGTCGTCGTGGTCCTCATCCTCGTAGATCTTGTGGGTTGCCGAGAAGCTGACCTTGGTCCTCTTGAAGGAGTGGGAAGGGACTCGGTTCATGTGCTGGACAATTTGCAGCGTGTCGGGCCTGATGCCTCGGGCTTCGATCTCCTCGCGCGTGGCATTGGCACGAGCAATCTCGGCGAGAGCGATTCTGCGGCGAGCAGCGGCTAACCTCTGTTCTTCAAGCTCGAGGTCTGGCAGGCCGCCACCCCCAAAGCCGGCAAGAGGGGCAGACATGAGAAAGTTGGGTTTCGAAAAGAAACAACAGAAAAGGGGTGAAAGCAGGCACGGCCTGGAAATTTGTAAAAAGACAGAAGGAAATTGTGTGATGTGGGAAGTGGAAAGTGTGCTCGTGTGGGCGATGTGTTGTGTTGTTGGAGAGGTGTGGTCGAGACACTCTGCCAGGTGGTGAAGGTGTGGGATGAGATCAGAAAAAGAGACCGAAAATCGGTGATGTGTTGGAGAAGAAGAAACGAGGGAAACCCCAACAGGCCGACCAAAATAAGTTCCAGCGACCGGCGATGCGTGGGACGAGCAGGTGTGTGATGTGAGGCGTGAGTGGCTGCTAAGATTGTTGCACTTGCGACTTTCTCCTATTATAGATCAACAACAATAGCAGCAATGCCGCAACAATGCACCCACCCGCCCACTCACAGCACAATACTAGGCCCGGCACACCCCCGCCATCACAATAACGCCCTCTTCGAATGAAACAGCAACTGATCGACCAGCTGGTACCTAGTCACACCGCAGACCTGCCTGCCGAAAGCACCAGTGTTGCCACTCTCGATGTGACCATGTAGGGGATAGTTTGTCTGTACTGTATGGATGGCAACGGAAAGAGCTGAATGGGTGATTCTGTATTGGTTAATCAACAAACAACACCTGCATGGCAATAAGGGTAAGGAAGTGATAGGTAGCTGTGAATAGGGGAGAGCACCTGCATGAGCCAGCTGCCTGCATACCAATCACACCCAACCAACCTCGTGTCGGATTCATTTCTCATTGCCATTTTCCAGTGCCTATTACTCCATAGGTATCTACCTGCTTCGTAGCAATTCCCAGAGTGCCAGTCTCCCCGCGATGTCACTTCTTAGACCCCTTCCCTGGCTTCTTCGCTGTTGCTGCCTTCTTCGAGAGCCTGGTGCTTTCGGCCACGTGCTGAGCCCACGCCCGTCTGGTCGTGACATATGACAGCCGCGACCGGGTCTCGGGCGCCTCAAAGTCGGCATCAGCGTCCTTGCTCGGCTGCTCGGACACACGATCCCCGTCTGACCTCTCCGATGTCTCCGAAAGCGAAAGCGCTCCAGCTGCTACCTGTAAGTCTGGCGGGCCCGGCTCCTCCCTATCCGCCTTATCTGCTTTCTTCTCTTTCGCTCCGGCCTTCGTCCCGGAGCCAGCATCTCTCCGCCTAGCAGGCCTCGACAACCCCGGCTTCTTCCCATCCTTCTTCTAGTTGGACGCGTCCATCTCGTTCATCGGCATCTCCACGTCGTCCTGGTTGACAATGGCATCCGCGACCTTCCAGATTTGGAGCAGGTTGTCCTCGGCGGCGCTGCACACGAGCCAGGGATCGTTGAGGTTCCAGCTGAAGTCGGCCAGGTGGTTTGTGTGCCCGCCGTGCATGAACAGGAGCTCGGGCGGGCCGTCCTCCTGGTCCTCGGGGAGCTGCTCGTCGCCGACGCGGCTGACGTCCCAGAAGATGACGCGCCTGTCGTAGCTGCCGCTACCGAGGATGCTAGGCTCGGTCGGGTGCCACGAGAGCGACGTGACGGCGTCGTTGTGGCCCTCGAGCGTGTAGATCTTCTGCTTGAGGTTGCGCATATCCCAGATGCCGATCGTCTTGTCGGCCGACGCGGTGGCGATGAGCACCTCCTGTCGGGGGTTAAACGACAGGGCGTTGATTGCGTCGCTGTGCCCGTCGCGTGCGACGACGGCGGCCCTCGTCGTATCCGCCCGGCGCACGTCAATGATCTGCAGCGTCAGGTCGTCCGACACAGTACCGATCCAGTGCTTGACCATGGGGTGGTACTGGACGTCATTGACGATGTGGTTGTGGTGGGTGTACTTGCGCGACGGCTTGAGAGTCTTGCCAGTTCCCTGGATGGTCTTCAGGTCCCTGTTTGCCGGCTTGGTTAGCAGTTGCCCCAACACAAACGGTCACTGGGGATGCAAACGTACCAGAGGAGCACCGTCTTGTCCTCACTACCGGTTGCAAGACAGCCCGCATCGTGCGGGTTCCAGCTCAGGCCGAATCCTTCCTCCTTATGGCCGATCAGCTCAATCTGAGGGCTGGGAGTGCCCGAGGGCGTCAGGCTGTGCTTGGTGCGGTCGAAGATAAGCACCTTGCCGTCGACGGCGAGGGTGGCAATGATGTCCGGGTTCTGGGGCTGGTAGCGGGCCTTGTTGACCTCACCAGGGTGGTCGATGCGCTGGGTGATGTTGAACCTGATGACGGGGGGCTCGCCGGACGAGGCCTTGCTGCCATAGCCGCCGATCTCGCCGCGCTCCTCGTCGTAGTCGCGCGGGTTGGGATCAACCAGCTTCGGAAGCTCTATCTCCGCCACTTGCAGGTAGTTCGGCTTGCCCTCGGCGGTGTGGGTTCCGATGAGAAGGCGATGGACTGTGTAGTTGCTATCCTTCACATCCTTGACATCGGGGAACCACTGGGTGGTCAGGGTGGGCCACTCAAGCGCAGTGCTTTAGCCAGGGAGCTGCACGTCAGCAACAATTCTATGAGGCAGCCGACTCGAGAACTCTCACCTCAGGATCATGTCGTAGAGGAAAGGGCTGTTCTTCTTCCACGTCTTGTATTCTGCAGCACCCGATCAGCAAGGCTAGCCAGATGTGAGATGCGCCAGAGCAACGTACCTTCATTGATGAGCCTCTGCTCCATGTCGGCCTCATCCTGGTCGTCCATGCTGACTGCACATAGTTAGGACCTGTCGCGATTTTGCGAAGATGGAGGAGGGGAGGGGAAAAGCAGAAATACATACCGTCGACGTCGTCGACCACTTCACCAGGGGCCATTGCGACAAGCAGAAACGGAGAGAAAGGGCGTCGTGCCGGGAAAAAACTGCTTGAATACCGATTCCGGCTGGTTCTGCTGATGAGAAATTCTGAAGTGGTTGGTGCAAAAACCGGAAGTGTGATGAAGAATCCGGTTGGCGATGGAATTTGGAGTTGACTTTCTTTCGAGGCTGCGAGAAGCGCGATTCACGGGACGCGACGTGAATCTTAATTGATCCCAGCGCTGTACAGTGCTGCCAGGAACACGCTTGACCGGATTCGTCTAGTGTGTGGCAGGAGAGTGAGAGAGAGCCGCACCCCAGTCCAGTCGCCGCTGGTGGGTTACAGGGGGTGTTTATGTGGGGCACAGTTGGTGGGGCAGGCTGCCTGCCACGAGCCACTCTATTGGTGCGTCAAGCTTGTGGCCTCCAAGGCTCCTGTTGTGGGGTTGGCCTCAGGGCCTCAGCGCCCAGCGGGGCCTCAGCACACTCCGTCCTCAGTGGCCAGTGCCCTTCAAGAAGAGGTCCTCAAGCGCATCATCTTCCCTCGCCGGCCCAGTCAGAGCTCGGCATCCTTTGCCATCGTGAGCCTTCTCCTGCAACCTTCTTCCCCCAAGACACACCCTATAACTCGTGGGTAGCTGCATCGGGTCGAAACCCAAGTCGGTGATTTGGTTACTGCGTCCTCTTGCGTCTGCGGCGTCCGGTTCTTCTGTGCTTTCTGTTTACTTTTTCGTCTTTGCCCCTCCATCTTCGTCTCGAGTCAGAGAAAGCCCGGCCATTTTTATTCAGTGCCGGCAACCCACCGCCCGCTGCGCTGCATCCTCTGGCACCTGCATCGTCAGCTCTCCTTCAGCCCCACCACCAGCATTTGCGTCGACGTCGACGTCTGCAGCGACCCAAGCGACCGACCTCGACCTCCCCCGCACCTTGAAACATCCACAACCAGCCAGACTGCCTGGTAGCGATACACACCTCTCGCACCCTGCTGCATCGCCAACATGGGGTACGCGCCCAGCTTCCGACGACGTCTTCTTCGTCACGATCCCACGATCCCACGATGCTGACAGCCTGTGCAGTGTTCCCAAGTTCTTCAGATGGCTCTCGGAGCGCTATCCGGCCATCTCTCAGCTCATTGCCGAGAATCGAATCCCCGAGTTCGACTGTCTCTACGTACGCCAGCCTCTCAGCCCTCTGCCAGCCTTCCGGCAGCTCCCTAGAAGCCTGCCGGTCTTGCTCCTCTCCCGCGCTCCCCTCCGCTGACCGATCCCCCGTAGCTGGATATGAATGGCATCATCCACAACTGTACCCACAAGGACTCGGACGATGTCCACTTTCGCCTCACCGAGGAGGAGATGTTCATCGCCATCTTCAACTACATCGAACATCTGTTTGGCAAGATCAAGCCGAAGCAGCTCTTCTTCATGGCGATAGACGGCGTCGCCCCGCGCGCCAAGATGAACCAGCAGCGTGCCCGCCGCTTCCGGACCGCCCTCGAGGCCGAGAAGGCTCGCGACAAGGCGATCAAGGAGGGCAAGGAGCTGCCCAAGGAGGAGCCTTTTGACAGCAACTGCATCACGCCTGGTATGGACTTGGTCTACCTCCTCTGTTTTGTCTGGCCTTCCTTTGCTGACCGAATCCCTCTTCTCCAGGAACCGAGTTCATGGCCAAGCTGACCCAGCAGCTCAAGTACTTCATCAACAAGAAGGTGTCGGAGGACAGGGACTGGCAACAACCCGAGATCGTGCTCTCCGGCCACGAGGTCCCGGGGGAGGGTGAACACAAGATCATGGAGTACATTCGGAATGCCCGCGCCCAGCCCGAGTACAACCCCAACGTCCGCCACTGCCTGTACGGCTTGGATGCCGATCTCATCATGCTGGGCCTCCTGAGCCATGACCCGCACTTCTGCCTCCTCCGTGAGGAGGTGACATTTGGCCGCCAGGCCAAGCACAAGTCCAAGGAGCTGGAGCACCAAAACTTCTACCTGATGCACCTCTGCATCGTTCGAGAGTACCTAGAGCTCGAGTTCCAAGACCTCAAGCGCGACGGCGCCATGGCCTTCCCGTTCGACATGGAAAAAGTCATCGACGACTTCATCCTCATGGCCTTCTTCGTCGGCAACGACTTCCTGCCGAACCTTCCCCACCTACACATCAACGAAGGCGCGCTCGCCACCATGTTCAGGATATACAAGTCCGTCCTGCCCAAGTGCGACGGTTACATCAACGAGAACGGGACAGTCAACCTCAAGAGACTTGGCATGCTCCTAGACGAGCTCGGAAAAGAGGAATACCGCTTCTTCGAGCACGAGAATGAGGATGCGAGCTGGCTGCGGGGCAAGAAGATGCTCGAGAACGACGAGACCGAGAAGGCGAGAGCGAGAGCTAAGGGCAAACTCATCGTCAGCTCCGACCAGAAGAATCTGTGGAAGCAAAAGATCCGGAAATTCCTCAACAACCGTACCTCTGAGTCGCTGGATCTTGGCGCCGATCTCAAGGCTGCAGACCGCAAGTTTGTCCAGGACCTCGCCGAGGCTGCTCACCTGGATTGGGCCACCAAGCCGGATGACGAGGGTCACCGCCACCTCATCCTCTCATTCCCTGCGCGGGATGAGGAAGACGAGTCGGACGAGGAGTCCCAGGCCGCCGTCCAGCGGATCGTCAAGCGGTACGACAATGCCCAGGCGCTCGACCTCACCTCGGCCGATGCCCAGGCCGCGATGGAGGCCAAATACCAGCAAATGTTCCAGCAGTGGAAGGACGAGTACTACTTCAAGAAATTCGAGGACTGGACCCCCGCCAACAAGAATGAAGAGCTCCGGAAGCTGACCGAGAACTACGTTCAAGGCCTGCAGTGGGTGCTCTACTACTACTATCGCGGTATTGCCTCGTGGCCCTGGTTCTACGGCTACCACTTCTCTCCCATGATCTCCGACGTTATGAAGGGCCTGAACGCCGACCTCGACTTCAAGCTGGGGCAGCCCTTCAGACCGAACGAGCAGCTTATGGGCGTCCTGCCCGATCGCAGCAAGAAGATCGTCCCCACGGTGTACTGGGAGCTCATGACGGACCCCAACTCGCCCATCATCGACTTCTACCCCCGCGACTTTGAGCTCGACATGAACGGGAAGAAGATGGACTGGGAGGCTGTTGTCAAGATCCCCTTCATTGACGAGAAGCGGCTGTTGACAGCCATGGCGCCCAAGGACTTGCTCCTTTCCGACGCTGAGAAGGCGCGTAATGACTTTGGCGTCCCCCTCAAGTTCACTTATTCGGACACAGTCGACTTTGTCTACCCTTCTTCTCTGGTTGACGTCTTCCCGCCCATTGCGCATTGCCACTGTGTGGAGAACATCTTCGACCTCCCCGCTGTGGAAGGGCTGGAGTACCGGGCTGGCTTGACCGAAGGTGCCCTGCTCAGTGTCGAAGCCCTGGCCGGGTTTCCTTCTCTGGCCACGCTGCCATATGTCGCCAATCTCGGTTTCCATGGCGTCAACGTCTTCCAGCAAGACAGCCGCAACGAGAGCATGGTGGTCCACCTCCTGGGAACTGAAATGCGCACCAGGGCCGAGGCCGCCAAGGTCAAGCTTGGCCAGCGCTGCTTCGTTGGTTACCCCTTCTTGCAGGAGGCCAAGATCATCAAGGTGTCTGATGAGCTTTTCGACTACACCCTGGCCGAGGACGGCAGCGGCCAGGTCATTCCCAGGAACCACTCGCCGCGCGACATTGAGGACTGGACCAAGAAGGCCTCCCGGATCGAGAACTTCTACAGCAAGCGGCTGGGAATCCTGATCGGCTCGGTCGAGTCGCTGGTCACTGTACACATGCTGAAGGGTCTCATCAAGACCGATGAGGGAGCAACCGTGAAGGAGTACGGCGAGATCCCTGGAATGGAGACGGACTATGCCTCGCAGATCATTGTGGACGAAGTGGTCAACGAGGACGAGCGCTTCATCGAGAAGGCTGCTCTGCCTGTCGAGGAAGAATTCCCCCTCAAGTCGGTTGGCTTCTTCCTTGGCGACTACAATTACGGCCAGCCCCTGGAAGTGGCCGGTTACACAGATGGCAAACTCACCATCTGGCTGGCCGTCTCGGAGAAGCGCCAACCCGACTTTACCAAAAGGATCATCCAAGAGGCGCAACGGGGCATGCAGTACCTGCCTTCCTACATGGTGGCCAAGCAGCTTGATCTGCATCCACTCACGCTGAGCAAGATCACGTCGTCGTACTTTATCCGGACGGTCGGTGACCTTCGCGTCAACCTGGGTCTGAACCTCAAGTTCGAGGCGAGGAAACAGAAGGTCCTGGGCTACTCTCGCAAGTCACAAACTGGCTGGGAGTTCAGCCCTGCCGCGGTTCACTTGATCCTCGAGTACATGACTCGGTTCCCCGACTTCTTTGCTGGGGTCAAGAGGAACCCCTCTAATGCCGAGCTCAGGGAGACCGATCTCTGGACTGACCCCGCCGTTGCTGGAACCAGGGTGAAGGAGATTGGCGCGTGGCTCAAGACTCTCAAGACCAGCTCCATGGAGCGGGTGCCCCTCGACGCCGAGCAGCTCGACTCGGACGTGGTCATGCAGCTCGCCACCGAAGCCGACAACCTGCAGCTGAGCGCGATTCCTTCCAACCCTAAGAAGATGAACGGTGTGCCGCGCAACGCGCTCATGAGGCCCGAGGACGCCGAGCACCGCCTCGGCAACCAGAACTTCTCGCTCGGCGACCGCGTCGCCTACGTCGCCAGCACCGGCAAGGTCCCCATTTCCTTCCGCGGCACCGTGGTCGGCATCAGCCGCACCCCGACGGCCAAGCTCCTCGACGTCGTCTTCGACGTCACCTTCATGAGCGGCACCACCCTAGGTGACCGCTGCCCGCCCTTCCGCGGCCAGACGGTCCCCTCCACGGCGCTCCTCAACCTCACCACCCGCCAGGTCGTCGCCGGCTCCAAGACCCAGGTCACCAGACAACCCGTCAGCCCGTCGGTCACCACCCTGACCGCCCACGGCGGCTACCACATGAACGGTAAGCGCTACCAGGACGCTTCCGCCCCGGCGCCCCTCCAAGGCACCTGGCGCGGCGCGCTCAACAGCGGCAACCGCGGCCGCGGCGGGCAGCAGCCCCTCCGCGGCCCGATCCATGGCAACCTGCCCTTCCGTCCGCACCAGCAACAACCGGACGGCGGCTCCAACGGGCAGGGCCGTGGCCGTGGCAGTGGACAGTTCCGCGGAGGCCGGGGCGGCGGCGGTGCGCCCTTCCGTGGACGCGGTGGGTACCCCGCCGACGGGGCGAGCATCCAGCATCCGGCGTCGGCGCCGCCGATTTACGGGGCGGTGCCGCCTCCTTCGAGCCTCGATGCGCCTAGCCGGGGGCGCGGGGGCCGTGGGAGGGGTGGTGGACGGGGAAGGGGGGATGGACAGGGGTTTAGAGGACGTGGTGGACGGGGTGGTGGCGGAGGAGCGCAGGTGAACGCGGCGGCGACTCAGGGTTAGGGGCTTTGGTTTCCGTTTCTGTGAAGTTTGATGAGAGGGTTTGGTGAGGGTGATGGGGGGTGTTTGGGCGTGGATGAAATGGATGTGGGTATATATGGGGAGTTGATCTGGTCTGCATGGTGTTTGGAGATATCCTGTTGTTGTTCCAGAGGGACTGTCGGGAGGCTAGATCGGATAGAGTCCAGCAGAGATTTCGGCAACAGTAGAGCAACCAGATCATGACACCTCGCAAACACGCCTCTGCACATTGCCTCGCATGTGGGATTCAGCATCCAACCTGAGAGATGAATATTTGTTTTATTTTGAACCCTCCCTCTCAATCGCTAACAATGCAAAACGAACCACCCCCCTCTCTCCCCCCACTCCAACAACCCACTCAACTCGACGCCCCAGCCTTCTTCTCCGTCTTTTTCTTAATCGACGGCAGGCTGAACTTCTTGCTCAGGCCGTTGCGCAGCGTCTTCCACTTCCAGAAGCCGCCCTCCTGGTTCCACGTCAGGAGGCCCACCCACGGCTGGACGTTGTAGTGCAGGCGCAGCACGACGTCTTCTTGCTCGGCGACGCGGCCCGAAGGGTGGGTGATTTGGTATTTGGGGCGTTGGTTTTTGAGGGTGAGTTTACCGCTGTTGGTTGGGGGGAGGGTGTTAGTACCGGGTAATGGGAGGGG
>FTEL01008885.1_pt1 | contig 11143 bp, 22 predicted proteins | sample 1658911 | NCBI WGS metagenome assembly FTEL01 (sample SAMEA3914869, study PRJEB12502) | metagenome | biome: forest; material: soil | place: USA | collected 2012-03-12 | depth 0.1 m
GCTGCCACCCCCTCCCCCCTCGCTGGCCGGGATCTTCGTCGAGCTCACAGCCTGGGATGCCGTGTTCGAAGATCATCATGCTGCGATTTAAGCCCTGCCCGGCCCCCTCCAGGTGGCCACCCTTCCTCTCAAGAAGTCTTGTTTCTCCTTCTCTTTCTCCCCCATCTCCTCTTCCACCGTTGCCTTCTCCGTGTGTGTTTTCGCTCATTTGGTTGATCCGTTCTTTTCTTTCCTCTTTCCTCAACCTTTTTCGATTCGACACGAGCAGGGACTCGCTTTGGCATCCAGAACTATTATTTCGATCCGTCATACCATCCATCTTTCCCTTGAACGACTACCCGCACGAGAGAGATTAAAAAAGAGTCAGAAAAAGGAGGCACCATGAAGTTCTCGACAGCATCGGCCTTGGTGATGGGCTTCGCGCCCATGGTGTTGGGCAAGGTGGTCAACAACGTCTACCCCCCCGTCCGGCGAGACGGCCACAACAAGAACAACAACAACCAGGAGGTCTCGTTCAACAGCGTCGGTGCCAACAGCGTCCGCGCCTCCCAGGCCCAGATCGCCGAGCTCGCCCGCCTCATCGGCCTCAACACCGGCACCGGCACCTCCATCAACTTCCTCTGGGTGAACCTCGGCGGCGGCGCGGCCACCACCGTCGTGGGCGCGGCCTCCACCGTCACCGTCACCCAGACCGTCGCAGGCGGCGCTGCCGCCACCCCGCCCGCCGCCGTCGTGACGGGCGAGGCCGGCGCCACGACCGCCGCTCCCCCCGCTGCCACCGGTGGCGCCGGCGCCGTCGCCGGCGCGGCCACGCACACCATCACGGTTGGCGGCCCGCAGGGCCTGTCCTTCAGCCCGCAGCAGATCTCGGCCGCCATCGGCGACACCGTCATCTTCACCTTCCTCAGCCAGAACCACACCGCCACCCAGTCCGCCTTTGACACCCCCTGCGTCGCCCTCGACGGCGGCATGGACTCGGGCTACAACGCCAACCCCAACAACACCGTCAACCCCCCGCCCCAGGTCGCCATGCAGATCATGGTTGACACCCCGCTCTGTACGTCCCCCGCTTTCCTCCCCCACCCCCACAGCCAAAACTAACAACATGAAAAGGGTTCTTCTGCCGCCAAGGCAACCACTGCGGCCGCGGCATGGTCTTCTCCATCAACCCCACCGCGGCCAAGACCCACGCGCAATTCCAAGCCATGGCCATCCAGCAAGCCGGCAGCGGCGCGGGCTCCGCCATCACGGGCAACGCCCCCGCGGGCGGCGAAGCCGGCGCCGGTGCCGGTGCCGGTGCCGGCGCTGCGGCCTCCGCGTCCCCCTCGCTCGCCACCCCGCCTGGCGCGACTGGCGCTGCGGGCGCGGGCGCTGCCGCGAGTACCGGGGTTGCTACGGGCACTGGGCAGATTGCGGCGGACGGGTCGTGCCTGTGCGCCGTGCAGTGCAGTTTCGGCGGGTTCCCGAATCAGGCCGTGCAGGGGCGGGATAGCTTTGGGGGGTTCGGTGGTGAGTTTTACTTCTTCGCAGATGAGTTTGGGGATAACATGTGCTGACGAGGTTTGATCACAGGTGCCGTCCCCATGGCCATGGTCGGTGCCGCTCCCGCGCGCAGGGCATAAGGGGTTTTGAGGGGTTGTAGAGAGAGTGTGTGTGTGTAAGGGGAAGAAAACATCAAGCGAGCATTCTATTTGGTGCTGTGATTTGTGTTTCTTAGGGGTGTGGTGGTGTGTTGTTGAGGTTGCGGCTGGGACGGGCGGAAATACCAATTTTCTGTAGATTTTACTTCTTTTCTTTCTCTTCTTTTTCTTCTTTCTCCTTTGTTGTTTTTCCTCTCCCGAACCCCTTGGCCTGCTATTTCAAACCCCCAACACCAACCTGGGTTGTTGTTGTTGTCGTGGGGGCGGGCGGGGGAGGGAGGGGAAAAGGGGAATGGGTATATGACTGGCTCGTATTTTTTGGTTTCTGGATGCACAAATCTTAATATATAACAACATCGTCTGGTGGAATGCAGAGCGGACGGCTTTTTTTTCCTGGTTGAAATTGTGGGTTTGACTGGGAGGGTTTGGTGTGTGGCAATTGTGAAGGTGGTGTGAAACTGCCACGGGCGATCATCCAAACTGCGCCTCGCGGAGAGCCGCGTGGACTTGTAGGCGGCCTGGATCTGGATGGGCATGACTACCCGAGATCTTGATGTACGACTGCGGCGGGTGCACTCCGCGTTTCTATCCCCATCCCATCTTGCGTCCGTTACGGCGAAGTTGATGGTACGTCCTTAGCGTTGCGGGGGATGAGGCACAGCAGGAGGAATCGGTCGACAGACTTGTCCACGACAATGGGGCAGGAGGCATTATGGCAGGGCAGGGGGTGTACGAAGTCGTTCAAAGCAGCGCTGACCACAATGACAACCCGAAGGCCGTTGAGAACAAATAAGAGAGAAAAATGCAAGTTGACCATACCCAGAGTTGCTGCGCCTATTGACATAAAGGGAGGGAGAGGGTAGGAGGAGGAAGGCAAGGGGGCCAAGGGGAAGTGGGGGGCCGTCTGGAACCAGAGTTTGCCCGCAACACAATGCATCATGCCGTCGTCGTCTACGCCTCCCTTATGAAGAAAAAGCCAGCGAGCGCCTCCGTCATGATCTGTGTCTGCGTCCGATGCACCAAGCCCCCAAATCTCCAACGATTATAATGATGGTGATGGAGGAATGGGAAAACCCCCCATCCACTGCCGTGTTGACGCCGAACCCAAACTCCCCCCTTTCCTTCCCGCCCTTCCCTCCGCCTTTAAACAAGATGCATTTCCCGATGTCGTCGTAAAGATGTCGTCTCAGTCATTCGGGCCGCTGGGTTGTTCATTTCTTGGCGGCCGCGGGGTCATTCTTCTTCGCGTCGGCTGGAGAGGGGGCGGTTAGTTCAAGTACGGCGGACTCGCGCCGGGTGCAGAGCCGGATTGGAAGCCCGGCGAAGCTGCTGTCGGTCGGGGTTCGGCGTACCAGCAGCCTGCTTCTCGCGCATCTTTTGCGCGGCAACCTCCTTGGCCTTGGCCAGCTCGCTGCCGCTCATGCCGTGGCCCTTTTTCTGTACCAGAGGTGCTTGTTAGAACAGGGCGTCGATCGCGAATGGCAAAGTCCGGGTTCGCAGCCGCCGAAGGGGGGGAGGGGGCGGGGACGAACCGTGGCAGCGAGTTTCTTCTGGTTGGCCTCGCGGGCCTTGTCGCGCTGGTTGCCGCGAGCCATGGTTTTCGACGACGAGAGAGTGGATTCGTTCGACGCGAGCGCGCTAGATTGTTCGTTTGGGCGGAAGGGAGTCTCGCGCTTAGCGGGTGCGTGCGGTGAGCCGGTCGACTGGATGGGGATGTGGAAGACGGATTTTGAAGGCGAGCCAGGGAGCAAGGACCGCGAAGGCTGCCTCTCGGCCACTTGTTGCCAGGTGGTGGCGGGCGAGGCTGTGCACGCGACTTTTTTGGGCGCTTCAGGCAGTGGGGTCTGCTGATGCGCGGGTTCAACAGTGAGGCCTGCTCACCCAATCAACACCCTGGAATTCTCTCTCCGTCTCTTGACGCGCGGAAGACCGCGCTTGCGCCGTTGTAGCGGGCGGCAGCTGTTGCTTGCCTCATTTCCCGTAGGAGGGCATTGTGGAGGAGCTGTACTCCGTTCCCGAAAATAGACACGAAGAATGGCGGTTTGTTACTCGCTATGCTCAAAGACTGTCGTGTACCATGACCGGAGCCAACAAGCAAGTGTAACCCTAACCCTACAAGGCGTTCAGTTCAAAGCACAACCGCACGGTCTGTGAGTCAACGGCCAGTCAAGACCACCCTTCAACAACAACCAACATCAAAAACTCTCCCGTCTTCCCGGTCCACGCAACGCCAGCAGTTTGGCGCAAATGCGGCGACTTTTGCCACTTCAAATGCGTCTCGCCCCTGGTCCCTGATGCTGCCCTCGATGGGAGACGCGGTTTCCCACATGCAACCACAGGCCGCGGCGTGGCCCATGGCTAAAGCCCTGAAACGGCCTTGGCTTGCCCCCAGCCAATCGATTGCATCGAGCAACCCCGGCCTCGAAGATCCATCTCAACCCCGGCTTTTGTCTGGCGACGGGAAGCAGGTCTCGCATCAAACGGGGTCGTCCGAACCATTGGACCTTAGCGATCGACAGCTCGCGCTATGCGCTGCCAGCGCAACGCCCAGTCACCAGTAAATCCAGGCGGTCGCATGCCGCCCTGCACCACCATGGCCATGAGTCCCTGACCACACGGCTCCGTCCGCTCTGCGTCGTCGAGGAGGCATCCCGCCGTCACGGCCGACCTGGCCGCCGCCGGCAAGTTGCTGCTGCGACGCCATGCTCCTCCTCAGTTAGTTATTAGCCGCATCAGGCCCCTGTCCGCCATCGCCCTTTCATGAAACATGTGGGCGTGCCTGGGTGCCGTCTGCCCTGAGCCGTTACAGCGCCTACGGCTTCATTGGCCAGAGAAGCAGGAAACATTCTTGCTTAATGCGAAACCCAGGGGGGGCAACATCCGCAGACCTGTTCTCTGCCAGCCTGGCCCCCTGCTGCCGCCGCTGTCCCCATGAGCAGTGATTTTTCTTTGTTCGGCGTCTAACTGCCGTGACGGCGGCAGCTTTTTCCTATTGTTATAAGGCCGCATGCCACCGCAGCAGCAGAAACCCGGTTTTCCTGGCCATCGCCTTTGACGCGTCGCCATTGTCGTGCCTCTCGACAATGAGAGTGTTTTCCTATTGATTCATTGTCTGCCCTCTTTTTCCTTCGTCCGCTTCTTACACCCACTAAGGCCTGGATCGCCACACCTCGTTCAACGGGAACCCTACACTTTCTTTTTGCTCCCCATCCAACATAACTTCTCCTCGTCAGCCCGGACCAAGTCACCCAGCCGCTTGCCCACCTGGTAGCACATCTCTCACTCTCCATTTCCGGCACTCCAAGAACTGCAGGCAGTCCACCGATTCGGATTACACACTCTCTGTAAGTATACATACCCCCTCAAGCCCCTCTTCCCAGATGCCTGCACCACCAAACCTCAAGACTGCCCTGGACGATCAACCTTCCGCCCTTCGAGATGGTTCGACGCCCAACGGCTTGTTCCGAGGTCTCCGACCTGTCGGAAAGCTCTGGCCATCGGCCGGGGCATGCCTCGGTGGTGTCTCTCTACGAAGACGTGGTGGATGTTGTCGAGGAGGAGCGTCCGCCGGGACCACCGGTAGACCCGGCTAGATGCTACTTCCCACTGCCGCTGTCACCGATGGGCGTGGCATCATCTCGCCCTCCGCCGTTGCCGCTCGCGCAAAGGAAGCTCTTGGACACCTCGGTTGCTAACAGGTTACCAGACAACCCCCACTCCAACAAAATGTTTAGTCTCGGGCAGGACTCGAAGCTTCTGGGCGCCGGTCACGTCATCCTCAATGTGCTCCGGGCCCTGAACATCATCGGCCTGATCGCCGTGATGCTCTCGAGCATGGCGATGCCGATCCTCTCCATCACCAAAGGCAACTTCTTCTTCTTCGACATGATCACCCACTTCTTCGTCTTCTTCTTCGCCGGCTTCCTCCTCGTCTCGGAGCTCCCGATCCCGTGGAAGCTTCTCAGGAATTGGTACGAGAGGTGCTGGCCTGTGCTCGGCCCCGACCACTCGCTCGCGTGGCTCGGCTGGGGCATGGTGTTCATCGGCTTCCAGCCGCTGGGAGACTACTGGAAGCCTGGGTACTCGGTCGACATCATCGGGCTGGCGTGGTGGCGCGCCATCCTCGCGGCGAGCATCCTCTGCGTCACCTTTGGCTTCTTCAACATCGTGGCCTCGGTGGTGTTCCGGATCCCCGCGAGCAAGACGGAGAACGGCCTCAAGGTCACGGCGCGGCAGATCCGCTCGCACGGCACCCTCGCGATCCAGTACGCCACCAAGAAGAGCCTCGACATGAACGAGAGCCTCATCTCGCACCTGTCGCCGCCGCACCGCGACAACTTCTCGGCGCGCAGCTGGAACAAGGAGACCGAGGTGGAGCCGTCGTCGGCGGTCAGGCGCATGACGAGGGTCTTCAACCCCCGCAACTTCCGCAAGTCGCGCATCCAGATCAGCAAGCCGATCCCACAGACCCAGGACGTCGAGCGCGGCAGCCCTATCCAGGGGTTCAACGCCGGCTCGACCCTCCAGCGGCCGCCCAGCGCGATGCACCCCTCCCGCAGCGGCGGCAGCGACGAGAGCGAGTACGGCGACAGCCAATACAACGATACTCGATACGCCAAAGACACCCGATACAGCGCGGCGCATGATATGAACCCTTTCTGAGCTTCGCAGCTGCGGAGACAGACGGGGGGGCATGGCAGGTCATGCCGAGCCTGATTTCTTTCGAATAGACTGTCCATCAACAACAACATGATACATGGGCGAGGTGAAGCCCAAGAGAGAGGAGGACTGGGAATGGGACGGGGATGGGGGCGTTTTGGGGTTCCGGCTTTGCTGTTAATGTATACCCGCTGCTTTAATAATTTCCTTGCGTTTCGTGCCCTTGATTTGGCACTGGGTTGGGGCTGGTGAGGGTTGGGAATCAGTAATTAAAGAGTTCGAATCTGAAGAATCAAATCTACTGCATCAACCTGATTTTTGCCTTGTACTTCGGGTACCTGGTGATGCAGTCCGGGCCTTGTTTGTTTGGGTGTGTGGGCCTTAGAAGGGGGATTCATCTCCGGACTAACAGATTCCGGCCGTGATTGGCGTGGTAGATGTTAGGGCCTTGCTCAGGTTTGCTGGAGCGATGCCTTGAACTCTGCGTGTGGCACGTGCCCACTGTGTGCTTAGCTCAGCCACCTGGTGTCCCATAAAGTTGTGCTCCCCTGCAGCTCCTCAGCCGCCGAGCAAAGCCCGAACCGCAAGCCGCAGAGTCGACCAACCTCTGCCTCCCTCCGCCTCTGCAAGCCAGCAGCTTCCAACGATACCATCGCGGCAGCCTGCTGCATCTCATTCCTGATTTTCCCAGTGTCTACGAGATTCCCGTCAAAAGGCGCTGCCTTGCGACCATAGGCCCTGTTCCGCAGCACCTTGCGCCGTCAATTGCCTCGACCACTTCCACTTCCTCGTCTTCCTCCTCACGGCAAAGGGCTGGGCACAAGTCACCGCCATCACGACCAAGGTTCTTAGGCGCCACGGCCACTGTTGTTCCTTTTTTTTTCGTTTAAACCGAAAAACCACAAAGGGAGCCTCCGTGCATGGTGAATGCCTCGTGATTGCGGCCTTGGTCCAGCAACACGCAGCCAGGCAGGCTGGTCGGCGGAGGACGGATTCGTGCTTGGGGCAGCAGACCAGGAACAGACCAGCCAGCAGCGCCCTCGGCGCCGGCCTGGCTTTTTGCGACTGGGAAATAGCTGTTTGCCCGTCACCGTCGCCTATTGTTCTCCGTCTTCTGAATAAGGGCCCGCCCACCTCTTCTGAGATTTGCCTGCCTTTCCCTTCGTGATCGGAACCGCACGAGGAGGCACATCCTTCTTCTTCCTGCGCACGTCCTCCTGCTCGCAGGCAGCAAGCACTCTATCTACGACCGCCGCCCAATTGATGCGGCCTGGTGCTTGATTGATCATTCGACTGACGCACACATCGTTACAACCCACTGCCCGACTGCTCGCCCGACAAAATAGCCATGGCGGACAACGGGGCCGATGTGGCTGACGACTACCGGCAGGCCCTCGAGGACCTGACGGTGAACTCCCGGATTGAGATCGCCACCCTCACCAATATTGCGCGCGAGAACGCCAGCCACGGCTTTGCCATCTCGGAGGCATTGGCGAACCACATCAAATCGGTATGCTTGCCCGAGTGTGCCCCAGTGTCTTTGGGTCTGGCACAGTTGGATATGGATTTCCGGATGGCCAGACGTCAAAGAGTGCAGAAGCTGACTTGGACTAGGCACCACCACACCGAACTCTCCCCGCACTCTACGTACTCGACTCCGTCGTCAAAAACGTCCCCACGCCGTACGCCCTGTATTTCGGCCCGAAGCTCTACTCGATATTCATGGGCGCATATACCAAGGTCGACAACGGCACGCGCCGCAAGATGGACGAGATGCTCAAGACTTGGAAGGAACCGGTGCCCGGCTCCATCTCGACGAAGCCCGTCTTCCCCCCCGAGCTCGTCCGACCGATCGAGAACGCGCTGATGGGGGCCCGCAACGCGTTTGCGGCCCGCCAGAATACAAACTTCCAGGCGCAGCAGCAGCTCATGCGCGGCCGCCAACCCGCCCCCAGCCGCGAGACGCCCACCCCGCCCACCGGCAGGCCATACCAGCCTCCCCCTCAGCAGCAGCAGCAGAACCAGCAGCAGCCAGCCTACCCTGGATCCAACGGACACCGCCCGGATACGGCGCCGGCCCAGCCGCAGCAGTCGTATCCGACCCCAGCCAACGTAGGTACCACCCTTGGCTCTGACGACTGCTCGTTCATGACGCTAACAATATCGACAGGGCCCAAATGCGATCCCCCTCCGCGCAACACCACAGCCCACGGCCCCGACCGGGCCGTACCCGCCCTACCAGCAGCCGCCGCCCGCGGGTCCCGTCTATGGCGCTCCCCAACCAGGAATAAGCGTAGACAAGTTGAAAGATGATGTCCAGCGACTGATCATCGCGGAGAAGGCGGAATTTGCACAAGATCCACTTGATACTAGTAAACAGACGAGACTGAAGGCGTTGCTGGACTTGCAAACCATAATCCAGAGCCAAGACATGCCTCAGGATCAGTTGATGATCATAAACGATCGAGTTGCTGAACTTGCCGTAAACATCCGCCCACAGCAGCATCAGCAGCAGCTTCACCACCATCATCAACAACAACACCACCAGCACCAACACCATCCTCAAGTCTCGTCCGGCCCCGCGTATCTCGCCGCCGGCTCCCCCTACACAACCCCAACACCAACACCCTCGCAGCAGCCGACGCCCGTGCCCTCCTCGGCCGCGGCCGTCGTTGCCGCTGCCCTGGCCCGTCCGCAGTCTGCGACGGCGCCGGCGGCCCCGCGCCCTCCTCCTGCCCCTGGTGGAGGTGGTGGTGTGTCGATTGACGCCCTCCTCGGCCAGGGCGCGCTCGCGGCGCTGATCTCGGGCGCCGCGAGGAAGTCGGCGACGCCGCAGCAGACGCAGACTCCTCCTCCCCCTCCGGCGCCGGCGGGCATTCCGCCCAGTGCCGCGGCGGTGATTGCTGCTGCGTTGAGGTCGCCTAGGGTGGGTGAGCCGCTGCCGTTGCCGAGGCCGGTGGCCCCGGTGCCGGTGCAGCAGCCGGTGGGTGCGGGTGCGACGGCGGGGGATCCGTCGGCGCTGTTGGCGATGCTGAGGCAGTCGGGGTTGATTAAGACCGCGCCGATGCCTGCGGCGGCGGGGGGCACTGGGGCGTTGAGTTTGGGGAGTTTGAAGAGGTACGTTTATCTGACAATAGGTGATGATCATAGGCATGGGAATAAGGATTAACAACGGCCCAGCTTCCGCCCGCACCTCATCCCGCGCCTCTACGACGACCTCGGCCCGCCGTGCACCCAGTGCGGCCGCCGCTTCCAGACGACTGACGAAGGCCGTCGCAAGAAGACGGCGCACATGGACTGGCACTTTCGCGTGCACCAGCGCATGGCGGATGCCGAGAAACGGGGGCAGCATCGGAGTTGGTATGTTGATGAGTTGGTACGTATCCCCTTCCCCCGGGACATGACAGAGATAGATAGAGACTGACGGGATGAAACAGGACTGGATCCGCACCCGCGAAGCAATCGACACCGACCTCTCCACCACGGCCACCTCCTCCCACCCCTCCGGTGGCCCCACTACCATCACAGCTACCGCCTCATCTACTTCGGGCGCGGCAGCGAGCGCGAACAGAACGCCGTACATCCCAGTACCCGAAGACTCCTCGCGCGTCAGCTCCGCCTGCCCGATCTGCCAGGAAAAGTTTGAGATGAAGTGGCTGGACGAGGCGCAGGAGTGGGTGTGGACGGACGCGGTCAGGGTGGGTGGCAGGGTGTTTCATGCGAGTTGTTATGGGGAGGCTTATGGGGGGGTTCCGACTCAGGGGAGTGCAGGGGGGGTGTTGGGGAAGAGGAAAGCTGAGGTATGTTCCCTTTTTCGTTCTAATGGTTGTTTGGGGGTGGTGTGCTGACTTGGGTACAGGATGATGTTGGTGGTGTGAGGGGGAGGGTTAAGATGGAGGGGTGGTAGAGTTGCGGTGCATGGTGGTGTGAGTATGGGGCTCAAGATGGGGCTTACGACGGGGCTCACGATGGGAATCCAGATGGAACACTGATGAGAGTGGGAGTTACTGGGGATGCATGGATCTGGGGAGGGGAACGAGAGTGCATTATCACGGCGCAGCAGCACTGGCGGGTTGGCGGTTTGCTTTTTCAAGAGTGGAGGGAGGGGATGTCGACGGTTGATGGTTGCTCTCTGGCTCTCGTTTTGCTGTCATGTATGTAGGAGCGTTGCTCGGACTGGCGGCAACGTAGTTGGGAGCATAGAACGGAAAACCGGTTGATGGCCCCTGTTGCTGCATACCAAGATGGTACATACAAGTCATGGGAGCCGGTAGCCAATACAGTTCATGGAGTGTGATGTGCTTCTGGCCAGGCTGGGTGACTGACAGCGGGAAAGTACCATTCTGACTGTGGAAAGGGGCTGTTGAGGGCGGGAAGGGTAGCTTGTGCGCGGTGGCGCTCGGGCAGGGTCAGGGTGTCTGATGGGAAGTTAGAGTGGCTGTGGCTGATGCGACACACGGAGATTGATCTCTCTCCTTCACCAGGGTTTGGGGCAAGTGGCTGATGCTGTGCTCCCTCAACAAACCCAAGGGGTCCATGATTTGGGAAGAGGACTCATCGTCCACTCAGCCACTCCAGTCACGTCCCATCAAGACCGCCTATTGAGCCATATTCGGTGATTTCCTCACATCGGCTCTCTCTCTGTCTAGGTACCTTTAAATATTTACACATAAAAGAAAAAAAGACAACAGGTATTATCGCTGTACCAGCAAGTCAAAGTCCAAGTCCCACGCCAAAACACCACCCGTAAACACCAACCCTAAAACTCACCCACCCCATTCACACCCATCGTACACCCCCCTACTATCAACCAGCCACATCCCCATACCAACTAACATTCCTCC
>FTEL01010586.1_pt1 | contig 11141 bp, 5 predicted proteins | sample 1658911 | NCBI WGS metagenome assembly FTEL01 (sample SAMEA3914869, study PRJEB12502) | metagenome | biome: forest; material: soil | place: USA | collected 2012-03-12 | depth 0.1 m
ACCCCTCCCTCCTCAACCACTTCCCCCCCACCTCAATCGCAAACCGGAACGCCACCCCATGCTCCGCGCTCTTCATCGACGTCAAATCCTCCGTCACCATATCCCTCGGATTCTTCTCCCGGTCCAGCGGCGGCATCTTGACCGCCGTGGTGGTGTCGAACAGCGATATCAGCAGCGGGATGTGGAACTCCTCGCCCGCCGCGGCGAGGATCGGATCTTTGGTGGTCGTGCCGTTGCGCAGGTAGAAGCCGCGGCCGAAGTGGAGCGGTCCGCGCGGAGTGTAGCCGAAGTGGAGCTCCACGAGGTAGAGGAAGTCGGAGTCGGTGGCGCCGGTGAGTTTGTAAGAGGTGAGGGCGGTGAGGATGCCGGAGTAGTTGTAGTGGAGGTTCATGACGGGGGGGAAGGGGTGGTAGCCGATGAAGGGGGCGGACTTTTCGCGGGAGTCGGTTTCTGAGGAGGAGGAGGAGGAGGAGGAGGAGGAGGAGAGGGAGGGGCGGGGGGCGGGTTCTTTGCCAGCCATGATGACGGCGAAGGGTGAGGCTTGGGATATGGCGCGGATGGATGTGTGAGGGTTTCAGATGAGATGGGTGGGGAGAACAGCTCGCACAAGGAAACGCAGAAGATGGGCAGGCTGTGAGTCTGCACAGGTGCCAGGAGAGCAAAGGGTCAAGCAGAAGTACGAGACGTGAGGAGGGAGGAAATGGCGCATGATTCCTGGGAAAGGGCCTCGTGCATAGCCCCGGCAACAGCCATGCAGTCTCAAATCATTTCGGGTGTTGCTGAGAACCAACAGCATCTGCCTTCGGTCAATGGCGAATAGGGCCCTGCACCCCGGTCGGACATGCTGCTACAAAGCGGCTCGGCACCATTCCGTGAGTCGGTACCGGGCACGGATAATAGATGTGCCTCGCGTATGATCTACATTATCTAGGAATATTACGTTGGCAATTCCCGCGGGTAAAGAACAGCGCTGTCACCGCGTATATGCTCTCTCTCCCCATCAGGCTAGGTTCTCGGGACCGAGAGGGCAAGTCCAGAGCAAGTCATCCGACTTGTGCTATGTATTTGCGGCCCTACTAATACCTATTGCGTAACAAACAACTCAAAGCCCGACTGCCGACCAGATCAGCGAGTATTGCCACCCCGGTGAGAGTGAGAGCATTACGACCACGACCCAACTATAACCAACCACCCGTGTCCACCACCCATGTTTCTCGGTCCACTGTCGAACCAGCTTCCTCTCGACCACCGTCTCCACCACGCATACCACGTAGTTGGCGAGAAAGAAGCGGAATTCACCAGCCGTGTTGGCCTTCCTCATCACGATCCAGTTCGCGGCGGCATGGCACCCAGCCGAAATGCCAAACATCCACAGCGCACGGAACGTGTTCCATAGCGGGCCACCGTCCCTGGGACGCGTTGTCTGGGATTCGTGGGCCGTTCCCTCGGGCTGTTGCCTCGCGGGGCTGGGCTGCCGCCCCCTCCAGGCCCGACTCGTTCGACAAATGGTGGCAGTGCTGATGTTCACCAAAGCGGTCAAGTAGCCATCAAATACATGTATATGCAGGCCATGCCAAAAGACCCCCCAAAACCGCCGCAACGAGGTGGCCCTACCGATGGGACCAAAAAGCGGCGGCCACTCCCCCGGCGCGTCCCAGCGCAAGACAGCCACGAAGAACACCGCCGCGAGATCGTGCGCACCTGTCAGCGCGAGATATGTACTCCATATCCACTGGCACGAAACCGCCACCCTAAGAAACAACTCGCGTGGCGATGTTGAGGGCACGAGCCCCTGCCTGTCTGGGCTGAAGTCTGCGAGGGTCGCATGCAGGGCGACGCAGAGGCGCGCGACGAGGATGGCCCCGACGTGGTGCAGTGCCAGGAACGATGCCGCGCGGATGCAACGTAGCGCGGCAAACGAGGCTCTTTGTGGTTCGGTGTGTTTCGAAGGATTGAAATCAAGGAGAGATAGCCTGCGGATGTTGGCGGCAACCCGAAACCCGGTACGGAGCCGTTGCAGGGGAGACGCCCGCTCCACCGTAACCACGGTGCGTTCGATGCAGAGGACGCAGGTTGTGTGGAGAGCGGTGGTGAGAGCGGACGGGACAAAGAGGTGTTGGAAGGGCGTCTGAGGCATGCCGCTGAGGTAGATGGTGACCGCGGCTCCGAGGAAGTGCAACGTGACTAGGGAGTGGCGAGGGATACTGCCGAGTGATTGGTGGAGAGCGAAGCAGGCAGCAATGATGGTCATCGAGAAGGAGAGGAGAAGGGCGAGGGCGTGGATGCAGGGGATGGACCAGCACGCCGTCAGAAACAAATGAAGGTTGGTAAACGGTGCCATCTCCAGGTTGGCTGTGCGCGAAGCGAAGGGGTTGTTTGCTGTGTTGACTTTCCTCGGTTTCCTTTCAACCCATCATCAACCGGATTTTATACGATCGTGAGATTTTGCCCCTTCCTCCCCCGTTCCACGCCGGGGCTTGGAGATGGTACCTGTCCATAGCCCGAGTACCTGCCCACGGTGCGAGGACCACACCAGGTACTCCGCCGTCTGAGTCTACTCAGCCTGCCCGAATGGAGAACAGCATGATGCGGCCTGGGATGGTCTCCACGACGATGCAAAGCGGCTCGCTTGGCCAGAACATCTACCCATTTATCCCGGCCCCTTGCTTAACAATGCCATCAGGGACCGAGCCTCATGAGTATGGTTTTGTCTATCCAACGAGCCGTGCTGTGCCTCCTCAACCAATTTCGAAATCTCTACGTTTCCCTGATCAAACGCAATCTTGTTGACCGGTGGGCACTCAGGTGATATCAGTTGGTCCATTGTTCAATCAATCCTTATTAATATCGAAAAGCCGGGTCAAAATCAGGCGATGTTGCGACGGATCTGCTGAATTAGCATATCCCTTGAATGTGCGTTGGTCCGTGGGAGCTGGAGTTTGGTCTCGTCCCTCAAATTTCCTGTCATTGATTGGCAGTGTAATTGATTGGTTGAATATCTTTAGGTAGGTAGGCAGAATCTCAGGTGCAAAGCCAATGTCCGAATTACAGCTTCGCAGTGTCCATTCAGGTCCCCCGGCCTGGGAGTAAGAGAGACCCCAAATCCTACAGCAATGGATGCCCTCCAGGAATCCCCTGTCGGACAGATTTGCCCGCAAAAATCAGGCAGCTAACAGTTTCTCTGCTCGACGGGGTGGTTTAGGGGTCCTGCGAGGGATCACGTCCTTCTGGACTTCTCGCTCTGCAACCGGCACGGCATGGGGCGGTTCGCCTCAAGGGCAGGGCCTCTGAGGTTCGAGGCGGCATGTGTCTCAAGAACATTATCGCCCCCAACTCACCGATATGTCGGTGATTTATTTAGTGGGGAAACGTTATCTTTCAGGAAGGTGTTGGTTGCGGGGGGGCCGGGGCGGTGATGGACGGCTCATGTGGTTGACTGTGGTGATCCAGACGGCCTAGGTACTGAGCTTGGCTGAGGACGTCGCCCTTCGGCGACAGACAACAGACCACATGGCTTCAGGTGGCGGATACTAGGCACCGAAGTGTATAAAGCTACCGCCCAAGCCCACGCCGTGAGCTGTCTGTTCTCTCCCACCACCGATCCCATCACATTCAACCACCAAGGCATATCTCCTCTCAGCTCTCACCACCCTTCCTCTTATTCATCCAACAGCTTACCCCAACCCTACCGCCAAAATGCCCATCCTTGCCATTGCCCACATCTTTGAAATCCTCGTCCTCGGCGCCGCCTTCGCGGGACCCATCGCGACTTACTGCCGCGATCATCCCGGGCCGGGCTGCGTCAACAAGCGCGACCTGATCACCCAGGTCGCCCGCGCCGACGTTGGCCCCTGCAATGTGCCGCAGTACAACTTTGACATCTGCCGCGACCAGATCAAGGGACAGGTTGCCAGCGGGGTTAAGGTGATGACCTCGATGCCGTCGTCGGGCGGTAAGTTTGCCTCCCCACATCACAGGTTGAGGAGTGCCACGAGAGAAGTTGAGGGCACTAACGCTCCTCGCTCATCCAGTCGCCCAATTCGACAATGTCCCGCCGGCTTGCATGAACCTGGCCGTCGCCCTGTCCGGCTCCTGCACCGGTGACGGCCCCCGGCCGATCCCCTGCGGCTCAGCCTGCATGCAATATCAGGGCATGTCCGCCGACCAGATGCGCCAGCTCTCCAGCTACCTCAGCTAGACGGCAATGGCGAGTCGGCCGTGTTGGCCTGGCGCCCGTTCCGATGGACACGACAAGGAAACCGCGGGTGCTGCGCGGATGGGATGGGTGGCGGGTGTGCTTGTTCTTGGCCCTGTTGCTCGTCATGGGTGAGGGAGTGTGTTGTCAGGCGTCTCTAGCTTCGTTTCTGGATGGTGTTGGATGTTGGGGAGAGCGATTGGTGTTGTGTGCTAGGTAATAGACGCTGTTTGAAATCTCGACTGAACCATGTTTGCGCTGAGGTGACAGTGTGCGCTGAACAGATCTCACACTGTTGTCGTTGAATAATGTGGGGCACATGGACCCTGGGCAAGCCACTGTCGGGGTCCTGCTCTCGTCTTGGCCCGATCACAGTAACAAGTCAACAAGGCACTTTTAACGTAGAGGAAAATACCGGTTATGGAACAGAAATTTCAAGCGTCTTTTTTTCGAGTTCTCTTTTACTTTTCGATTCTCACCTGTATTCATGTTGGGTCGTTCGAGAACGGCTAGGGGTCTCCAGGCTTCAGGGTCATAAGCTCCCTCGGCAATGAAGTGAACCTTGCAGACCCGCAGCCCGCCAAAAATCCTCAGATCCAATTCTCACTCACCAACAACCTCACCTCCCGGCCTTGCGCCCTCCTAACCCATCCAACCCCCCGCAAACACCAACATTTTCACCCCCCACCCCCGCCCACCATGGAGCGCCACAAAGCAGCCGTCACCGCCCTCTCCTCCACCATCCGCGCCCTCTTCGCAACCCGCACGCCTTACCGCATCTCCCACGGCAGCACCAACTCGACGCGCCCGCGCCCGTCCACCAAAACCGCCCACGTCGACATCTCCGCTTTGCGTAACGTCCTCTCCGTCGACCCCGTCCGCCGCACGGCGCTCGTCGAGCCCAATGTCCCCATGGACAAACTCGTCGAGGCGACCCTCCTGCCGCATGGCTTGGTGCCGCCCGTGGTGATGGAGTTCCCCGGGATTACCGCGGGGGGCGGGTTTGCCGGGACGGCGGGGGAGAGTAGCAGTTTTCGGCATGGGTTTTTTGATGAGAGTGTTAATCGGGTCGAGATGGTGCTGGCGGACGGGGAGGTGGTGGAGGTGGAACGGGAGGGGGAGTTGTTCAAGGGGGCCGCTGGGGCGGTCGGGACGCTGGGGGTGACGACGCTTTTGGAGGTGAGACTGATGCAGGCGAAGAGGTACGTCAAGACGACGTATCGGAGGACGAGGTCCGTGGAGGAGGCCGTGGAGGTGGTGAGGGCCGAGGTGCGGAGGGGGAATGAGTATGTGGATGGGATACTGTTTTCGAAGGAGCACGGGGTGGTGGTTACGGGGGAGCTGACGGATGAGGTGCCCGAGGGGGCGGGGAGCGTGCAGACGTTCAGTGGGCCGTGGGATCCGTGGTTTTATCTCCATGCCAAGGAGAAGACGGAGGTGCCGGAGGGGGCGCCGCCGGCGGTGGATTATGTGCCGCTGGCGGAGTACCTCTTCCGGTACGACCGTGGCGGGTTCTGGGTCGGCGCTGCGGCGTTCACCTACTTCAAGCTGGTCCCCTTCACGAAATTCTTTCGCTGGTTCCTCGACGACTTCTGCCACACGCGCATGATGTACCGCGCGCTGCACGGGTCCGGCGAGAGCGCCCGGTTCATCGTGCAGGACGTGGCCATGCCGTTCGAAACGACCAAGCCCTTCGTCGACTACACCTCCTCCGAGCTCAACATCTGGCCGCTGTGGCTGTGCCCGCTCAAGCGCCGCGCGCCGCCGACCTTCCACCCGTACACCACCCTCCCAGAAGGCGTCGAGCGCAAGGAAGACGACATGATGCTTAACGTGGGCGTGTGGGGGTGGGGGCCCGCGGACGCGGGCGAGTTCGTCAAGAAGAACCGCGAGCTCGAGGCCAAGGTGCGCGAGCTGGGCGGCATGAAGTGGCTGTACGCGCACACGTACTACCCGCAGGACGAGTTCTGGCCCATGTACGGCGGCCGCGGGTGGTACGACGCGCTGCGGGCCAAGTTTAAGGCTGAGACGCTGCCAACCGTGTGGGACAAGGTGCACGTCGACCCGGCGGCGGCGGGTGCGAAGAAGAGGCATTGGTTGAAGCGGCAGTGGCCGATTGGCGGGCTGTACGGGATTTACAAGAGTATCCAGAGCAAGGACTACATGCTGCATCGGAATGCAAAGTGGAAGGGGCACTGAGGGGGATGTGGATGTGTTGGATCGGGGTGTTGGATGGTGGAGTGAGGGCGTGTTGGACACCAGGCTGTGTGGCATAGTTGAGCGAGCGAGCGGCATATTGTAAAAACAGCGTGTATCATAGAGCTAGACCGACATCGTTGTGGAATATGTAATCGACGAGTAGACCAGCGAGATCAAGATCCTTGGTCAAGGCAGGACGTGCCGAATCCCCAACTTTGGGATCAGACAGGTCATCCATCAGTCCATCAGGCTACACAGAAGGTACATAACTTCAACCCCATCAACAACACTCCCATCACATTCTCGCTGCCCTCAAATCCTCACAGCCCTCAACTCCTCCACGACCCTCTCCATAAACACCTCCTGCAACCCCACCCCCACATCCCCATCATGCGACTGCTCGGCCGCCTCGTCCACCCCAAACCCCCTCTCCCCATGAGCCCACACGCACCTCTCCACCACCCTCCAATACCGATCCCCGACCACATTCCTCAGCTCCCCCAGCGGATTCGCCCTCCCCACCCCCTCCCACGGCGCCACGACACCCGTCTCAACCCCCAACAACCAATCCCGCACCATCTTCGACTCCTGCAGCGGCACATCCGGCACCCCGGCCGGCCGTCCTTCCCCGCCGTCCCTAACCTTCCCCTTGCCCAGGTGCATCAAAACATGCAGCCGCTCCCAGTGGGCAATCTCCAGCAACAACAACCCCAGCCCGTATAGGTCGTACGTCTTTTTCGAGTTCCGCACCGTCGGCCGCTGCCGCTGGATCCCCGGCCAGCGGTACAAGTCCCACGCGCTGTCGACGTCCCGCGCCGTGGTGAGCTTGCCGTCCGGCCGGGAGAACTCGAACCCGCAAAGGAGGGGTTTCGTGGGGTCGTACACCCGTGAGTGGCCCTCGTTCATGTGGAAGACGACATTATCGGAAAAGATCCCCTTGTGCAGCCAGTTAACCGCATGCAGATCCACAACCGTGGCACAGAGACACTCAGCCATGGCAACCCGCTCCGCCAGGCTCGGCCTGTACCGCTTATCACCAAGCACCTCGTACAGCGAGACCACGCGCGTGTCGTAGTCCGCGCCGTCGGGCATCTTGAACACCCACCCGTAGCGGTCCACCCCAGTAACCTCCCGGTCGTCGAAATACCCCACGCACTCGGGGGCGTGGAGGGTAGCCGGCTTGGGGAGGTGCAGCATCTGCGCGAGCGCGACGGTGCGCAGTGCGCATTCCTTGTCCTTTGGCGAGCCGGCGGGCGCGTCGCCGATGGCTTTCCACTCGATCCAGACGGGCACGTGGCCCTCGTCGGTGGAGAGGATGCCGCGCGGGCGCGGGAGGCAGGCCGGGTCGTCGGCGTCCTGCTCGTTCCACTCGAATTCTTCCGACAGGTCGGCGTCGGTGAAGCAGCGGACGGTGATGCCGAGGGTGGAGAGGCTGTGGGCGATGTCGAGGGTGCCGTCGCGGTGCAGCTGGGCGAGGATGGATTCCGAGGTCTGCGCGATGCGTTTAAGTTGGATCAGGTCCTGCAGGGCGCGGTCGTTGCGGTGGGCGGCGCGGTCGGAGCGGGTGGTTGAGGAGGTCGAGATGAGGCTGGTGACGGCGTCGAGCATGTCTTTGAGCTCCTGGACGTTGTTGCGCGTGAGGATCATCTCCCGGTAGGTTCGGGCGGTGACGTCGTCGATCCGCGCCTGGCGGTGGTTGCGCATCAGCTCGTGGAGGCGCTCCGTCAGGACGTGGAGGTCCTTGAGGAGGGCCTCGAAGCCGTCCTTGTCGACGGCCACCCAGCGGACGCGCACCGGGTGGGTGACGATGTCTTTGGTGTTGCGGCCCGTCTTTTCGAAGAATTCGCGGATGTGGTTGGTGCCGCGACGGTGGCTGCGCTCGCGCTTCTTGGCCTCGTAGGACACGGCCAGGCTCGAGACGGCCTTGAGGACGTCGAGGTCGGTGGGCTGCTTCTCGGCGTCCGTGGAGGTTTTGTCCGGGGAGGCTTTGTCGGCGGGGGTCTTGCCTGCTGCGTCGCCTTCTTTGGGGGCAGATTGTGGCAGCTGGTTGCCATAGCGGGCGTTGAGGTCCCGGAACTCGGAGAGGAGCCACTGGATGCGGGCAATAATGGCGACGAGCTCGATCCCGTCAGCTCCTAAGGTGGCGCCCAGGGTCGAGCCTTCCGGAACCTCGACCAGGCCGGCAGCCTTGCCCCAGGCGAGAACGCGGTTGTACTCCATGATGAGCTGCAGGCGGTACTGCTCGTACTCTCTTGGCATATCGACCAGGGCGGTGACAAAGTTGAAGACTGGGTCGGGTCAGTACCAGGGTGGATGAGGGTCAACCCGGTGATGTCTCGACTTACTGCGGACGGTGGTGTCAAACACGTCCCATGCCAGGGAGATGACCCCAGAGGCGACCTCCATGATGAAGTTTTGGGCGTGATGCGGGGTGGATGTGGTCGCTTGCTGTCGTGATGGTGGTCGGGCTTGGCAGGAGTCGAAATAAATAAAACAATCACACCAACACCCCGTGAAAGGTGTCGAGGGAAAATTGTAATGCACACGCTTCAAGGTCAATTCCACCCACTTGGATGCACCTACTGGTCTGCTGTCGCCTCGTTCAACACCAAGAGTTGGGCAGCCTGGATGGTTGCACAAACCTTAAATTCGGAGTCCTGTCGTCACCCGAGGACCTGTGTGTGCCTGCCTGTCGTCGATTGGACCTTCAGCCACGGTTGAGTCAATCGGAGGCTGTCCCCGCCTCAGCCTCGGGCGGGGGATTTGTTACCCAGGTCAGGGCCGGCCGTGGGGGACCGGAGGCCGCATGAAGCCGCCTTGGTAGGAGGTCATCGGCCCAGGGCAGCCGAGCTGCATGCAAGCCGCCGTCGGTCACTGGTCACTTGTCACTTGGGGCGAGTCCCACACGTGAGGCAGCCCGCCTCGACGCCTCGACTCTGGAACCATCTCGAGCCTCGCTAGAAGGACTGCACAAGATCCAGGTCCTGCACAAGTTGCGTGACAGTGCGAGTCGGGACCTTGCAGCAGACCGAGCTGGCGTCTCTCAAAACCTGCACAACCTGCCAGCAAAGGCCCCGGCGTGGCGTTGTGTGATTTGAGCATGGCCTCCCAAATCATGGCAGGCGAGCCGATCTCAGCCACCAAAAGTTGGATGTCGGGTGCAAGACACACAGGCCCAGGCCATGGCCGCGGCGAACCGCGTGCTGGAAGCCACTGGCAGCGTGGCTGAGGCGAGGCGCACTCAGCGGTGGCGGTAAGCCGACGAGGCCCGCTGATAGGCTCAGCAGACACAAAGCAGCGCCTAACGCCGCCCGCCCATAGGCAGCTTATAGCCCTGAACCGTCTTGGGCAAGCCCAGGAAATCCAGCGCTCAACCAGATCCTCTCACCGGATTCCTTCGTCTTCCAAATCCCTTTGCCACTTGGCATCGAACACAACAGTCACAGTCATTTTCTCGAGCCTGCCCACCGACTCGACCGCAGAAAATGACAGACGTCGCCAGCCTGCCGGGCGAGCACCACCCTCAATTACCAGGCCCGCCGTCGGCCCTGCGCTCGTCCCGGTCCAAGCCCAAGCGGGTACCGACTCGCGTCTCGATCGTGGCCCCGACGAGCTCCACTCCCGCCGACGCCGATGCCACCATCAGCCCTCGCTCCGTCCCCGACTCCGCCTCGGCTGCTGCCCGGCCCATCCTGACCCCGCCCGGCCTACGCGTGGCCTCGACCACATGGAAGCGCCTCATCCTCACCCTCGACGGCGGCGGCATCCGGGGCTACTCGTCGCTGGTGATCCTGCGGGCGCTGATGCGCGAGATCGCCCGCCTCGAGCAGACCCTCGAGCCGCGCGCCGCCGCCAGCACCCACACGGACCGCATCCCGCGCGACCAGATCCCCGACGACGTCTACCGCGAGGGCCAGTACCTCCCCTGCCACTACTTTGACTACATCGCTGGCACCAGCGTCGGCGGCCTGATCGCCATCATGCTCGGCATGTTTGGCCAGAGCGTGGATGATTGTATCACCGAGTTTCATCGCCAGAACAAGGCCATCCCCGTCGCCGACGACGCCTCGGTCGTGTCGTCCATCGACTTTCCCCTGCTGTACCGCCGGAACACCTGGCCGACCAAGCGCACCCGCTCGTTCTTCGACACCTTTGCCAAGTTTGCCGTGACCGCCACGTCGCGGTCGCTGACGGGGGATTCTACCACGCCCTCCCTCTCCCCGGCGTCATCCCAGTCATCCAACTCGTCCAGCGAGTTCCGCAAGGACGCCTACCAGTGCCAAACCCTAGCCTGGTGCACCGAAGTCGAGGCGCGCCGCACGCGCAAGCCCTACGCCTTCTGCACCTACGCCGAAGACGACAACGACACCGAAGACGGCCGCGCCAGCAGCGAGCCGACCATCTCGATCCCCGAAGTCGCCAAGGCCATCACCACCCCCTCCCGCTACTCCTTCAAACCCTTCAAGCTCGGCACAGGCCAGTTCGTCGACGGCAGCAAACAAGTCCGCGACCCCACCCTCCAGGTGATGAAGGAAATCACCTCCCTCCTCGACGAGACCGAGCCGCCCATCGACCTCCTCCTCAGCCTCGGCACCGACGAGCACCAGGCGTGGTTCTACGAGAAGCTCCGCCACTTCACCCTCTCGCAACCATCCACCACCACCCCCCCCTCCCAGTCCACAACCGCCTCCCCCACCGCTGTCTCCCCCAGCACCCCCAGCCCAACCACCACCACCCGCACCCCCAC
>FTEL01008078.1_pt1 | contig 11138 bp, 5 predicted proteins | sample 1658911 | NCBI WGS metagenome assembly FTEL01 (sample SAMEA3914869, study PRJEB12502) | metagenome | biome: forest; material: soil | place: USA | collected 2012-03-12 | depth 0.1 m
AAAGGCGAAGCCGAACGGCAGGAAAACGAGCGCCGCCCACAGGTTGCCGTGATCTGTTGGGTCGCCGAGGCAGTAGCGCATCGAGGAGAAGAGGGAGAGGATGCCGCAGAGGCCTGGGAGAAGGGAAGGGGGGGTTGTCAGTTTCGGACTTTTCTCCGCGGCGAAGGGGGGTGCTGTTCGGGGGTTGGGAAGAGGGGTATGGAGGGGGTGGGCGGTCAAGACGCACCGTTCAACTCGGTAATCAGATCCGCGAGATGCAGGGCGCGCACGAGCGAGAAGTGGCCGGCGTCGGTCGAGAGCAGGAGCTTCTGCTTGTCTATTGCTGGGGAACTGTCAGCGGTGCGCCTCGTCCACCTCGGCTCTGTCCATATCCTCTCTCCTGCCCTTCCCCTCTCTCGAATGCGCCATCCGCCGGCGGGGGTCCACTGGGGGAAACGTACTGGGCGGGCTGACCTGGCTGGCCTCTCTTGAGGAGCCGCCATTCGCGGCCGACACGCTGCTTCTCTTGGACATTGCGTTGCGTGTAGCCGGTGCTTGATTTATTCACCGCCTGCGGCTGAAGGAGGGCGTCTTCCGAGTTCGGCTGGCGAAAAGATGTTTTTCTGTGGAGGTGCTGTGGGCGGGGAGACAGGCGGTGGAGGGGGGAGAGGGTGGAAGTATGCCGTATGTTGTTTCTAAAAAACAAGATGGCAGCGGGACCGGCGCACTTTCAACGGCAGGCAAAGGCACAGCAGTCAGGATTCTGTTGGGAGGGTTCAGCAGGCCGGCCTTTCTTGTTGTTGGTTGGTTTTGACAGGCACAGCCAGGCAGGGTGGTGGAGACACACACACCCACTTGCCCATCCCCAGCCCCGCTAGCGCAGGAAGAGCTGCCGGCAAACAAGGGTCTTAAATGCCGTCATGTTCTCTTAGCAACACCCCCAAACGTCCCCCAACTGGCCAGACCCATCCACTGTTGTTTCTGACTGACTGACTGACTGACATTCCCGTCAGGAGGTTACGTCATGGGACACACACCCGCGCCGCGACCCGTGATTTTATTTGACCCTTTCTTTGCTCTCTGCCTGTTTCTGACCGTCGATGACCGCGGCCACTGCCCCGACGTCTCTGGTGGTCGGGACGGAGATTTCCACGGCCTCAACCCCCCACAAATTGCTAGCTGGCCAGCCACGACAGCCAGCCTCCACTGGCAAGTCTGGCACCAACCCTGGAAAACACGCCCGGGTAATTGGCAGCGTCACGCCGAGTGTCACGTTGCGAGCGTCGTACAGCCTCGGGCGGGAAATGGGGGAAATCGGCCCTCTGCTTTTTGTGAGGCATGCTCTGTGGTAATTGTGCTTGTGTAATTCGTACACGGGCTCCCTCGTGAAAGCCACTGCCTGCCTGCTGCTGGTCCGTTTCCAACGCCGTCTACCCCAGTCATCCCAAGCAATGAAGCTTGTTTCTCAACCCAGTCAGTGCCCATCCCAAACTCAGGGGCCAGGGCAGCACAAGCCAAACATCCACGACATGGGTTCCTCCAGGCTCCCATATCCCAACCCTCTTCACATGCTCCCACAGTCAAACCACCCACCACACAGACGCCTAAACAAATTCCCCCACGAACCCGCCATGTGCCCTCCCGCCATATCAACCCCCACCAACCATGTGCCCCTCGCCACGATACCAACCCCCCAACCCACCCACCGTGTTAAAACTTCTCACCCCCCACCCATCTCAACCTCCTCACAGAGCCTCCTAAGCACCCCGCGTTCCGCAAGCTTCCTCACCCACTCGTGCACCGCGCCCGTGTAGTCCCTGGTGCGCCCGAGGATGGCGGCAGGCTCCTGGCCCGCGGCGAGCCCGCTGCCGCCGACTTTCGACTCGTAGTCGTACTGGGCTGTGAGGCGGCGTTGTTCTGTGGCGAGGGCTGTCCAGGTTTTGGTGGGGCAGGCTCTATCCTCTTGTTTGGTTGGGTCGGTGGGGGAGGGTGGTTGTTGTTGTTGGGTGGGCGGTTGGGGTTCGGTTGGTGGTGAGGTGGGCGCGATGGCTGAGGCTGTCTCCTCTTGCTTCGGCGAGTTGGGCTCGCCTGAGGAGGCCGCCGCGATGGCCTCGGCCGTCTCTTCTTGCTTGGTCGGGTTGGGTGCGATCGAAGATGAGGCAGCCGCAATGTCCTCGGCGTCGAGCTGGTATGTGGCTAGGCGGTTGTCGTTGGGGCTGTGGATGATGTCCTCTTTGGCCTTGGGTTCCGAGTCGGGGTTGTTGTTTGTGTCGTTGTTGCTCTCGCTGTGATTCTCGCCATTCTTAAGCTTGCTTTCAAGCTCGACAAGGGAACGGATGTTTTCAGCCAGCCTCTGGCGGACCGGGGCGAGGCTATCGCCGCATAGCGCGAGGAGGCTGAATGAGAGCCTCTCCGTCTCGTACCGCATCATCCGCTCCTGGAGAACCGGTTGCATGACCGCGGTCCAGTGTTGGTCCTGGCTGTATTCGCCTGGAAGAGTGTCAACAATGTTAGGGGAAGGGTGCATTGAGGACTCCTCTTACCGATGCAAACCGGCGCCGAGGTGAGACCGTCGAGCTGCCATACCTGCTGCCCGACGGGTACGAAGGCGATGAAATGGTAGGCGGTACTACCACCAGACCGGGCCTCGCTGGTCTTCTCCCGTTTCTCTTTCCCCTTCTGCTTGGCCGACGACTTGGCTCGCTTTTTCCTGCTGTCGACGTCGTTCTGGAGAGCGAGAGCGGCGTTCAGAAAGTCCAACCGACTACGGGGTGTCAGTCAGTCAAGACAGGAAAATACAGATCGGCGAAGTGCCAGGAGAGTCCTACCGAGCAAACGAGTTGTGCGCCGTCCGGATCCACGCGCTGTTGGTGATCATATTTCCTCGTAGGGGTGGGGAGAGGTCCTTGGATTCTTGTTTAAGTCTTCGGAGCTTTTCACCGAGCCCGAGGCCCTCGGCGTTCATTATGATGTTGAGGAGTGCGATAGTGGCGCACGCATTATCTGTCGTCTGTTGGGTGGCGTCAGTGACAGTAGTCGTCCAAAAATTCGAGTTGACTGACCTGGTTCGAAAACCACACATCCTCGCCAGGTGTTGAGGACTGATCGCTGTTTTCTGCGACATACTCGTATAGAAATACTAAGCCATAGACTGGAGGACTGTGACACGGTCAGCGAGCCGCCATAACTGTCATGGCTGTCATGGCTTACGGGAGCATGGCCAGCGAGTCCTCATCGGCCGAGAGCACTTCTTCTATTCGGGCTCCCTTGACGCCGAGGAGACCCAAGATGGCGGAAAAGAATGCCTATCTGTCATCAGTAATCTGCAGGGCAAGTGACAGGGAAAGCAGGGGGGGACCAACAGGGTCGGACTCCAGCTCGATCCAGCTGGGCCATTCAGACTGCTCATTCTCACCCCATGGCCCGAGTGATGCGTCCAGTAGGTCGTCGGGAATGTCGAAAGTCTCCGGGGCTGCTTTCCGTTTTTGATTCCGCCGGTTGTAGGCCGAGACAGGCGAGGCGATCGCCGGTACGGCCTCGGGGTCGGCAATCTCGCTCTGGTCAGAGGGCCTCTTGCGAGCGCGGCCGGAACGGCGGAGTGGAAGTGGGGAGCCCAGGTTGCCGTTTTCAACCACTGTTTCTCCGTCTGGAGCATGTGGGCGCTGCTCTGGGGACCTTGGTCGCTGGCTTGGGCCAACTGGGTGCTGGCCGTGGGCCGCTGTGCCCTCAGGGGGTGGTGACCCCATGAAGAGCGATTGTGGTGAGGGTCGGGAAAGACGAAGGGGGAAAGGAAGTCAAGAGGTCAAGAAACGGGATGAATGGATTTGGGCTCCGGCTCTGACTGTCACAGAGGACTTCTCGGTCGAGTGCTTCTTGGTGGGCTCACATGTGGCGCATCATCCAGAATGACGAAGGATGAGAGAACTATCCGGTGCCGAGAGAAGGGCTGCTCGCGGCCTGCCTTGGGATGCTGTCCTCAAGTATTCTCGCGCACACACAGTCTCTTGCGAGTTTGGGAAAGCGGGACCAATGGGGTGTACTGGTTTCTCGTTCTATGCCGGGTGTTAGCCCACGGTTCTGAGTGACGGTGTAGGTGGGTTAGGAGCTCACCAGGGCGCCGAGAAGGGGGAACTGCTGGGCTGGAGACGAGGAGATATGCCAGGTGTGTCAAGACGGTGCCAAATTAGAGGCAGGCTTTCATCATCCAAAAGGATCCAAATAAGCCACAGGTTCCCGGTGTGGCTTTGTGGGATTTGGGGGCATGGACAATGGGGTATTGACAGCTATTGTGTCTTGAATGGTGTGGAGCGTGCCTGGGGCCACCCCAATCCCGGGGGGTAAAAGCTTGGGTGCGAGCTTGGGCGAGAACAAGCAACGGCAGAGAGGCTGCGAGTTTGGAGAGAGAGAGAGGTTGAGACAGGATGAAGGAGCAGCAGTGGTGTGAGTCTGGCCAGCAGTGTCAAGCCCAGTGCCTCTCCTCCACGCCAGAAAAAAAGGACAAAACTACAGGGCATCAGCCTCGCAGGCAGCCCTTCCCACAGCCTTGGCCCAAAAATACACAGATAGAACAAACCGCTGTGGGTTTGAGTTACACAACCAACAGAGGTTGAACCCAGATTGAACCCAGATGGAACCCAGACGAAGCTCCAACACCAACCAGCAGTTGAACAGTGGGGCAGGGATGGGAGCTCTGCGCAGGTCAAATCAAGTGGGGCTGCGACGGTTGAGTGGGCCAATCAGGAGCGACACTCCCGGCAACCTTGCTGGACCCTGCCAGGGTTTGTTGCTGCAGCGCGGACTGAAACTTTGAGCGCGTCTTGACGTGGTGCTGCTGCTGCTTGGAGCACCCAGACCACCCGCGGCCAACATCAACACCACCACCACACGACACCACGGCGGGCACATTTTGGTTCTGCGGCTCCAGCAGAATGCGATTGCCCGAGGCTGCACCCCATCTCCAGCAGCCAGCTTCGACGAGGCAATAGTAAATTTTTAATAGCCCACGCGCGGCCTGCTTTCAGTTGGTCCTGTTTTCTGCGCCGCCCTTTGGACTTGGTTGCGCCCAGCACCACCCATCCCGACGACCATCACGAGCTTCGCCAAACGACAGAGAAGCACCCTCATCAACTCTCCAACACCCGACCCTCGCCCTCCCCGATCCCCCACCTCCAGGACCCGACCGACAGGCACCCCCCAACTCGGCATGCGATGAGCGGCGCACCTTCGATCGGCGCCTTTCCACAGACGCCCGTGGCAGCGAGGCGAGGTCCTGCCCGGGCACCTGCGTCGTCTGCTCCCTCATCCTCCTCGACAAAGGCGACAAGTCCGCTGCCAGTCGCTCCCCAACAAAATGCACCGCCAGCCGCGAACTCGGCCCCCGTAATCCCGTTACACATCCTCGACGCCCCGACACAACGTCTCTACGCCTTTGGCTTCTACGCCGCCCTGCTGGCCTGGAAGTTTTACGACTGGGCACAACTGGTTGAGGAGGACACAGAGTCCTTCTGGTTGTTCCTGAAATGGATCGCCATCGACTTCACATTTCTCTTTGGGCTGCCTGAGCTGAGGATACCATGGCTGGAGTTGTCGCAACCCTTCGTGGTCGGCACATTCTTCTGCCACGCCATCTTTGACTGGCTGCTCATGTTTAATATTGGGGTATGCACTCTCTCTGCTGTTTCTTTTCCGTATTTCTACATGTACGACTGCTGACCGACCCTGCGCAGTTCCCGTGGCAGGCATGGATTCTCGGCTTCGTCAAGGTCTTCTACGACCGCGAGCTCGCCATCTCGGAGCACAATGTCAAGATGTCCAACATACTGCACAACTCCTCGCTCATCATGGGCCGTCAAATCATCAACATCCTCCCCGAGGGGTGAGTAGGCACGCTCCGTCTGGATCCTGCACTTTGGACTAGGGACTGACTTCGCTAGCTCTGCTGTTCTGAACCCCGAGCTGCACCCCTTTTGTCTGGGCGACGACCGTAAGACGGTGCCGCTGCCCATCTTCTTCAACGCCACCATCCCGGTCGAGGTCGAGCTCATTCGCACCGATTTCGAGACCAACCAGCAGGAGATTATCAAGTTGTCCAAGAATCATATCAAGGACATCGAGCGCAAGGCGAAGCGGGAGGCCCAGGAAGGCGTCCAGACTGCCATTCAGTTTGACTATCCGGCCAAGAAGCCCGGCGCCTACCAGCTCGGACGCGTCCTCGATGAGTACAAGCTGGAGGTCCAGCGGAGGAACCCGCAGACCTTCGTTGTCCCCTGCCCCAAGGCTTGGGTCGGCCCCTCAGCCTCTCCCGGACGCTGCATCGGCGATCTCTCGGACGTGTCGCTTCAGGTCGAGGGAACCCCTCCTCTCAAGATCAAGTACAGCCGCACCATCAACGGCAAGGACCACAGCTTCCACTTCCAAAGCCTGCAGCCCGAGGGCTTCAACTCCCCGCTCAGCGGCCTGCGCTCTGCCAGTCTCATCGGTCTGGACGATGAGGATATCGCGTGGGCCCGGTCGCAGCGCGTCCCGGTCGCTCTCAACGAGTCCATGCACGCTAGTGGAGAGTGGCAGTATTCGGTCGACGAGGTCGTGGACGGGTTTGGGAACATCGTCAAGTACGACTACTACGCCGATGAGTCCGAGGGACGGCCCAAGCCGAAACATCTCATGCAGAACTTTGTGGTCAAGGAGCGCCCGCAGGTGCGGCTGGAGGGCTGCGACCTCAGGAGACCCCTCAAGGTGGCCAAGGGCGACTCCAAGGAGCTGCCGGTACGCTTTAAGATTGCGGCCGGCCAGACCCCCGACGTCACGGCGCACACCCTTACCTGGCAGTTCTCGCCCATCGACACCCTCACTGAGAGCGGAGACCACGGTGATGTCGTCTCGATCGGCTCGTACCACGCAAAGAACGCTCGCGACAGGCCCATGATCTCCGCCCCTGGCCTGTACACTCTCAAGTCGGTGTCAGCCAGCTCATGCGAGGGCGAGGTGCAGGAGCCCTCGTCCTGCCTCTTGCTCAACCCCCTGGAGCCGAAGCTCACGGTTCGCTCCGAGGAGATCCCCGACACGTGCGCGGGCAACTCGATCGGCCTGCGGGTGGACATGGACCTCATCGGTACCCCGCCGTTTACCGTGCGATACGACGTGATTTCCAACGGCCAGCGCCGATCCGAGAGGGTCAGCATCCCCGGCCTGCGGTATCAGATGGACCTGATTCCCCGCATCGCCGGTCACCACAAGTACATCTTCACCCAAATCGGCGACGACATCTACAACAGGGGCCAGCGGCTCACCGGTGCCGAGTATGTCCTGGAGCAGGACGTCAAGCCCGCGGCAGCTGCCCTGATCCAGCACAGCTCGGGCAAGATGAGCTCATGCCTGGGCGACGAGGTCACGGCCGACATCCTGCTTCTTGGTGATGCCCCGTTCACCCTCGAATGGGAGATCATCCATGACGGCAAGAGGAAGCAGCACAAGGCCACGGATATCCAGGAGGGCACCTACCAGATTAGGACGAAGCCATTGACCCAGGGCGGCGAGTACACGCTGGGCCTCACGAGCGTCCAGGACAAGCGGGGCTGCAGGAACTTCCTGCAGGACGAGCTCAAGATCTCGGTCCGGCGGCAGAGCCCGCGCGCGGCGTTTGGCCTGGTCGAGGGCAAGCGCAAGATGCTGGCGGTCGAGGGCTCGACGGTGAAGCTCCCGGTCCGCCTTACTGGGGAGGGCCCGTGGAAGGTTTTTTACACGAACGTCAACGAGGGTCCCGCGGACAGCCCCAAGATTCTGGAGCGGACGGTCCGGAACGACAATGGGTATCTGGATGTCAAGGGGCGCGGCTCGTACGTCATCACGGACGTGTGGGACAACCAGTGCCATGGTGTGGTTGATGCCAAGGCGTCCCAGTTTGAAGTCGACTGGTTTGCCCGGCCCGAGATGTCGGTTTCGCTCTCGCATGGCGTGAGCCAGACTGACGACGGGTTCGTGGTGGAGGACGTCTGTGAGGGCGATGTTTCTGGTTTCGAGGTTGCTCTGCAGGGTAAGTTGGCTTTGCCGTTCTCCGTTTTATACACACCACAGGGACTGATTGTCTTAGGCACGCCGCCGTACACTGTCGAGTACGAGGTCCGCCACCATCCTCTCCAGGGCTCCAGCTCGCTGAGCAAGCGAAAGTTCGACGCTTCTCTCGGCAAGGAGTCCATCCAGGCGGACACGGCCAAGGCGGGCCAGTACACGTACAAGTTCCTCGCCCTGGAGGACAACCTTTACAGCAGCAGCCGCAAGTTCAAGCCAGTGGTGGTGAAGCAAAAGGTCAACCGCAAGCCGGGCGCGTCCTTCGTCAAGCCCGGCCAGACCTTCAAGTACTGCAAGTCCGAGCAAGAAAACGAAGACGGCATCCCCGTCGCGCTCACCGGTGTGCCCCCCTTCGCCCTCGAAGTCGAGATCAAGCACCAAAGCGCGGCCGTCCCCGAAATCTACCGCACCCCGCCCATCACCGCCCACACCTACGAGATCCGCATCCCGCGCCACCAGCTCCGGCTAGGCACCCAACAGATCCGGATCCGCGACGTCAAAGACGGCAGCGGGTGCCACTCGGCGGCCGAGCTCGGCCCGGCCACCGCCTCCGCCCCCGCCGTGCAAGTCCAGCTCTTCGAAGCACCCACCATCTACCCCCTCGAGACCCGCACAGACTACTGCGTCGGCGAGCGCATCTCGTACACCCTCTCGGGCACCCCGCCCTTCGAAGTCTGGTACACCTTCGACGGCGTCGAGCGCAAGGCCAAGTCCCCGACCACCTCCTTCCGCCGCGTCGCCGAATCCCCCGGCGACTTCGCCATCACTAGCGTGTCCGACAAAGCCTCGGAATGCCGCGCCCCGGTACACATCGCCAAAGCAATCCACCCAATGCCCGCGGTGCGCGTGTCCAAGGGGCGCAACGCGCGCGTGGACATCCACGAGGGCGGCGAGGTGGAGATGCTCTTCGAGTTCTGGGGCACGCCGCCGTTTGAGTTCACGTACACGCGCAGCACCAACGCAAGGAAGGGGTTCAAGAGCCAGGTGCTGGAGACGAGGCACGATGTGAGCCATGAGCATAGCAAGGTTGTGCGGGCGAGCTTGGAGGGCACGTATGAGGTGGTCGCGATTAAGGATAAGTATTGCGCGTTTTCGGCGCAGGGGGCGGAGGTCGGGAGGGAGAAGGTTAAGGGGAAGGGGGGGAAGTTTTAGGGGGGGAGATGTGAAGTAGTAAAATTGGGGTTTTTCTTTTTATGGTTATCAAGTTTGTGTCATGTCATGTTTCTGGGTCTTTTTCTTCTCTGCAACGGGCGAGGGATGGTGGAAGGAAGGGGTTGTGGTAGTTGAGACCGGTGTTGTATCGTACATAGACAGATGAAGAGGGGTGGGTGGTCTACCATAGCACGGCGTTTGAGGCGGCGGCAGGGAGGGGTAGGCAACATACAACACATAAACCAACGCGACGCAATGATGTTTGCAGCAAATGTTTTTCTTGAGTGCGTGCCGGTTGCCGTGCTGAGGGGTTGGGATGTGTTTCGTCGGGGGGTGGGTGAGACGGACCGGGTGCGTGATCGTGATGGACGGAGGGGAGAGGTCGGTTAGGACGGAAGCTGGAGGCGGCCTGAGCTGGCTCTCTCGCTCGCTTTTTGAGACGGCCGCTGGGACTTGGATAGCATGTGGTGATAAGGGCCCTCTGGATAACCAGAACTATACACTATGTAATTATGGAAGACGACGACAGCGTCGTGTTTTGCCGAGCCGTGGTCATGTGCTGGCCCGCAATGGGTGCGGAGGGCGACGGTGATAATAACGAGGCCCTGTGCCTGATTTATGTTTCCAATACCTGTGCTGTGGTTGTATCCACGGCTGAAGACGACGAGGTCCTACGCGTCCTGCCGGTGTACATGCCGTTGCATTAAACCAGTTCCTCTCAGTCACTCACTCTGTCACCCACTGTCAGTCAGCGGCGGTAGGCAACGCGTGGCAGCTGGCAACAACCTCTCTCCTACGCCAAGCATCACAGCTATGTATGGAGCTATCAACACCGTCCAGCAGTGTGCAACCACCATCGACTCGGTCTCGACCGTCCATCTGGAATCCATCAGTCTGGAATCCGTGGGGGAAGAAGGGGGGGTGGCGAGAAAGCCCGCTCGCTCGGGACGGAACGCGGCTCTCCTCCCCTCCCGAGTCACCCTATCGAGGCGAGCCGAACCCATCCCAGGCCAAGGTCAAAGTCACCCAACCACCAACACGTGCGCGCGGTGGTGTGGTCTTGCTCCAGACTTCGGTTGCTCGACGGTCGGCTGCGGCCTGGAACCCGCACCCGCAACAGGACTGGCGTGAGTGAGTGGGTGGGTGGGCGAAAGGGCTGCCTGCTTGCCTGGGCCTGCCCTGTGGGTTGTGGACGGATAGTGAGATGGAAGCGGATTGGGGCGACAAGCAAAAAAAAAGTGCCGATCACTGCCTGTCTTGGAGAGGTTGCTGGCGGGCGGGGAGGGAGGTTTCCTGGTCGTCGTGGCTCGCGCGCCGGGTATCGGCACGGGGTTTTTTGGGGTCAGCGCCTGGGATGCTGGATGCATGCTGGGATGGGATGCGGGATGGGGAGGGGGGGGTGAGTTTGGGCACGGCCGGGGTTGGCGAGGGGTTGGTTGATGCTGCGAGTTGATGCTGGTGCTGCTGCAGGCTGGGCTTGGGTGCATGAGTTGGCGGGAGTGCGGCTGCTGGCGGTCGAGTCATGGGATTGATTGATATCCGTTCTTGTGATGGGCGATTGGGGGAGGGGAGAGGCAGAGATGGAAATGGACAGCAGTGTGATGGCGAGGCCTCAGCTCGGTCAGCAGTTCAGCCAATGCAATCTCGTTTCCCGCAGCCCGCTTCTCCCATGGGAATCTTCAGCTGCTCCCTTTTCCTGCTCGGCTCGCGTGCCGTTCTCCATGTCCATGCCCAGCCTGCTGCTCATCAGCGGCCGGGATGCGAGAGAGAACCACGCAGCCGCCACGAAACAATGCCATCCTGAGAGCCGGGCGGCGGTCGGCTGGGAGAGGACCCCTGGCACGGCACTGTCGCCCGGCGCAGCGAATCAACGATGGGCGCCCAGAATCACAACCCCAGGGCTGTCTCCTCCTTACCCCCCTAGTTACCCCCCCTCCATC
>FTEL01003265.1_pt1 | contig 11135 bp, 14 predicted proteins | sample 1658911 | NCBI WGS metagenome assembly FTEL01 (sample SAMEA3914869, study PRJEB12502) | metagenome | biome: forest; material: soil | place: USA | collected 2012-03-12 | depth 0.1 m
CAGAGGCGGAGCTGGTAGGCCGCAACGTGGGGCGTGTCGGCCACCACCAGGTCAGCGACGCCCATGTCTCGCCTTTTGATTTTCACGACGAGGCCGTCATCGTCCTCTCCCTCTCTCACCCGCCTCGCCTCGGCGAGCACTTCGTCTTGGGTAGCGATGCCCCCACGACCGACATAGTCCTCGGCGTTCCTGGCCGCCATGTCAGCGCTCGCCACCTCAGATTTGGCTTCGACGAGCAGGATCGTGTCATCATGCTCGACAGCTCCACGCTCGGCACCAGCGTGGCCTACGACGGCCAGCCGTCCCATTCCCGCCGTGGCACTCCCGGCAGCCCTTTCCGATGGGTTCTCCCTGCCGGCCACAGAATTCTGGTCCAGATTGGCTCCTCCTTCAAGTTCCATGTCTTTGTCCAGGATCACCGTTTCCACCACGAAGAGTTCCGCGCCAAGCTCGAGTCTTTCCGCGATGAATGCCGTCTGCGGGTCCCTGAGCTGTCTGATATCGACCTCGCCGCAGACCCCCTTGCCACCGCCAGCGCCTTGACACCCGCCTCCCTCAGCAGCGGCTTACCCAACTCTGCCACTGTCGCCTATCTGGAGACCCTCGACGACGAAGCATCGCCTGAGCCCGAGATGTATGTTGAGGGTCGCATCCTTGGCCGCGGCGGGAATGGCACCGTCAACGAATTCTACGCTGTCCGGGATTGGGCTCGCTATGCCGGCAAGCGGGGTCACCCGTGAACCAGATCTTGCATATGAGATTGGCGTGCTGAAGAAGCTGACCCATGCTTATGCTCCCCGTTTCCTCTTCCCTCCCGTCTTGTCAGTTTTCCTGCAACAAGAGCTAACGATAAGCCTCCCTCTCAGCCTCGAGTTGTCCGCTATGTCGATACTTTTCAAGAAACGCACCTCAGCACTGTCCTCATCATGGAGTATTTCGGTGCCGACACGCTCTGGCACCAACACCGGAAGTGTGAGCTTCGAAGGGATGAAGTACTTCTCGTGCTTCAGCAGTCCCTTGAGGCCCTCGTCTACTTGCACAAGGCGGACGTGACCCACCGGGACCTCAAGGTCAGTAGCATGATTACACCAGCCAAGACCCGGAGGCAGACGAGCCCGCGCCTCGGCCCTGCTGACCATGGTTTTGTCAGCCCCTAAACATCCTCTTCCGCTCTCGCAACCCCATCGACGTGGCGTTAGCCGACTTTGGCTGGGCCAGAGAATCGGCAGAATCCATGTCCACGGTCCGCGCCGGCACCGTTCACTACCGCGCTCCCGAGGTGCTCGCCCATGTCCGATATCGAAGCCCGGTCGATATCTGGTCGCTTGGTGTAGTCGGCCTTGAGCACCTCGAAGAGCTCCCGAACGAGGACGACTCGTCAACGGAAGCGGACTACGCGCTCTGTATCTCGGCCTACGCCGAATCCTTGGCCATCTACGACCCCTCACACACCCACCGGCACCTGCTGAACCAGATGCTGAGTGAGAAGCCCGCTGAGCGGCCGACAGCCGTGCAGTGCCTGGAAGCCGTGTCCGACTTGATTGCCCAGGGCACGTCGCCTGTCACGCCATCGCAAATCGAGCCCGTGACAAGCGGGGGCCAGGAACACCCCCACAGTGACTTCAACAGCCAGGACACAGTCCTCGCCCCGCGTAGGCCCCATGACAGACAGACCCGCTGGAGCAACAGATACAGCCATCACGGCGGCGACCAAGACGAGGACGACTTCGGGGATAATGGCGACGACCAAGAGGAAGACGACTTCGGGTACAACGGCTACGACAGCCGCAACAGACGCTCGGATGCTCCTCCACCGGAAACGCTTCGCCGCGCGAGCAGCGTTTTGCCGCTGTCAGCAGCATCAGACGAAAACTACAGCCTCGGAGCCGGGCCCCCAGCCCCGTCCGCTTCAGCGTTGCCATCGGTCTCGGCGCCGCGAAAACGCGACGCCAACAGCTCAGCATCAGGGTCAAGCTCGACTGGCTCAGACCGGCATGCCCCCAAGCGGCAGGCCACCGCCCAAAGGCCGTCTGTCGTCGAGGAAGCGCTGCCAAGCGACAGCGAGGTCGCCAGGATGTTGCTTGTACTTAAAGGGTGATTAGCGAGTCCTCGTGTCTTCCATCCGTGGCTTTGCGAAGTGGTATTCTGCACCACTGCCGACCACAACCCCCTGTCCTTCTGGAATTGCGGTCGAGGTGTGTCTGGATGAAAACGGGTAAAGGTTCTGGGTCTGGGTCTGGGTCTCGGTCCGTGTCTGGGCTGGCCTCGAGTGCGCGAGAAACCAGTTGTGGCAGGCGACGAGACACTGGATTTTCACTGTTCGCACTGCCGCGATGCCGGCCGCGCAAGGCAGCCAGGGGAGACGGGGTCCTCGGGTCTCGTTGCTGTTGTTGTTGTTGTTGTTGTTGTTGTTCTTGTTGTTGTTGTTGTGGTGGTGGTGGTGACGTCTCCATCCATTCGCTAGCTAGGGTGTTGCCTACGAATGCGACTCCAGACGCTTGAGAGATCCGACAAATAGCGCTCCTACAACTCGGCAACTTGTCCATCCATCTGTCTTCCACATCTACACCAACGGCCGCACCCCCTCCCCTCCCTTCTTCCCACTACCCTCTTACTCGTAAAACACCTACCCCTCAAAATCTGCCCCCCTCAAAATCTCCCCCACCGTAAGCATGATCAGTTTGAGATCGCTTGTGCTTGGTCCTTGGCCCGTATATAAACGTCTCCTGCCTCGCCCTTTCGGCGGATGTCGAACAATGATGTTGCGGTAATTAGATCGCTAAACCTGGAGTATCCATAGTTCCGGGTGTCGAAGTCCGGGTATCGATGGGTAGGAATATTGGCGACGCGGCTGAGTGTTCCTTGTAAGAGACGAGGTTCTCGACATAAATAAATCTGTTATAGGCCGTGACAAATGGCGTAGGAGTCTTGCGCTCCCCAAATCCGTACACAATGACCCCAGCCTCCCGGATCCGCATTGCAAGCCGGGTGAAGTCGCTGTCGCTAGATATCAGGCCGAAGCTGTCAAACTGGTGGGTATACAACAGATCCATGGTGTCGATAATCATGGCCGAGTCCGTCGCATTCTTGCCGTGGGTATAGGCAAACTGCTGGATCGGCTAGATGGCCAGTACAAGGAGCTGACCCTTCCACCCATTCAAGGCAGTGTCGGTCCAGTCGCCGTAGGCCCGCTTTACGTAGACAATCCCATGGTATCTAGCGACTTCCGAGAGCAAGGGGCCAAGCCAGGAGTGGTGTGCATTGTCCGTATCGATGAGGACGGCGAGCCTATGAAGCGGGATAGAGCTACCACTTGCCATCTCGTCCGATCATCGCAGAGTGCCGTAGAATATCGTAGAGAGCCCGTAGGTGGGATGCGAGGGGCTGAAAGTTAGAAAGAGGCGTTCTTGTACAAGTGGGAAGAGTCACATTAATGAGATCTCGTATCCCGGTTCCCAGGTAATATCGCTCCCCACGAGCGTTTTGTTCATGAGGTCTCGGGGTTTCTCCCAAGCACGTTATCGTTGGCGCCAATGCAAGCGGCTCGACTAATACGGTACGCCATCTAGCAATAATGATGTTATAGGTACCTTAGATAATTTTAAAGATGCGCTTTCAACTTCCCTCCCTTTTGCGCCTCCTCCTCCGCCGTCGCCTTCGCATTCAACCTCCGCCACATCTCTTTCCGCAGCTCGTGCCCATCCATAAACGCCCTGAACCACTCCCTCTTGAACTTTGGCAGCTTCCTCCCCACTCCATTCCCCTCGCCGGCCAGCTCCCGCAATGTGTCAAAATAATCCTCAAAATCAGGAAACACCAGCCCGAATTTCGCCCCATCCCCCTTCACCTTGATCCTCTCCTCCTCCCACTTGCGCATCTCTGCCAGCGGCGGCAACTTCCCGCGGCCGGCCAGCAAGCTCGCGGCGTAGACGGCCTGCCACTCGAAGATCTTGAAGGTCAGCCCCGCGGCCACGGCACCCACAAACAGCAGCGTCGGGTCGTGCTGCCAGACAACGTGCTGGTAGAGGTCTGGCACGCGGTTGTTGCGCACCGCCACACTGGGGAGGAACGGCAGCGTCCAGGAGTAGCCTGTGCCGAAGATGATGTGGTCGACGTCGGGGATGCAGCCGCCGTCGGCGAGGTGTACGGTGCGCCCTGAGACTTTGGTGATGGAGGGGTGCTGCTGGATGCGGGGGTGGTGGAACGCGCCGTCGCCGAAGTAGCCGTTGGCGTTGCGGCCGATGGTGATGGTGTGTACTGGGATTTGTGCCGTGCGGGTGTGGGCTAGGTCGTAGGCGATGTCAGCGGCGGAGACGGAGGCGCCGACTACGACGACGCGCTTTGGAGTTGTCAGTTGGTTGGGTTCTGTTTGGACTGCTCTGAGGGTGTAAACTGAGGGCGTAAACTGTTGAACTCACCTTGCCCCTGAACTGGTCCCGACCCCGATAGTGCTTGCTGTGCAGCACGGCGCCGGGTCTCGCCTTTTCAAACGCCTCGAGCCCCTCAATGGCTGGAATGTACGGCACCCAGTAGTGGCCGCTCGCAACCACGACGGCGTCAAACCACTCGGTCCACCAGTAGTCCCCGCTCTGGCCCTCCTTCCGCAGCGTCACCTTCCACTCGGCGCCGACCTTCTCAACGCGCTCAACCGTCGTGTTGTACGAGACAAAGTCCTGATAGCCGTTCCGCTCGACGAGCCCCTGGATGTAGCGGCGCACATGATGCCAGTGGCGGAAGGGGGTGTCGGCGCCGTGGGTTGCGGTGGACCACTCGCTTTTCTCGCTTGGGAAAGGCTCCTGGCTGAATTCCATAGGGATGGCGTCGACGTTTGTCTCAAGGTACGGGTACACGGAGGATTCCGTGAACCGGGGCTGTTCCGACTTTGGGGTCTGCGCCGGGAGCCGTTCCGGGATAGGGAGAGGCGGATCCGCAGTCCGGGCGGCGAGACTGGTGAAGTCGGTGAGTGTGGGCGGCCGAGTTGTGTCGCCGATCCTGCCCGATTGTCAGCACCGAGTCCCCGAAATGACACTGAAAAAGAGGCCCACCGACCAGCATCCTCCGGGTGCTTCGCGCCTCTCAAACACGCGAATGAGATCAAATGCCTTTTCTTGAGCCAACGCATCGATGGCGATGGCACCCGCGGGGCCGGCGCCAATGACCGCCACACGCTTCACGGGGAGCCGGGACATTGTTGCGTCTGTGGTGTGTTGACTCGGTCAAAGTCGGTGAAGGATTCAGGGGTCAGTCAGGGGTCGGGTTCCTTCTTCGCTTTCCAAGTTCCAACACAAGACAGGCAAACTGAAAACAACACGAGATCAAAATCTGAGTGGTCTGGCTTATCTATTAACAGACAATCGTAAGCCGCTTGAAAAGAAGTCTCCACATGGCATGATCTAAGTCCCGGCTGAGGGCTAGCGCACCCGGCCGGCGGGGGCCGCGGGGCCCACTTGACCGATGGGATCCGGGCTGCCCCTGTCTGGCGTGGATTGTGCTATATCACGCCATCGCCGAACCGCGAGGTTTTGTCAATGTTTCACCAGTCTCGGCGTTCGGGTTACTGCATTTGGTGAGCGGTTCTGGCAAGCTCAAGAGGTCCATCAGGATGGCCAGATCTGTGGTTTGAGAGAAAGGAGAGACGGGACAGAAGAGCAGTTGGAGCGGTCCTTTATACCAGAGGGAACAGAGTTGGACCTTGGACTCTCACATTGCCAGTTATCTCAGTAAGCAAAAACTTGCAGAATGATGCCTCGATTCATTTGGTTCCATTGCTCATACTCTCCCGACTTGGAGCTTGGAGTGGCGTCACTAATCAGTTCCGTTCCAGAGTCAGATATTAGTACACGTATCAATAAGACAAGCTGACCGGACACATACAGAAATGTAAGTGGGCGGGGCTTTCCATGCTCATTCTGTTAGTGTACCCGGACTCTTGGGAATCCAAACATGCCGCCGACTTGCATCCGAGTGGTTCCCCGCCGCCCAGCTTGACATCCACTTTGGGATTCAAACAACCCTTCCTACCAACCCCCACAGTGCTCGGCATTGTTATCATGCAAGCCTTCCATCACGTCACCGGCAGAGTGGATTGCCGTGCATGTGGCCGCGCGCCGAAATCTGATGCGGAACCGGGATTGTTTAGCTACTAGTAACTGGCCTCCTGCTTGTCTCGTGTCAGTCCCTCGATGTTCCTGAGCCCTCTCAAGAATCCTCCTCGGACCACTGACTCAATGGCATCTTCGGAAACCAAAGCGATACCACCCTCGTACGAGGCCAAGACAGCAGTTACGGGGGCTTCCTTGTCGTCGGTTGAACAGGCACTCGGATGGAGCCTCCAGGATGAAGCGAGGGCGCTCCGAAAGTACGATGCGAGATGCATTGCGTGGACCTCCTCATAGTTTGCTGACCGTTGAACTTTGCAGAATCGACTTATCGGTCCTGCCGCTCCTCTTCCTCGGCCTGCTCGTCTTCCAGCTTGACCGCATGAACATCGCGAGCGCCCTGACCGGAGGCTTCGCAGCGGACATCTCTGTGGACCAGAACACCATCAACCTGGGCAACCAGCTCATGTTCATGGGCATTGTGCTTCTCGAGATTCCGTCAAACATGGCTCTCCAATGGGTAATTACTGCTTCCCAGCCCGCCAGGCGTTTGGTGAACCCGGAGTTACTGACGATTCCTTGCACATGGTGACAGATCGGCCCCCGAAAATGGATTGCCGGTCAAGTTCTGATGTTCGGTGTCGTCGCCACCCTCCAAGTCTTTCTCCGTGACCGTGCCGGCTTCCTTGCTGCGCGCGTCATTCTCGGCTTCTGCGAGTCCGGCTACATTCCTGGAGCCATCTACACCCTCTCGACGTGGTACACAAAGCGCGAGCTCGCCAAGCGGGTTGCCATTCTCTTCTTTGGCATGTTTGGTGCCAACGCCATCAGCCCGGTGCTTGCGTCGGGGATTTTGAAGCTGGACCACGTTCGGGGGCTCCATGGGTGGCAATGGTTGTTTCTTCGTCCGTGACCCCTGAATCCCCCCCCTGCCCCACAGCCGCCAAAGCAGGATAAAAGCTGACAGCAGTTCGGTTTCAGTGGAAGGGCTTTTCACCATCTGCGTCTCATTCATCCTCGTTGTCTTCCTCCCTGGATCACCAAGTGCACCCAGACCCCTGCTCAGCCCGGGCCTCATCCGGTTCAACAGTTCCGACAAGGAGGTCCTACAGAGGCGGCTCGAGCAGGATGTTGAAGGCGACGAGAAAGTACGGGGAAGCGAGCAGGGTCTGCAGATCCCTCTCCGGCTCGTCTGGGAGACCGTCTCGCACTGGCGTCGCTGGCCGCACTACGTTTCGACCTTTGCTGTGTTCTCCACCTGGAGCTCGCTGACGACTTACACGCCGTCCATCATGGTGTAAGTCTTTCTATCTACCTGAAGGCACCAACCGACCTTTGCCTGCACATAAATACTCACCTCCATATCACCGACGACGCAGCTCCCTCGGCTGGGACCCCATCGCAGCCAACGCGCTCGCCGCAGTCGGGGCCTTCCTCTCGCTCGTCACCGTCTTCATCTTTGCCTACATCAGCGACAAGACGAACCTGCGCGGGGCCACCGTCATCGCGGCCCAGATGTGCTACCTCATCGCGCTGGTTGTTGCGCGCGAGGTGCATCCGCATGTCGGGCAGTGGTCGCGCTGGGGTTTGTGGACGGCTGTCAATGCTCTCGCTGTGGGATATCACCCCGTGCATAACACGTGGGTACAGCTTAATTGCAGAGACCCAAGGGAGAGGAGTATCGGTATTGCGTGAGTCCTTTTCCGTCCTTGGGTGGTTGTGTGGGTCGAAGCTGACGGAGCCGAACACAGGATGTGGGTGATGTCTGCAATTACTGGCCTGATGGTCGGGACACAATACTACCGGGCAGGTGATGGGCCGTTGTGAGTTTATCCCTGAGCTAGTAGTGCACTTCAAGGATGGACTGCTGACGTCGTGCGGTTATTAGCTATAACAAGGGGCTCTTGATCCAGATCTGCATGGTGGTTGTGGGCATCGTCTTTGCCACGCTACAGATCGTCATCTACGTGGTGCACAACCGAAGAGTCGCTGAAGGAAAGCACAAGCCCGACAAGAACGGGAATCCGCCGCAGATTTACGTTCCGTGAAGTTGAACGGTCTGGCATGCTGCGTTTTCATATTATGCTCGTCACTTGCTCTCCGCAGGCCACGACATGTAAGTTGGCGAAGCAGCCATCCGCCAACCTGTGCTCAGCGTGCTAACAACCAGAAGTATACAAATGAGGAGATTCCAGGCTCAGCCACTGGCAGGACCGCAGATATACACCGCTTACAACCATGCCGAAACACACCCTCCTGTCGCTTCGTATGTCTAACTGTCAGTTGAGCCTCCTTCCACCACACAGTCTTTGTTATCACGACGGTGCGGCAATACACAGTGCATGCCCTTTTTGCGATTCGGGATCTCCGAATCTCCGGCCAGCGCCGCAGTGCCGCTGCAAACATCGTGGCCCTGGTTACTCTACAGGCTACCCTGGGCTCAAGCCGCGGGTTGGGTGGCGCCAACGTTGCGGTCGGTTTGATGGATGACGGCGCGGAGTAAGATGATGGCGTCTTGACATTTCGATAAGACACAATCCTGGACCAGCTCTGGCAGGCCTCCAGGTTCCAACAATCGACGCTTACTTTTGAAGCCTCGTTTGTATTCTAGCTCTGCCGACGACTGATTAAAAGCCTTTTATCATACCATTAGCTTCAATATTGTCGTTCCCCGCTCCCCCACCATTCAGCTTGACTGCCTGCCATGGCCGGGTCCAAATTCTGCCTTGCCGCACACATGCCTGAACTGAAACACAATCGTCCAAGCGGCCTGAACTCGTGGGCGGCCGCTCCGCTTAGAGGCCCCCGGGTGGGATTGGTGGGGGGAAGTCGCTTAAGACTTAGCCTCACTCACCGGCCTCGCGTCCACGCCACCGGTCGCGGGTGAGGTGGGTGGTGAGCCCGGCAGCGCCTCCTTTACCAGGTTGCGCCGGCGGCTATGCAGGTTGCCCGCATGGAGGGTGGTGCCCCCTGCCACCCGAGCACCCGCCAAGAGCTCGTTGGTTCTCAGAGAGTCTTAAGGGGCCACCCTTCCTACAATGGGCTCACAATCACTCCTCTCGGGATCATGCTTCTACAATTCAGTTGATCAACATGTCGCCAGAGCCAAAACGAAAGAGGAAAACACAGCAACCGGAGAATGAACCTAGCGCTGTGCCTCCCCCATCACCTAGACTCACCCCTGAACACACCCCGAGCCGAAAACGAAACATCGGTCGCCGAGTCTCGTCCGGTGGGCAAGGCAAGCAGACTGCAGTACCTGAGAATCAGGTTCCAAACGCCCCGGCAACCCCCCCACAGACTCCGAGTCCGACCCCAACATCTCGCACAACTGCGGTTCCACCCTCGACATCCAGCGTAGGCGGGACGCGTGATGAGCCGATCGAAATCCTTTCTTCTTCAGAAGATGAGCCGCTATCATCTTCTCGTGCGAGGCGACAACTCCTGGCCCCGCCCAAAACACCGACTCCGAGCAAAGGACCACGGCCCGCTCCAACCGTCACCGGGCCGAAGGCCAAGATTCGTTCAGTCAGCGACCCACTGCTTTCCCGTAGTGCCCCGGCAGCAAAACCGGAAGGCCCCCAGAACACCGACGCCGCCATCGAGGAGGTGATCAGGTGGTCCGCCAAGCTTCGAGAGAACAAAATGGGCGCCGTCTACGTCCTGAGCGCCACACACGAGGGCAGGAATATCATCAAGGTCGGCCATACGATAACGTCCGTCAACCAGCGCTTGAAGCACATCGAAAGAAACTGTCGTGGAACCATCGAGTTCGATCGTCTCGAGATCGACCTGCACCCGACACGGATCAAGCTTTGCTACGGCATTGTCGAGGGCCTCGCCCAGGCCGAGCTGCAGAACTCGCGGTACGACTTTGGCTGTACCTGCAAGAAGAAGCACGGCGAGTACTTTGACGCCAGCCGTGAGACAGCCATTCACATCGTCGAGCGCTGGATCCGTTTCTGCAAGGCCGAGCCGTGGCAGCACGCCAGGGGCGGTAAGGGCCTGGAGCTGAAGGGCCACTGGGACGACCGCCTGACGAGCTGGAAAAAAGAGGAAGGCCTCCCAACTGTCGCTGAAGAGCCCAAGGCGGGCCGGAACAAAGAGAGTCACCGCCGGAAAGAGGACACGGCACGCCGCGCGCGATGGGACCGTCTTGTTGCGACGTCCCGGTGGGAATGGCTGTGGTATGACGTGCGCGTGTGGACGGACTGGCTGTCGCGGTACATGTGGCAGGTACTGGTGGTGGGTTTGTGTGTGGTGATTCGGTGTCTTGTGCGGGACCGTGGCTGGCTTGCGAGGCTGGCGGAAGGGGTGATGCTGGCGACTATCGTGCAGCTGGGGGGGTTTAAGTGCGCCACGGCCGAGGGGTTGCTTGAGCCGTTGTTGGAGACGATAAGGACTGTGGTGATGGCGGTGTTCAGGGGGGAGATGCCGGATACTGATGGTCGTAAGAGCGATGACGGTGATCACGAGCGGGAAGATAAAGACGACGGTGATGGCACCAACGGAAGGGACGAAAGAAATGGGAGCGAAGATGAAGGCACTGATAGCAGCGATGGCGGGAGCGGGGTTGAGAGAGGACATGGGAGTGAAGATATGGATGGAAAGAGGGCAATAGGTGGTTAGGTACCTAAGTTTCCGCTCAGGCACACTCGGCCTCGATCTTTTCCAGTTCCTCAACCCAGTACTCCAGGCAAAAATCATTCTCTGTCGATTCAGGGGATGACGCTTCTTCCCACACCACGCCGATTTCTTCAGCCCTCTGCCTCTCCGTATCCGACACATCACTCCCATCAAGGTGCCGCAAGGTTTCCGTAACTCGACTGACCCATGTTCTTTCCCAAAACTCCCTGGGATCATCAAGTCCGCGGTCGGAATCATGAAGAATTTCACGCATCTGAACTCCGAGCTCCTCGAGCAGCTCTTCCAGGAGCCCCAGTTCATATTCGTGTTCATTCTGAATTTCTTCCACGTCCTCCGCCGAGACATCTTTGCAGGGGAACAGCTCACAACAAGTATGTGGGATGTCGAGCG
>FTEL01003027.1_pt1 | contig 11133 bp, 5 predicted proteins | sample 1658911 | NCBI WGS metagenome assembly FTEL01 (sample SAMEA3914869, study PRJEB12502) | metagenome | biome: forest; material: soil | place: USA | collected 2012-03-12 | depth 0.1 m
GGCGATTGATTTGGTGGGGAAGTGCAGTGGGGCGGTGCGCAGCGGCCCGAGCCGAGACCCCACCTCACTCGGGCTGAGTGGCTGCAGCCTGCGATGGTGCCTAATCCAATTTCCTTACTTCATCTGCTGCCCTCGAATCAAATAGAAATGCTGTTCTGCTGTTCTGCTGTTCACCGAAAATGCTAGGGGTCCTAATTTTGGGCGTGAGCAGCTGGGTGTTTCTCGGATGCCTCTTGACGACCCCGAAATCCCATGCTTCGCTGCAGCGGCTTTGGACGGGCCAGCACCTGTCCGTCGGCTTGATCCATGGTTGCATCGGTTCATGCTGTTGGTCGGAGAGGATGTACGGAGTAGCTTCACTCAGCTTAGCATCGGCACCTCAGACCCCTTTTGATTGGGCACCTGTCATGTGTCGGAACGCACCCCGCCTTTGGGTAACCGACAACCTCGACCGGCTCGAGAGCAGCTCGATTTGAACCTGGACCAAGCAAGAACCCCAGTCGCGACTCCTCACGTTTTTTTTTTTTTTGGCGCATTCTTGTTCATAATGATAGAAAAAGAGAAACCCAGTCCCCAGTCTCGGCAGGGTGGTCGTCCCGGGTGGTCCAGGACGGCCACGTTCACCCGACCAGTCTCCCCGCTCTGCGAAACTTGCCAGTCACTTCTTGTCCGACCAACCTGCGACCCTGCTGCTCAACTAGGCCTACTAGATGCCGGCGATCAGTTCTCAATCCACTTGTATTACCCCGAGGCTTCCCGTGCCGCTGCAAACGGCTGTGTCTTGGCAAGAATTGAAGACAGCTCGGATGGGCGCTCTCAGTGGCCGAAATCTGAGCAGCGAGGCCGTCGATGTCGCTGCCAACAGCTCTGTGGCGCTGGCGCAGTTCATTGATGCCGACGACCAGAGACGTCGCGAAGCGTGCCATGGTCAAGCAGCCGCTGCTGAGAGCGATGGCAGCCCCGACCTCCGTCTCCGGATATACTCGCGTTTCCCGTAATCTTGCGACTTGATTAGAGTGTAGGTAGTGACAAAGAAACACTTGCCGGCGCAGAAATAGTGGTGGAAGAAACAAGGAAAGGGAAGTGGGCGGGGGCACGCCACTTATCTCTCAGCTGTTGGAACACTCAAACCAGCGTTCGCGGCTCTCCTCTTGATCAAATTCGCCCAGTTCCAAATAGCGAGGACGGCGATGGAGACGAGATAGGACTGGAAAAGGTAATTTTGAACTGGCAAGATAATTATGTTCCCCTAACGCAGTCCCGAATCTAGAGGTGAGCACTGACTAACTACCTACCCCCTTCAATGTTCCCGCTTGGCCACATGATACAGCCCGACTCCAAACTCCACAAAGGCCTGGGTGCATTTCCTTCTTTCCACGGGATTTTTGTCGAGCTCGTCCCAGACTTGGATGAAGTTGTTCGACGTAATCTTTCCCAGCCTAGCAAAAGCGCGTTTCATCTCGTCTGGATGAGCGATCTCTTCCGCGGCCTTGTCTGGTAGTAATCCTATCTCCCAGCCGTAGTTTCCGTCATAGATTTTGGTCGCGAGGATGCTCGCCTTGACGCAGTAGATGACCATGGCGGCCAACCCAGCCGCCAGGGCCGTGGCGACGCTTGAGCCTGTTTCCTTGGTTTCGAGCATGCCCATAGGAACCTTTCGTCGTGGGTTTGGGTCGTAGGCCACCTTTGCCGCCTGTTCCATCGTCACGTCAACGCCGGGAAGAAAATACGTGATTCCGTCTTCTGGCGTCCAGTCGAAAACGGTGCTGCTGGCGGTTGCGGCCCCGATGCGAAAGAACCGATCACGCCATGGGCCGCTTGGGTAATGGGTAAACTCGGCGAACTTTCCTTCGTCAGGCGCCGAGCAAAACATCAAGACGTTGTTGTCCACAGCTGTCTTTAGGACTTGATGCACTTCATGGGTAGGCGTCAGATACCCCGTTCCAGTCTTGAGCTCACGGGGCTGGAAAACTCACGCTTCTTCATCCCCTGGGTATCGTCTTCCCTCGGAATGGTCCACGACATTGAGATAATCGTAGCCTTCTTGTCCAAAGCCACCTGAATTGCCTGCAAGTCGACAAGGGCTTAGCGCAACTCGCGGATGGGCTCCTTTATTGAGGAGATTGATGCTGGAACGTACCTGGGCTGCGTAGCTTGCATCGATCTGCATAGCATTTCCGTCGGGGTTGTGATCCGTTTTTAACCGTATCGGGTAGACTTTTGCCATTGGACAGACACGTAGAATCACGCTAGCCATGACGGTACCGTGGCCCCTCGCGGATGAAAACGAAGGTCGAACCATACCGTTGTGGAAGTCGAAGCTCTTGCCTTCAAGGATTTGGTTCGCTTGGAGAGTGTCGAACATGTCCACGCCGTCATCGATGAGCGCAACAACGACATCGTTCTCCGAACTTTCTTGCGTGAGCTGGTCGCCAAAGCTCTGGAGTGTTTTTTTTTCAGAAGGGAATCATCAGACTGGCAAATTTTGTCGTGGAGTCCAGCCACCGATGCGACCTGACGCCTGGGGCGGGAGCCGGTAAGATCGAGTGTGGTGTGTCATGGGAGATCGTGTCCTGCTCTGTGTCATCGAAGAGTTTGCGATCGACGACGACATCACCAAACTCCTCGTTGATACCACCGAAAAGAATGGCATTAGCAATCGTGAGCTCAGGCTGCAGTTGTTCTTGAGCCTTCATCCGAACAACCCGTCGATTTGCGTTGAGTCGGCGTTCAAAGTCATCAACTTTGGCATTGAGCCATGGCATGCTGTTGTATGCCTTTTCTCTGTCAGCAACGCGGTTTGAGGAAACTCAGCAGAAAAGGAGGGGTGGAGATTGGCCTCTGATGAACCTACCTTGACAGCTAGAACGCGCAGGATAGGGGGTGCATCCGCCAATCGCCTGTAGGCGAGCTAGGGACTACTCCTCTGCTACACAAGAACATCGCCTGTGTATACCTATATAATTATCCTTTTCATTCTTCTAAAATCCTGCGTGAGTCCCCGACCGATCCTCCCCAGTAGCTTTGACCCTCTTGTCATAACTATGGCCCCCCTTGGTATAGTCCTCGACGAACAATACCACAACCTGTCAGACTAGGCCGTTAGAAATATCTTAGACACCGAGTTAGCGCTGCAGACATACTCCCAAATCGCCGACAGCCTGCCGCTGGCCAGTGTCGCCCTAGACTAGTACGGCATGCGATGTGGCCGAGACCACCCCGTGACTCGCTACACTTCGCTATGCTCCGGCTCCCTAGGGACCGCGCGGGACTTTTTATCGACAGTTTCCATTGGAATACTGTATTTCGACGACGAGGTAATTTCTAGAAACTAGGCTGAGTTCTAGAGATCTAACCGAAGAGGCAATCGCTGAAGTCGTGACAGCTCCTCCACGCCTACTAGTCTGCGAATCTCGGCTACCGCAGCTTTTACTGCCGTCTCATAGAACTCGCGGCCAGAGTCGTATACAAAATAGCCTACCACCTTTTTATACGGCACGACCGGATCTATGACTAAGTGACCGAGGACCAGTCCTATACTATCGACAAAATGACTACCCGGGAGCCGTCCTGGTCACTCGCCCGCCGTCTGCACTCGGTACTCCCGACCTTGTTTTCCCACCTTTCGTACGACGCCCTGGGCCAATACCCTCAAGGCCCCGCCGACGCAGTCGGCTATTAGGCCGAAAACCGCATCCTAGGCAGCGTTATGCTGTTCGACCGGTCCGAGGCCTAGGACGACGACACCAACCCGGAGCCGAACGTATATATCCACTCGGACCGCCGCGGGGCCATGGTCGGAGTGTAGCAGGCTCGGGGCGAACAACAGCAGAGCCTGGTCAACTTGCTCTTGTCCGCGTCGGGGCATGCCGAGGGCTGCCCTCTCTCCCTAACCGCCTCGGACTAGAACACGAAGCGTCTTGATCCCGCTTTTGCCACTGACAACAAGGTGTACAGAGATGCCTAGGAGCAGGCACCTCCGAAGAGGAGCGGGTTAGACGAAGGCCAATTTTGAAGACGCGATCATGTCGACTGCGCCGAATGCTTCTCGTGAGGGAGCCAACATTGCTCTCCTCCCGACCTCACTACGATGTTGTGATATCCTCGGAGTTAGAATTGCTGAACCACTTAGGTGCTTGGTCCCTTGACGACTTGTTTCATCTTTACTCAGTCGTCAAACGCTATGCCAATGGTGCTGATGGATTAGGCGTCTTCATTGGCTGCTTCGATCAATGGCTGGCGATGGTTTCTCGAGCGGGTGCTGGAAAATCAGAGAAATTCGAACTTGGATTCCCGTTTTATCCTCTCGACATCGGCACGGGACGGCCTAAACGAAGGATCTTTCCCCGACGAAGCGCGCATCTATCTCGATGACAACCCTCCACTCTGCGAACCGAGATGCGACGGCTTGAGCGACGACCTCCGATCCGCCGGGCGATCTAAGAACGAGGCGCCCAATCTTTGAGAAATTTCGGCCACAGCTTGAGTGTTTATTTGAGGATTGCGACAAGGCACCACATCTAGGACGCATCATTTTGACTTGGCTCGCTACCCACCTGGCACCGTTGAGGAAAGCCAAGATCGGGGACCGCCGCCCACGTCTGGGCCCTGGGGTGTGTTTGCCAGTTTGGTCGAGAATGTGTCTGTTTTGCCGTTATCTCAGTTGAGATTTCTACTTCGCAACAAGAGCCATGGCCACATTCCTGCACTCACGCAATCTCGCGAGCCATCTTCACTTCCAATGGCGACCTTTGATCTACATCGCACCCCTTATCGTCTCCTAGTCCTAGCTAGACAACCACGTGGATACGACGTGAGACTGTCTCGTTTATTTGTGTAAAACTTGGGAGTGCAGCGGTTGAGAAACTAGTCGAAGCAGGCCGTGACACACATGCGGTTACGGCGGAGCTGCAGGGCGTCCTGCTGCGTCTATGATGGTGATTTTAAGGGTGCTGTTGCCTGTCCAAGTTGGCAAGGATAGCGGCGGAGAACTGGTTGCTTGGCTAATAGCGTCCCGATGGGAACCGTAAAGGGGAAGATAGTGTACTGTCTCGCTGAGCAAGAGAGGATTCTTGCCCCGAAAAGGCGAAGGATGCTCTAGAACCTATACAATAACTAATAGAAGTGTTGAGGTAGACTGTTTCCTACACTCTCACCCTTGTTTTCACCCTCTCCTCACTCCTTGAACATATACCGCCCTACAACAGCAGAACCACCTGTGCCAAACCCATTTTCCACACCCTTTCTCATCAACTTAGCCAAAAACTCCAACCCACTCGGATCCACCCCCTCCTCAACACAAGCCTGCATAATATTCTCCACCCCTGCAAGCTGCATCGCCAACGGATTCCCCAAATCATTCATCCACTCCTCCCGATCCACCATCTCCGCCAACAAACTCACATACGGCACCAACGCCTTCAACACCGGCACAACCACCTGATCAACAGCCGGCTTCGACAGCGCCTTTGCCCCGCCCCGCTTCCCTCCAGCCCCCTTCTGCAGCAGCGCAATCCCCGTGAAAGCCCCCGTGAACATGCCGTACATGCTCGCGAGCGCCGCCACGTCGACCAGCGCGGCGGCGCCAACCTCTTCCGAGAGGTACTGCACCGTGCCGATTGGGGCGAGCAGCGCGCTGATGGCGAGGGAGTGGTGGCGAGCCTCGGTCTCGCCGCTGAGCACTGCGAAGGAGGTCGGCGTGCCGACCAGCTGGGGGGTGACCATGATAGCGCCGTCGAAGTAGGCTGCTGCGCCGAGGGTGCGGAAGTGGGCTTCCATCTTGCGGGCGTCGGCTGGGGTGCCGTTGGTGAGGTTGATGATTGTTTTGCCCGTGAAAGGGGTGGGGTTGGTGCTGAGGACAGGCTGGATGATGCTGTAGATGGCGGCGTAGTCCAGGACGCAAAGCAGGATGGTGCTGCTGCGGTTGAGGGCAGCGGCGAGGGAGGGTTCGAAGGTGGCGCCCTCGGCGTTGAGAGACTTGACTTGGGGACGGTCGGCGGTGCGGTTCCAGATTGTCACGGGAGTGGATGCTTTGACGAGGGCTGAGGCGAGGGCGGCGCCCATGTTGCCGATGCCGATGGAGGTAACGGTGGACATGTTGAAGGTGATATTTGGTTGTTCGTGGAAAAGCTAGTTGATGTTTTGTCGAGTTGGCTAATGGTGAGGATAGAAGTCATAGCATAGCGGTTCGACTGCGGCTTCTTATAGTTGAGGGTCTCTGTCGGCCAAGACATCGAAGCCCAAACTCTCGCTCTTCATTAATTCTATCTGGAGAGGGTGGAGATCGCTTCATCGCCAAACCTGCTTCTGTGTTGCGATCTCGGCACACCGTGTCCGACACTACGTGACAACATGGAGTTACACCAGCCGTTCGACATGATCCGTAATCATGAGCAAGGACAAGACCTGTAGTGACTCACGCCGACGAAATGTGTTGTTTTCCATGTCCACCCTTGGCATCTGTTCAGACCGAACAGGGCCAAAGTTGAGGCATTCTCCTGGCTTGGCTTTCTGCATCTCGCAACCTTCAGGGGCGTGGCGCTTAGAAATCGGGGCCAAGAGCCCAAGACACAACACATCTTCCTTTAATCGGGTCAGCATCCGTCCGTCAAAACGTAGAAGAGCAGTGGCTGCTTAGAAATCGACGAGACATGAATCCACGAATGCACGTGTCCACGCGCATCGGACTCGAGAAACTGCCTCGGAAAGGACGTTGATCCCTAGGTCCCAAAATCACACCAATCGCGCAGTACTTATTCAACTCACTGCCATCCCCTCTTCAACTCACTTTTCACAAGCGGTAACAACCTCCTCACCGTCTCCGCAACAACCTCATGGTCCCAAGTCATCATCAACCCACTTGCCACGACCGCAACAGCCCCTCCATCCATGATCCCGCGCACCCGCACCAGCTAGCCTCCACCATGAATGGCATACTCATCCGCTACCCCCCATGATTCCAACAAATATCTTCTCACAAAGGCCGCATCAACCTCATTCACTGCCGCACTCCCTCCCAGACCCGCCGCAGTCTTCATGCGCATCGCCCAACTCAACACCCCCAGAGTGCGGAGCCCAAAGCATTTCAGCGCCTCTCAGGCGTTTCCGGGCTGCAGGACAGAAGCGCCACCTGGCGGGCCATCTGCCGCTCCCTTGACACGGATATTACCAGCAAGCTGTTCCCACGTGGACGCGCACAGTGACTGCAATCAATAGACTGCAACCGAACCGCCAACTGCTCAGCCTCCAGAAACTCCAGCCCGCCACCTTGACAGGGAGCAGACCACGTTAGACCCAAAACGGTGGAAACGCTCCGGTTGCGTTGACTCGAGTACGAACGGGAGTGCTACTGTGGCAACCAACGCGGCGGTGACTCGGTTGCCGCCCCAGACAGCGACTGCAGTTTTGCCTGCGCCGGCGATGTCACCGAGAAGTGTGGCGCTGGGTGGCGTCTTGATGTCTACACCAATGACAATTACACTCCCCCTCAACCTCCTGCTCAGTCCGCCCCGAGCGGCGAGCCGTACCGTACGTCAAATTCGGGCTGTTTATGCTCCCCTCCAGCTGTCTCGGGATCCCCCGCGGGGCACTTGCGACCTGTGTTCCCCCCGACACACTCCGAACAGGAAGATCATTGCTGACATTGTTCGTTAGTCGGATGCTTCGTCGACCTCCCCGGCCGCCTATTTCCCGACCGCATCATCTCCACGGACGATATGACGGCGGCAAAGTGTGCCGCCAACTGCGAAGGATACAAGTACTTCGGCACCGAGTGGAGCCGCGAGTGCTACTGCGGCAACACGGCTCCGGCCGCGGCCCAGTCGGCTCCCGAATCTGACTGCAACATGCCCTGCACAGGCAATGTTGACGAGAAGTGCGGTGCCGGCATGCGTCTCAGCGTCTACGGGCCCGTCGGCACGACACAGTCGTCAGACCCTGGCTCCAACAACGCTACCGTAGGGGACTTTGTGTATGACGGCTGCCACACAGATCCTGTCAGCCTTCGCGTTCTTTCAGGCAAGGCGGTTGCCAGTGCTGGCACGACACTTGCATCCTGTGCGGCGACCTGCGGTGGGTATACCTACTTTGGTGTTGAGTATGGTAGCGAATGCTACTGCGGGATGGAGCTGGACACTTCCAGCATCAAGTCTGCCGAGACCGATTGTAGGATGAAGTGTGGCGGAGACAACACGCTCATCTGTGGCGATGCCAACCGCCTCTCCGTTTACAAGAAGGCTGTAGCACTAGCTGCGCCGTCTAACCCCACGACTGTGGGTGCCTTCACCTACCGGTCGTGCTGGACCGACTCTGTCGGTGGGCGCTCCCTCGCGGCCAAGACTGAGGCCAGCGCAGACATGACGGTTGAGAAGTGCGCTGCCTTCTGCGACGGTTATGCCTTCTTTGGTGTCGAGTACGCGACCGAGTGTTGGTGTGGCAACGAGCTCGCCGGCGGCGAGGCATCGCTCGAGACCGATTGCAGCCAGCTCTGTGGCGGCAACCCCTTGGAGTGGTGCGGCGGCCCCAACCGTCTCAACCTCTACGCCATCAGCGTCCCCTCCACCACCACCTCTAACCCGGCTTCTACCATCACCCCGCCTCCGGACCTCACGACCATCACCAACTGCCCGGCCAGCTCGACCCTGGTGCCCGGCCAGGCCAGCTGCTGGTGGAAACTGCCGCCAGCATGCAATGCGCTCAGCACGTTGACGAACTGGTTCCAGGCCCAAGACTCGCTCCTGTCATGCTCCTCAACGTTCGGCACGCCGTTGCCGACCGCAGTCGCGTCCTGCTTCCCCGCCACCTTCACCTCCAACGCCCCAGCCTCACCCATCATCTCGTGCATCTCCTCCGCCAGCATCACCTGCCAGTACGCGAGCGACTGCACAACAAACACCTACACCGTCGGCTCGCAGGCGACCGACCCGCCGGCGCCCCCCGCCGCCCCGACCAACCCGGTGATCCAAAACGCCGGCTTCGAATCCGGCACCCTGGCCAACTGGTCCTTCACCCGGCCCAGGACGGCCTTCAGCACCGAGGACGTCAGCGCGGTGCGCACGCACGGCAATAGCGCCTTCGCCTACCGCACCGTCTTCCTCAACGACGACACCCACCAGACCATTCTCTGGCAGAGCGTGCCCGTCACGCCCGGCGGCAACTACACCTTCTCGGTGTGGGTCAGCAGCGACAACCCGACCGGCAGCTCGTGCTACGCGTACGTGGGTGCCGAGCCGGCCGTGCGGATCCCGTACACGGCGCAGTCCTTCACCGACATCGCTGCCGGCGCGTGGAAGCAGGTCAGCATCAGCTTTCAGTCGTTTGCGGCGTACGCCAAGTTGAATATCATGGTCTATTGTGGTGTGAGGGGGGCGCTGAATTCGGTGGGGGGGAGGAATACTATGTATTTTGATGATGCTCTTGTGGTTACTAGGGATACGTAAGGGGTAAGGGGGAGGTAGGGTGGTTGAAGAGGAGAGGAGGAGCTCTCATTAGCTTCATGCTTGTTATTAGTTCTTATGCTTATTATTAATCAGACTAAATTAGAGCCAACGCATATAATAACACGTACAAACACATGACCCCTTAGAACCTCGACAGGATGAAGGGGATTCTTCACTTAGTCGACGGGATATTCTGCTCAATAGGTGCCCCCAAATTGACTAAGGCGAGAAGATGTTGACTATGGTGTCTCAGTTAACTGTCCTCCTTCTCCTCCTTGTCTTAGTCGAATACCAGGCCCTCATGAGGTGAGTTGGTTGTGTCACAAATGTGGGCCTCCAAAGTGGTTTCACTCATTGAACAAGCCGCAGCTCAAGTTGTCTAGATAGAGATGGAACCACTCTGCGGGGAATGGCTCTAGATGCAGCAACTTATACCCGAACCCCTGGTCGTTGAGTCAGGGGCTGCGGACGACAACCATTGAAGCGGTTGCATTTGTGGCCTTTTGGGTTGTTAGCCGAGGTGGACACTGCGCACGCCTTTGACACGTACCCTGGACCTTGGCTTTCTTGGGGGTTGTAAGTGTTGGATTCTTATCGCGATATCAAAGTGTAGTAGACAATAGAAGGTGGCTGATGTCCTCCGGAAGAGAGAGAGATCGTGCCCCTGAAAGGTGTGGTTGGGTGGGGCAACTAAAAAACAGGTTTTCCGCGCCACACTTAATTTGTGGCCAGGGGAATGCTGGGTCATTCCTTGCCAACGCGCTCCATGTTCAGCATCACTCTTAATAAAGCCCGTGCGGGTTGGCTGGCTGGGCACTACGTCACTAACACGAGCTGCCCAGATGCCGGAGCGATCACTCCTTGCCGCTGTATTACACTGCAAACAAGAATAAGGTACCTTGCTTAATTTAAACTGCCGAGGTCTCGCCTCCTCGCTGCACTGCCTCTCACCAGACGTATACCTGCAGAGTCCGCATGATCGGCGAAACGAACAACTAGCATCACCCACTTGCAGTCGATCTTCGGCGCTAGTTGAACCTCCCACTTATATCCTGCTGGGACCAACATTAACATCGATACCGACCGTGTACCAAGTCCCTTCCCTCGATCCAACAAACACAAAATGTCCACACCCGCCGACGACGGCGGTCCCCTCCACGTCGATACCACTGTCCAGGGCGGCCATCAAGTCACGGTAGTCCGCGACGCGGCAGGCAACATCGTCTACCCTTCCTACGTCCCACCAGCCACACAACCGCCTCCCCCAGGCCCGCCTCTACCAACAGCCGACCGACCGGCCGAAGCAAGGCCCAGCCGTCAGGAAGAACTCGAGGTTCAAGATGTGACCGACGACGCTCACGGCCCGGCACGACGCCCTCCTCCGCCTGCGGCCAAGCAATGGACGAGCGAGCTCCCCCAGTCGCCCCAGCGCAGGAGCACACCGGGCTTGATGCGGCGCGCGGGGACGGACATCGCCGCGGCCGACCAGGCGAAGCCGTCTGCAGGCAGCAGCTCTTTATCCTCTTATTTTGACTCGTCCTCCGACTCCGAGGGCGAGGAACCTAGCCGCGGTCGGCGGAAGAAGAAGGATGCCGAGAACGACGACCGCTACCGCCGCTTCAAGGTCGGCAACCAGCACTACAGCACCAAAGGCAAGGTGTCGAAGCGCGACGGCCGCCTCGCCATCTCCCTCACC
>FTEL01006800.1_pt1 | contig 11118 bp, 10 predicted proteins | sample 1658911 | NCBI WGS metagenome assembly FTEL01 (sample SAMEA3914869, study PRJEB12502) | metagenome | biome: forest; material: soil | place: USA | collected 2012-03-12 | depth 0.1 m
CCCTTCCCCCCCCACAAAAACAAAACACTAACCCTCTCCCCGCAGCAAAAAACGATTCCTCCTCCCCTTCACCAAACAATACAACCACCAACGCGAGCTCGAGCGCGCCGGCCGCGTCCCCAAATTCGGTTCCTACAAGTACTCGGCGCGCGCCCTCTCCGACAAGGGCGTGCTCGTCTCCTGGACGCTGGCCAACGCCACGACCCCCATCCCCGCCTCCAGCGACTGGGCCCAGATGAACCTGACCATCTCGTGCGACGAGGTCGGCGTGTTCAGCCTCGAGGGCAGCCGCGGGCACATCCAGATCCCCGGCGCGAGCGCGCTCGTGCCGATTGAGGATCTGCTGCAGGCGCAGTTTGAGGCGCATCAGTTTATGAGTTTGTTTGAGGGGGGTGGGTTGAGGTTGAATGTGAATTTGTTGTTGCATTTGTTGTATAAGAAGTTTTATCGGACGCAGTGAGGGGCGTCTGGGGGGCGCATTGAGGGGAGGATGGGGGAGTGTGGGAGGGTAGATAGAGTTTCTTTCCGGCTGTCTGGTTTTTCTGGTTTTGTGCTTTTTTCTCCTCGACTCTCTCCCTTCCCTCTTCTTCAACTGCCTGGCCCGCCAGTCAACCCATCATCTACTGGAGAAGGCGTTTGAAAAGGAGGGAACGGGAGGGGTTGAGGATTTCATGTTTTCTGGCTTCTTGGCTTGACTTGGCTTGTTCGGTCGTTGATCAAGAGGGGGAGAGCACTCGGCAAAAGGAGAGGGCGAAGGGATTGGGAATTGGGTTGTTGGAATGGGTGGAAGGATAGCTGGATGAACGATGAATGAGGGATGATGGGTGGCTAGCTAACTCTGTTGTTGGGTCCGTCTTGGAGCTGGGTTGGAATGGGTAGGGCAGGATAGGCAGGCGAAAGGGGCGGGGATGATGGGATGCGCGTTTTGTCTTCTGTTTCTCTCCTCTCACTTTGGTGTTGAGTTTGCGGGAGGGCAAGATGCGCCGGATGTCAACAGTGTTATCTAGCCGGGGAATGAGTGAAATGAATGATACCTCTTAGTTTTTGTTGCTGTCAATTCGCTAGTCTCTTTCTGTTTCAATTTCGCAGTGTATTGTGAGTCTGTAGCTCAACATGCTTGAGGGTTGATATAGATGCTAACTGGGCAGTCAACTCTGCTGGACAATCTGTTTTCGAAAAATGACGACTTCTTCCGCCTCCAAAACAACAAACGCTTTTTTCCCCAACCAAACTCCTGTTGCAAGATGTGCTCCGCCCATGCAAATGTGCCCAAAAAATGACCCATCGCTCATGATATGGCCGTACCAAAACCAAAATCCAAGCATCGTCGTGTACATCCAAGTCATATCGTCATCTGCTCGTCCTGTCCCTCCTCTTCAAAATCAGTTCGATATGGTCGCTCCATACCCCTTACGCCCCTTCTTCCCAGACCTCTCAGACTCAGACTCCGAATCCACATCAGCAGCCTCCAAAATTGGCACATCCTCATCATCGTCACTGTCCTCTACATGGCTCCTCAGCAAAGACTCCCTCTCGCCTTCATCGCCATCCTCGTCATCGGCCGCGCTCAAACTGCTCGTCGGGCCCTCCCCATCCACGATGAACCATGGGGGGATAGCGCCCACCAGGCCAACCAGGGTGAGCAACCACCAAGGGGCAATGGCGTAGCCCTTCCTCACTCCCCAACTGAAAACGGCGCCGATGACGGCAGGGCCGATGGCTCGGCCGACGCCGCTGAAGGTGGTGGCGAAGCCGTTCAGCGTGCCGAGGATGCGCAGGGAGGAGGCGCTGTTGGTCAGCAGAATGGTGGTGCAAGGGAAGCCGATGATGACGACAAAGCCCTTGACGAGCATAATGCTGAGGAACACGGCGTATCGGGTGGTGGTGTCTTGGATGAGGGCGGTGAAGGGGGTCACGAAGTAGACGATGGGGAAAACGAGGGCTGTGGCGGTTAGTATTTTTTTTGGACAGACGATGTGTTTATGGGAAAGGGGAAACGCACAAGCCGCTCTATAGCAAGTCAAGACGCCGAAGCGGGCGCAGAGGGTGGGGAAGAGCAGGAACTGAACGACGGCACAAGCGATGCCGTAGATGGTGTAGATGGTGCCGATCTTGTCGGAGCTCAGGCCAAAGCCGCCAGTGAACTGGAAGGGCAGGTGGCTGTTGGTTTCGTCGGGGACCACGCGAGGATAGTTGAGGAAGACTGGGAGAACCTGGTCGTAGGCGACGGAGTGCAGGGCCAGGAAGGTGTAGGCGAGAAGGTTGATGCTGGTTTGGGGTGTGAAGATCTCGCTGAGAGTGACAGGCTTGTCCTGTGTGGGGAGATGATCGGAACTGGACATTGTTGAGTCAGCCAGGAGGGGAGCCGAGGCCTCATCATCGACAAAGGACAGCCTTCTGCGTCTGGCGTTCGCCTTGGGGCGGCGCTTGAAGGGGCGGGTCAGCTTCTCGCCCAAAGCCAGGCCCCAATCGCGCTTATGGCGTTTGTTGTGATGCGTTTCCTGGAGGAGGAGTCAGTTACGTTTCCATAACCAATGATGCCCGGCTCGGGAAGCTGGACCGACCTTTAGGAAGAGCAGGGCGGTCATAAAGGAAATGAAAAACACGCAGCAAGCCATCAGGTTCGGCAGGACGAAAGGATATTGCTTGAAGAACTCGATGCGACCAAACAGATTGGGATATTGTTCCGCAGGGCGGGCAAAGAAACCACCAAAGGCCGGGCCAAAAACAGAACCAGCGCTCCAGACGAGGGGCATCAAGGAGAAGGCCTTTGGCTGGAGGATCTTTTCTGGCACCATCTCGGCGACCATTGTGCGAATGATGCCAACTGTCGAGGGGTCAGTTTATACTGGTGGCGTAAAATAGGGAGAGGACAAAACATACCATTTCCGTTGCCGCCTCCCATGATGGCGCGGACGGTGATGGCCATGCTGAGGCTCGTGGACATGCCCCACAACAAGAAGCAGACCATGGTGCTGGCAAGGCCCCAGAGGATGATGGGCTTGCGGCCAAACACGTCAGAGGCCCTCCCCCAGGCCACGGCAGTCACGCTCTGGGAGATGGAGAAGATGGCGCCCGTGAATCCCGCCCATCGTGCGACATCGTTCTTGTCGACGCCAAAGCTAGCGATCATCTCCGGGAGATAGGGGAAGACCGACGTCAGGGCCAGCGGCTCAGCGAACCTCGCAACAGCTGTGTCTGATGTTAGCACGGGGTGGGAGCGGTACCCGAGGGGGACAGGGAGGGCAGGGCGGCCATGACGGAGTTGATGGAGCCTCGATGTCTTGGCAGGGGCCAGACCAGGAGGCGGGTTGGGACCATCGTGGGCGTCGTCAGGTTGGCAGTGTGTTGCTCTGAAAGAAACCGAGACAAAGCAAATCGAGTGCAACGAGTCGACTCGGGCCTGGATCGAGGGATGGACGCATGGGTGTGGCGGCACTCACCGAGGATCGCCAGCTGCTGGGCGGGCAACTTGGGGATTTTCTTGGTCTGATTGGTCATGATGCATGCATGGACGGCGGGCACTTGAGCAGCAGTCCGTTCGTGTTACAGGCCGGTTCCTACGACAGGCCCACTGATGATTCGCGGACAGGCGTGCCGGCTCTCGCGGTGGATGGGGCAACGGAGTGCGGATCTCTACGAGTGCGTACGGGGACTCGTGTGTAGGTAGGGATAGCGGACGATGTCTGAGGAGAGGGGGGATGCCGAGCCAAAGATAAGAAGATGAGAAAGGAGGCGAGAGCACGAGGCAAAGAAAAAGGAGCAAGCCCGGAAATAACGGAGACAAGAATAGGAGCGGAGAGGAGGGGAGAAGAGGAAACGGGGAAGAGGAGGAGGGGAGGAGGGAAGAAGAAGAAGCAGAGAAGCAGGGTTCACCGAGGCATGCGAAGAGGAGTGTGTCTGTGGGTGTGTGTGTGGGAGTGGGAGTGGAAGTGGGAGTGGGAGTGGGTTGGGTGAGTGGTGGGTGTGAGTGAGAGCGAGAAAAACACAGTCATGGGCAGTCGCGGATGGCAAAGTCTGTGACTGACCAACTGACCAACAGAGGGCCAGGCTGACAGACAGAAGGGGAAGGGGGCAGGGACTCTGCCATTATCCCCTGTATTCCGCACCGTGCCAGGGATTGCACTGCAGAATTTGGGGGACCATGGCTGCCAGCGGCGGGCTGTGGTTGGCTGTCGCTCGTTGGGCGGGGAGACCCGCTGGAGCCGTCGTCGGATGTAGACCCGGCTCAGCGCCTAGGCCGAGAGAAGCAGCAGCTCGGCAGCCGACTCGGACCGGCCTCGGATCAGATTACACGGCCTTGAAGTCAGCGGCTTGCGAGGTGACAGGGTCCGTGGAATGCAGGGCAGAGACAACAACAGCAGTTGGAAAACAAAATGTTTCTGTATTTTTGCGTCATTTCCCACCGGATACTGGCAACAACTGCAAGTGGAGTCTGTTTTACCCACTGGGCACAGCAACACGGCAGGCGCACCCAACATCAGAGAAAAGTTTCACAGCTCGGGGTCCGGCAGCGGAGACCACCGGCACAGAGCCACCGCCCCAGCGCCCCACTTTCCTGTTTGGGATTGCGGGGAGCGCCGACAGGCAAGCGCGGGTGATGCACAGTGCGAGGGAGTGACAGGCAAAACTGGGGGAGGCAGTGCATCCTTCGAGAATCCCCAGTCGCTCCTGTCGACGAGTCCAAGACACGGACAGAGTGGCAAAGAAAACACCAAAGAGACTCGAGCATCTGGGTTGACAATGGCCCGTTTCCTGTGTGTTCCTCCTATCAAGAGTCAAGACACAGCGGAGACTGCTGCTGCTGCAGCGCATCCAACATGGGCGGAACCAGGGCATGTCGTGATCGCGGACTGCAATTGCAACACGCCCGAGCAGCGAAAGACGGAGCGAAGCTTTCAACGACGTCGCAGTCTGCATCCAAGGGCCGAGAGACATGCAAATCTCCCGTCCGTACTCCGTATGACTTCCATCCTGGCCTCGGGCCCTGCTGCAGTGTATCGCGTGCCTGCGTGGGATGTGCACGCCCTTTGACAGACTCTCGACTGGAGTCCGGGAGCCTAGCCCAAAACAGGCAGCTAACAGTGCCCCCAGTTGCGTCATCCCCCAACCCCCAGGCCGGCAGCTGCTGATAAACCGCTGGAAGTGCTCGCTATCAATTGGCCCGCCCGAGCATCAACCAAACAAACCGACAACCTCCATCGTCACGCTCACGACTGAGCTTGCGTGCGCGTGAGGAGTCCTGTTTGTGCCGTCAATTAGCCGTGCCCAGCAACAAGCAAACCCGTTTTGCTGCCGTTCTAGCTTTAGTCACCCTTGGTCGTTTTATTTCATATCTTGTTGTGTCTGACGAGCATGGCCACAGACCCTCGTCGTCCTCGTCATCCTCGTTGTCTGCCTCCCCCTCATCGTCTTGCTTGAGTTCCATTTTGTCGTTGAGAGAGAGAGTTCCTGTGTTCCACCACGCCGCCGCCATGCCGTCTGAGCGCACACCGCTGCTCGCCCGGGTGCCCGTGGCCAACCCCCGGCCGCGGTACCCTCACAACGTGCTCCGCCGCTTCTGCACCCTCGCCCTCGCATCCGTCCTGATCTGGTTCTTCCTCGCCCTCGCCATCTCCGCTACCATCTTCCCCGACGGCCACTCCCACCACAACCCCTCAGGCCGCTGGACCTGGCCCGGCTGCCGCCGCAGGAAGGTCGACTACGACCAGCTTCAGCGCATCCTCCTCGACACCCCCGAGGCCGCCCTCGCCCGCCAATGGAGCAGCTACTACACGGCCGGCGCTCATCTTGCCGGCAAGAACCTGTCCCAGGCCGAGTGGACCAAGGACAAGTGGGAGGAGTTCGGCGTCAAGTCCGAGATCGTCTCGTACGACGTCTACATCAACTACCCCGTTGACCACCGCTTGGCTCTGCTCGAGAAGAGCAGCAAGGCACATGATGATGCCACCACCTGGAAGGTCTCGTTCGAGGCCTCCCTGACCGAGGATATCCTCGACGAAGACCCGAGCAGCAGCTCCCCCGACCGCATCCCCACCTTCCACGGCTACTCGGCCTCGGGCAACGTCACCGGCTCAGTCGTCTATGTCAACTACGGCACCTACCAAGACTTTGAGGACCTGGTTCGCGCCAACGTCTCCCTGAAGGGCAACGTCGCCATTGCCCGCTATGGCGGCATTTTCCGTGGCCTCAAGGTCAAGCGTGCTCAGGAGCTCGGCATGGTCGGCGCCATTCTGTACAGCGATCCCGGCGACGACGGCGAGAACACCGTAGAGAAGGGCAAGAAGGCTTATCCCGAGGGCCCCGCCCGCCAGCCGAGCAGCGTGCAGCGCGGGAGCACCCAGTTCCTCAGCTTTGCCCCGGGCGATCCGTGCGTTGTCAAGCCCCCTTTTCCCCTGGAGACCCTCACTGATAACCTAACAGGACAACTCCGGGATATCCCTCCAAGCCTGATGGCCCCCGCCAGCCGGTGCACACGGCCATCCCCAGCATCCCCTCCATACCCATCTCGTACGAGGACGCCCTGCCCATCCTTAAGGCCCTCAACGGCCACGGCCCCAAGGCCGACGACTTCAACAAGTACTGGACCCGTAACACGGGCCTGGGGTACAAGGGCGTCCACTACAACGTCGGGCCCACCCCCGACAACGCGGTCGTGAACCTGTACAACCAGCAGGAGTACGTGACGACGCCCCTGTGGAATGTCATTGGCGTCATCAACGGCACCATCCCGGACGAGGTCATTGGTAAGTGACCAACCTCTCTCGCTGCTCATGCTTGAACATGGGGGTCGGTCCGTTAACCACACCGCTAGTCGTTGGCAACCATCGCGATGCTTGGATTGTAGGAGGAGGCGCTGATCCCAACAGCGGGTCTGCCGTGCTAAACGAAGCCGTTCGTGCGTTTGGTGAGGCCGTCCGTCAGGGCTGGAAGCCCCTCCGCACCATTGTCTTCGCCAGCTGGGATGGCGAGGAGTACGGCCTCATCGGGTCGACCGAGTGGGTGGAGGAGTACCTGCCGTGGCTCAACCACGCCAATGTGGCCTATATTGTGAGCATCTCACCCCTTTCTTCTTATCCCACCATACTGACCGCCCCCGAGAACACCGATGTCTCCGTCCGAGGCACCTACCTGCGCACCTCTGCCGCCCCCCTCTTGGATAACATCATTCGCGCCGCCACCGCCGCCGTCCCTTCCCCCAACCAGACCGTCCCCGGCCAAACTGTCTACGACCTCTGGGACAAGCAGATCAAGACCATGGGCAGCGGCAGCGACTTCACCGCCTTCCAAGACTTCGCCGGCATCCCGTCCCTCGACATCGGCTTCGACACGGCCCCCGGCGAGGCCGTCTACCACTACCACAGCAACTACGATAGCTTCCACTGGATGGACGAGTTCGGCGACCCAGGCTTTGCCTACCACCGCACCATGGCCCAGGTTGTCGGGCTGCTGACGGCCCAACTGGCCGACCTGCCGGTGATCTCCTTCCGCGCGGCCGACTACGCCCGCGCGCTGGACGGGTACGTGGGCAAAGTCGAGGGCAAGCTGCAAGCCGCCCTGGCGCCCGCGGCAGAAATCGAAACCGCTTCTCTCCTCGACGACGAAGCCTACTTCGAACTCCGCGGCAGCACCCGCAAATCCACCCCCCCAACCCTCACCACCACCTCATCCTCCCCCGCCTCCGCGGAATCCTTCAAACTCTCCCTCAAACGCCTACACAAAACCATTGCCAAACTCACCGCCCACGCGGTCGAGTTGGATGAGCAGGCGGATGAGTTGAGCGAGAAACTGGAGGGGCATATCCCCTGGTGGAACTGGCCTGCGAGGCTGAAACTGGGGTTGGCGATCCGGAAGGTGAATACCAAGTACAAGTACCTCGAGAGGGGGTTTTTGTTTGAGGAGGGGCTGGATGGGAGGCCGTGGTTTAAGCATGTCGTTTTTGCGCCGGGGTTGTGGACGGGTTATGCGGGTGGTAAGTTTCTCTCCTCGTTTTTGATACTGGGTTAATGAGTGGTGCTGACGACTGTGATGCAGCTGTGTTCCCTGGGCTGGTGGAGAGTATTGACGACCAGGACTGGGTGAATGCGGAGAGGTGGGTGGATATTATTGAGAGTCGGGTGAAGAATGTTGGGAAGAAGCTGTGAGGGTTGGTTCAGGGGGTAGACTTGAGACTCAAGGGGTTAGTTGGATATGACTGGAATGAATTCAATCTCTTGTGAGATAACTGTACGTTTCTCCGCTGGGCTGATAGAGAGAGCCCCTTTTTTCATCTTTAGGTTTGGTGAGCAGAGCAGGAAGAAAACAACATTTTACGGGTTGACTGAGGATCATCGGGATCTTGATTAAGGGTAGCAGTTCCGGACTCAAGCAAGGCCCTCTGAATCAGATAACCTTCCTCTCACCAACCAAAGCCGATCTATTATGAACGGACAGGCAGACAGTAGCAGACACCCCAGCGCCGGGCTCTCGCTAAATTCCCTAACGTACAGATCACGCCTGCTCCCGAAGTGCAATGACGCAAGCAACACAGGTAAGCACCCCCTCCACCTCCACACCGCGCCTCCTACCGCACGCCAACCATCTCCCAGTCCCTTAGAACTTGAAAACCTGCTCCGGGGTATACCCCAGCTCCTTCAGAATCCCCTTCAGCTCGCCCTGGTCCTTGGGGCTCTTCTTGTTGCCCGAGATGGACTCCATCATGCCCGGGGGGCCGCAGACAAACACCTTGATGTTCTCCTCCTTGGGCTCGGGCAGGACCGTCTTGAGCAGGCCGGCGCCGATGAAGCCCTTCTCGCCCTGCCAGCCCGACTTGGGGGGGTTGTCGAGGGTGTAGAAGGCGCGGAAGCGGCGCGGGTGGGCGTTCTCGAGGTCGGCGAGCTCCTTGCGCAGGAGGATGTCCTGCTCGGTGATGTTGCCGAAGACGAGGGTGATCTGGGTCTTATCGGCCGGGTTGTTGAGGATGGCGCGGCAGAGCTGGAACATGGGCGTGATGCCGGTGCCGCCGGCGATCAGGCCGATGTGGGCGTGCTTGTTGGCGGCCCAGGGGTACTTGGGGATGGGGCCCTTGATGTCGAGGGACTGGCCGGGGACCATGGAGTGCAGGTGGGTGGACATGGGCCCGTTGGGGTAGACCTTAACGAGCAGGTCCATGTAGCCCTGGGCGGACTCGTCGTTGATGGGGGTGTAGGGGCGGATGGTGGGCTTCTCGGCGTCGGCGGCCTTGAACTTGGTCAGGACGGCGCTGGCGACGTGCAGGCCCGACACCATGTCGTCCTCGGGCAGGCGGAAGCGGAAGCGCTTCGAGTTGTGGTTGATGGTCTCGACCTCTTCGAGCTTGAGGCTGACCCAGCCCTGCTCGCCGCCGGTGAAGGCAACCTTGGGCTCCGCGGCGGGGGCAGCGGCGGCGGCGGCGTCCTTGACCTTGTCCTCAGCCTTCTTGGCGGCCGGGGAGGATCCGAGGAAGTAGTAGCCAGCACCGGCGAGGGCGGCAGCGGCGGCGCCGTAGAGGAGGGTGTTGCTGCCCTTCTTGGGGTCGGCGGACGGCGGCTCGGTGGCATAGCGGCGGACCTGGAACTGCTGTGGACGGGAGAAGGGTCAGCCGGGGTTCCAATGGGTTCCAATTGGGGTTTGCAGGCCCATGGCGGAGGAGGAGAGGGGGGGAGGAGAGGAGGAGGCTCACACGCTTGAGGGGCGCGGCAGCCCTCAGGGCAGACCGGCTGGCGACAAAGAGACTCATGGCGAAGGAATGTGGTGGCGGCCCGTCAATTGGAGGGGAATTGAGGGAGTGGGAGGTTGAGGGAGTGAGGAAGAGGGAAGAATGCGACAGGCGGTGCGACAGCCGGCGGGTTCGATTTGCCAACCGGTCCCGGACTCAGCTCGCGGTTCGGCTTGATATTATTTTGTTTCCTGGTGGGGGGAGCTCTGCTGCGGGTTCGGGCGGTTTACGTCATCCCGAGCCACTAAAAATGCCCCTCTGCAGCGAGATGGTCCCTGAAACTTTTGTACTGCGCCTGTAAGTACAGCGGCTGCGTCAGGGACACTGGGAGACTGAGTGTCTGGAGACTTTTGATCGGGTCTTGCTTTTTTTCTTCGATGCCACTCCCTGTTGCCTTGTGCTCCTCGACCAAAAATTCCCGGCTGTGACTGACACAGGGCTGTTGCGGGTGACAATGCAACAGTCGAACCGAGACCTTTCTTTCAGGGGTTGGGTTGGCATGTGGCATGTGGGTCTCACATCAAGACGAGACGAACAGGTGCTCTCTCTCTCCATGTGTTGTATTTCGGGCTTCTGTGCCGTTATTCTTCTTCTCCCTCCCCTTGATCAGCCCTTCCAACTACCTAAAGAACTCCTCCCTCCCCATGAGCATCCCATTCAACCAGAGAACTGTACCCAGACCAGATGCCAACCCACCCACCCCCACGAGCACACCTAACACAACCGAGACAGAGAAAAACACGAACCAGGCAGCACTCAATCGATCAATACTCGGAGTCAGTCAGTCAGTCAGTCAGTCAGTCAGTCAGCCAGTCAGTCCCATCATCATGGTCATCAACATAAGCACAAAGACAGAGAAGAACAAGACAGAAACACAAAAAAAGACGGATCACCCATCCAAATCCAAATCCAACAGCAACATCATCAACATCAACAACACAGCAACCCCGCGACGCTCCTTTTGCCATCGCCGCCGAACCCCCAACCACGCTGGGATATTGGTACATGACATGAACCCAACTGCCACCGCAATCCTGTTGAACCAACCAACCAGCCAACCGTCCATCTCCCCTTTAAACAAAAAGGTACCTAGTCATCATCCCCGGTTCCAACCCCCTCATTCTCCTTCCTCCCCAACCGGCTCGCCAGGTATGCAACCTCCCCCGCAATATGCTCCGCCTGCCGGACGTGTATTCATCATCTCGACCCAACCAACCCACAAACCAACCAACCAACCAGCCCAGCTCCACCCAGGCCCGGTCCTGCTCTTCCAAAAATCATAACCATCTCCCCATCTTCTTCTTCCTCATCATTTTCCATCAAACATCCAATCTCACCCTACCATCATCACCTCGACTCCCTCTTCCTATGCCCCCCACCCGCACCAGCACCCGTCTCTAACC
>FTEL01003336.1_pt1 | contig 11116 bp, 10 predicted proteins | sample 1658911 | NCBI WGS metagenome assembly FTEL01 (sample SAMEA3914869, study PRJEB12502) | metagenome | biome: forest; material: soil | place: USA | collected 2012-03-12 | depth 0.1 m
ACTGCGTCGCGTCCAGGATGGCGTGCTGGAAGCCCTGCCCGCGGTAGAGCAGCATCGGGTGCGCCGCGTCGCCCGCCAGCGTCACGCGCCCGCCGCGGTTGTCGAACGGCCGCGGCACCCACGTCTTCATCTCATCGATGTGGCAGTCGCTGCCGTCGGGCGACCAGTCAATCATGGACTGGAACGGCGCCGCGAGGTTGGTGGTCGTCGCCTTGAGGTGGTCGAGCGCCGCCTGCCCGGCCACGCTCACGCCCTCGGGCACCGGCGCCACGCTCTTGCGCCAGATCTTGACCCAGAACGTCGACCACTGCGCCAGGTCCTCGGGTGCCCCCGCATACATGACTAGAGTCGGGATGTTAGCTTCCGGTGTTCTTGGATGGCTTGAAGACAGGGAGGACAGGAAGGACTTGGCTTACCTCCGAAACCACCCACCGAGTCCGTCGCCATGGTGATCGCCGCGACGGGGTGCGTCTTCACCACCGCCTCCACCTTGGCCGCGTCGCCGTACTTCACAATTGTCGTCGCGATCAAAAAGTCCGAGAGCTGCACCCGCGCCGCCTCGTCGCCGTTAAACAACAGGTCGCGCACCTTGGACGACGAGCCGTCCGCGCCGAGCACGTAGTCAGCCTCGTGCGTCGTTCCATCGTCGAATCGCAGCCGCACCGGGCCTGAGTCGCCGTCTTGCGAGAATTCGGCCAGCTGCTTGCCCCACTGGATGATCCCCGCCTCGTCCAGGTCTGTCGCCAGGAGGGCGCGGAGCCGCTGGCGGGACACCCTCCGCGCCCCCGGGACTCTGCTCTTGAAGAGCAAATCGCCCGTCTCGCCGTTGTACGCGGGGAGGCTCTCGGCCTCGTCGTCGAATTCGAGGTTGGGGTTGCACAGCCCCTCCGGCAGCCGCTCCACGAGGTGCTCGGGCAGCAGCTTCTTGAACAGCGGCATCGCCCAGTGGATGAGAATCGTCCAGTCACGAGGGCGGTCCGCCATGTGCAGAGCCCGCTCGAAAATCACCACGTCGAAGCCATTCTGGTTCCTTCATCAGCCTGGGGCGGTCACACATGTCTGACCGGTATCACAGACACACCTTCTTGAGCCCGTGTGCGGCGAGCAGCCCCGTCAGGCCGGCGCCGATGATGGCCACCTTTGGGGCGCTGGTCCCTTTTGGAGTCGTCATGGTCGGGATGGATACGGGTTTCTTCTTGTAAGCAAGGTGAGCCCAGTGTCTCGTATTTGATCCTTCGATGGACTGCTGCAATGGCTTCCCAGTGTGACGGGATGCAGGCAAGGTGCAGGCCGTCGAGACAGAACCGGGTTCCCGGGATTGCCCTCGTGGTGGGGAACCGGCGGGTATCCCAAACCCCGTCTCGCTGCTCGTCCCCACCTCCCCCTGGACCGCTTGGGTTTAGTGCTGCCCAAACGGGGTCTTGGAACCGCACCACCGGATGCCGTGGGGGGTGGATAAGTGTTCGTGATCCAGGCAATCCCAGGCGAGGGGTTCGGCTTCCTATTGGGCAGTATGCCCCGACGGCAGACGCCACGCAGTAATGGGTGGGAGGACGAGATCTCCAAATGCATCCCCGTACACTCGGGTCGCCGGGATTACAATTGGCCGAATTGCGCTCCGCGTGCGTGTGTACACAAGCAATAGGCCGTAGGTTAGGTTTCGCCCGCCGTTGAATTGAACGGCTTCCCCTATCAGGGCCTCGGCCGAGTTTGGGCTTGACCATCGGCCAAACATGCCAAAGTCTACCTAGCCTAGTCGGCAATCAAGCTCCCCATTGTACTCAAGGGGATGAGGGCGTCCGGACCAGTCGGACCTTCAACCCCCTCGCAGCACTTATGACGTCCTCATCGCTTTTCGGCTTGCCAATAACACTCTCCAGGGAACCCTCGCGTCCCGTTCGCGGCTCACTCACCGATACCTTCGTTGCATCAACCAAGGGAAAACTAGAGTCAGGAGTATCAAACCGCATAGACAAAAGCAACGCCCCCGCTGCGCCGCCGATCAAGACAACCGTCGAAACAGTAAACGCCACAACCGTCCACGACGCCGGCGCGACATACGTCGAGTGCCTCGCCGGCGATCCCAGAAACGTATTCTCAGCTGGTAAGCCCGACATGGTCTCGCTCGGCTGGATCTTCCCGCTCAACAACATTGTTTGCGTCGCCGGGTTGAAGAGCAGCAGCGCGGTTGCGAACAGGTTGCGGAGGATCCCGACTGCGGCGGCATCATCAACCGCCAGCCGATAGGCGGAGGCGGCGCCGACAATCCGGGAGCATACCGCGCTAGTGAGGAAATTGTTGAGACCCCCGGGCATGCACAATGACGACGTCTGCGTGGAGTTGCCGGCTATAAAGGGGCAGATGATGCGGTTGAACGACTCCAAAAAATCCTCGGAAGGGATGGTTTGCGGGACGGGGTCGCTTTTGCCAGAGATCTCGAGGACTGTATTGCTTTGCCGGTCTGCAGCGAGGGTTGCGTTGACCCGGTAGAAGACGAGCGTCGTGGCAAAGGCCTGGATGGAGTTCCACCCCGGGTACGCCGGGTCGAAGGTGCAGTTACCCGTCGTCGGGTCAAGACTCGCTGGGGGGCAGGGTTTGATACCTGGAGTACATGATAAGACGGCATCTTCTTTTGTGAGTTGCATAGGTATGTTGCTTACCAGCCAGCAGGCGGCCGTCTGCTCCGTCGTATTTAGCGCAGATCTGGATTGCATCGCGAATGCCACTCTCCAAGGTCGGGGCAACAAACACCCGGCATTGGCCCTCCTCCCAAGATGGAGCCGGTTCGTCAAAGGTGTTCTCCCAAGTGTCGATCTGGTATGAGGGCGCATTCTGAAGGAGGTAAGCCGTCAAATCGGACTCGTCCTGTTCTTGGCTGGAAGCGTACGGCCACGGAGATATTAGCTCCAAGCCACCAAACAGCAAATACGGCTGGCAGCTGTCCCGAGCTTTACAGTCTTCACTGGCCGGATCAGTTGGGGCCGTGATGGCCACGTCCTGGAGAAGGTAAAAGACGCGGTGGTATTGAGTTGGGTCCGCCACTTGAAGCCACGAGCTGCTGATGTTAAACACGCCGAGCCCGCCGGTGACGGGGATCCAGCCTTCTGGGCGGAACGCAGCCCGGTTGTCGATCATGGCCATGAGGATGATGCCGGGGAACTGTACCAAAAACCAGACAGATATCCTAGTCGTCACCGGTCAGCCGCCCCGAGTCCCAGATCAAGGACTGTCATGAGCCGGGCGATGAGAGTGCACCACACCCACCTCAAGAAACTCCAAAACCGTGGGCCAGGCACGATATCCACCCGCTGTATCTTAGCCAACCTCTTCACGCGGTCCGCGAACTTCGACCCCGGAACAGACGAGGCAACAAGAACCTTCCACCAACCCTGCATTCCGGAGTCCATAACCAAAAACGTCAGCAGATCCCCGCCCCTCTCCAAAAGCGGTCCCCATTGGAGCCTCAACCACGCCTCGTCTGTGACGCCCAACAAGGCCCAGTCTGTCAGCTTGGCAAGGATGCTTAGCAACAGAATGCCCGAGGAGGTGGAGATGCTGGCGAGCGGCCACGCGAGGGCGTCGCTTTTCCAGGCTGTCAGGGTGATTAGGACGAAGAGGAGGACGGCAAGAAGAAGCACGACGGGGAGTCGGATCTTCTTTGTGAGTGTTTGAGGGAAAGAAGGCAGAGAAGGCGGGGTGGTAAACCATTTCCGCAGACGAGAGTTGGCGGGGAGTCGGAATCGGAAGCTCTGAGAGAGGGAAGGCAGTGACGGGGCGCTAGTGAACCAACTCTTCAGACGGGAGGTGGCAGGGAGGCGGAATCTGATGGCTTGAGGGAGGGACGGCAGGGACGGCGGGGTGGTGAACCATCTTCTCAGACGAGAGTTGGCTGGGAGACGGAATCTGAGGGTCTGCGGGAGGAGGAACGGCAGTGGCGGCAGGGAAGGTAGGAGGGAGAACCATCTCTTCAGACGGCGGCTGGTTGGGAGTTGGAAGTTGAGATTTTGACGGAGGGGTGGGAGAGGAAACGGGCGGGTGAACCATTTGCGAAAACGGCGTTGACGAGGGGTTTTGCCGCTCGTTGCTGAGGGAGGTTGGCGTGGGAATGGCTGTGGGTTGCTTTGAGTGGATGGATTTGTGGGCGCTGAACTGGGAGCAGCCGCGGGGATTGGGGCGGGCACGGTCGGTGTTGAGGTCAACGGCGCGGTTTGGGAGTGTGTTGCTGGAGGGTGTGCTGCGACCGTGACATCGCCGGGAGTTGCCCCTGGAACAATGGATGGTGAAGGACGTGAGCGTGGCGATGATGCTGTTGCCAAGTCAGAAGGTTCGGCTCCGAGGGCAGCTTGAACTTGAACATGTCCCACAACTGGCACTGCAGAAGTGCGTGTGAGGGGGGGTTCCAACTGTGTGGTGGGAGGGGGTGAGAGGTTCCGCAGCGAAATCGGCGTCTCTGGACTCTCCTGCCGTCGAGCTTCAGATTCGCTATCCAAACCTCGTAGAGAATGATGCATCTCAAACCTGCCAAAGCGTTGAGTTGCAGGTCTTGGAGAAAGCAAGCCGCAGGTGTGACATGCCAACCTCCCTTATTGTCTGTCATTTGTGCCGCCAAGACACACTGAACCGCAATCCTCACACACCATTACCATTATCGATTCTTGCCGGCTTCCCTTCAGTAATTTATCAAGCCACGGCGTGCGACTAGGGATGGTGGTCACGCTGATAGGCCAGTGATATGTCCACAGGGCCGCCACATTGGAAGGCGGGAAGCCGGTGTGCAGAGCTAGTCAAAAATAAGAAAAGGGGTGGTGAGACAACGCGAGACGGTGCGGTCCTGAAAATCCTTTGTAGAGGGCTGGAAGGACTATGAGTGTGATGATCCTGTGTTCTGTATCATTTGCTTTCTGCATTTTTCTGGAGCACCCGCTCACAATTTCATCTTTCTCCCAGGCTCGACACCACCAACTTGCAGCCATGTTGAACTCGATCGTGTTAACCAACCTCGTTACGTTTCTCGTTCTCACTCCCGCTCTCGCCATCAACCCCGCCTTTGTACCACCCCCTCAACAAGCCATCCAAGCTCGGCAATACCCATGCCCGGTTCCCTGCGACGCGACATGGTGTTGCTTGCTAGCCCAAACGTGTCAACGAACCTCGAACCCCTCCGCCCCATTTGAGTGCGCCGATCTCTTGATCTCAACCACAGACTTGGCTTTCGCACCCAAGGTCATTGAGGGCCTCGTCAGCTCCGAAGAGGCCGGTGTCAGCTCGCTGCTGTGTTCGCTAAATGGCGTGCCAACTGGGAGCTCTTGCCAGTTGACGATTCCGACTTTGACGAGCTATACCTTTCCAACAGGGCTGAGTGCAACTCCGACATCGAAGCCGACGTTGACACCTGCTGGGTCGGGCGGTACGGTTCCTACCAGGAGTTCGAGCGGTGGTGGGAAGAGTCAGGATGTGGTACGTCGGGGGGCTGCGATAGGGGCGCTTGCGGTTGCGTTGGCTGTGCTGTAAACACCTAGTCGGTTCTCCGTTTCTCTAAATGTCAGGATAGGTACAGTAGGTAGGCAATTACCTACCTTTGTAGCAAGCGGGCATGCCAAATCTCTAGATAATCTAGATCAGGATTCCTCGACAATCAACGAGGGATCTTGAAAGGAACTTGGGCGCTTGCGTTTTGGCCTCCTGTAACATCATTGACCGTTTTGAAGACTTACTTTGATCAGCCATAAGATAGCTCTCCAAGTCGTCACCCCTTTGTCTCTCGTAATGCTTGTTACACATGTTTGCGTATCCTCCGTGTAAGTGACGCCGACAGTGAACTCCGTCCAGGTCTTTGGGTCGCCGCCAAAAATTGCGTGAGCCAAGGAGGTTGACTTCCCCAAGCTGCGCCATAGGCTGAGCCCTCGGCACTCTCCACGTCTCATGCAGCTGGCTCCAGCCGCCTTCCTCGCAGGCTGCGCCTCGACCCCGCATGGCGACGTCCCATGCCGCTCGCGAGCCTTATTTTGTGCCTTTGGCACCGCCTTAAAATACCTTGAGCAGGGACCTAACGCGGACCCGAGTCCAAGTGCAGCTGAAAAGTAGGGCACGCATCGGCGCAACTTTGTCTGATTCCACACACCTACTTCCGGCCATGGATCCCCTGAGCATTCTTTCTGTCGCCGCGGCGGTCGTCGCCTTCGTCGATTTCGGAGGCAAGCTCCTCGGCTCTGCATCAAAACGCCTCAGTGACGTGGACCCGGTTGACCTAGCGACTTCACTGGAAGATTTAACAAGAGAAGCGACGCATCTCTGTCGTCTAGGCGGCCGGATCGAGAGTATGCAGAGGATGTCAGAATCATCCGCGAGTCAGAACCCAGAATTCGATGCGCTTCTTGCCCAGCTGGCGAGGGAAGCCACCATCGTGTCGGAAGATATTGAGGGCTTGGTCGCAACCCTGCAGATCACCCAGAAAACACCTCGCCAAAAAAGACTTTCACGCCTACATCTGACTAAGGCGTCGAAGGATAGAAGTGACGAACTTGAGTCTTTGTCGAAAAGAATACAGAACGCCCGGCAGAGGCTGAGCATGATCAAAGATTCCATGATGTCGACAGTGTTGACTTGCCTCTGGTACGTGCCCACAATCACTTTTAATCGTTGATCAATTCTGAAGCATAGAGTGCTAGGGCCGATTCAAGGTCCACGGCGGAAGAGATTCTTAAGATACGAACTTTTGTTAGCGACCAGCAAACCCGGCGCTCTGTGCCTGGCGCGGCTCCTACCGCAGCTCTTCCGTCACAGCCTGGGCTTAGCCTGAGTCCTGCAGAGAGTCAGACACAGCAGTTGATCCATCAAATCTGGTCACAAAGCTCGGGTCTATCGGACCAGCTGGGGCCTCTTGGAGAAGACATCGAGCCGGACTCGGCCAGGTTGGGATTGCCGCCACGCTCTCCAAGGGAACTGGAGCAAGCCATTCTCCACAGCCTTTGGACCGACGACATGAGTGAACGAAGAGCCGGGATACGCCCGGCGCACCAAAAGACCTATCGGTGGATATTCGAGCCCCCCAAAACTCCCGGAAACGTGCCCAGCAACGCGTCACCATGGTCGAGCTTCGTGAACTGGCTGGAGCAAGACGACACGTCTCAGATGTACTGGGTCACCGGCAAGCCGGGCTCGGGAAAATCCACTTTGATGAAGTACATCGTCGAGAGCGAACGGCTCGAAAACCGTACGTCGAGCTGTTTTTATCCCCTTCCAACCCTCTCCTAGGGAGCGCTTGTGTATACTCCTCAACTACTTCCAATATACCCAAATCCGGAAAATGTGACTGAGATTGTTGGACAGACTTGAGGCGGTGGGCCAAAGAACAGATCCCGAAAACCGCAGTGTTTTTATTCGTGGAACGCCGGGACTGATGACCAGCGATCCGAAAAGGGGCTTGTGAGGTCAATTCTCCACCAGTACTTGACACAAATGCCTGAACTGATTCCCGCCGTTTGCCCACGACGGTGGGCCATGCATCACGTTTTTGGGGGGGCTGGTCGTGTCAAGCTGCCGAGTTGGACCGAAACGGAACTGCGCGAGGCACTTGATACAGTCCTGCGGCTCGCTCGCCAGAACAACGAAAAGCTCGTCCTTTTCATCGATGGGCTCGATGAATTTCAGGTGACAGACAACTTCCGATCCATCCTCGGCCTTGCCGAAATGGTGCGGTCAGAAGGAGGCGCAAAGGTGTGCACCAGCAGCCGCGAGTGGAACACGTTTCAAGACTACTTCCGCATGCACCCAAGCTTGCGGATGCAAGACTTGACGGGGTTCGACATCGAACAGTACATCTACAGCCATCTCAACGAGAGCGTTGCTTATGCGGAACTGAGATACTCACACGCCGAAGACGTGGATCAGCTGGTTGGAAGCCTACTTGACAAGGCTAGAGGCGTATTTCTGTGGGTTAGCATTGTCACGGATGCGATCACGACTGGAATGGAGGCTGGTCAGACTCTCCAAGAGCTGAGTCTGAGGGTCGAAGAGTTGCCACCCGACCTGTCAGACCTGTATCAAAAGATTTGGGAGGGGTTGGACGCTAGAGACCAAACAAATGTCGCGCGGCTGCTCCACATCGTCGATGCGAACATTGGTCATCTCGATGCCAGAACCATGTTTGCGGCCGAGCAACCGGATGCAGACGCGGCGCTGAAGACGTGGATATCGGGGCCTGCCCTGGAAAAACTTGTTGCTCGGAGGCTGAGAGGCCAGACTAAAGGCCTTCTAGAGGTTTCCGAGTCTGGAGCCATCCACTATCTGCACCGGACTGCCCGAGACTGGGCGCGGGCCGTCGAGGACCAGATCCGAAACGCGCTGCCCCCAGATTTCGACCCGAATCTGCAGCTCTTCTTGGCCAATCTGGCCATCTTCGATATCGTGCAAGCATCAACCTTTGAGAATTTCTGGTTCGAGATCGGCCAGTGTCTGGAGTACGCAAGCAGGGTGGGCTCGCTTTCGAAAAAATACGCGAACCCTCGTAAGCTCTGTGCGGCCCTTGATCGGCTCGACAGCAGTGCAACACGCCAACATCACGCACACTTTCACTCCTGGAGCCAGGATTACTCACTGACCGGACCCCACGAGAACTTGCACTGGAGCAGCTACCAGTTCAGCGTAACGCATGATTGGGGCATGAGTGTGTTGGCCAATACTTTTCTGGGCCTCACATCTCAGTATGCCATCCTCCCCTACGTCGAAGAAAAGCTGGAGGCATGTCCCAGCCTGGTGAAACCGGGGCAAAACGAAGCCAGTCTCCTCGAAAATGCTTTGTTTATCCCCGGAACAACACTCGGAAACCCTCTCAACTTTGTGGGTTTGTGGGACCTCCCCGAATCGCGTTTTTGGCAGCGAGAGGCCCTCATCCGCCTCCTTCTTAACTACGGCGCCGACCCACGCACCAAGTCGTCATTAATCTATTTCGTATCCAACCTCGCGCCGGAATACCAAAGGGACTGGCCGTTTGACGGCGCAGCCGCCCGGACTTTGCCTCTTTACAAGATCGTGCCCGGCCTCTCTAGGGTTGGCGGCAATATCTGGTTTGGAGACAAGGTCTTCTGGGAAAAGACGCAGGCCATGCTTGAGGAGAAGGCGAAGGGTCGTGGCAACTCAGTGTCACGGTTACTGTCTAAACTGTCACTGCGACGAGGCATTTAACGAATCTAAATAGCGAAAAATGTTCTGAAAATATTCCAAGTACTTGATGATGGTAGGCCAGAGATGGAGGACGGTGTAGTAGCGTTACTCTCACAAAGGCTTGGTGATAGTTCTCGGCACCAGAGTTAGCCAGAATCTTGAGCTAATCAGGCTCATGATAGCTCTTGTAAAGGTAGAGGTACCAGGTACTCAAGTTCAACTTTCCATGCGTCGACACTTTGTAGAGACTTGGAGTTGGGCCTAGAGATGTCCAAACCATTTCACCTCCGCCCCGAATAGATCTGCTCCGCAGGCCTCGTAACCAGACAAACAAGGGACCCTAAGGTTTTGTGTTGATTCAAGCCTGCCTAACAGAGAGGCTTTGCGCAGCAATCAGAGTCGTCCTTTCACCTGGGCTTCGTCAATCGTCCCGTTCCACCAAGCGGTCAAGAACCCATCCGGTATGCAGCGCCCCAAACAAACTCAGCTTCTTCAACGCCTCGATCCGTTTCGGGTTCCACAGGGAGAACCCGGCCTCCCTCCAAAGAATCCAGGCATAAAATTGGACTAACGACTTCTGATCGCTCTGCCAGCGAGGCAGCCAGGGAATTGAGTGCAGCCCTTCTCCGAACCATTTGACGTAGCGCCCCCGTAACGCGTCCACCCAGCCGTACGGGACGAGGTCGAGCCCCTCTCCGACGTAGGGCACAGCCAGCCCGTCTTGATCCCACTTGTCTCTGACAGGGTCCGGATGAGATTCTGCACAGCTCGACTGCCACGCGAACCGTAGGGGGATCATCTGGTATGGGTTCTCGTACTCGCTGCGCAGGCGCGAGCAGTGCGCAGGCTCTCTGCCTGCCGGCAAATCGCCAGTGGCCAGCTCGGCGACGCCATGGTTCGTCTGGAGGAACTGCACAAGGAGGTGGAGGTGCGCGAACAGGTCGTCGAACTGACGGGGTGGGATACCTGGCGCTCCGTCGGCGGTTCGGGGGGAGTGGTGCACGAGTGCCAGACACAAGCGCATGAGGAAGGCGTCGGCGTGGTCGATGTGCTGTAGCTCCCAGGGCTCGAGCGTGCCGAAGAGACCCAGCCGCTCGCCTCGGTGCGTACTCGAGTTGCTGATCGCCTCCGTGTCCTGGGTGGTCCACAGGTGGGCGCGTCTGGTCGCTGCCCAGGCATTGCTCAGGATCTGGCGGCGGTAGAAGGCGCGCACGAGCCGTTGTCGTTCCAAGGGCGAGATTGGCGCTGTAGCAGGCGTCCCGCGTCCGCCGCTGAGGTCGAACGACCTAAGCCGTGCTGCAATGTACATATCGGCGACGAAGTTGACTTGGTTGAGCGTGCGGCAGATCTGCATGAGCTCGTTGAGGCTGGGCAGGGCATCGCCTCGGGCTGGCATGTTCCCGGTTCGGAGCATATCCCGGTATAGGTCGGCCTTGAGGTGCATGCAGCTGAGGTACTCAAGCCAGTTTCCGGGGTTTGAATAAGGAAATACAAGAAGAAATCTGGCGTCGACCAGCACCGTGCTCAACTCGTTTTGCAGGACACCAAAAAGGATGGCCCGCTTCTGGGTTTTGAAGCGGTGGTATACGAAGCGAGCCGTGGCAATAAAGTGGGCGAGATCGCGGATGGCGTCAATGTTGAACAAGATTGTGTCGAGCAACTCGGCTGGCAGCCCATCAAGATGACACCGTGAGACGCCATCGTGGTCCGTTTTATTCCGCGTCTGCGATGCGGGAGCATCTTGACCCATTTTGCTCAATAAAATTGTGGGAGGTTGATGAAAGCAAGGTGAATGGCTCAGTCACTGGATGAAGTGAGGGGAAAAGCACAGTGTGGTTGCTGCAGGCGATTTACATCTCAGCCAGTCAGAATCGTCTTTGGCAAGCATTCAGATTCAGGGGTTCTCCCGTCCCGAGCCTGCCAAGGAGCCCAGGGCAAACACCCTCCCTCTATC
>FTEL01003320.1_pt1 | contig 11113 bp, 10 predicted proteins | sample 1658911 | NCBI WGS metagenome assembly FTEL01 (sample SAMEA3914869, study PRJEB12502) | metagenome | biome: forest; material: soil | place: USA | collected 2012-03-12 | depth 0.1 m
ATCCTCGACATCGTCAACATCGCGCATCCGGCCTTCATCATCGTCGGCTCGTATATTGCCTACATCGCCAACCAGACGCTCCGAGACCACCGCCTCCCGCACCTAACCCGGCAGCCCGAGACTCTCGGCGACCCCCGGCGGCTCAGCCCGGCGAGCAGCTGGCATCTCCCCTGTTCGGCACCCTCCCCCTCGAGCTGCGTGCCATGATCTTCACCGAGCTCTTTGGCGGCCGCCGAGTCCACCTCGAGTTCATGCCCCATCCCGTGCGCGCCGACAAGGTTGGCAATCGCCGACGCTGGCGCCATGGCGTCTGTGAGGACGGGCTCGACCACCCCTTCAGCCGGGTCATTGCCCGCAAGCACTACTGTCTGACCGCTGCCCGCCGCCGCGTGCTCGACATCTCTATGCTGTTCACCTGCCGCAGAGCGTGAGTCGCGTCCCGCTGTCTCCCCGTAAACTGTTTTAGAAACCCGGGTTTGCTAAGCCACAGGCCCAGGCTTGTCGAGGGCATCCCTGTCTTGTATCAGAGCAATGTCTTTCTCATCATCAATACGGGCAGCCGGCGGCCACCGGTTGACGACATCCGCAGCCTGCAGGCCAAGATCCCCAAGCACTGGTCTCTGATCCAGTCCCTCGAGATCAAGTGGGAGGTTGCCCTCTTCGACAGGAACCAGGCCAACATGGTCCCCCACCTCTGGGGCCGCGACGCCTACGAGGCCCTCTGGGATTCCCTGGCAGACATCCCCGCCCTCGTCCGCTTGCGCATCGCCCTCGTGCTGCCTCGCTGCCCACCGGCTGACATGAACCCCTCAGACATGGACCTGCGAGACTTGTACCTGGCTCCTATCATGCGCCTCAAAACCTTGAGGGTTTGTGAAGTCGTCATGCCGCAATCCTACCGCCGATCTTTTGGAGACGGGGAAGCAGAGTCGAGCATGGAGAGGAGCGGCAAAAGCCTGTTCTGCATGTCCTGGATCGAGGATGATGCTGGGCGGGTGCCGTCCGGCCCCGCCGTCGCCAGCATTTTGGCTTCTGCTTCCATGGCACTGACCTGACCCTTCACCGGACGGAGCACTTCGGAATGCCCTACTACTACCTGACCGGAAAGAGCACCACATGAGCCGACTTCAGAAACGTGGATCGGGGAGGTGGTGCAAGACATTTCGGGGGTGGCTTGATTGGAGACCCTCAGTTACACCAACGTGGACGAGCCCGGAGCCCAGCCAATGCTCCGTGATGAGCCCATATTTACGACTTCCCTGTCCTTGCAGCGCGGTGTACAGTTATAAACAGCTTTGGGGGCGGTGTTGGGGGTAGGTTTGGGGGCGATTCTGGGGGCCGCTTACATCCGGAGCAGCTGCTGTTTTGGGCGAGACCGGTTGGTACCGGGTTATCGCCGCCAGCTCCCTGTTTAACCTCCTGCACGCACATCTCTCCCATCCCAGTTTGGGGGCGGAAGCCTTGACAGCCAGCATGGGACCCAAGGTCACTCGTCCCTCGCGTATTTGGATCAATCTGTGACCTCTGCGGAGGACGCCCAACAACGTCAGCCATGCACCGCCGCGGCCATGAATTCTGCACACCCCCACTCCCATGCCCTAAGGGCCCATCCCAGTTCCCGGGAAATACGAATCCTGCCAACATCCCAACGTCCACGACATCCATGCACCCTGAGTCCTCACGAAAAGCGGCGCAGCAGCAAGCGAACTTCGAGCACTCCTGAAATACCACAATGACACTACACGGCTCCCACCCGTTCGACAAAGTTGCCAAACCGCGCAAGTCCCAGCCGCCCACCATTGCCCGTCATGCCTGAGGAGTACATCACTTGGCTGCCCAACAGGGTGTTAGCCTTCATCCAAAGCTTCTTCCAAAAGCCGCTGGACCAAAGCCTTCCTCGGCCTCCCGCCCAGGTGGAAGCCAACCGACCGAGCCAGCGGTCGATCCTCCAACATTTGACCGAGAAGGGATTCCTCGCGCACCACTCTCCCGAGGCCATCGGAGATGTCTCGCTGCCGTCCTTTGACCCCGGTGTCTTCGACAATGAGATGATGAAGCAGAAGCTTTACCCAACCATCGACCCCGAGAACCCGTCCGTCATCCGAGAACCCGAAGGCAACATCAGGGAGGGCACCTACGTGGGCACTCAGATAGCACTGACACAGGCATATTCGCGCATAGAGCAGAGGTGAGTTTGTCTCGCGGCTCCCAGATAACGGCTAAAATGCTTACCTCGCCCAAGTTTTGCCTCACTCTTTGACGTCCTCGGTATCGAAGCAACCCTTCCCCGACACCGTACTCTCGACGAGCAAAAGAAGCTCTACCAATTCTCAGGATATCCGTCGAGTTCCGATGGGACCCCCGCCAAGTACCCGCCTCATCTCGAGCACATCCCTTCAGACCAAGCTGTCGGCATCTTTGACATCTTCAGCGGCATCGGCCTTGTCGAGACCCAGGTTCTCCTGCAGAAGATCACCCCAGACGAGGACGGGATTCTGGGGCGCACCAAAGAATGGTTACTCGAGAGGGCCAGGGCCGCGGCGTTTGGCGGTGATCCGGACAAGGGAGTAACGATCCAGGATGTTGTCGACTACAACAAGTACCACCGCAAGTTTGGAACCGACATTGAACAGGGTGGCAACATCGGCCTCCTCGACGACTGGTTCAGTGACCGCCGCTTCGCAGACCAGCAGTTTACAGGCACCAACCCGACCACAATCACGCGCGCCAGCGCGGAGTGGATAACTGGTTTCTGCGCAGCCGCAAAGGCCGAGAACTACGACAAATGGGCGACCACGCTGGCAAACGCTGACCCAAAGTCCCTGTTCGTGCAAGACGGCAGCTACTTCCGGCGCGCTGTGGGCGTGCTGGACCCTGCTGCTGTTCTCCACAACAAGCAGTCCGGGAGCGATGACAACTGGGCCGTCGGCGCGGTGACCCTGTTCCAGTTGCATGATGATGGCAAACTTCACCCCGTCGCCATCTGCATCGACTTCCGGGAATCGTTCGACAAGTCCGTCACCATCTTCAACAAGCGCATGACGCCCCGAGACTCGACGCGCGGCGAGAAGGACGACTGGCCTTGGCGGTATGCAAAGACTTGTGCCCAAGTCACTGACTGGATGCGCCATGAGCTGGCTGTCCACCTCACGCTCTCCCACTTCGTCGAGGAAGCCATCATCGTGGCAACGAACCGCACCATCCCGATGGACCATCCCGTCTACCGCCTCCTCTACCCGCACTGGTACAAGACGCTGTCTCTCAACGCCGCCGGGCGATCAACCCTCATCCCCCAGATCGCTGTTGACATCGTCGGCATCAACCCCGCGCAATGCTTCCGCTTCCTCTGCGACGCCTACGACACGTACGACTTCGCCGGGAGCTACGTCCCCAACGACCTCCTCCGCCGCGGCTTCCCCAACACCGCAGCCGGCCTGGACCATCCGCGCTACAAGAACTACCCCTACGCCAAAAACGCCCTCGCCCTCTGGACCACCCTGCACACCTACGTCAGATCCATGATCCAGCTCTCTCTGCCGGACGACGACGCCGTGGCAGGCGACTCCCACATCCAAGCCTGGTCCACCGAAGTCCAAACCGCCGCACACATGCCCAGCTTCCCGTCGATCACCACCCTCGATTCCCTCGTCGATGTCATAACAATGTGCATCTTCATCGCCTCGCCGTACCACACCGCCATCAACTACCTGCAGAACTTTTACCAGTCGTTCGTTATCGCCAAACCGCCCGCACTGTGCCGCGCGCCACCGACCACGCTGGAACAACTGAAGGGATACAGCGAAGCGGATCTGGTGACCAGCCTGCCGATAAATCGCCAGCGGCAGTGGCTGCTCGCCGCGCAGGTGCCGTGGCTGCTGAGCTTCAAGGTGGAGAGTGAGCGGAGTCTGTTGAACTACGCCGCGAGCCAGTGGAGGGTGTACAAGTACAAGAAGGGGGAGGCAGAGGGGCAGGTGAGGGAGGCGAGCGAGCGGTTATATGCCGAGTTGAGGGGCTTGCAGAGGGTGTTTTGGGGGAACAGTACGGCCATGGACGCGGGGAGCGTGCCGTATATGGTGATGGATCCGGGGCTGACGGCTGTGTCGATTTTGATATAGATGTAGATGGGCAGATGCCGGGCCACAAGGCCTTTGTTTGTCGCGAGTTGGTGAATGAGTGGATGGGTTGTCGTGTTGATGTCAGGGGGTTCATTGTCAGCCAGATCAGCTGCGTGCCAGCTGCCAGGGGCCCCCAGTCCCAGCATGACGGACCCACTAAAATTTCCAGTCCCACCACGATCAACATTCTTTTGCGATCACCACTTGCGCCTCGAACTACCGACCGACCAATTCCTCCCAACCCTCTCAACCCCGACCCGTACGAACCGTCCAAGCCACCCAATTGGCCCTTCCTCGGCCGAATCCAAGAACCACCCAACCGACCAAAAAGCCACAATGCCCTCCGTCAAAAACCCCAACGCCCCCTCCAAAAACCGCCTCGCCGCCCGCGCGGCAAAGGCCCGCAAGACGCGCCAAAAGGCCGCCGCCCAGGGGCAGCTGGCGCGCAAGGGCGGCGCCATCGCAAAGGCTGATGCGCGGCGCGGCGCCCGGCCGGGCCTGCTCCCGACCAGCGGGCCAAGGGCGGCCATCAGCAGCAAGAGGGCGCGGAAGGATCAGAAGCGGTTGGGGCATGCGTTGAGGAGGAAGATGGAGAGGGAGGGGGAGGTAGTTATGAAGGGTAAGTCGTTATTTAGCAGTTGGACTTGGAATATGGAGGGGGAGATCGTGGGCTGACTTGAGGGTAGATGCCGCCGAGGTTAAGGGCAAGGCCGCGGAGAAGAAGGAAGAGACCAAGGCGGAGGAGGAGATGGACATTGAGTGAAAGCGAGGCAACCACAAGGAATTGGGAAAATATATACCAGGCGGCGACAAGACGGGCAACGCAGCACATCGGCGCTGCGCACATGGGCACAGGGACCAGCTGGGAAGCAGGACACGATATCGCCGCCCCTTGGCCATGGCAGCGCACCATCCTGCGGAAGACCCAGGGCTCAAGTTCGGGCTGCGGGAGTACTCCCAATCGCGCGAGAGGGACAACCCGCCCGAAGCTGCTCCAGCCAGGTGGCTTCCGGCCATCGACGACAGGCAAGGTTGGCACAATCAGGGACGCGGAGCCAGGCCCGTCGCGTCCAGTACAAGACCACGGATCGCGTGCCAGAGATATTTGAGCCCCAAGAATAGAGCCTTTGCGCCGCCTCCAACATCAAAAATCTCGAGACCCAGTGACACTTGCACCACATCTAAACGTGAACATCATCCACCGGAGTTTTAGACACCAGGCAAAGCAATTAAGTAATTGACAAACCCCTGCTCATCATGCCGCGGGACGACCACGACAAGGGTCCAGAAGGTATCCTACAAGAAAAAACTGGCATTACTGTGCAGCAAGACAACAACAAAAGTGCGAGAGATCCCAAACACTAAACCACTAAAAGAAAACGGCTCCCCATCCCAAATGTAAACCCCCCCCCCCTTTCTTCTCACCCATCTCTAACTACTCCCTTTACAACAGCACCATCCCCGCACCGACACCCATCGCCACAATCACATACAACCCCACCGCCAACTCCCCAATCGCAAACCCGCCCCTCATCGGCCCACCACCGACCGCGGCATTGCTGCTCGCAGCGGCCTCACCGCCGGCACCGCTGCCCACATCCGACCCGCTCGTCGCGGTAGCCGCAACGCTGTTCACCTCGCTCGCGCTGGCCAGCGCGGCGGTGCACTTGCTGTCCTGCTGGGGGTTCCGGACGGCGGCCTTGCCCTTGAAGTCGCAGGCGTCGCTGGCAAACTTCTGGTTGGCGTAGTACTGGTCGAGGACGTAGCCCAGCTGCTGCTTGGCGTTGCACATGGAGTAGGCGCCGTACACGCCCGTCTTGGTGTTGCCGTTGATGCCGGCGCAGGCCGCGGGGTCGGCGCCGCAGATGAAGTTGAAGATGTCGCCGTAGTCCTTGGGCTGGGTGGAGGAGTCGGGCACGCACGAGAGGGAGGCGAACATGCAGTCGCAGAGGGTGCTGTCCGGGGTGGGGGGCAGGGCGTTGCCCTTGACGGCCCAGTCTTTGGTGAGGTCCGGGCAGGCGGCGGGCGAGTTGGTGGGCTGGTAGGCGGACATGGCGGTGGAGGAGGGCTTGATGGTGGACATGCGGGTCTTGAGGGTGTCGTAGTCCTTCATGGTGGAGGCGGCGGAGCCCTTGACGGAGACCAGGCCGTAGTCGTTGGCTTCCTGGAAGTACATGTAGACGATGCCGCCGGAGAAGACGCCGGTCATGGCGTCGGAGTAGAGGGCCGTGGTCTCGTCCCAGATGCGGCCGGCGGCGCCGTTGGGGAGGTTGCAGCCGTACTCGGCGAAGAAGACGGGGACGGAATAGTTGCTGAAAAACTCGATCTGCTTGTCGTAGCCGGAGTCCTTGAGGGTGGACTTGCCGCACCACTCGTAGATGTTGTAGCCCCAATAGTCGATGGCCTCGCTCTGGTTGCCGCAGTTGAAGTAGTAGGCGATCTCGGCGCGGATATCGGGGTCGTCGTTGGCGGCGTAGCCGACGCCCATCCAGCGCTTGACGTTGGCCTTGATGTACGACTTGGTGTCGCGCACGGCGGCCTTGACGTAGGCAGAGGCCGGGGTGTTGGTGTTGTTGTTGGTCACCTCGTTACCGGCGAAGAAGCCGATGACGTTGGAGTACTTGCTGAGGTTGTCGACGACGTCCGTATAGCGCTTGAACAGGTCAACGTTCCAGCGCGGGTCGTCGCGGTTGACGGACAGCGACGGCTCGCTCAGGTCGCTGATGACGTAGATGCCCGCGTCGTCGAGCAGCTTCATGCAGGCCGAGTGGTCGGCGGTGGGGTCGACGGCATAGGTACGGATGGTGTTGGTGTTGAGGGCCTTGAGCAGGGGCACGTCGCGCTTGCAGGCCTCCTCGTTGGCGAGGGGGTCAGAGTACGTAGTGCTACCGGTGGAGGCGCCCCCGGCGGCGCTCTCCTGCTGGTAGGCGACGCCCTTCATGAAGAACTGTGTGCCGTTCTCGTAGAAGAACTTGGTGCCCTGTGATGCGCGTTAGTTTGGGTTGTTCTGTCATGTCCGGGGCCATCCGTGCGATCCGATCCGGCCGGATGGGTGCAGGAGGAGCGCAAGACACGCACCTTCATGACGATGGGCGGGAGAGTGGCCGAGGCCTGCCCCAGGAGGAGCGAGGCCGAGAGGAGAGACGCGGTAGTGGCGCGCATCGTGGCGGCGACCGGTCTACCTGTTTTGTTGGTGTCGGTGTTGGTGTTGTTTCGTTGCTGAGGAGCTGTGGATGTAAACTCGAGATGCGAGGTCGGTTGGTCGTTTGTTCGGTTGGCGGACGCGATGCAAAAACACGCAAGAGACGAAAAAAAAAACAAAAATTCCAAGATCTGGTCAACGAGTGTCAGAATCAGAAGGGTATGCGCAGCGAACGGCAAGAATGCAGGTCCGTCCCCCGGATTACAAAAGGGAGCAAGAAGTGCGTCAGAGGATTGGGATGGGAAAGAGATCAAGGGAGAGGCAGCGAAGTGGAATCAGGAGACCGAGCCGCTAAAAAGCAGGGACACTCTCTCTCGGGGACCCCACCGTCACCGAACAAAGCAGCCCCTGGAAACACGGGTGTTGGAGCCAGAGACAGGGTTCTCGCCGTTGGCCTCGCGCCGTGTGGTCCCCTCCTGGCATCTGAAGGGCTGGGGGGTGTCTCTGACTGGCTGGCCCCTCGCACAGGGGTGCCCTTCGGATGAGATACCCAGGTACCTGCAGGCGCGGGCGCCACGGCGCAGAGGGTGCAGTCCCCTCCTAGCGACACTGGCGTTCCATCGTCATCTCGTTTCTGGTCAGGGGCCAGGGGCCGAATCGAGAGTCGCACAGGCGCACAGCAGTGCGGGACTTGTGCGGACCGGCCGGATGCTGGATTGGGGACAGGCTGGGTAGGGCATGAGGGGGAGGAGTTCAAGATGGGCGTTTGTTGGCGGTCAAGAGAAGAGAATTGTTTCCATCCATTCTGATCACCAACTCTTCCTACCTACGCTCACTCAGCTGGATTCCATCTTGAAGTCGAGACCGCACAGCAAGCCAGAAACTGACAGCGACTATTTTGGCGATTTGACGCCACCGGCAATAACGTCAAAATGTCAGGTCCTCACCGTTCTGGCCGCAGGGTTCCCCACGCGCGCGCGAGATTCGGGCCTGGCGCATTCCTTCGCTCCCGTCGCACAAGAACGTTGGCGCGCCCTCCTTTCTCTCGACTGCCACCGCCACGTACCGCGTCACCCCGTCGGTGATCAACCCCGCGGTTGTGGAATGCGGTCCACGATCGTCGTCGGCTTCTTCCTTGGAAGGCTCCTTGGGTGTCTTGGGGCGTTCTTGGAAAAATGCTTGGTCGGGGAAACAAGACTTTGCCCAGAAGGGCCACCCACGCAGGGCCCACCCTGCGACTGCACAGCCCCAGACCCCACAGCGAATCTCGCGCGCTCATTGCTCAATCAGGGCCCAATCTCAGAGAAGGCGCATCATCCAAGGACCAAAGCAGGCAGAGCACCTCGACCCTGGAATTGGACTTGGAGATGCGCCCCGTGTTTGCGCCTGGGGAAGAGGGGGGGATCCATCCAGTGATCCCCAGGGCTCACTAGCTCGCTCGATCTGTCTTCCTCCTGCCCCTCTTGCTCGAGTTATACGGCCAATAGGTGACGCCTGGTCTCGTAACTGCGAGGTGGGAAGTCAGCCCTGGATACGAAGCCACGCACTCCCACACGCGACCCCAGAAGTTGAATGGCGCCAAAAAGAAAAAAAAACAATGGTGGTGTTGTGGTTTGGTGGTTGGTTCAGGCATTCTTCAAGCTTTCCAGGCACGTTCGAGGGCAGCTCGCAGCTCTTGGCGCCCAGGCGGGAGGGTATGCATCCACAAATCTTGGCAATTCCGGGCCTCTTCTGATCTGCAGGGGCCCCGATCCAGTGCGGCGTTTCAAACTGGACCTCTGGGGCCACAGAAGGCATGGATTTTCGGTTTCCGCTGCTGCTCCATGTGATGTGCAAACCGACATCAAAACTCCAAGATATCGCTCCAATTTTGCCATGGTAGATGAGGCAGATGCCGATCTGATTGATAGTCTTCACCGGTTGGTTGGAGGGGCAGACAGACACTGACTGACGACTGCAGCGGGCAGGGCTCAGGGCTCTCAGGGCTCCCTCCCACTCTTCCATCCTCTGCGGTCTCCCACCCTCCCACAGAGCATGGGACTTCTCAATTATGCATGCAGCGCTTCCCCTCTCTCTGCCTTGCATCGGGAACTTTGAAAACCGCCCACGAATATGCCGGTTGCCCACCACACTGCTTCCCGCCCACGATGCTTGGCGAATGAGGCTCGCCAGATAAGTCGAGTGCCTCAGCACACCGCCACAGCCAAGCCTCGCTCAAAACACCCTCGCAGGTAGCTGGGCATACCCCGCGCGGCCACGGTAGATGGTTAGAAAGAATTGAAGCATTCAACATAAAAAGAGGCCAAGTGAACCAACCACCAAGACAGAGGGCATCACCACATCACCACATCACTCCTGGTACTTGATTGACCCAACAACTTCAATTCAACACGATTCAACACCCCCCCCTCCCTTAGCCCACGTAACAAGATGCCCGTCGCGTCGTGCCAGCCGTGCCTGGCGATGTACTCGTCCAGCAGCACCGAGGTGTGCCGCTGCCATCCCTCCTCCAACAACTGCCAGCACTGGCGCCCGCACCACGCCCAAGTCATGAGCCTGTGCCACTCGGCCCTGATCGGCTGCCGCCTCTGTCGCGAGCTGTGGCACTACTTCTTCCGCGAGAAGCCCCCCGAGGAGTACGCCGAGGAGCCGTGGTTTGGCACCGGCCTCGTCGTGCACGCCTACATGAACTCGGGCCTGCGCTACCGCGTCGTCGACATGACCGGCAAGCCCATCGAGCGTGCCGCTGGGCCCGTTGCCGCCATGAACGACGGCCCAGACGACGACCCCGCCACCATCCTCGCCCTGTGTTTTGCCCTCACCTCGCCCATGGTGCTCGAGCTCCCGGACCGCCAGTTCTTTCTGCGCAGCGTCACCCGTAAGAGCCTTCCATCTCATCTCACACACCCCCTCCTCGTTGAGTCCCTCCGTGCTCATCTTAACCCCCAGCCATGGACCGACTCATCACCATGCTGGCATCGGGCATCTTCGACAACACCGGCGCCAACGCGCAGCACCCCCCGTCCGAGAACCGATGGGCCCTCGTCCGCCGCTGGATGACCACCTGCGAGACACAACACCAGTCCTGCTCCCACGCCCTCCGCGCCAACGCCGCCGCCCCATGGTTCCCAACCCGCCTCATCGATGTCCGCCCCACTACGGGCCCAGACGGCCACCCCATGTACCCCCTGATCGAAACAGCCAGCACCAAACCCGTTGGCTCCCGCTACCTCACCCTCAGCCACGTTTGGGGCTCCGGCCCCGAGAACCAAGCGCCCGCCTACCGCACCCTCCCCGCCAACTACACCGACCGCATCACCTCCGGCATCCGCCGCGACGCCCTCCCCCCCTGCTTCGTCGACGCCATCGACGTCACCGCCAAACTCGGCGTCCCCTACCTCTGGATCGATTCCCTCTGCATCATCCAGGAAAACTCGACCGACTGGGCCGCCGAGGCAAGCTTGATGTCCTCGGTCTACGCGAACTCCTTCCTCAACCTCTCCGCCACCGCGTCCTCCTCCAGCAAGGACCGCTTCCCCGCGCTGGATGAACTACAACACGAGCCGCGGTTCGTCGGCACAGCCTGGTCGGGGCCGTTGCGCGGGTTGTATCAAATCTTTGACCCGCTGTTCTGGGACGACCGGGTGACCTCCACGCGGCTGGCATCGAGGGGGTGGATCTTCCAGGAGCGGGCGCTCGCCCCGCGGGTCCTTCACTTTGCAAAGGACCAACTCATGTGGGAGTGCGCCGGCCTCGAAGCAGCAGAAGAATTTCCCCTCGGCGTCCCGCGCCGCTTCATCAGCGCTGGTCGACGCGCCTTCAAATGGGACTTTGACTTCTCCACCCCCTCCCCTTC
>FTEL01007742.1_pt1 | contig 11098 bp, 10 predicted proteins | sample 1658911 | NCBI WGS metagenome assembly FTEL01 (sample SAMEA3914869, study PRJEB12502) | metagenome | biome: forest; material: soil | place: USA | collected 2012-03-12 | depth 0.1 m
CCCCCATCCCGCCGCGCGGCGTCTTCGTCCCCTCCCCAACCTTCTTCCACCCCGCCGCCTCCGCCCCGCACGCCCTGCAAGCCCCCGTCGACACCGAAACCCAAATCAACCACAGCGTCTTCCTCGCGCGCGCCGGCATCACGGGCCTTACCCTCCTCGGCTCGACCGGCGAAGCCGTGCACCTCTCGCGCACCGAGCGCAGCGCCCTCCTCTCTGCAGTCCGCAAGGGGCTCGACGAGGCCGGGTTCCCCGGGTATCCCATCATGGCGGGGGTGCTCACGAATGGGGAGCTGGATGATACGTTGCAGTGGCTGGAGGATTATGCAAAGGCCGGCGCGGACTGGGGGCTGGTGCTCGCGCCGGGGTATTTTGGGCCGTCCGTGCCGCAGGAGGGGTTGGTGGAGTGGTTCACCACCGTGGCCGACCGAAGCCCGATTCCGATCCTGGTGTATAACTACCCCGGGGTGAGCAATGGGGTGCAGGTTTTGCCGGAGACGTACAGGGCGCTGGCGGCGCATCCGAGAATTGTGGGGTGCAAGATGTAAGTGATGGCCCGGGGGGTGGTGATGGCCTGCAATGTTGACTGACCCTGTGCAATGGCAGGTCCCATGGCAATGTCTCCCACCACGTGCAGGTCGCCCTCGACCCGGCTATCAACCACGACGAGTTCCGCGTGTACAGTGGCTTCGGCAATCAGCTCGGCCCCATTGTTGCCTTTGGCGCAGCTGGTGTCATCGACGGCATGGCTGCCTTCTACCCCAAGACTGTGGTGCGCCTGATGGCCCTGATGGAGAGCGGCCTGTCGACGCCTGAGGCCCAGGCCGAAGCCCGCCACTTGCAGTTTGTGGTGAGCCAGGGCGAGGAATTCGTCATGCGGACAGGCGTGCTGGGCATCAAGGAGGCAACTTTCCGGGTCGCGGGTTTTGGGAATCTTGAGGGTGGCAGGCCCCCGCTCCAGGGCAAGCTGCCCGACGGGGCGTGGGAGAAGGCAAAGGGCATGTTCCTTGAGGATCTTGCTAAGACGGAGGCCGCCCTCTAGAAGGCGATTGTGCATTGGCTTTAACACAGTTAAATGAATAATTTTAGACGTTCTTCGGTGGGTTGGACTCAGGTTGGGCAATCCGGCTGCCCCTGCTGCCTCACTCCGTTCATTTCTCGTCACTGCATCCAGTTGGTGCGCTGGGGTCAGTGTGGCATTCATTCTCGGCTCCCGATTATGTCGAGTCTTGCCTCAGGTTCCTTTTCACCGTATAGCCCGCCGCGCCTGGATTGTTGGACCAGGTTGGTCGGAGGTAGCGTTTTCGGATCGGGCCCGTTCGAGTTCGGCGCTCACTTGCCCCTCCTCCTTCGCTTTTAGACTCTCGGGCAACGACAACAAGCCATTGCGGTACTGATCCACGCGCCGTTTACGATCCTCGCGGACAAGGTTTTGAAGATGCTCGGGAATGGGATCGCCAGGACGATAATGGTACGTGGTCCTCTGCGACACAATTTCGTTTGGACGCGTCTGGTGAAGCGACTCGAACTTGGCCCAGAACCGAGGCTCAATGTTCTGCTGGAGCCACTCTGCTTGTTCGGGGTACTCGTCAAGATATTGGAACACGTTCTCGCGAGGGATTTTGTCGGAGCGAAGGTCGTGGCGGATACGCTCCCGCCTGGCGACATGATCAGGAGGACCCTGTGTTGAGGGCTGCCTCTCCGGAGTCGGGGGGGTGAAGGGATACTGTGTTTTCAACTTGGCCGGGATCCTGGAGGGCAGAGGTTTCAGTATTTGCTTGCTGGAATTGCCAGAACCGAGTCAGTCCGTCAGTCAACTGCCACATGGGTAAGATGATCGGGCGGTGCGTACAGAGGGTTTCCCTTCCCAGCCCACGCGTACCACAGTACGGGCACGCCCTCCTCGTTATCCGACTCGCCGTAGTCAACGAGAAAGTAGCAAGGGCGATTGGCATAACCAACAACGACGCCCCTTGTCGGAAGATTGTCTTCCCGACAACGGGCTTGCATGGCTCCCAACGAAGCAGTTGAGCCAACGGCAAACACCAGGGTTAGGGCTGCTGATGGTTGCCCAGGTGACAACCCACATGTTATTTGCGGCAGAACTTTCACACATCTGCCATTTCACTCCCCTTTCCTGTTCCTTCTCGTTTTTCTTTTTGACGCTCTTCTTATTTCTCTTCTTATTTCTGTCCTTCAACCTCAACGTGCCACGGCTGCCAGGCTCGAATCAGGAGGTTCATGAGCAAGGGGTTGCCTGTTCCTTCCGTTAATAAGGATGCGAAGAACTACATGGATGCGCCTTATGGTATGCCAGAATGGAGGGCAACCAAGGGGCACATCAAGCGGGTGTTCAAGGAATTAGGGGGGGAACGTCGAACGTCGCTGGCTGCAATGACTTTTGGCGGTTTCGTGTGCTCTATGGCAGGGATCGTGAGCCGGGGGAGGCAGCAGCAAGCCATGGTTGTATAAATCCCGCTTGCTCCAAGCCGGAGTTAGATTTAATTGGATTTAATCAATGGGATTGGGTTGGGGAGGCAAGACGATGCCAGCAATCCTTTTTTCATCGGCTGGGGAATGATAGGAGCGAGTAAGCACCACGAAAAATGGGTGCTTGGGGATCTGGTGAGGGTCTTGTCCGATATCATCTGGTTGACGAGCACAGCACGCGAACCGTCAGCTCCTTGCCCATGCATTCACGGGGGTTATAGGGGTGGGGGGGGGGGGGAGGTCGGGGGGGCCGCGGACCCAGGCGCAGGGCATCTTGTGCCGTGACGTTGAAATCCTTGAAGTGGAATTGGAATACTTCTTGATCTGTCGGCGGTGCTTGGTTTATCGTCCGTTGAGCGTGTAGCTCCCGTCGTCGCTGTGATGGCGCCCTCGTCGCTTGTCTGGCAACCGCGTGGCGGCACCATGGACCCGCCGTCGTCGCCCACAATAAAACCCCGTGGTGGCGCCTCCGCCCTCGCGATCGCGGCGGTGTGTTGGCGGCCGGCGAGGGTATATGCCCTGAGAAAAACCGCCATGAGGGAATATACCGGTAATGGAAACTGCTGCGAGAAAACCGCATCGTGAAAACTTCTTTGCCCATATTCCTGTGCCTTGTTTCCGCCGCTCACACTTGTTCCAATTCCACCGCATGCCGCAATCTTCCCTTTGCGCCCTCCCTTGTCTTCCCCCCCTCCAACATCACCGCATGGCACATGCTTCTTCCTTTGCCCCCCTCTCTTGCCTGCCTCCCCTCCGCCCAACATCTCAAGGACGCACAATGGAGGATGGCAACTTCCCCCTCTTCCCACGCTTCCCGCTGGAGATCCAGAGCATGATCTGGGTCGCATCGATGGAGCCTCGGAAGGTCGAGATCACCATGGCGTTGGGAGCGGGCGACAGGCCGGGTCAGCGGCGGGTGGTGATGCAGGTGACGCCCAACCCTCCGCAGATGGTCGCGACCCAGGAGGCAAGGAAGGCTTACTTGCAGTACTACACCAAGATGTACGTGTCGTACCCACAGAAGCTCAACCGCAGCGCCCGCAGCCGTGTCATCTACCTGCACCCGGGCCTGGACGTGGTGAGCCAGGACTTCCAAGTCATCGTCACACGCCAGGGCAACAACCGGATTCGCGCGCCTGGAGCACCCGCCCGATCGTTGTGGCAACCCAGCTTCTGTGATGCCCTCACCATCGCGCCACCTCAGGTGAACCTCCCACTTGTGGGGGTCGCTGCGCCGCTGGGAATCGTCCCATGGTTGACCTGGACGTGGCGGAAGCTGTCGTCCTCGGACCCTCTCGGCAGTCTCCGCCACGTCCAGGTCAACATCCACGTGGTCGTCTCCAGCCGCCGCCACCCAGCCGGTACCCAGATGGAGACGACGACGAGGTTTGTCCAAGGCCTTATGCATCGCTCCCAGCACACCCAGCTGCAGACCATCACCCTCCGCATCACCCGCGACCTCTCCTCGCCGCCCTCCCCGGCCGTCCTCGACCGTCTTCGCCCACTGGTTTTCCGCATCGTCCGGTCACAGCCTCTGCCAATCCGCCGGCCGAACATGGTCTTCTCGGGCATCAAGGCCGAGATGCACTTGGCCGAGCTGCGAGGGGAGCAACCCGTCCGCCCCTCTCTGCTCGACGTCCTCGCCGCCGACGCCGCCATCTTCAACCTCCCGTCCACCGCGGCCTTCATCGCCCTGCGCGTCATCGACACCAAGAGCCTGGCGAGCGAGTACGACGACGCCGGCAGGCACTGGCCTGGTGCGGAGCGCGAGAAACTCCTCTTCGACATGCTCGACCGGTCGTCGCCGCACGGATACCAGACCGTCGCCACCTGGCTTACCCAGCTGCTGGACTTCCCACAGATGGTGTTGCCTCTGCAGGGAAAGCACTGGGGTCTCTGCGGCGCCCACTACGGCTTGGGGCCCGCGAGGGGGATTGAGAGGCCGACGGGCCTGGTCGACTGGCCGTGGCACTGATCCGGGAGTTCTCGAGCAAGTTTCGCGCGCACAATTGTGAGTTCGAATCCGGGCAGTGACTCCATGGTTGGAGCTTTTGGAGGCCCAACACTGACGAGTCAACGAGGCAGCAGTTTTGATGCAAGTTCAAGTTAAGAATTGACCTGCTTTACCTGCGCTTGACTTGACGACGACGGCACGCACAGTTGTGAGTTCAAATCCGGGCGGTGAGCCCATCGCTGAAGCTTTTGGCGGCACGATACTGACGAGATTTGCAACCAGGCGCCGATTCCATTCCAAGAATAAGGTGACAATCGACTTCTTCACCCGCCCCCGACCGACGACGACCGCCACCAGCCACAGAGCAGCCGGACAAGCGGAAGCGGAGGACAGGGTTCATTCAAGAGTCGGAGAAGGCGGATACAAGCGAGAGCTAGAATGTTACAACAAGGCAACAGAGCTAGAACATGTGGGAAAAGACGGCACTGAGGGAAGAGACGGACAGATGGGAACTTTGAGCAGGGGGTCCTGGGACCCCCGCATTGTTGCTCGATCCAACGTCAGGTCCTGCAGCTAGTCCGCACAATACCGGTGTAATACGACCCCAATATAGATGACGGTGAGAGCCCGGGATCTGTGGTGGCTGCGTGCGGGGGAGGTGCATGCAGCCGGGCGTGGGTGCGGCGCAGGAGCGCGGCTCGCGGTTGATCAAGTCCCATGTCGTCCAGCATGGATCTCTGGTCATGCCTTTTGTTTCGTCACCCTCTCGGCCAACGGGCAGGGTGGGCAATATCTGAACCCCGGGTTGGAGGATATTGAGATCGCCCCGTGCTGGAAATTCCGGGCCAACAGCAGAGCAAAGACGGATCACTCCGACTCTCGCCGGCGTCTGGGGCCCTGAGCCGGAAGTTGCCGCCCAAGACTCGGCTGTCAAGGGCCTGGGTCCTTCAGGGTCCCTCAAGACGACCTCTTGGCCACACGTGGTTCGACAAGGACCCATTGGGCGTGACACCGGCGTCTCCGCGAGCCCGACCGCCTCGTAAGCCCCTCCTGACTTGTCCCCGTAGCCGCCTTGCTCAGCCCACTGCGGAGTCGAGGTCGGTTGCGGGCAGAACCGTGTCGTCCACTGTGGAAGGCATCGTCTCGGGTCTCGGGGACGCCTAGTGCCCGCAAACACAGTCCTCGGAGGCTGATCCGAGGTCTGAAACCAGCCCGCAGTGCTACCCAGTGGCAAGCGCGCGAGGGGGCCAGTGGTCGCACTCAACGCTCGCGAAGGGTTTGGTACCAGATTCAGGCTAAAGGCTAAACTCCAAGGGCTGGATCTGGCTTGGCCGCCGCCCCTGCCACATCGTCGGCATCTTCCCCCGCGTTTTCCTTCCTCAGACACAAAACCGGGTACCAGGGTCAGGGGTTGGTTGGCCAAATTGGAAAGCGGATGCTCACCCGGGCGTGCCTTCATGCACAGTCCCACATTCCCGGGACACACGCCTGACCCCCCCCCCAGCATTCGGATATTATCCACGACTGCAACCACAGAACGGAACATTGAACTCAAAGCATGCCTTTCGTCGACGAAAATAGCAGGATCGGAGGCTCATGCTAGCAGGGATTTCCCCCCTTCGGCGGCCCCTTCTCGAAGACTTCTCAGTGTCTACCGCCTCTCAGGGGCGGGCCTGGAACGGTGAAGAGCAGCATGAGCCGCCTTCGGTACCTCTTAATGGAGCCTCGCCTGCCGGCTCTGGCCAAAAAAGTCCGGCCTGCCTGCTTCCACGCGAGCCATGCATGCTTCCACGCGAGTAATAGTAGCACAGCCAGATGTGACCCCGACGTCACCCTCCTCAGCCCCCGTGGCAGGGCGGAGAAGCGGAATGCAACCGACACCGTTCATGGTAGTAACCGGCCATGGTAGCAACCGGCCCTGGGGAACAGCAACGCCCGCATAACCCCGGATTTTCGTTGCTTGTTTCTACCGTGACGCGTCGTCCCCATGGGGATGGATGGATTCGGGAGCTTAGAGCCCGGTATAAAGTCTCCATGATCGGCCACTGACTTGGACATACTCTCTCATTATCTCCCCAGTCCAATACTCCTCTCGCACGCCGAAGACATCAACGGAACAGGAACAACCCCACCCCAACCTCAAACCACCAAAACAGTCTTCAAGATGTGGCCCACTCCCAAGGTTGCTTACCTCCTTCTGGCGGCGCACTCGATGCTCGTCAGCGGCTCGCCCATCGACAGCGAGGCCGTCGACGGCGCCGTCCTGGCCAAGCGCCAGTGCCCCCAGATCCACGTCTTCGGTGCCCGCGAGACGACCGCCCCGGCCGGGTACGGCACGGCCGGCACCGTCGTCAACCTGATCCTGGGCGCCTACTCGGGCGCCACGGCCGAGGCCATCGTCTACCCGGCGTGCGGTGGCCAGTCCAGCTGCGGCGGCACCGCCTACGGCGACTCGGCCCGTCAGGGCACCGCGGCCGTTGCCAGCGCCGTCAACAGCTTCAACCAGCGCTGCCCCAGCACCCAGCTCGTCCTGGTCGGCTACTCGCAGGTATGTTTCTCTCCGAGTGATGAGACGTTGAACTCGGTTTGCTGACAACACACCCCAGGGTGGCCAAATCATGGACAACGCCGTCTGCGGCGGTCCCGATGCCGGCTCCAGCATCACCACCACCACCCCTCCCATCTCTGCCGCGGCCCTCAACATGATCAAGGCCGTCATCGAGATGGGCTCGCCCCGCTTCGTCGCCGGCCTGTCCTACGACGTCGGAACCTGCACCGCCCAGGGCGTGAGTTTCCCCTCCACACGATCCCAACCCCTCCCCACCCACGCGCATTCTTTGCTGACCCCATCCCCACAGTTCGCCGCCCGCCCCAGTGGCTACGTCTGCGGCTCCAACTCGGCCAGCAAGATGAAGTCGTACTGCGACTCGACGGACCCGTACTGCTGCACGGGCAACGACGCCAACTCGCACCAGCAGTACGGCAACAAGTACGGCCAGCAGGCGCTCGCCTTCGTCAAGGCCCAGCTGTCCAGCTCGTCCGGCGGCGGCGGCACCACCACCCCGACCACCTCGGCCGGCGGCAGCACCCCGACCAGCGGCACCGGCGGCGGCTCCGGCTGCTCGGCCATGTGGGGCCAGTGCGGTGGCCAGGGGTGGACGGGCCCGACGTGCTGCTCGTCCGGCACGTGCAAGTACTCGAATGCGTGGTACTCGCAGTGCTTGTAAGGGGGTTGTTTGGGGTTGGGGTTGGTGGAGGGGGAGATGTGAGGATAAGTAGTGGATACCCTGAAGGGGGTAAGCCTTGATCAAGGCTGGTGAGGAAGGGGAAGGGTGTGTGTGTGTGTGTGTGAGACATGGGGGAGGATGAGCGCATGACTTTGTGTAAATAGCTTCATTTTTTCGGCAGCCAAAATCCACCGCCGGTACATACCAACCTATGGACCCGCAGTTGCTGGTGTCTTGCCGCGATTCCCGGTGCCCTGCTTATCCAGGTTGTCCTCGGACGCATCCGACCAGTCCGGGTCTTCCGCATCGTCCGAGTCCGAGGCTGGATCCTTCTGCTGATAGCGGTACGGATTAAACTCCTCTCCCTTCTTCGCCACCACTGGAAAAACGTCCTCGCCCGCCTTCCCCTCCCTCTCTGCCAAGTTCTCCTCAGCGAGTGTGATGGCAAAGCACCGCCGACCCGGCCCGTACGACTCAGGCACTCTGCCCACTGTGATCCGCAGCGCCATGACGACGCTGTCAGCCACCTGGCCGCCGAATTCGGGGACGACCGGCGTCGTGCGAGGGTACGGCTGGTCACGGTCGACCCCGAGGAGGCGTTGCATCGTCCGTTCGTCGGCCCCTGCCACCCCCCGCCGCGACACGAAGGGCCAGACGCCACACGTCAGTCCCCGGCGCGTCCAGCGGTTCCACTTGACGATGGCGAGATATCCCACTTGGTAGCCGGTGGTCCCAGTCTCGCTTTTCCTGGCAGCGGTGTAGATGAAGGCCTCGTTCTCGGCCAGGAAATTGGGCGGTTTGTATTTGAGCTGGATGGCCCAGTCCTCGTCGGTCACGAGGCGGGCAAGGTGGTAGTGGTAGTGCACGGCGGCGCCGTTGAAGATGGGCTCGACGAAGCGCAAGTGTGCGACGTTCATGGACCGCTGCCAGTTGTCCCGCGGCGGCGCGGCGTCGTTGGCGATGAGGATGTCGTGCCGGCCCAGGCTGCACCACTGGCCGCTGTCGGTCATGCGCCACGTCTGTGGCGGGAACTGGACTTTTCGGAAGAACAGGGGGATTTTGGCCGGGTCGTCGTCGAGTCGACTCTCGGGATCACGGAGGAAGATCACCAGCGGCGTCCAGGCGTCCTTGAGCGGAGGCCACGACCAAGAGCAATTCAGCTTGATGAGGTAGAGCGTGTCGATGTCGCGGTGGTTGGACGGCATCTTAAACAGCTCGGCGTTTAGACTGAGGCCTGCGTTGGTCATGAAGAAACCGCGCCGCTGTGGGTCAAAAACGTGCGTGGTAATGCCGCGTGAGTGTTGGTAGTCCTTTGGAGAGGGTGCAAGGATCGGCGAGTCGATTCGGTGGCGACCTGTGGCCGGATCGGTGTCCTGAGGTCGAATATTGGGCATGGCTCTTCCGCTAACTGACCCCAGTTATTAGCTTTGCTCTTCTCGCCAACTAAACACATTGGAAAGGGGAAGGGGAGGGGGTCTAACTCATGGCCGGGCCCCAGACGAGAATGGACTCGTCGTTGGAGCTGCGCATCAGCTCGAGCTGCAGGCGGGCAAACGCGCGTTCACCTTCACCATAGATCAGCGGCATGTGGACTCCCAACAGACCAAGCAGGCTGTACGCCCGGTCCTCGACGCGTGTGGTCTGCCTGTGTGCGGCCCATGACAGCTTGGTGGCGATGCAGCACTGCTGGAAGTTGGCCAGCTGCTTCACCTCGATGCCCGTGGCGCGCTCAATCTCGTCGACCCACTCGTCCCGCGACCCGATCAGGTTCCAGTCGCTGTCGAGGAACTCGAGGAACGACGGGGCCAGCAACTCCTGCAGCGTCCAGCCGCGAGTGAACCAACGGCTGCTGCGGAAACTCCATTTCCAGGGGTGCTTCCCTGCCGACTTCATGGGGGGCACGTCGGCGAGGTAGGCGTAGCAGACTTGGGCGCGCTCGTACCAGTGGAACATGGAGTTGATGGCCTCGCTCAGCTCGGTGATGTCGCTCTTGTCTATGCAGCAAGTGTCTACCCAGATGTGGGACCAGCCGCGGCTGGACGCATATCGAGCAGACTCGGTGATCTTGCGCCATCCTTGCTTCTGCTGGTACTCCTCGGGCCGGCCTGACCGCAGGTCCTTGAATGTCACCTCGTCGGCGCCCCATGTGTGCGATAGGATGGCGTAAAGAGGAGTCTGGTCGACTGTGATGAAGTCCTCGAGGTCAAGCGTGCGTGTATTTAGGAGTCTCATTGCCGGGGAGTGGGAGATGCACACCGTCTCTCTCTTGGGGGGTTGGTGAAAGTTGAGAGAGCCTGTGTTGAACGGATTCCTCGGTCGATTGTCAAGCGAGGGGCCCGAGTGCCCAAATGCGAGGCGCAGTCGGATGAGGGAGATGATGAGCCGCAAGGCTCTGGCACTGCCGCTACCCCGCCCACATGCAGCAAGAAAGCCAAAAGTGTCCAATCGGAGAGCACAAATCTGCAGGAAGGCTTGGTCAGAGAAACCCATGATGGAGGGGGATGGTGGGGACAGACGCACAATACCAGCTCCATTGCGGTGGTTCTCAATGTCTGTCGCGACGGCCATCTCCATGTCAGTGCGAAGAAGCGGTCCCAGTAAAAACAAGAACACAACACAGTGGTGAACGCCAGCCCGGATTGTATGCCCCGCTCCTCAACCCGCCAAAAAACAAAGAATATCCGTACCCGCAGCATGACCTAAACAACCACCGTGCAATACCGTCGAAACAGCAGCTGGGCAGGCTGGTCAAAGACAGGGTCGATCCACAAGAACTCCTTCAACACCACCCTCGTCTCCGCCCAGGTCTGCACTCCCAGCACCGACACGGTCTCCACCAGCACCTCCCGCAGCCAGTCATCCTCAAAGTCCTCAAAGATGGACACGCCCGCAACAAAAACCCCCCAAAGCAGCAGCTTCCGCACGCCCGGGTGGCCACCCAAATCCCCACCCCGTACACTCTCATGCCAGGCCGTCAAAGCCCCCCTCACGGCGTCTACCAACACCCACATCTTCCTCCCAATCCCCTTCAAATTAATCAACAACATCTTCGAGAACACCAACATGCCCACCCTCAACACCTCCTGCAGCACCCCCACCTCGCCCCCCTCCCTCCCCAACCTCAACAACCGGTACGGCACAGACGTCGTCAACCTCGACGTGATCTCAATCGGCACCCTGATCCTGTGAATCGCCGCCTCGTTGGCAAGCCCCGCAAACTCGCGGAGATCCGCCCAGACATTCAGCAGCCGTGGATCGGGGCGCGGGTGCAGCGCGAAGGCGTCAGCGAACTCGGGGTAGCGCGCGGCCGCCCGACCGAGGGCGATCTGTGGTGACCAGGAGAGGTCGTTGTCCTTGTCGGAGAAGCGGAGGGGGTGGCCGAGGCCGACGGCTAGGCCGACGTCGATGCTGCGGGGGGGGTAGGTAAGGC
>FTEL01008596.1_pt1 | contig 11094 bp, 13 predicted proteins | sample 1658911 | NCBI WGS metagenome assembly FTEL01 (sample SAMEA3914869, study PRJEB12502) | metagenome | biome: forest; material: soil | place: USA | collected 2012-03-12 | depth 0.1 m
CATCTATGTTGTTGGCCTATGCAATGAGAAAAGAGAAACTCCACGGCAGCCTCATTGACCACGGCATGACACCCTTCGAACGGCGGGGGACCGACCTGCCCCGTACTCTCTCTCCGTCCCCCTCTCCTCCAATCTCCCAACCTCCTTGACGAGAATAGAATCCCCCCTCAAAAGATAGAATTAACAATATTACTCCCAATCGTCGCCCCCGCCCCAAAAATCGCCGCATTCCCCAATTTCTTCCCAATCTTCTTCCCCGCCTCACCAACCTTACTCCCCCCCTCCTGCTCGCCCTGCTGCTGCCCATAAGGCTGCACCGCCTGCCCCGCGGGCGGCGCGGCCGGGTACCCCCCCACAGCACCATACTGCTGCACCGGCACGGGCTGCGCATACTGCGGCTGCTGATACCCCACCTTCTCGCTGATATTGTCGTTGTCAATGACAACGTAGCTGCGCGGAAAGATCCCTTCCGCGCCGGTCCGCTCGTTGCGGCCCATCCACCAGTCTGCGTTCATGTACTCGTGCACGGCGACGCGGTCGTCGCGGTCGAAGGAGAGGTCGCGGGCGTCGGTGGCGGTGTATTTGTAGAGGGCCCTTGCGTGGGCGAGGACGGGTTTCTCTGGGGCCGGCGGGGCCGGGGCGGGGGTGCGGCTTGGGAGGGACGGTGGGGAGACGGTGGATTGGGCGTAGGTTGGTGGTGGGTTTGGGGTGTGGTGGGTTGGGGGTGGTTGGTTTGGGGGTTGGTTGAGGGCGTTGTTGGTGTGGTGTGCGGGCGCGGGGGTGGTGTTTCGGCTGGCGGCGGCTGGGCCGGAGAGGGAGGATTCAGCGGGGAGGAGGGAGTGGATTGTGTCGAAGGCCGAGTCGTCGATGATGCCCTTTTCGAGGAGGGATTCGAGTTCCTGGGAGGGAGGGTTAGCATCTGTGTTTGGGAGACCCAAGGGATGGGAAAGAGATGGATCATGGCTCACGTTCTTGATCAGGCGCAGAGACCGGTTGGTCTCAATGACCCGCTGGCGGTCTTCCGACACCATCGTGTGTTTTTGTGGGTTGGTTTACCGGGTTGCGGTTGTATCACGGGAGAGTGGAGGAGGAACCGACGTTGTGGTTGAGGTGGGAGAAGATGGTCGAGGTAAGGTTTCTTTCCTTGTATTCGTACGTTTGGGGCGGGACTGAGACACGAAGTGGCGCAGGATGTCTTGGGCGTTGGCGACCCCGCTGGCCAAGCGGCCAAGCCCAGTAGTTCAGGCGATCGGCCGCCGGAGTTGCCGTGACCCGTTCTCCGACGGGCGGTCGGCCCCTGTCAGCTGCTGCCAAGGTACAGTACAGAACATTTTAGTTGGAATCGTACATTATTAATTAATACTAACTGCACTCAGCGTGGAGGATAATTATACACTAGCCTTACATCAAGATGCACTTCGCCAGGAGTGCAGTATTTGAGCAACAGTGAAGCTTTCCGGGTGTCCAGCCCCGAACACACTTGTGAACAGAGGAGAGACTCTCTCGGCAATCCGCAGAGCCTCGTCTTCCCTCCCAAGATGCCACAGGATGGTGGCATACCTCTTGGAGCTCTTGAGCGTATACTGGTGCTCGAGCCCGAGATCCCTCTCCTGCACGCGGACCACGGTCCTCTGCACCTCTTCAGCGGCCTCGAACTTCTTAGCGCTCAACAGGATTCCAGCCAGGTTTGTGGCACTTGCCATCGTCTCAGGGTGCTCCGCTCCATGCAGCTTCGAGCAGATCTCCCACTCAGATCGCTGCAAAGATTCTGCCTCTTCCAGCCGGCCAAGATCGCTGTATATGAGTGCCAAGATGGCCATGCTATTGAGCGTCTCCGTGTGCTCCTGACCCAGCACCCTGATACTTTCCTGCAGAGCTGTGGCCACAAGCTTGTCGGCTTCCTCGAGGCGGCCCAGACTCCGGAAAGTCGCACCAAGGTGAGCCTTGCTCTTCAGAGTCAGAGGATGAGCGTCGCCAAAGGTCTGTTGCATGGATTCCAGAACCTCGAGCTCCAACTCAGCAGCCTCGTTCCAGCGGCCCTCTTTCCATATGACCTCGGCCAGTCTGAGCTTTGTCCAAAGGAATGACAGATTCGTCGGCCCAAATAGTGAAAGTCTCTGCGCCATGATGCGGCGCTGTACCTTCTCTGTCTCTGCCCAGAGTCCCTGCTCTTCATGAATTTCGGCAAGCCTGGCCATACTGTTGATCGTGTCGGGGTGCTGTTCTCCCAAAACTCGGATACGCCTCTCCAGTGCTGAAGTTGCCATGCTCTCTGCGGCACTAAAGAGGCCTCTATGGCTGTAGTCCACTGCAAGATTAGACAATGCCGATATTGTTGAAGGGTGGAGGTCGCCTCGTTGCGCTTGGTAGGACGTGAGAAGCTTTTCGTCCAAAGTCAGAGCTTTCTGCCACTGGGATGCATGTCTGTAGGTGGCCGAAAGCTCAGACATGAGCGTGAGAGTGAGGTCGCTGGAGGATCCCTTCACCGTCTCGACTTCCGTCAGGAGATCCTCCTGCATTCGAATGATTAGATTATCCGGCCGTGTAGGGCGATTCTGCCAGGGAACCTCTCCTGCCAAGTCGTATGACCATCCCCGAAGCTGGGTCTGCAACAGCCAACAATCCTCGTCCGTGGTAAAGTAACGCCTTGCGTCTGCCCACCATAGGAGACAACCTCTTGATTGCATGAAATCGTTGATCCGCAGCATCAGTCCCCCTTGGCAATCGTCGGTAGTCAGTTGGGTGAGATGAGATGCCCAGAACTGGACAGCGTAATCAAGCAATGGGGAGCTGCTCGTATGGTCCGCTTCCAAAATCCGTTGCGATGGGCGGCCCGACAGAATTGCTTGCAAGACAGACATGATGGCGCGGTGACAGACTCTCTCGTCGCTCAGGAGCAACTGAGGAATTCCTTCTCCCCAATCGTACTCGAGGACAAATTCTTTGATGGTGACGTGCGCGAACTCGATGTGCGGTTCGATCCCATGGAGCACAAGCAGTCCACCCGAGATGTCGTCGATCCATTTCGCGGTGATCAGGCTTTCTTGTAGGGAAGGCTGCATTCCCATAGCGATGGCCAATGCCTCTGCTAGTTCCTCGAACTTCAAGTCCCTTTGAGCATAGGCGACCCAAAGAAACATGTTTCTCGTCAGCTCTCGAGTGCGGACGCTCATGTGCCTGACCAGACCAAGAGTCTGCCCGTAGTATACCGTAAGGTCTGCAGGCAGGTCGTTGACAGCGCGTTGTAACTCGGCCCCAGATCTCGGCGTCTTGTCCAAGGCCTCAAATCGAAGTTTAGCCATGAGAAAAAGCCCCTGTGATCCTCTCAGGAGCGTGTTGAAAGCCGTGTCGGAACTTCCAAGATCCTTCACGTTCGAATCTTGCATACGCAGTCGAATGAAAGCTTCGATGTCCTGTCCATGGCTCAAAAGGTTGTCCTCCACTCTGATCTCGGTCTTCGTCGTGCTTTGCCCCGGACCGATGATGAGTTCTCGGAGGGTGTCTAGGTTTCGGCTACCGAAAATAAATCGTGCAAACGGCAAACGGCGCCGATTGAGGAGTCGCAATAGAGCACTGGAGTGAGGACACTCATCAATGCCATCAATCAGAACATACGTGTAATCGTTCTCTCCAAACAGATGCTGTATGGCCTGGCAGAAGAGCCAGTCGGGGATCGCATCTTCCTCTTCACTCCTGTTATCCTGGTAGAACTTTAGGGTGTTGAGCTCTTGCTCAACAACTCTTCTGTTCTCCCCCAAAACCTGTAGCATACCTTGCGCGATCAAGGTACGCTTCAAAGTGTCAAGCTCTTGCATCTGACCCTGTCGTGCCCTGCCGTTGAAGTAGAAGTGGAGAATTTTGACGGCGCGATCGTCCACCTGTCTGGCTTGGATGAACTCATGGATGGCGAACATGAGAAAAGTTTTACCACATCCAGGCTTGCCATTGAGCCAGAATACTGCACCTCCCGAGTTTGAACTTTCGTGGGATTGCCACGCAGCTGTTGCCCAGTCGCCGGTTCCCGGACAGCGGTCAAAACGCATCTGACTCAACCGATTTGAAAAGTCGACTGGGTTAAGTAGGACTTTTATAAGAGCTGTGATGTCGGTTGAAGGCTTGGTAGGAACCTGACTTGAAGAACAGTAGCCTGTAGCTGTGTTATCTAAGGCTGAAAATTAGCCTGCAAAGTACTATGCAATCAAACTCTACAGACAGAATAACAACTTTGTACTAACCCTGCATGACCTTGACGCATTGCTTGAGCTCCATCGAGATGCTTGTTCGATCCAAGTACGCCTTTGTCCTCGAGTCTAGGATCTCGATATCTCGCTCAGAAGAGTCCTGGAGCCTGACGCCTTGTATGCCCTGCTCGACATTGAATCTGAAGTACCGTTTGTCCGCCATCAGCGAGCGTCCTTGCGGATCCCGTACGAATCGCTCCGCCTCCTGCTGGGCGTCTGTTGATATCCGAATCAGAGACTTCAAATTGCTTGTGAGACCTCCAGTAAGATGGGACATGGTTTCGAATCCGGTTCCGATGCTGACCAGACAACACACAGGGTCACCAGGCCAGATCTTTGTCGCTTCGTTGACCAGCTCACGTACGGGGTTGTTGATACGAAGTGCACCGTCTACAAAGACAGCCCGGGAGATTTCGAATACGACAGGCTCAAAGTACAGAGGCGCAGCCGTAGTTGCTCGTGCTGCTTCCCACAAATAGCATCTGTGGTCTTCCTCTGCACTTGGGTAGCTGCGTAGAAGCTCGTATTGAAGGCTGTGGCTGCGGATGGCGCACACAAAGCTGCCATGTTTGGTTAGAAATCAAAAGAGGACAAAGCTGCCAGGGTCACACATATGGAGTCACTAACATCTTGCACCTTCCATTGCCCAACAACGGCTCTCTCTCGTCTCCGCATGCCTGGCCGATCACAAGCTTGCACACATCCTCCAAAGTTTTTGCACTGAACCAAGTCTTCTTCCGAAGCGCCCTCGTTATACTTTGAAGACGGCCACCTTGCTTCACGAAAACTCTTCTTGCCAGAGTCTTATAGATCTCGATACACTCGTCGATCCCTAGCTCCAGCCTAAGATCAATGTCAGTGCTGTCCGTCGTTGATGCGTCCCTGGATGTCTCACCTGCCAAGAAGAATCGCGATCAGGCTGCAGAAAAGTCAGAATCTGGAGAGTTGTGTCAAGATAGTACTGACTTACCCGCCTGTTGATGTCCCTCCGATCAGGTCAAAACACTCGCAGGGTTTAGGTAGAGTCCGGAGATTACCCTCCACCATCAACAAATGCATCAACCGCCGAATGATTAGAAGGCTAGTAAGCCCCTTGGTCCCGCCTCCGTCTGTTGAAATAAGCATCTTTTCACGTTATAGTAGAGCAAAGTGCACAAACCGAGTGATAGTAAGCGTCTCGGCTGTGGGACGGCTTGACTGGTTTCGTTCTGATCGGCCATGGTTCCGCAGTGCCGAAGGCTACGAGATGGTTACGACTAAACAACGTTTGTCCTCAATTCCTGTCACGGGCAGGAGTCTAAGGTGTCCAGGCTGTATTATGTGTGTTAATCCATCCCCTGTGGGTGTGGGTGTGGACGTGGGTGTGGACGTGGGTGTGGCACACACCCTCACTGCCCACATCCATCTCCCACACCCGACCTGCAGGTCAGCCAGCCATCGACCTTCACCACGCCTCACACAGACAGCTAATATCACCAGTTATCGGCACCCAGATCCTCCGATTGTGCTGTGGCAACCTCCCTAACTTTCAATCCGCCGGCATCAGCGGTTCGTCTTATTGGCTGTCACTCAGGCATCCATCCTGCAAAAAGGCAACTTCGAGGCAAAAACACTCCATGCGCCCCGCCCCGGACGGGCACAGCAAATGCACGAGAGCCTTCCCTTGCCCAGCCTGACTACACACTATTGGCTAGGGCGACATGGAATGAAATGCATCCCACGCCTCTGGGCGAAAGTGTGGTGCGCGCTCAATCGACGTGGTCTGCTGTGAACCAAGCAAAAAGATGGGGCAAGGCGACCTTCGGGATCGGCGCAGCGATGCTAAGGAGGGCGTTTCAGACGCAGACTTCGATTGAGGACTGTATCGTGGTCGCCGTAACCCCGGTCAACGGTGCCGCGTATAGCTAATTCCAAGGTCACAAGTACGAAGCTCGGTCGGTCTGCAGCGCCTACGCAAGGCTGCGAGAGACTCGTACGACCACCCCGGCACAGCGGCACCACGGGCCTCCAAGCGGTACATCGATGGCGTTGATGCCCTGGATCCCCAAAATTGAAGATGACCATGATCGGGCGCTGGCGGCGGCCGAAGCAGGTGCCCGCGAGGGTCACGAAGACGCTGTTGCTTTGGGGGACTAGCCAGCCGGCGGCAGGCACGGCAGATACTTTGATAGGTCGGTAGGATGTCTAGAATATCAACATCACAGCAGACTTGGGCTATTTACCATGCATTCGGCTGACTCTATTGACGCGATTCCTGCTGTTGTGGTCGTTTGCTGCCATTGTGACGGGCGGCGCCCTGGCTGGCAGCTGGATGGAGATTCTGATTGGTATTATGTACTGCTGCAGTGTGGCGCGCGCGCTTTGCCGAATCAGGGATAGCGGAGCGCTGGATGGTGGTGGTGGTGTGCTTGCTACCTAAGCATTCCCTTAAAGTGTAGAACATCCATCTCGTCGAATTTCCCGGATATCTTATTTGGAGGTCTAGCACACAAGTCATTACCCAAGCCTCCAGCCCCCTTCACATCCACAAGGCAAGGACGTCGATCCCTTCAAGCAACATGTCTTCCACTCGAGAACAGGGCATCACCGGCTCAACAAACCCAGAGGACCAAGTGACGGCCGCGGGTCAGCCTGACGAAAGCGACATTTCGCATCTCAAAAGCTTCGAAAATGTTGCTGGACCAATTAAACTCTGGCTCGTAGTACGGACAGACCTTGGAATGAGCTTGGGAAAGACATCAAGTGAGTATCGTCCCGGCTCTTCATGGCAATGCCCGCTGATTCAGAAAAGCCCAGTGCGCTCATGCCGCGGTTGAGTGCTACAAGACAACCACCAAAGTGGCTGGGGGGACAGCGCTATTGAACCGTTGGGATGAAAATGGAGAGGCGAAGATCGCGCTGAGACTGGAGGAGCAGACGGACGAGGCCGCGGTGACTCGGCTGCTGATCATGCAGGCACAGGCGCAGTCCCTGGGAGTTGTTGCAGAACTAATACATGATGGTGGCATTACCGAGGTGGAAGAAGGCACCGCCACTGTATTGGGGCTCGGTCCGGCGCCCAAGAGTGTCGTCGATATTATCACGGGCCGGCTATCTTTGCTATAGCTGGCACAGGTTTCTGATCTAAAAAATAGCTCAACTGATCTCGCTACTGAGCATTTGCCGCATGTGAATGAACATCCGCTCGCAATGTCATCGTCTGGAGCGCTCGGTTCATACCTATAGACGGCTGCCTCCCTCCGTGGCAGGACGCCTCTTGATCGGTGACTGACCAACCTCGGCGACCGAGCTTTGTCGCAAACTGAAAGCTGGCACCCCCTGACCGCTACTGTTTGACAGCGTTCCATGCATTCTCAATCGGAGAGAGGTCTAGAGGTCCAGGAGTATAGAAAAGTATTTGGTGTTTTCTATGTTCTGTTTCTCTGTTTCTCTGTGTCTGTGTTTCTCTTCTTTTCTCTTGCTCTTTTAGCCATGTGCGCCTCCTGAGCTAGAGAAAACTGTTCAACACGGCCCTTCGCAACCATTCTTCTCCGAGGTCTTCAATGGGTACCCCCAGAATCTGGAGGATTCGGGTTGCCTCTTCAGCAGACAACTCAAAGATCTCGAGAGCAGTTCTGGGGGCGTTCTCGATGGGGAGCCCGTTTCTCGGGTTTACCAGCGGGATCAGAGGGGCATTCGGGCCTGTAGACTTGTTTAAAAGCCGAATGATTGCGTTTTGAGTGTCGCCGAGTCGAGCCCTGAAGTCACCCAACTCACGCATGATTTGGGCTTGCCCGTCCTGGAGTGCAGTGATCGAGGCTTGGATTTCCTGAAGGTGTAGTCCCTCGACGTTGGGTTGGTCGTTGGCTGCCATGGTGTAAAGTAATTATGGAATTAGACCAGAGAGGGTAAGTTGGTGTGAGGAAAGGAACAGGCAAACAATAGCAACAACGCGAGATGGCAGCGGACGGATATAATTGTGCAGCTCGCTCTCAGTTCTTGTTGTGCTTGTAATTCGTCAGTTCCTTTGGTCATTACCGTTTGTACGTCTGTAAATATGAAGCAAGGCCGGAACGGTCGGTTCGTTCGCAGCTCTGACGACATGGCACCCTCAGAATCACTGCACGTTCACGCACATAGGTACATAGGTAGGTAACCGGAAAAAAAGAGAAATGGAAAACATGAGAAACGAAGAAGAAGAGAGATAGAAGAGAAGGAAGATAGAAGAGAAGAGACAGAAAAAGAAGAGCAGTGAAAAAGAAAGAGAGATGGAAAAGAAGAAAGCCAAACTCAACACAGGCAACCTCTAGAACCTCAACAAAGCAGACAAAACCGCAGTGCAAAACCTCAAGTGATCACATCCATTTACGCCCAAACTCAAGCCCAGTCCATAGCTCTAGTTGGACCAAATAGAATACAGACCACACCCCGCCGTCCAGATTCTACGTCTCTCTCTCCCTCAAGCAGACCGACTCAACTCCCCCAGGATCAAACAGGAAGGGAACCAGAAACGACAAGAACCAGATGGATGCGAAACAAAAAAGTGCCAGATAGATAGAGCGCAAGACCCAACCCGCTTCCTCCAGATATCTGCCCCGATAACCCTGCTGCCACATGCGACTGCGAAGTGCACACCTCCAGGGGGGTTTGCTCTCCCTTCCCCTTACCCCTGACCCTCAAACCCAAGGACAACCCAAACCGCATTAGGTCCCCCCCTTTCCCATCTCCCGATGGCCCAAAAGGCCGGCAAGATCACTACCCAATTACTTGCCCACCGCCTCACTGCCCCGAACCCAACCTCGACCCCAACCCATTCGAGCTCCCCGGCGGCGACCCCGCGCCCATCCCACCCCCGGGATACATCTCCGACTTGCGCTGGCTCTTCCAAAAGTCAATCGCCTCAATGACATCCTCGCCACGCTCGTCCTCATACGCAAAGAGAATCTGTCCCAAATCGTCAGCAATCCACACTTTCTTATCCTTGGATGGTGGTGAACATACCTCGTGCGTACTGCTATGCAACATCCGAATATTCCGATGCGGCACAATATGCACCGCCAAGTTCTCAATATGCCTGAGCTCAATAAAATTCGGCTCAAATGCCAAAATCCACGGATACGACAGCGCAAACGCCTGCGGCGTGCCCTCCCAGTCGAGCCGCCACTCGGGCCTGGCGCGCCAGCCGTTGCGGTTGACAAAGAAGGAAAACTCCGAGTAATTGAGCAGGAACTCGCCGTTGAGGCGCTCGATGTGGATGGGCTTGACGCCCTCCTTGCGCGCGACAAAGTCGAGCGAGGTGTCGGCCTGGTCGAGGAGGGACTGGGTCTCGAGGGTCTCGAGGGAGACGACCTCGAAGCCGCGCACGCAGCCGACGCAGAGCTTGGACTTGAGGAAGTGCACCGAGGAGGACTCGGTGGGGATGTAGAACTCCTTGAAGGGCTTGAGCTCGTCCTGGCCGGCGTTGAACATCTTGCTGAGGCCCTTTTGCTTCTTGGTGCGCGACATGGCGTCGTTGGGCTCGTACACCTTGATGGTGGTCGACAGCGCCGAGCTCTTGACGCAGCAGACGAGGTGCCGGCCCAGGCAGATGCCCGTCTTGAAGAAGTTGCAGTGGCTCTGGATCTTCTTGGCGCGTTTGGACGAGATGGGCTCGTTGGGGTCCAGCGCGCCGAGCTGGTACGAGAGCAGCGACCGGTTCGAGAGCACCAGCAGCAGCTGGTACTCCTCGAGCACGTCCACCTGCGTCACGCTGGGCACGTCGATGACGCGCTTGGGCACCGCGTTGTCCTTGGACCGGCGGTCCGACATGTAGATGCCGTTGTCGGTTCCGTAGATGAGCTTTCGACCGCCGTCTGAGATGCGTTAGTCCTTGCCCAGAGCAACTCCTATAGTCAAACTTACCAAATGGCGCCACGCAGTTGACCTTGTTGGTACCAGCAAAGAAGCCCGACGTGATGACGGTCGTGTTGAGGAAGTCGGCGCGCGCCCGGAGCCGCTGCTGCGCCGTGTCGATGAACTCGAGCCACTTCTGCCGCCCCGACTGGTTCGACGCGTACAGCGTCAGCTCGTACCCGTTCTTTCCGAGATGCCGGAACGTGATGGGCCAGCCCTCGCCCTTCTTCGCCTCGTTGCCCGTGTTGCGCAGCGCGGGAAGGATGCTTGACGAGGAGCGCTTCACCGCGCCGGACTGGGGTATCACCTCCTCCATCTCCTTGATGGAGAGCAGTTCCAGCGGAATGGGCTGCTCAATGTTAGCGTCGAACTCAGATAAAATCCAGTGGTCGGTGCTCTTACCCTCCGATACGCCTTGACCTCCTCCGTCTTGCCCACTTGCTTGATGCGAACAAGTAGCACCGCGTGGTCGAACAAGAAAGCCGTGATGTCGGGGTTCTCCGTCGGCGATTTCTTGAACTGGCTCTTGAACACCAGCTCGCGGCCCTCGTCGGTGAGCTTCAGATCCACCTTCTCGTTCGGGCGGAACCGGAGCTGCTCGTGGAGACGCCGCAGGTTGAAGCGGTTCTCGGCCTTTCCAGACTCGGCGTTGACCCTGCTCAGCAGGTCCCTGATCATGGTCAAGACCTTGGGGATGTCCTCCTTGTCCGGGTTGTCGGGCTCCGTGTACTTGAGCACATTCTCAAGCAGCAGCGGGTACCGGGCCAGTCTCGTCGTCGGTTTGGTGAGGTAGCCGTTCAGTTCCAGCTTTCGCGACTCCCTCCGCCGTTCCACCTCGTCCACGAACCTCGCAAAGTCCTTGTTCAGCGACCGCTCGTTCTCAAACTCGAACTTGCCCTCGAGCTGTTTGGACCCGTAGAAGATGAAGGGCTCGAACTGCGGGACGAACTCGAGGAAGATGTCGCCGACGTTCCTCACCACC
>FTEL01008104.1_pt1 | contig 11087 bp, 6 predicted proteins | sample 1658911 | NCBI WGS metagenome assembly FTEL01 (sample SAMEA3914869, study PRJEB12502) | metagenome | biome: forest; material: soil | place: USA | collected 2012-03-12 | depth 0.1 m
CGACAGCCCGACCGCCCGTCCGCCTGCATATCTTTTTTATCCATTGGGTCTGGGGGTGCTTCGCCAGACGCCCAGTGCTGCCGTCGCTGCCGCCGCTCGCTGCAGTCGCCAGTCGCTCACTCTCTCTCTCCCGCCCTCATGCCCAATTGATATCTCCCGTGGCCATCCTCGCCACTGGCCTTCTCGTCTATCCTTAATTTTCCATTTGGCGCACTCGTTTCCGCCTTGTTCTCTCTGCCTGTCCTGTCTGGCTAGCAGCAGCTCGTTGAATGCCCTTTGGCCCTTGTTCTTCTTCTCGATCTGGATTATTTTATTATTTTATTTTATTTTTTGCTCCCTGCTGCGACGCATCCATCGCCGTCTCTCTCGGCCAAAAAGCAATCTTGAACGCCTGTTCGTCCGACTCGCGACATCCAACGCAACGCCCAACCCACGCCCAACGACGACAGACGGCTCTCTTTTAACACTCGAAACGACCAACAGCCTCCTGGGCAGCACGACCTTGATCGGCAACTGGTTCGGACGACATCTGGCCTGATTTCCCTCTGCTAGCGCGCATGACACAGGTATGGAACAGGTCTGACTGCCCAGCGTGTTCTGCTAGAGTGGGCGCGGGTTTCGCAGGGTCGACAGCCCACCGGCCTCGCGCGCCGGCCGTCTCAGAGCCATGTCGGCGCCGTCAGCCCGACATGGCCTCGCAACACCACTCCGCGAGCGCTCCAGCTCGCAAAACACCAATCCCAGCATCAACACCACCAACACCGCCAACACTACCAGCAAGCCCGGCATCCGCCTTGTCGCCTACTCGCCGCCCCGCCTCGATCCCGACAACCGTGCGCCAAGCCAGGCCTCGTCCCGGGATAACGCAGGTAGTCGAGCATCGATCTCGAGGGCATCCACCGCCGCGGACTCGAGGCGGCCAAGCTGGAAAGATGAGGTGACAGAGGGGGGCCATGCCGCCGGCCAGGGGTCCGCATTACCATCTCCTGCTGCGCCGAGCTTCCCATTGGCGAGGTCCAGGGATGAGAGGGTTTCAGGGGTGAAACCCGCGGCCAGCCCCTCGGCCGCCGGCCCCGCTGGGCCAACCGTGCTCCCTCTGAGGTCACCGTCTGAAAATTCAGCTGATATCACGGGCCCTCATGCGTTCGAGCCGCGGCGCTCGCGCGCTGAGGAGCGCCCCTCGACGGCGTCGCAGCGCCCACGTTCGCAGTCGCGGCGAAACCTCCGACTGGCTGTCCACTCCAACGGAACCTTCTCCCTGGTCCGTGACGAGCCGCAGTCCGCCATTTCCGACTCGGCCGCCGGCAGCCTGACATCCCCTCACCCGTCCTCCATTTCCAGATCCCCAAGCGCACAGGATCGCCCTTCGATCGACACGTGGAGCGACCGCCGCTCGAGCACCCCGTTGACGGGCGCAAGCACCATCGTGCTCGACCAGAGCTACTCGGACCTGACGCCGCACTCAAGGCCCTCGTCGTCGTCCCGTGCCTCCTCCTCCACCCACCTGCCTGAGGATCCCGCCGCTGCCTCGCCCTGGAACTACCGCCTGGTCGGTGGCCTGCGAAAAGTCCCTACGACACCCGACAAGGGGAAGCAGCCGGCCTACAGCACCACATCGGCCTCGTCGTCCGAGACGCAGTTGGCTGCGCTTCCGGAAGCGTCCGCTCGCGACACCGACTCCGACGACACCAGCGCCGGGCAGGAAACCCCCACACGAACCGTCGTGCCCAAGGCGTCCTTCGCATCCATCCAGACGATCGAGACCATCGCCGAGGAGCCAAACTACAAGGTCTATGGTCAGGGGTTCGTTGCCCAAGAGTCCAGCGATAGCCTCGTATTCACCTCTGCGAGCCCCTCCAACTGGGAATTGTTGGGCCAGTCGTCGCCTGCCCCGCCAGTCCCGAGCAGCTCGCCTCCCACCTCGCACGACGGTAACGAGAACTACGTTGTGCACGGCGCCCCATCCGTGTCGCCGTCCTCGTCTCTCGTTACCGTTTCCAAGAAGCCGCGCCCGGTTTACTCTCGGGAAAGCCTGGTTGTCGCGCCCCTGAGGCCCGCAAGGAAGAAGTCATACGAGAGATTTGGCTACTACAAGCAGCGGTCCCGCGAGACGCTCCGATCCCGCACCGGCTCCGTCCAGTCTCTCAAGAGCCTGTCGTCCATAATCACCAGCCAGGATCCCGCCCAAGTGTTGCTGACGACCCCGGGGCTGCTCAACCTTGGCACATCATCATCAAACCAGCGCTTCCCATGGTCGGTTCCGACGAGGCCGGGATCCAGCTCCTCCATCCCCTCGCCCATTTCCCTCACCCCTCGGCCGTCGGCCCCGATGCTCCCGTCACAACCCCACCAATGGAGCTCCCAGCTGTCCACCGTCATCTCCGAGAGCGAGGGAGGTAGCGACCTCGGCCGCTCCATCTCCCCGCTTTCCGATGGCCCCGGCCATCACCACCGCCGGAGCAGCACCGGCTGGGTGAGCTCCATGCACAGCCGCCAAATGGCGAGCATGTCCTCCTCGCTGGGCGGACAGCTCGACGAGATTGTCACCACCTCGGCTAGCGACTCGCTCGAACCGCCCGAGCCAACCTACGCAAGAGCGGGCCCTTCGCAAATCCGCATGGTGCGCGACCAGGACGAGCATGGCGATGGACTGGCGGATCTGGACCACCGGCCGTCAAAGACAGGGCTGGCGGCTCTCTTCGCGAACGGGTCCAGCCGGAACCTCCACTCCAGCGGCTCCCGCGCCAACAGTTTCACCTCGTCGATCCCTGCATGGGCTAGGTAAGGATCCAGAGTTTGGTTGTTTTTGGTTTGCCTGCATGCTGATACCTTGCCGCGTAGGGTGTACTACGGCTCCGGCGAACGACGCTTCCTCGGCCGCCGGCCGTCCTTCATCACCATCTCCGACAGCGGCGACAGTCGCCCCTCCTCCAGCGCGGGCTTCCCCGGTAGCGAGTCCCCGAACACGGACGACTTCCCCTCGGCCATCTTCAGCCCCCGGAAGCGCGCGAGAGAAGTCCAGCCCAGTATGGCCCAGCGACCCGCCGCCCCCGAGCGGACATCCATGGAGATCTCGTCCGCGCCGCCGCCCCCCCGCCAGGTCTTTAGGACGCTAGCGCAGAAGTCGTCTAGCATCTGGTCGCCGCACCTCCAGACCGATCGCCGGGCGACGAGATACAGCGTGTGGGATCCGCCGAGCGTGAGCTGGTCGGCCGACAGCGGCATCATGGGCAAGCGGAACGCCCAGGTGGTGCTGTTTATTTTGGGCTTCATTTTCCCGTTCGGTGGGTTTCGACTTCGCTTCGAGGATCCCAGTTCGTCCGCTAATTATGTTTTTGTTTTGTTTAGCCTGGATGGTGGCCGCGTTCCTCCCGATCCCTCCGAATCCCACCCTCGACAAGTCGGAAGCGGACAGTGGCGAGAGCCGCTTCGAGTCGACCCATCCCGCCCTCCGATACCAGCTCCACATGGACGAGACGCGATATGAGAGCGCGAGATGGTGGCGCAACCTTAACAGGGGCATGTCCATCGTCGGCCTGCTCATCATCGGCGCCGTCGTCGCGCTCGCGGTCATTGGCGTTCGGCAAGGCTGGGGTCATTGAGACGACCTGTCCATTCACTTACATTGCACGCAGGCGCACGCGCCGCATACACACTCTCTGACTCGCTCAACACACACCCACACACACACACCCGTCGAGCTCACCCACAGCCACACAGCCACACACACCACATCCCTCGACATTCCTTCCAGCTCGCTGTATCCATCCATCTCCCGCTGTGCCTTTCCCACAGCGGCCCCACGATTTTGACGAAACAATTCCACGACAGGAAAAGCACGTGTTTTTTTTCTTCTTCAACCCCTGACGGCTCTCACTCTCAACATCAACAAAGACTAGAAGAATCACGCCTCACAAACCCCACAACGTTGTGGGGGAAGGAGTTTGACGAATCTACTTTTACCGTCCTGTCTCACAACATTTTCTCTCTCTCGCAACCGGCGTCGTCTTCTGCTTTTCTGAATGACTTGACCGGCCGTCATACATGACAACTTTCTATCTATCTTACAACAACATTCTCTTTCTACCTGCTTGTATTATCATCATTCCTTTTGGGGGGTTGTACGAAGAGAAGAAAGGAAAGGGAGATACCCCGTCCATCCATTGGTAACCTTTTGTTTCAACAAACCTGGAGTCGGTCGGTGGGCTTTGTTTTTTTGTTTTCACCAGGACGCACATACACACGACGAGGATTGGTTATGCGCTGTCACACGAACCATTTCTTCATCATCAAACTTCATCATTCATTTCTTTTTCTTGGAGGGGACAAGGAGGAGGAGATATCAGTCATGGAGCATCTGTTCCAACGGACACGATGATGACGATACAAACCCTGGCTAGATAGAGCCTTTCTTTTTCCTTCTCACTCTTTTCTTCTCATGGCGTGCATCGACAACAAACGACGACGACGACGACGAGACATCGGCTCTCTCTTTCTCTCTCTCTCACTCGCGCGAACACAACAACACACTGTACACCTACACGTACAACATATTGTTTAAACTAGTTTACACCACCCTTTTTTTTTTTCTCAACCTTGTCAGGTAGCCTACCTACATATGAATTAATGTGGTGGGCGGGCAGTATTGGTGTTTGGTTGGTGGTTTTGGACAAGATTTACGATAGGCGGATTTTGATGTTGTTTACATTCAACTGAATTGAATTGAATTGTTGAGAGGATATGTTGCTCTCAAAAGAGCCTGTGTGTCTGCCCACGTCACATGTCATCAATCAGAAGAGTAGATGCGCTTAACAATGTGTCCCAAAAGCCCCCCCGTCTTCCCCATCTGAAATCTGACCCCTTTCCCTCCACCCCAGCTCAAACCGAGCCTCGATGCCATGCCTCCGTCCACCGCCGCATTACGCCTTCTTCTTGCTCGCCTCAAACTCGCGAATCTCACTAATCGCCTCGTCAAACTCCATCTCCAAATCCTGCGTGATGCCCATGACCGGCGCCCTCGACGACAAACTATCCGAGCTAGCCGACCGGCTCAGCTTGCCATCTTTGCCTCCCTTCCCACCGTTCACCCCAGCCTTGGCGTTCCGCTTCTCAATCTCCTTCTTAAGATACGCCCGGGCGGGGGAGGCAAAGAAGACGGTCAATACGGCGGTACCGACGGCGCCGTAGAAGTAGACGCGCGACCAGACCATCAGGGAGCCCGAGAAGGTGAGGATGAGGAAGGGGGCCGCGGCGAAGGAGAAGGTGAGTTGGGTGGTGAGCCAGGAAGCGACGTCGTAGAGTTTCTTGGTGGGAAGGTCGGCGCCGGTCTTGGGGTCGAGGAAGAAGGGGCGGAAGTTGCGGCGCATGTCTGGGGTGAGGTTAGTGAAGGCAAACACATAAATAAGGGGGTGGGGGGACATACTCTTGGCGACGGTCTGGATGAACGAGGCCAGCACAAAGGCCAGGTAGTAGCCCGGGTAGAAACCGTGCCAGAAGGCCGAGGTGGTAAAGGTGGCTAGGCTGGCGCGGAAGCCGGGCTTCTTGCCTCGCGGGGTCACGCGCAGGTAGATGTAGTTGCGCAGCCACTTGTTGGTGTTGATGTTCCAGGCCTCGAGGTAGCCCCTGGTGTTCTGGGCGAACTCGACACCCCATGGGTTGATATTCTGCAGGCGATCCCAGGACACCTTGCCCGTCGCGGGATCCACGCCGTTGTAGCCCAGCCCGGCAAGGATGCATGCGCCCTCGGACAGGGTCCAGACGCCGTAGTACTTGGTGCGAGCAGTGAAGCCGACCATGTGCAGGATGAAGAGCCGGCGGAGGAAGCCGTAGTCCATGTAGCTGTCCTTAAGCAGGACGCTGTAGTTGAAGTGGGAGGACAGTTGAAGGAAGGCGAAGATCCAGACCAGACTCGTAACGAGCTTCACCACGGCCGGGGTTCCGCTGCGAGGGATCTTGCGCTTGCGCCTGGTGGGCGGCTTCTTGGCAGGGTCGACATCGGCGGGCACGTCAAACATGGAGGTGTCGAGCCAGCGACGGTACTCGGCAAAGTCGAAGGCCGGGCCGACCAGCAAGCTCGGGAAAAAGAAGACGAAGCCGGCGTAGTCGACGAGGCTGGGCAGCTCGGTCAGGCGTCGGTCCTTTTGGAAGTCGGACAGGTCGGCCGCGGGCAGGAGGCCATCTGCCACGTTCCAGCAGAAGGCACTCAGTTTCATAACCAACACCATCTGCGCGCCCGTGATATCAACCGAACGGGGGCTGTTGGCGGCCTGGCGGGCGATATGGTTCACGCTCATGTGGCCCATCAGGAAGACAAAGCCGACCCAGGGCATGTAGCGAGAGCCGCGGAGAAACTTGGCAATGGCGTAGGCGCCGGCGGACGAGATGAGCAGGGTTCGGAGGCCATCCCAGAGATCGAACAGGCCGACGAGGAAGAAGAGCGAGATGCTGGGGTCGTACGTTTGTTAGTCAAGGGCGAACGATGTCTCGTTGGCAGGTTCTGGATGGTGCGACCCACCTCACTGAGAATAGGTTCTTGTAGGCCGGTCGGGCATCGGGGACTCGCTTCAGGAGGCCGGCGAGGGGGTAGGAGACGAGGATGGAAAAGATGAGCTTGACTGATGGGGTACAGAGTGGTCAGCGTCTGTTTTCGTAGCTCGTGTTCGTTGGTCTGTCTGTGTATCCCAGGGGCTCTTACGCTCATCGGGGCCGGCGCCGACCAGATCGGCCAGGTGGACGAATGCTGCGACCGGGGAAGCGTCAGCGAACAGGGAGCCAGCCAACCGAGCCCAACCCGGCGATGCGGGGCGGTGTCGATTCCATACGCCTGTGGATGATGGGTATCATGGCTGCGGATGCCCAGAGGACCGGTGTTGCGAGATGCGAGGTGCAAGAGCGATGTCGGGATTCGGGGCGGGTTGTGGATCGTCGAGGTGCGGTTTTCTTTATTCCATCCCCACCGCGCGCGCCAACTTCTGGGCCGGTTTCAGACAAGCAGCGCGGCTTTGATGCTGCAAGTTTTCGTCCGAAATGGTTGGGGAGAGAGTGAGCCTGGGAATTTGGTGCAGAGTGCAATAAATGAGGCCGGCTTAGGGCAGGGTCGGACCCCGTCTCGAGGCAAGGAAAAGCCAGGAAGGGCCAGGGCAGCAAGCCGTCGGTGTGGCGCCCTCCTTTCGTCGCATCTCGCAGAGGGAAGGAAGCTTCGCCAGCCGCGGTCTCAACAATTTGACAGCCGCGCCCGACAGCGCCCCACCCGCTGTGACATCACCGGACTGGCCTGCGAGCACATGGTCTTGGCGGCATGTGCTGATCAGATGGCGCCCCACAATTCCCCTGGGGGACCCCTTTTCGAGCCGTTGGAGAGGATCTCACTGTCACCCGAAATGGCGTGTTGCTTGGGTTGCACGGCATGTGGCATGACGGTGACACTTGCTTGCTCCGACAGAGGAGTTGAAAAAATCTGAGACGGAGAATGGAAAAGTATCTACAAACGGCTTGAGATGGCTCAGATGTGAAGAACACATTGGGCTGAGCATAACAGCAGCAACATCGAGGGCACTGGCAGCAACAACCATCGTATTGTTTTTTTCGACCACATGTTGACGAAGTCACCGATGATCCATTGGATTCCAGGCTTCTGGGGGCTGTGTATATCCCCCACCAAGTCTCATGTCTTAAACCCTCACCCTTGGGAGTTGGACGGGCTGTATCGTTGGCAAGTATCCCCCTCCTCACGCACCATTCTTCCTTGATTGCACCACCCTCGTGGTCTGCTCTTTCTTAGCCTCACATTCTCGAGCTGTCAGGTATCTCGCCTCGACTCGAGATGGAGCGGCCTTGTACGCGGGTTTCCGCGGCGCGGCGCGGAGTTGGCCTCAGCTGGGGAGCCGCTACTGCGAAGAACTTCTGGGTCAGCCCACCTCAGCTTGGTCCATTGTTGCGTTGACTCGTTCATGATGTTTGTGGATTTTATCTCTTCCTGTCTGATTCGCAATACGTGGCGACATCATGTTGGAATATCGAGATCCGGCAAGGACCCGGGCATGGATCCGGATGTGGAAAACACATCATCAGGCCGCGGCCGCCGCCGGTACCTTAGCGACTCGTTGGCTCGCGCTTCTGCCTCAGTCCCCCCTTCTCTCCCGGCCCCGGCTCGCAGGTCCTTGACCGTGTCGACTCCCCGTGTCCTGCTCATGGAACGCTCGGCATCCGCGATGGCATCGTCGCCCCCACGCGTGTTCTTCTTCCGTGGCCACATGCTAGGTAGAGCAATCTCCTGGAATCTGGGCTCGACACACCGCTCGTCAAACCAACGATGAAGCCGCGACTCGACGAGCTGGGCAATCTTGGGAACATCCTGCAGCCTCGAGCGGCTCCCCAGCAGGCTGCGAATGGAGAAATCCAACCGATAATCGTCGAGGAAGGTGAAGGTCATCTTGGTCGGCGTATTCTCGGATGGATTGCTCGGGACGAACGAGATGGACAGGCTGCCGCTGAACCTCACGACTGACACGGCCAGGGCCACAGGCAGGACTGCGCTGAGTCGCTTGGGATAGTTGAGAAGCAGTTTCGTCTCGACGGCCAGGGTGATCATGTCGCTCAAATCAACATCCATCCTAGCCTGGAGGCGGGCTCCTTCCCGCGTGGCCATGTTGGCGTCGAAGGGCTTGCCCGGCTTAAAGTTGAGGCCATCGTCGTCTACGGGGATGATGCGACAGTTGCTGAAGATGGGAAAGTCTTCGCCCAGAGTCAGCTCGGTCACGCGGATTTCGTCGACAAAGTCTGGGCGCGATGTCCCATTGAGAGCTTTTGTGAGCGATGTGAGGATGGCGTCATCGTGCTGCGCGTCGCTGCGGAGCTGGGCAATGGCTTGGGCCACTAGTACGTTAAACCAGTCTAAGCTCTCGGGCTGGTGGCTGTCCACCTTGTAATATGTCTTGTCGAGGATGGAGCCAATGGTGAGAGTTGGCGGGCCTGGGCGCAGGATGCTCGACTTTTTCTTGGTGAGTGTGTGTTGGCCAGCCTGCCGAGCGCTAGACTCTCGAAGACTGAGGAGGGACTTCTTATGCGCGAGGGTGCGTGTTCGTCGTTCAGAGGCACGGAGGGCGGCGGTTACGTCGGGTGAAGGGGGGTCGCCAAAGATGAAGAATTTGATAAAGGCGGCAAGCAGGAGGACTATCGAGAGCTGGCCCAAGATGAAGCCCTGGGTGAAGGAGAGGCTGTACGCATTCGAGACGAAGCTCTCGGTTAGCGACAGTCCGGTAAATGCAAAGGGCGGCAACGGCAATTGGAGTGTCAAGCAAAAACAACCGCCCGGGAAACTCACGCTGGCTCAGGCTTTGCGGGACAGGCATCCTGCGCCATGTTGTCCGGAAACCAAGATTAGAGTTTCCAACCCGCGATGCATTTGCCTTGCAGCTGGAGAGGGTGACGTTGTTGACCGAGACAGTGTGGAGAAAAAGATGGCAGCCGAGACCGACGAAGACAAGCTCAGAGCCAGCATCTCTTATCTTATCGGGGCGGCACGCGCGGTGGTAGCTCGACCCTTGTCGACCGCGAGCCATGGCAAGCAGCCGCAGGCAACAACACCCGCTGGAGAGCCACTCATCAGCACTCTCCCCTGTTCACCAGAAACCAACCAAGCCCTTTCTGTAAGACCAGCACAGCACTTCAGAGCTTCTCATCTTCAAGCTTCTGGCGTCCGGCCCCGCGATTTATGCTCACCTCCTGAGATGCCGCCGTGGCCCCCCCACGATGATTAGGAGATCACTGCTCGGCCCTGGCGATTTAATTGATTGATCCGCCCCCCTTTGTTCCTGCTCGCCAGCTCTCATCCGCCCTCCTCCGTCCTTGTCTATCCCCTTTCCCACCCATTCCCATCCAGACCTCCAAAATGGACGTGGTGCAGGCTACGGCGGGCTATGTCACCAAGATGGTGTCGGCCGGCGAAAGCGTCACAGGCGCCCCGTCGGCCAAGATGAAGATCTTGTTGTTGGACAGGGAGACGCTGCCCTTCATCTCGGCCGCCGTCACCCAGTCCGCCCTGCTCAACCACGAGGTCTACCTCATGGACCGTCTCGAAAACCCCAACCGCGAGAAGATGCGCCATCTGCGTTGCCTATGCTTCGTGCGCCCCCATCCGGACTCGATCGGCCGGCTCATCGACGAGTTGCGCGAGCCCAAGTATGGCGAGTACCATCTGTTCTTCAGCAACGTCGTCAAGAAGTCCACCCTCGAGCGCCTCGCCGAGGCCGACGACCACGAGGTTGTCAAGCTGGTCCAAGAGTACTTTTTGGATTATGCCGTCATCAACCCGGATCTCTTCTCTCTCAACATGTCCTTACCCGTGCATCGGCTATGGACCGGGAACCCAGACACCTGGAACACCGACTCTCTGCAACGAGCCACCGAAGGCGTCGTTGCTGCTCTCCTGACTCTCAAGAAGAAACCTTTGATCAGGTACCAGAAAACCAGCCTGCTGGCTAAGAAGCTCGCTTCCGAAGTGCGGTACTACATTACCCAAGAGGACCAGCTCTTTGACTTCCGGAAAGTCGACACCCCTCCTCTCCTGCTGATCCTGGATCGGAGAGAGGATCCCATCACACCCCTACTCATGCAGTGGACGTACCAGGCCATGGTACACCATCTCCTTGGGATCAACAACGGCCGAGTTGACCTCAGCGATGTCCCCGACATCCGGCCAGAGCTGAAGGAGATTGTCCTGTCCCAGGACCAGGACCCATTCTTCAAGAAGAACATGTATCTGAACTTTGGCGACCTGGGGAGCAATATCAAGGACTACGTCGAGCAGTACCAGTCCAAGACGAAGAGCACTGCCGACATCGAGTCAATAGCCGACATGAAGCGGTTCATCGAGGAGTACCCCGAGTTCCGGAAGCTCTCTGGCAATGTCAGCAAGCACGTCACGCTCGTCTCCGAGCTCAGCAGGCGAGTCGGCGCCAACAACCTTCTCGAGGTCAGCGAGCTGGAGCAAAGCATCGCGTGTAACGACAACCACGCGACGGATGTAAGGGTACGTGACAACCCCCCCCCCCCCCCCCCCCCCCCCCCCCCCCCCCCCCCCAAAACAC
>FTEL01008797.1_pt1 | contig 11075 bp, 7 predicted proteins | sample 1658911 | NCBI WGS metagenome assembly FTEL01 (sample SAMEA3914869, study PRJEB12502) | metagenome | biome: forest; material: soil | place: USA | collected 2012-03-12 | depth 0.1 m
CCCCGGGCTCGAACTAACCTCACCCTACCCAAACCCCAGAAAAACCGAACCATGCGCACCCAATCCGTCTTCACGGGCAAGAAGCTCGCCCCGGGCAAGCTGCGCAAGGACTACTGGCGGACGCTGGCGGTCGTCGACGTGGGCAAGGGCAACGGCATGCTGGGCACCAACCTGTTCCAGAAGCTGATCGAGCTCAAGAAGCGGCACCTGCTCGAGTGGGGGGAGCAGGCGGAGTCGCTGCTCGGGATGGACCGGCGCAGCCGCGGCGAGGCGCTCAACGACCAGCACGGCAACACCGTCGCCGACCTCGCCGCCGTTCTCGCCGGCGGCTGCAAGGGCAATCTGATCGTGGAGGGCACGCAGCGCGAGCTGCGGTGGGTCAAGTGGACCGACAAGAACGGCAAGGCCATCGGCGGCGAGATGAAGATGCTCAAGCCGAAGAAGAAGCCGGAGGACGCGGCTGCTGACGGCGCCGTGGTTCCCGCCACAGCCGATATGGAGCCCGCCGGGCCGGAGAAGCGCAAGCTGCGCCCGGCGACCGTGTACTGGGCCAACGAGCAGGACCGGTTCTACGCGAAGGACTGGACGGCCAACGTCACGCACGTGCTCGGCCTGCCGGAGGCGGACGCGGCGGAGAACGCGGCGAGGGAGGTGGAGACGAAGGAGAGGGCCGACAGGAGGAAGTTCCTTGACGACGAATTGGCCGCGGCGCAGGCCAGGAAGGCCGCTGGGGCCAAAAAGGACCGGCGCAAGGGCGTGAGCAACAGGGACTTGGCTGCTGGGCTCGGTGAGGGTCATGAGTAGGTGTAGCGCAAGGTGTGGAGGCAGTGGGTGGGATAACACCGACCTATGGCGTTGCCGGGGGGCGCGGAGTGTGTGTGTCCCGGGCGAGAGGCTGTATCTAGATGCAACGACCTAGATACTGGCTGGGGGGAGGAGCTGTATTTGTATCACCTTTACACTGTATATCACGCAATGGAGAGCTTGTCAAAATGTTAACGCCATGCAGACTTCCTATCCAACTAAGCTACTACACCGATGCAGAGAGGTATGCCCCCGTCCCAACTACTACTACTACTCCTTCTCAGAACTTGAGCGCAAACGACTTGAGATATTCATAGTCGGCGACGTTGGCGTCCACAGTCGCGCGGATGACGCGCTGGCCCGCCTCGCCGAACTTGCCGCGCCACTCCTCGTCCTCCTCGGCTGCCGTCGGGGTCTTCTGCGACATGTCAGTCATCTTTTTCCACTCCACCAGAACCACCACCACCCACATCACCACCACCAGGGAAAAGGGAAACGAAAACGAAAAGAAAAAACGTACCTTCCCCCCAACCCGCGCCCTCAACCCCGTACTCCCAATCGCGTCATCATGAAACCCATTCCACTTCTCAAACGCCTCCACCGCCAACCTCTGCCCCTCCTCATCCCCCCACCTCAACATCCCATCATGGTAATCGATCCCAACATCCTCACAAAAAGCCCTGATCACCTCTCCCGGCTTGTCCAGCAAATCATCGGCGTCCACAACCGTGATCTTCACTCCCCCTTCCTTTCCCTCGCCCACCCCGTCGGTCTCACCCCCCTCGCGGGAAACGACCACCCCCTCGGACCGGAGGTAGTCAAACAGCCGGCGGAGCTCGTCGTAGCCGGCCTCGGCGGGCATGAAGTGGTGGAAGCCCGTCTTGTGGGAGAGCGGGGGGACGGTGCAGCGGTAGTAGGAGGGGACCGCGCGGCGGGGGTGGCGGATCAGGAAGGTGAAGTGGAAGGTGCGGAGGAGGGGGAGGGGGATGACGGTTGGGTTTGTGGTGGTCGGGGGGGTTTTGGTGGTGGTGGTGCCGTTGGGGAGGGCGGAGGTGGTGCCGTTGGGGGTGGTGCCGTTGACGGTGGTGCCGTTAGGGAGGTCGGCGTCCTGCTGGAAGGACGGGGCGATGCTGGCGGGTTGTCCGTCGGGGGGCAGGAGGTAGTGCGCGATGTCTTTGATGAAGAGGCGTTTACCCTGTTGGAGAGGGACGGTGAGGTCAGTGAGGTGTGTCTGTGCCTGTGCCTGAGAGGGGTGGTGGGCAGCAGCAGGGATCTCCCTTGGATCGGGAGCCGTATGATAGAGAGAGGGAACGAAACTCACCTCACAGCCCTCCGGGTTCAGCAAGCTGTCCATGACATCCTTGTACGTGGTGTTCTCGAAGCCGCTGCGCTTGCGGCCCTCCTCGTCGTCGGCGTACCGGCCGCCCAGCCTCTCGGGGCCAAAGTAGAAGGCGTCCCCAAACGGCTCGTGGATGCACTGCAGGATGTCGCGGCGGGTCATGAAGACGCGCTCGAAGGCGGTCGAGCAGGCCCGCGGGTGGGTGGCCACGAAGATGGGCCGGTCCGACATGGTGGGCGAGATATAATAGGAATTGTCTGGGTTGGGTGAGAAAAGAGACCGAGAAGACCAATTGGCGAATGGGAGAGAGAATCGAAGCAGGAAATAAGATGGACGAGAAGTGGGAGATGGCCAGAACACGTCTGTCTCTGACCCCCCAGTCTCAGCCCGCCTGGCTGGGCAGCTTTAAGTACCCTGCGAGGTACGGAGCACAGGCATGGCAGGTGCTCAGGTTCCAACTTTTGCGAACAGGCACCAGGTCAGGTGTGGTGTGGTGCGGTGCGGGCTCCAGCTCTCAACGCCGAATGCGCAGCTTTGCTGGAGCACTCCGTACCCTCAGGCTCCATCCGAACGCCGACTTGTCAACAGGCATACACCACATATCTATCAATCCATGAGGTATGCCTACCCGCCCCTCCATCACAAGCCCCACGTACATGCACCACCACCACCCTCCATCCCAACCTCAGATAGCTCCCTACTGAGGAGCTAGCTAGGTAGCTACCTCATGCGCCCTCAGCAATCTCCCCCTCCCTCCCTCCAAAAACAAACACCCACCCAAAAGAAAAATAAACCCAACGTAACCCCCTCCCCTTCCCTACCTGGGTCCCTACAAAGTGAAATCACCAACCCAAATCCCCACGTGCCCCAGCGCCGCCCAGCAGCACCAGCAATCCCTCCCGCGTCCTGGTGGGTCCAACCGCCGCGATCAGCGCCCGCGCCGCCCGCCCATTGGCCCGCGCCCTTGCCAGGGCGCCTGCAGGCGGGCTACACGTGCGACGCGGGGCAGGTTTTCCATTCACTGCAGTGGAAGTCCAGGGCGGGAAGCCCAAGGGGGAAGCGATTTCGCTGCCGCGGCGGGCAAAGCCTGGGGAGGAAGTGAGTGGGTGTTTATTTTTGTCTTTCATTCTTGTTTGTATCTGTGTTTATCTGAGCAACAACGGTCAAGCTGCAAAGCGCTGCATTCATCACCCCCTCGAAGACGTCGAGCTGCATAAAAAGCGGGTGGAGCCGTGACACCTGCTGTTTGAACAAGTGGAGCGGTTCAGTCAAGAGTGTGACGTCACTTGGGGTTGTGGAGCTTGGCGGTGCACCACCGCGGCGGGGATGGCAATGTCCAGGGTTCTGCAACCTGCTTGAGGTGCATGCCGGGTTGCCGTGAGGGTGTGCTGGGCTTGTCATCTGCCCTGCCCTGGAAGAGATCAGGGGGCTGGATGTGAGTTGATGAAGTGCGGGGAAGTCTAGAATTTCGAGAGGGGGTTGTCGAGGGGTTTGGTGTGTCGATCAGGGCGGGCTGTTGGAGTTCAAATCGGGGGGTGCTTCCGCGCAAGGCGCAAGACACAAGGCAGTGTTGAGGCTGGCGATGGCTCAATGAGGCGAAGATGCCAACTTCATCACATTGATCAACCCAATTAAGATGCCATTATGACAGGTATGTATGCCCAGGCCATGCCAAACAAACACAAGCAAAACACTTCAACCTCTAGTTTTTAAGAAGACCACTGTACGCCCTAATACAACATCACTGCTTCTTCTTCTCCCCCTCCACCTTCGCCGCCCCGCCCCTCGAATACACGCCATACAGCTTCCACACCACCCACGCGAACCCAACCAACACGGCCGCTGCTGTCCCAGCATTGACCCACCCCGCCTTATCCAGATCGAGCACAGGCACCTTGACCTGATTCACCAACGACCCGCCGGCCACCGGCCGCGGCTCCACATGCCAAAACACCGTCCGCTGGTCAAACAACCCGTCATACCCCAAATTATCCTTCTCGAACGGATTCGGCGGGAACTTCACTCCCGCCTCGGCCGGACACGCCCAAAACACCGCCGGGTACGGCACGGACACGTCCGCATACCCTCCCTGGGCAGAGGCGAGATACCGCAGGTGGAGTGGCAGTTCCGCCGTCCACTCCCCCTCTCCCTTCGGGGGCGACGCCAGCTGCACCAGCACCGACGACCCCCACTGCGACATGACATACTCTGGCGCCTCGAGGTCGACGGGCTGCGTCGTGTAGCGCAGGGCCGTCAGGTTCTTGGAGGCGAGGAAGAGCGGGTCCGAGAGCTGGTACTTGTCCGCGAAGATGGTGCGCGGGAGGGTGAGGTAGGCGTAAGGGGCGCAAGCTGGCTCGCCGGCATCGTCTCCGGCGGCGGCAGAGGCAGGGGCCGTGCCGGAGGCGAGGCGGAGCTGCAGGGTGGGGTGGAGGCCTGTCGGGGTGAGGAACTGGGCTGAGAATGTGGACTCGGCGTCGCGGTGGCGCGAGGGGAAGCCGAACATGGTTGGGGAGGGCTGCTTGTTCTGTCCGAGGACGGTGAGCAGGCCCGAGATGCCAATCTCGTGCGCCTCGAGCGTCTCGAACTTGTCGGTGGAGAGGACGCCGACTTCGGTGCGGAGCCCTGGGCGGGCGGTGGCGCGCACCTTCTGGCTTTGGTAGGGCCATGCGGCGGTGACGCGGAGAACCTCCTGGACCTTGTCATAGGAGATGTCGAGTGAGCTAGCCGTGGAGAGGGTGTCTAACCTGGCCGCGCAGGACGCGTCGGCTGGGCCGCAGAGCTGATCCTTGGCATATTGGGTAAAGTGTGACAAGCTGTCAAGCTGTTGGAAGTACTGGAGGGCAGCCGAGTGGGAGAACTCGTCCTTGGGGAGGGACGTAAACGACTCCTGCGTCAGGTTAGCTCGACGACGCCCTGACCAGCCGGAGAGGGGGTGGCTTACTGCGGGAGTCGAGCAGGATATCTCGCCAAACGCTTCTCCCAGGGTTGGGCATAGTCTCGGTCTGGACAGTCATCAGCACGGTGGCTGCTGTCACTTCAGAGAACTTGCTCACTTACGACACGGCGTCATCTTTCGCCGGGGTAAAAAGGAGATGAAAGCCAGGGGGCAGCCGTGCCAGCAACGGGCTGACGGCCTCGGACGGCGTGGTGCCCACCCAACGGACGTGGATGTCCTTCACGCCGGTGACCAGCGTCTGCAGCTCAACGGGGAGCTCGTCGAGGGCAACGGTCAGCCGGTCCTCGCGGACGGCGGTGACCTCGGGCCCGCTGATGGATGAGGCATCGACGGTGAGTTCCGAAGCCGGCAGGGAGTCGCCCAGCTTCTGGACATATGTGATTCGTTCGCGCATTGTGTTCGGGGATGAAGTCGAAACAGCCGCGGGTGGTCAAGCTCAAACCGGTAGTTGGTGGTTGGCGCGCTGGGACGCTGGAACGTGGACCTTGCTGGCCGCAGCGTGGGTGTGCCAGTGCCGGGCGCTGGCAGTGGGCTCGGTGGCATCACCGAGAGCCGTCCCACTCCCACTGGCCCGCCTGGATCGGCTGGTTCCAGGGCTGCCCAGGCCCTGTCGTCTGTCAAAAAAGGCGTCGAAAGGCGCGCAAGGGCGCTGTGGGGTGTGGGGCTTCCGATTGGCCAACCCGCGCGCGCCCCACTCCCGAAGCAGATGTCCTGGCTCCTCTCCTGGCTCCTTCCCAAATGCAACACCGGGGCAGTCAGGCGCTAAGCCCGAATCGGTGACCGGGAGGCAGCACTCAGCCTTCTCGGGCGGGAGCCACCCGGGAAAACACCCTCAACACGGCACCGACTGCCTTCCCTGCGTGTTCCTGTGTCTCTGTGTCTCCTGTGCTCTTGCCGATTGATGCCATGCTTCTCCTGGCGTGGCACCGAGTGTCTGACTGCACTTTCCTCTTCCAACTCAGTCCGACGTGAGCCCTCGCACCGAAAATTTGGAAACTCAGGGACCGCGAGCCTCGACTGGACACCTTCTGCCGTACTGTACACCACTCAGCACCTCTTGGCGCCCCTCGACACCCCTCGATCGACACCACCGCCGGATCACTGTCAATAATAGCCCAACCGACCGACCAAATGCAACACCGATAGCACCGCGCCGTGCTCCCTGCCCGTAGCCCGCCATCGCCCCCGTCCTGCCAATCGCGGCCAGCGCGAGCCCGTCGTGCCCCTCGTGCCGTGTCCGCGGCCGGTCCGAAGGCCTGCCATCGGTTTGCCATCCATCGGCTGCCGTCGACCGAGGTCGACTCCATCTCGTCTCCGTCCTCCCTTATAAGACTTAGTCCTCGTCTCGTGCCTCTCGCCCTCGCTCTCGCCATGGATGACCATCCGCCCTTCATGACCCTCCGCACGAGGCGGCCAGCCAGCAACGACCGCGGCATGCCTAGCGACGAGCGCAGGATAAGCAGCGCCGACTCTGCCGTACGTGTTTGTGTACATGCCATGACTCTCCCCAGAGTCATGGGATGGCCGACGTCTCGGACTTGTCAACTAACGTGCTCCATCTGTCCAGTACGGCTCGGCCACCGAGGGCTCGTCCCCCGCAACCCACGACATCAGCCGTGTGAGCTACCATGTGAAGCATATCGAGAGCTTCGCAGAGGCTCTCACAGAGGTATGTGCCCCATCCTCCTTCCCTCACTTCCTCCTCTTAACATCTGACCCTGCTTCAAGTCGGCCAGCAGGGCATTCCCCAACCGCGGCCAGGGCTCGCAGAGATACTCCAAGGTGCACTCTCTCATGCTCCACTGGAAGTCTGATGACCTGTTCGTGCTGCCCGAACTCGAGGACCTCGAGAAGTGCTTCCGCGAGCACTACAACTATGAGACCGACATCTTCTCCATCCCCTCCGAGAACGCCCACCTGGAGCTGATGCTCAAGATTGGCGAGATGGTCAAGGACCACGAGGCCGACGACACCTTGCTCGTCGTGTACTATGCTGGCCATGCCCGGATCAACGAGGCGCGCCAGAGCACATGGTGCGCAAACCGTCGCCCAGGATCCCCCTGGCTCCAGTGGTCGGCCATCCAGACCCTCCTTGAGCGATCCGTCTCCGACATCCTCATTCTCCTCGACTGCTGCGCCGGAGCCGCCAGCGCCACTTTCCCCACCGGCCAGAGCATCACCGAGACCATCTCAGCCTCCAGCTGGGACGCCATCGCCCCCGACCCGGGCAGGTATTCGTTCACGAACGCCTTGATCGAGGTGCTTGAAGAGTGGCGGCAGCGCACATTCTCTGCCGCCATGCTCCACGCCGAGATTCTCGCCCGTCTAAAACACCCTCGCCCCATCTTGATCAACGGGAAGCACTTCGAGGCGCGGTCCACTCCCGTGCACTTCATGATGACCGCCAACCACAAGGCGCCCAGCATCGAGATTTGCAGGCTCGTCCCTAAAAGCCGATTGCCGCCCTCGCCCCCTAATGAGGTTGCTCAGTGGAATCGCCCCAGGATGATCGAGGGCAGGAATCCGGCGGAGCAGTTCGCCCTCACCCCCAACTTCCGCATCCCGAACGCCTCCGAACCTACCGAGGATGAGCCCCATGTCCTCATCTCCCTGGCGTTGGAGGATGATCAACGACTGGATTTGAATGACTGGGAAACCTGGCTGGCCGCGTTCCCTGCCATTGCAAAACACGTCAAGGTCCAGGGCGTTTTCAAGAGTCACTCGACCTTGCTCTTGTTATCCCTTCCCGTCATGGTCTGGGATTTTCTCCCCGACGACCCTGCCTGTTCCTTCGTGGCCTTTGTCCGGTCCAACAATCTCCTCCACGCGCAGAAGCCGGCCCAGGAGCCAGAGCCTGTTCCTGTCCCGGCTCCCACCGAGACTGTAGTGGCTCATGTGGCCCGTGACGACGAGTCCTGCTTCTCTGGCACAACCGTTGGCCCGACTGAGAGTCTGACTCTCGCCAGACACGCCGCGGCTAACCCTACCATCCATCGGAGTTATTCTGCCATGTCTGCCCTATACCGCGAGCCGCTGTCAGACCACCGCTTGCAGCCGCGCACCGTGGCCTCAGGCAGCACACGCCCAGATCGTACCTCGCCAGACTTGTTCCCCCATCCAGGCCCAAGTTCGAGACTGAGGCCTCAACCGTCCTTGAACAGTCTCAGCGGCTCCCTCAGGAACGTGCCTTCGACCACATCATTGCGTACGCTCGACCGACGCCAGCTTAGCCCCGCGACAGCCACAGCCATGGTTGCGAGCGACTTGCACGGTCCCAATGAAGGGATATCGAGGATGATGATCCTCAACCGGGCCCGGAGTTCCAAGAGATCTGTCTTCCTGTCAGACCAGGAGGTGCCCCAGGGACACCAGATGGCCCCGCACGTCATCAAGCGTCTGGAGGACTACTTCTTGAAGGATTCCGACCCGAGCATCGCGGTTGTGGAACATCTCGCCTCGAACCTCGGCGTGGAGACATCGGATATTCATGTAAGTTGCCCCTCGCAAATGCCACATGAGAACTACCTTACTGACTGAGCAGGTCTGGTTTCACCACCGCCGAGAGCAAGAGCGGATGAACATGAACCTCCAAAATCTCAGAACCGCCGAAAGCCAAGCCCATCCATCGCACGATGGCGCCCGCATGATCCTCCCTGGGCATCTTCTCAGACTCCTCGAGATCTACCCGTCCAAGGGCATCCTCCTCGTCGACCTACGGTCATCGACAGAGTTTGAGAGATCGCACATTCACGATGCCATCAACTTGCGCGCACCTCTCAGCTTCGTCGAGAACACCTCTTTGGAGATGATCGAAGACACCTTCATGGACGATCAGAGCCGCCGCAGCTTCAGCAAGTGGTCTCAGTTCAAGTGCGTCGTCTTCTACGACAGGGTGATTGAGTTTGACTGGGAATGCCCCGTCGCGGACGCCCTGTACACCAAGCTCCGCAGAAAGGGCTGGCAGGGCCAGGGCTTCATTCTCAAGGGCCACTACCGGGAGTTCTCGGCCTCGTTTGAGAAGCATATCAGCGGGGCCAAGATGACCAGTGAGGCCAAGGAGTATGTGGATAGTCTTCGACAACAGTCCAGTCCAACAGAGGTAAGCATTCAAGCGCTCGAGCCCCATCGTTCGGAAGCTGACCCCATCTACAGAGAGAAGCAATGGAGCGTGAGGAAGGATACCGCGAGTGGCTGGACGCATTCGCTAGCCAGCACCGGGCGCTCACCGCAGACCTCATCCCGGCGAGGAAGATCGAACGGAGAAGGGCGGTGGAGCAGCACCAGAAGGACCTCGAGATTGAGTTCGAGGCGCGCTTCCCTGCGCTGTACAAGAAGTCTCAAGCCATGCGACCCACCCCGGCATTCGAAGAGCCGCCTTCCCCGCCACCTCGCTCGCCGCCTCCCCCCTTCCGCCACGAGATGAGGTCAAGAGACGGGTTCAAGGACGTCGACTGGGCCGGGCCGGGCAAGGATGACGACGATGACTTTGACCTGAGGAAGGGACATCTCGTTGGGCCACTGGCCAGTGGGCTGGAGAAGATGCGTCAGGCGGGTCATCTACCAAGCCCCGACGCCGGCACCCCCTCTCAGGGCTACTTCGATGACTACCCCGCAAAGGGCAAGATGGACGCCTACGGGGATGATTATGAGCACGATTACGAGGAAATCGACCCCAAGAGCGAGGGGCTAGGGAACGACCCTGGGTTTCAGAAGGCCGGCGCAGCGGGCGGGGCCGAGTCGCGATCTGGGACTGGACCGAAGTCGCATGAACGGGGAGGGGAGGAGTCGTCGTTGAAGAAGGCCAAAAAGCGGCCGCAGCTCTGGGAGAGGCTCAGGAGCAGCGGGACCAAGTGATCTTGGCGTTGGTCACGCATATGTTGAAAGCTTCTTGCATTGTGATGTTTTTGTTTGTGCCGCGCTTGCTTCGGCGGCACCCATGTTTGGGATACGGGGTGGGGAGTTTGGGAGTTGGATGGTGGTGTGTGTACATGTATTCTCTACGGCTGTCTACGTCGTGCAATACCCCAGGCGCGCTGCATACATAGCGAACCCTTGGCTTTTTGGTTGAGCAAAACAATCGCATCTTGGATTTCGATGACTATTTTGGCGTCCCTCCGACCCTTCACCCCTGTTTCCCCGCCGAAAGGAGATGAAGCATACGCGGCCAGGTTGAAGCGAGCGCAACGCTTGAATCACACGCTGCCATTGCTTCGCAAGAATTCCTCCCTACGAGTGTCTGGATCTTGGTCCCCTTTTTTTCTCCTGCTGAGTTTGGGGGCCCGGACCTGCGCCAGAAGGCAACCCTGTCCGTCCGTGTGGGGGGACATCGTGACACAAGACACGGCTTCATAGTTTGTCAACGGCCCGGACGCGGTGGCGGCTCTGGTCACGCCTTTGTCGAGAAAGCAGGTCGGAATCTCCGTTCATCCATTTTTCCCGCCCTTTCCGCCGGGTAGCGGCTCCCTAGACGCGCGGGATGGGAACCCGATGGGAGAATTCGCCCAACGGAGATAACCGGTCGGGCTGACCACCCACCCCGTTGACACCCACACCGGAGGTGCATAGTACCTGGTATGTAGGTTTGTGTGTATGCATGCATGCACTTGGGGGGCAGAGGGACGGACCTACATGCTCGGCGGCGGCTTGGCGGGATGTCAAAAACCACAGAGGACCTACTTTGGAGATGCGCTCCAGACAGACGCGTCATGTGGGTAAAACGCGGGACGGCAGGGCAGGGGAGGGGACTTGTTCGTCTCGGTCGGCCGCTCGGTCGGCCTGTCTGTCGGCCTGTCTTGTCTGGAGTTCGGAACTGATCCGGGCGGGCTGGGCGCGGCGCGCGCGTGATATCATCCGTAGTATACTATACTATCCTATTCCACCACCCTTTCCGTGCGTGGACTTGGTATGGCCTAAGACAGACAGGTTTCTAGAAGACGAGCTAACCCGGTCAATAGCAAGTCTCATCCTCCCCATAAC
>FTEL01003269.1_pt1 | contig 11069 bp, 10 predicted proteins | sample 1658911 | NCBI WGS metagenome assembly FTEL01 (sample SAMEA3914869, study PRJEB12502) | metagenome | biome: forest; material: soil | place: USA | collected 2012-03-12 | depth 0.1 m
GGATAGGGGTAGCCGGCGGGCGGGGCTTGTTGTTGTTGGTGCCCGTAGGCATTGGGCGGGTATTGGGGTTGTTGCGGGGGTTGGGCGAACTGGGCCTGCGGCTGCGACTTCTCCCTGATCACGAGCTCGGCGGCAACCGGGGGGTCGACGTCCTGATACAGCTCGAAGCGGACGCTGTTGCCGCCGGAGCGGATGAAGAGCTGGATCGGGATCTTACCCTTGGTCTGGGCGGCAAAGTCGAGGTCGACGATGCCGTGCACGCCCTCGGCGACCTGGCGCTGTACGACAGCCTCCCGTGGGAACCTGGGGTTGATGTACATAACGTCTGTCCGCAGGCCCTTGTTGTGGAAAGCCCCTTGGACCCAACCCACAAACTCTCGCGCCACCTCCTGCAGGAGGAGGATCTGGACGTCCGGGACGTCAGCCCCAAAGCGGCGGGGCAAGTCCAGCCGGTCTCCATCGGACGGGGCACGGCGGTGCGGGCTGGGGCTCCGGCGCCGGTACGAGTTGTCGCCATGGCGGTTGAAGCGCTGGGGCGACCGAGAGCGCCGGCGCCCGTGGCCGCCGAATTCGCGGTCCCGATGGAAGGGGCCATCCCGGCTGCCGCGGGCCTCATGTCGGCGGGGAGACGGCGACCGTCCTGGTCGGTAGTCGTCGCGCCGCCAGCCGTTGCGGTCGCCCGTGTCGAACCGCTCACTCCCGTGAGAGCCTCGTGGGCCCCGGCGGTCGGGGGACCTCTCCCGCTCGTCCTTCTTCTTCTGGGCCCGCGATATCTCGAGGTCTGCTCATCTGTTAGCCTAGGCAAGCAAGGGCTGGGGATGAATCGGGGAGGACTCACGAATGCGGCGCCCGCCAAGCTCGATGCCCTGAGCACCCTGCATCGCGGCGTGGCCCTCGGCGATGGTGTGATACTGCACAAACCCGTAGGCACTCTTGAGCGAGATCTGGGCGAGCCGGCCGAACTGGTGGAACACATCAAACACCTCGCGCTTGGAGACCCTTTCGCTAGACAGATTTCCTAGTGTCACAGTCAGCCAGGAGTCGCCAGGGAAGGAGCATGGAGCATAGCAGGCTCACCAATGAAGATGCGAGAGCCCTCCGGGAATCGTTCCCACTTGGCCTCGGACGTGTACTGCTTCTCGTCAATTTGGAACTGGTCCCAGAGCTGCCGGATGGACGAGCCCTGGTAGTTGCCGGACGGCGCATCTCCATTGGGGGACATGCGGTGGCCCTGGGCGTTGCCGGAGCCGCCAAAGGCACCCGTCGGCGGGGCGGGGAGAGAAGCGATGCCTTCATTTGGAGGATAGGAGCCCTGGGGCGTGCCGGGGCTTGCGGGGACATTGGAGCCTCGGGGCTGGAAAGAGTAGTTCGCGGCCGGGAATGTGGGCAAGCGAGACGGGGGATTGGGCAAAGAGGGCTTCGGGGGGAGCGATGAAGGAAGGGATACGGGCAAGGCAGCCGGAGGGGCGGCGGCAGCGGGCGGGGAGGCAACAGTACTTGGATGGGCTTGGGCCGGGGGGGTGGTGGGCGAGTCCGCGGCGGTGGCTCTACCAGTGATGTCGGCTACCAACTTGCGGATGTCAATAGTGGCCTCATCTTCATTCGCGGGCGCATCAGCAACCAAGGGCGCGTCAGGAATGGGGGCAGCGGGGGGCTGCTGCTCAGGGCCCTGGGCGGCGTCAGAGGCCGGGGCGGCGGCCGTGGAGGTGGCCGCGGAGGATGGGCTGATGCTTGTAGAGGCGGCGACAGATGGGGACTCGGGGGGCGGGCTGTCGGAGCCCTGGGAAGGTTGCTGGGACGCCGACGAAGCGGCCGCGGACGGAGATGGGCTGCTGCTGGCGAGGGCTTGGGCGGGCGGGAGGGTGGACGCCGGCGGGGGCGCAGGGGATTGTGGGCGATCAGCAGAAGCAGCTGCAGGGTCAGGCGCAGATGGACTATTCATGGATTCTGACGCCATTGATACATCTGGCTGAGCGTCCTCTTCGGGCTCGCTCTGATCCCCCTGCGCCGCGGGCGAGTCAAAGGTTCTGGCATAGTCATCAACGGCCGCAGCCGGCTCGGCCTTGTCCTGCTCCATCAAATCCTCACCCTCGCCGTAGTCGATGCTGGCGTCGGTTTCGTCGTGCGACTCTTCCGAGTAGTCTCCGCCGACCACGATGGTGTCGGAGATGTCTGTCGTCTCGCGGTTGGAATCCATCGTCGCCGGATTGAGAGTGACAGGGGGTTGGTTGGCGGGATTCACTGTTTGCTGCGTTGGTGGCAGGCCAGCTGCAGCCCGACCGCAAAGCCGTGGGAGGACCGTGTTTTTTGAGATGGCGGACTCCTGGGGGCCGGGCGAGCTGGAGACGGCAGTCGGATCGAAGAGCCTTAGGGTTGGAGGTCGGAAGCAGTCACGATAGATAGGTAGCTCGTGACTGCTCTTGCATCAAAGGGCGCAGGGCAGGTCGGGCCCGCTTAGGTTGGACGATGGTGAGGAAAGAGAGGAAGAAAGGCGAATTATTCTCCGGGGGGCCGGGGATGATGAGATGAAATGGGTGTGCCCCGCTTCACGTTCACCACGGCGGGAGGTCGGGTAGAGTAGCAGCGGGCTGCACAAATGGAGCGAGAATCTGCAATGCCGGATGGCCAATTGCGGGGGGTCGGGGTCGAGTGTTGTTGTTGCCGGTCCTGGGGTGGAAATGTGGCGGCGGGCAGTTCCGAGAGGGGCAATGGGCCACAGGAAGAGGTGAGTGAGCAGGTCGCGGCTGGGCTCAAATGGAAATCTTGGGTGATCCCGCTGGCTTTAACCTTTGCGGGGAGAAGAGACGGGGGGATGGGATGTGTGTGTGTCGGAGCAGATACCAATGCGCGTGCAGACTGGCAGATGTGAGTCGGGCAATTCCAGGGGAAGGTCAGCTTTATAAGGCACGAGAGAATATCCGCGGCAGGCGGTATTCCTGTTTGGTTATTTGTGATGTTTGGTGGTGGCCCGGCTCTGCATGGACTGAGTGAGCCCGGGGCGAGTGCTGTGTGCGGTGCGCGGTGTGTGCACTGTGGAGTCGAAAAAGCCTGATAGAATTTTTGGAGGCGCGTCTGCCGTTTTGTCGCAGCAGGAAAGAGGAAACCCAGCAGAGCGGGTTGCATGTGGGGCGCATCAGCAACACCGATGGCTAGTTGCCTAATTTGTCAGGCAGGGACCCCACCGGTCGCTGGCACAGTTTGAATTTTCCCCAAACACTGTTGACTCGCGCGATCAACACTAGGCCTCCTCATAGCTCCCACGACAAACAACATCCAACAACAACCACATCTGACGGTTTTGGGGGGAAATCATGGAAATTTGATGTTAATTCATTGGCAATCCTGCTCCTCCTATACCTATGACCAAAACTTTTGTCAATGCACGATCACGAGGTCGAGTTCCTCCTTACACGGTGACTCGGACTTAAACTCGACGTTGAGCATCAGCCATATTCCCCCCAGCTTCGTCCTGAGGGGCTTCTGGCCAGTGATTTGCTATGATGGGCGGCATGCTGGTGGAGACAATAACATCGGCGATACACACGGACGCTGGCCAACACCATGAGACGTCATTGTGCGATCGAGCTGTCGGCCTCAAAATGCCTGAGGGGGCGTGACTTGAAGGGATGTAAACATATTCCCATGTATATATACCCGCCCTCATGGTTCCCAGTCCGCCCTCTTGGTCCACCTGCTTCCCTCGATTTTATATCCGCCATAATGGCCGACGCAAGGAACCAGCAGGACGAACCCACCAAGGTGGCTCATTAGTTAAACCTCCACCTCCAGGCCAACTAATGACATCTCATCGACTTCTAACTAACCCACCCTCCCATCATCCATCAGCCCGACCAGTGCAAGGACGATCGCCCCAGCGATCCCATGGACGTGGACGAGCGCGGCAACACGGAGGTGGACGGGCCCAACAAGCCGGAGGTCTACGGGCCTAAAAAGCCAGAGGTGGACGAGCCCACCAAAAAAGCGGCCAAACCAGTTAAGCACCCACCTCCAAGCACCAACTCTTCAGAACATCCCATCGACAGGCAACTAACTTGCCGCCCAACTCTCCAGAAGGCCAGACAGGGTCTGATCCGCAACTCGACGCTGGAGGGGATGCCGTCGGACCTCCTCTCCATGATCAGCGGCCACCTGTCCGCCGAGTCTCGCGCCGCGCTGGCCGCCACCAGCCGGACCATGACTTCCAAGTTAAGCGGTGGCGGACGAGGGAAGAAGAAGCCCGCGTACGACGGCAAGCCCTCGGGTGTGGAAAAGAAATCCAGCCGTGGGCCTGGTCGAGGTGTTTAAGCAGGCCAACAAGGGAACAGGGTGGGAGGGGGCTGGTTGCGTGATGTACTTGGTGTTCGTTCCATAGCACAGACAGGATAGCTAGCCGCAAGCCAGCGCTCCGTATCGGTTTACTGTCTGACCTGCTGTGTGATCAATGCGTCTCTGCAGTTGTGGGGGGTGTGGAGGGGGGAGCGGGAGAAGTCTTGCCACTCAGGGGTGTTGTGTAGTTGAAGAGATGATGATGTGTGTGGTTGAGTGGGGCAGCGAGGGGAGTTTGAAAGCAACGGCAACTCCCCAAAACACGCGGCTTTCGCATCGCTTTGCGCTGCCGCCCAAACTCTTAGCAACACAGCAACATGCGAGCTCACCATCTCTTCCGGCCGCCCCTTAGCCTGGCGACCACCAATTGGCTGTCGTGGGGACAATTCGCTGTGCCAGCATCCCGACAGCTCGTACGACACCAGGCTTTTGAGGCGGCGTTTGATCCAGACCAGCTGGCCGAGGCGAGGAAATGGCGCCAATCGTTCCAGCCCGGGAGCTTGCCGGAAGGGAGCACGTCCTTCTCGCGGTCCAGTGGGCCGGGCGGGCAGCACGTAAACAAGTTTGTGCCCTTGCTGTCGCTATTTTTTCGAGATTGTGGAGGGTGAGTTGACACGCGGTGCCTGGCCTCAGGACAGAAACCAAGGCGACAACCACATGGCCCGTTTCGCAGCTGCTGGGCATCCTCCCAAAGATGCTGCACGCGGGCATCCGCGAGTCAAAGTATTACTCGCAGCGAAACGACAGCCTCTCCATCCAGGCGCAGACGCAGAGGAGCCGCAGCGCAAATACCGACGAGAACCACCAGAAGATGTTTGACGAGCTGATGGACCTGTATCGGCGGACGGTGCCCGGGGAGACCAGCCCAGAGAAGGCCAAGAAGCACGAGGCGCTGTTAGTTGTTTTCGTTGGGATCCCATGTTCGCAAGACCGGGCTAATTTGCGGTTTTCATCGTCGAACAGCAAAAAAAGTGCCAACGAAGCGCGTATGAAGTCGAAGAAGCATCTGAGTGCGAAAAAGGCATCCCGCAAGGGGTTCAGCGACTGAGCGATCCGAGGATAGACGCATGGATGGAGGGGAGTCTGCTGCTCGTGGTTGGTGCAAGCAGAGCTGCTGGATTGTTGTGGGGTGGATTTAGTGGCAGCTGCTCAGCGCACGTTGCAGGGTTCAGTGCTGGGCGGTGTGCCAAAAAGTGGATGCCGCTGGATATTTCTGGCTTCACCGCCCGGCAGAAATAAAAATAATTGGAAGCTGTCTGTCTGTCGCATCGACGACTGCAGCAACTTTTGGGGCCCCTCTGTTGCGATTGACTCGACCTTGCGCAGTCCTCAGTCGCCGGGCCTGCCCCTCTTTCACACCCATATCCGCGACAATGACGACCCAAAAAACAGTGTAAGCCCGGCCATGCACCCACTCCCACCCAATCCATCCATTCATCATCCACCCACCCATCCATCCATCCCTCCGTAGGTACCATCTTCTGCTGGAGACTGACACTTCCCTCCCGCCTCCTCCCACAGAGACTCGCGCATCCCGACGCTCATCCGCAATGGCCTCCAAGAAAAGAAGCGCAGCTTCTTCGTCGTCGTCGGCGACCGCTCCAAGGATGCCATTGTCCACCTCTACTACATCATGTCCAGCATGGACGTGAGGCAGAACAAGTCGGTCCTCTGGGCCTACAAGAACAAGCTTCTGGGCTTCACAAGTCACCGCAAGAAGCGCGAGAACAAGATCAAGAAGGAGATCAAGCGCGGCACCCGCGAGGCCAACTCCGAGGACCCCTTCGAGCTCTTCATCTCGCTCCACGACATCCGCTACGTCTACTACAAGGAGACGGACAAGATTCTCGGCAACACATATGGCATGGTGAGTGTGTGCGGGTCGGGAAGGGGGGAAAGAGAGGAGCAAAACGCTCGAGGGGCCAAGAGGCGCTGACACCGTGTGATAGTGCATCCTCCAAGACTTCGAGGCCATGACGCCCAACATCCTCGCCCGGACCATCGAGACCGTCGAGGGCGGCGGCCTGGTCGTCCTCCTCGTCAAGGGAATGAACAGCCTGAAGCAACTCTACACCCTCTCCATGGACGTGCATTCACGGTACCGGACCGAGGCCCACGACGACGTCGTTGCGAGGTTCAACGAGCGCTTCATCCTGTCTCTCGGCAGCTGCGAATCGTGTCTCGTCATCGATGACGAGCTCAACGTTCTTCCGATCTCGGGCGGCAAGGGGGTAAAGCCGCTGCCGCCCCCCGACGAGGACGAGCCCAAGAGTGCGGCCACCCAGGAGCTGGAAAAGATCAAGGATTCGCTGCAGGACACCCAGCCCATCGGGTCCCTTGTCAAGCTGGCGCGGACGACGGACCAGGCCAAGGCGTTGCTCACGTTTGTCGATGCCATTGCTGAGAAGACGCTCCGGAACACCGTCACCCTCACCGCCGCGCGTGGTCGCGGTAAATCCGCCGCCATGGGTGTGGCCATTGCTGCCGCCGTCGCCTACGGATACAGCAACATCTTCATCACTTCGCCGTCCCCTGAGAACTTGAAGACGCTCTTCGAGTTCGTCTTCAAGGGTTTCGACGCCCTCGACTATAAGGACCATGCGGACTACTCCATCATCCAATCAACCAACCCCGACTTCAACAAGGCCATTGTCCGTGTGAACATCCACAGGAACCACCGCCAAACAATCCAATATATCCGCCCCCAGGACAGCCACGTGCTCGGGCAGGCCGAGTTGGTGGTTATTGATGAGGCTGCGGCGATCCCCCTGCCTTTGGTCAAGAAGCTCATGGGCCCGTACCTGGTGTTCATGGCGTCCACCATCAGCGGTTACGAAGGAACCGGCCGGTCGCTGTCGCTGAAGCTGATCAAGCAGCTGAGGGAGCAGTCGAGAGCGGGCGCCAACGCCAACGCCGGCGCCATCGAGGTCGACCGGTCCAGCGGGAAGGCCACCAAGGAGACCAGCGCGGTCGGGGGGCGGTCGCTCAAGGAAATCACCCTCTCGGAGCCCATCCGTTACGCGCAGGGGGACAAGGTGGAGAAGTGGCTCAACACACTCCTCTGCCTGGACGCGACGCTGCCGAAATCCAAGATCAGCACGCAGGGTTGCCCGGACCCCTCGCAGTGCGAGCTGCTGCACGTCAACCGCGACACGCTGTTCTCGTTCCACCCCGTATCGGAAAAGTTCCTGCAGCAGATGGTCGCGCTCTACGTCGCCAGCCACTACAAGAACTCGCCCAACGATCTGCAGCTCATGAGTGACGCGCCGGCACACGAGCTCTTCGTGCTCACAGGCCCGATCGTCGAAGGCCGCCTGCCCGAGCCCCTGTGCGTGATCCAGGTGTCGCTGGAGGGCAAGATCAGCAAGCAGAGCATCCTCAACAGCCTGAGCAGGGGCCAGCAGCCTGCCGGTGACCTGATCCCCTGGCTGGTCAGCCAGCAGTTCCAGGACGACGAGTTTGCCTCGCTCTCAGGCGCCCGCGTCGTCCGGATCGCCACAAACCCGGAGTACATGTCGATGGGGTACGGCACCAAGGCGCTGCAGCTGCTGGTGGAGTACTACGAGGGCAAATTTGCGGATCTGTCGGAGGACGGCCGCAGCGGCGTGCAGCAGACGATCCCGAGGGTTACGGATGCTGAGCTTGCGAATGCTAGCTTGTTTGATGACATCAAGGTCCGCGAGATGAACGAGCTGCCGCCGCTGTTTGCGAAGCTGGCGGAGCGCCGCCCGGAGAAGCTTGACTACGTGGGTGTGAGCTACGGGTTGACTCAGCCGCTGCACAAGTTCTGGAAGAGGGCTTCGTTTGCTCCGGTCTACTTGGTATGTCATTTCCGTTTTGTTTGCGGTAGTTGCTTGAGACAGAAATGCTGACGATACTGCAGAGGCAAACTGCCAACGACCTGACTGGCGAGCACACGTGTGTCATGATCCGGCCTCTCCAGGACGGCAGCGACTCGAGCTGGCTGGGGGCGTTCTCCAACGACTTCCACCGCCGCTTCCTGTCGCTCCTCTCGTACCGGTTCCGCGACTTCCCGTCCATCCTCGCGCTGACCATCGAGGAGTCGGCCAACGCGGGGGCGCAGCTGGACCCGTCCACGCAGGCGGTGGAGATCAACAAGAGGGACATGGACGGGCTGCTGACGCCCTTCGACCACAAGCGCCTTGAGTCGTACGCCAACGGGCTGCTCGACTACCACGTGGTGCTGGACCTCATGCCGACGATCGCGCAGCTCTACTTTGCCGGCCGGCTCGGCTCGAGCACCAAGCTCAGCGGCCTGCAGCAGGCGATCCTGCTGGCCATCGGGCTGCAGCGCAAGGAGGTGGAGGCGGTGGCCGAGGAGCTGTCGCTGCCGTCGTCGCAACTCCTGGCCATCTTCATCAAGATCATGCGCAAGATCTCGTCGCACCTGGGCTCGCTCGTCACGGGGGCCATCGCGGCCGAGCTGCCAGACGCGAACAAGCTGGTCGGCGTGAGCATCGAGGCGGCGTCGGGCGTGCACGACGACGAGGTGGTGGACACGCGGTTTGTCGCGCTCGAGACGAGCCTCGAGGCGGAGCTCGAGGAGGGCGGCGACGAGGCGCTCAGCGAGCTGCGCGCCAAGCAGAGGGAGCTAATTGACTCGCTGCCCTTGGACCAGTAAGTTTTGCTGTTTGGCCATTCATGCTATTTGTTTACTGACGCTGCTGGGCAGGTACGAGGTTGAGGGCGACGACGCGGTCTGGGAAGACGCGGAGAAGCGGGTACGGCAGGCGGCCAAGAGCGGGAAGAGCAACCCGCTGGTGAGCGTCAAGACCAAGACGAAGCGCAAGGCGGAGGAGACGGAGGGGAGGGAGGAGAAGGGTGATAAGGGGCATGGGAAGGCCAAGAAGGCGAAGCGGGAGAAGAAGAGGTGAGGGGTGGTGGTGAATGGATCTGTGTGTAAATAAGGGTATGGGAGCATGGATGTGGTTGTGCCAGATATCAGAACAACAAGAAGAATAAGAATAGAAATAATACGATACCCAGATGAGAGAGTTTGTCTGCGGTCTACCACCAACCGTTTCCACCAGAGATCAATGAAGGGGTGTCTATTTCGGGTGGTGTTAGTGGTACGGATACGCCATGGTGTTTGTCCAGGGGGGGCACATTGGCGTGGGGGAGGGGTCGCGCGACGGTGATTGGCTGGGAGCCGAACGAGGGGCAGCGGGAGTTGAGGGGCGCAAAGCAAGCGAGGAGCAAACTGGAAGGGAGTGCGGCTGGGACAAAAAACCAGCAAAAAAGAGCACTTTAAGCTGAGTGAGGGAAGGCGGGATTCTCCATGTCCTTGTTCCTGTTCCTGTTGTGACCAGATCAGCTTCTCCTGTCCCCAAGTTCCAACTCTCTACTCTATAGGTTCCCTAGCAAGCTCTCCCTTCTTTCCAGAGCTCTCCTGTGGCTATCTTGAGCACCTGTTTACTCCACACGCTGTCTCAGGTTTTGACCAGGGCCGCCTGTCTTCGTATTGCACCCTGCATCTTGAACCGCGCGTGCGTGTGGTGCCCCGCTCGACCCCCAATCCAAGTTTCTCAGTCACCACACTGCTTGGCTGGGAGATCTGCTGTCAGCCCCGTCGCATACCTGCCTGCCTGCCTGCCTTCAACCCGCAAGGCTTGCTTTCGGCTTTCTTTCTTTCCCCCCCTCTCGTCTTGTTCACTGTTCCGGCTCGGATCGATCAATCTTGACAACAACAGAGACGACGTTAAGCGTCATCAATCCCATCAATCAGACAACCGCCCCGCCCGCCCGCATACCGGGCGACGACTTCATACCCCGCGCGTGATACCCGCGAACTGAGAACGACGACTCCCAGGACGCCATCCATTGCGCGCGCAGCCCTCAGAACTGAACAGAACCCCACGGGAGCCAGCAGCGAAATAAACAACGTCGCCGTCCGATTGCAGCCATCGGGCCCGCCCCCAAGAGTCAGCGACAGACAAGCGACGCGCCGCCCCCAATAACATACCATGACCGCGGGCCAGGACGCCGGCGACCGGCAGCAGCCGCAGGTCCAGCCCTGCCGGTACAAGGTCGGCAAGGTGCTCGGCGCGGGGTCGTACTCGGTCGTGAAGGAGTGCATCCACATCGATACCGGCCGGTACTATGCCGCCAAGGTGATCAATAAGCGGTTGATGGCGGGGAGGGAGCATATGGTACGTTTGGTCGTTCGTTTCTTCTGGTGGGCTGGATGATGTGAAAGGGTGACCGGTTGTTTGTTCTCTGTCGCTGACTGACTCTTGCAGGTCCGCAACGAGATCGCCGTCCTCAAAAAAGTGTCGATGGGCCACCAGAACATCCTGACCCTCGTCGACTACTTCGAGACCATGAACAACCTCTACCTCGTCACCGACCTCGCCCTCGGCGGCGAGCTGTTCGACCGCATCTGCCGCAAGGGCTCGTACTACGAGTCGGACGCCGCCGACCTCATCCGCGCCGTGCTGTCAGCCGTCGCCTACCTGCACGACCACGGCATCGTCCACCGCGACCTCAAGCCCGAGAACCTGCTGTTCCGCACCCCCGAGGATAACGCCGACCTGCTCATCGCCGACTTCGGCCTCAGCCGCATCATGGACGAAGAGCAGTTCCACGTCCTGACCACCACCTGCGGCACCCCGGGCTACATGGCCCCCGAGATCTTCAAGAAGACGGGCCACGGCAAGCCCGTCGACCTGTGGGCGCTGGGCGTCATCACCTACTTCCTGCTCTGCGGGTACACCCCCTTCGAC
>FTEL01010208.1_pt1 | contig 11058 bp, 20 predicted proteins | sample 1658911 | NCBI WGS metagenome assembly FTEL01 (sample SAMEA3914869, study PRJEB12502) | metagenome | biome: forest; material: soil | place: USA | collected 2012-03-12 | depth 0.1 m
GTGTGTGGCTGCGTGCTTGATGGTTGGTTAGCTTTACGTCGGATGGGGGAGGGTGGGTGCTCTGAATAGGTTCTCAGGCCCGAAAGGGTGCAGCGGGTCCGGCCATGTCTCTTGCTGTTGTGGGTGTTGATGGTTGTGGGGTGTGGATGAGGTACAAGGAGGTACTCGAGTAACCCTTACGTCCAACATGGTGGTGATGATGATTGTCGGTTGTGGGTCATGACTCTCGTGTGTCTACCCTACGTAACCCCTTTTCTTTTTCGGGAATGCTGCATGCGGACCTTTGCCGATGTCCGCGAAACATGCCGGGAATTTGGGTTGTGTTGGGCCGAGACGAATCTTGTCGGGCACCGTATCAGGAGCGAGGTCCAGGCAGGTGAAGTAAGCGGAGCGCAGAGGGAAAGGGGGAGGGACGGACGGATGGTGACTCAGGGGTTGAGGCGGCCGCAGCAGGGCTCGGACGTCCGGGTTTATCGGGCTGTGGAGGCGATGAAGGGTACCTTGCAACAGACAGGCCAAGCATCTACGCTCATTTCCCTCCGGTTTTCATGGGATGATGCATATGCATCGAGACGGCGTGTTCTCGCGGGAGGATCATGGAGTGGACCGCGGAGATGTCTGCCATCGCAGGGCTTGGCGCACTCGATGGGGTGGCTGGTCATTTGCTGTGCACCACGCGATTCGGGGACGTACGAATGTTGCCTTGTTGAGAGCTTGATTGTGAGTGAGCATCTTGGGCGGGTGGTGTGGTCGTTGACTTCGGGCCCCCCCTGAGCGAGGCTCAGCCGCTTTTTTCACGGCGGCCGCATCGGCAGAGGCCAAGTGCGATGGCCGCGGGTTTGGCCGCACAGCCTCGTTCTGGAACTCTGGGAGAAAAGTGACGCATGTTCGGCAAAGACCGGTGGGGGTCACTGCACGCCATCCTCAATGGGAGGTATCTTGATGCATCAGCTGCACTTACCATGGTCCTTGTTGTTGTTGTTGTTGATGTCGTTGAAAGCCGAGTGTGGGTGGTTGTCGTTGGACGGAAGCAGCCACAGCGAGGGATCGCCGTTGCTGCGGTCGATCCGCTGTGTCAGCGAATGGGTTAACTTCTTTGGCAGGAAGGCAGTGCAATTTCTGTTAGTAGCCGAAACCCTGCAGCAACCCTTGTCGTGCACGAGCCAGGTCCCAGACTGTCGGGTCGAGAAATGGGGTTTGGGGCTTGAATCCTGCGTCTGGGGTTGGGGTCGTGTGTGGCTGTGGAGGGGCGTGCTCGCGACAGGCTGCATTTGTCTCCTTTTCTCGGTCGTGTACATGATTCTGATATCTGGGCAGCCATCTAGCCCTGGCTGCTTCGAATATGCTGCAAACAATGTCCAGTGGCATGGCATCCCGCGGCAGGCTCGGAGAACCTTGATTGCTCGTTCCGATCGTCCTGTCTGTCTCGTCCATGTACTCCTCTTGAGGATGTACTTTGAAGGGTACCTCGAGCAATCCGGAACCGTGCCCCGCCCAGGTGCCGGGGCGGATTAGCCCCCCCTGTCTCTCCAGATCCACCCCCTGTCCCGCCCTCAAGGTGCAGAGAGGAAATCACGTTGGTGACACAGGAAGCCAGCAGCATGAGGGAGCAATAGACTCGAGCGAGATTTTCTCAACGGCCTTACCCGACTGGCAGTTCCATTCCCGCGACATTTAGGCAATGAAATGACAGAAAGCCTCTCTTGCACGAGTTGATCGCCGTGATCCCCTGGTCCATGGGCGGCGCCGTGCATGTGCCATGCGGGAACCTGGGGTGGTTGGTCCGTTGCAGACGCGCCTTTTCCATGCTCTGCATCCCGATTGGACAGCGGATATCGGATCGCCCCAGTCGCCGCGCTTAACAAACGGCACTGCCAGGTAGAAATCTCCCCGCGATCCAGTCAACTCTTTTCAACCGCCGCCCCCCGTCCTCGGCCCTGGCTCGGGATGGTGTAGGACAACGCCTTGGGATTGGGTGCTGACAGCAAAGTCGCATTCTGTTGGTTCTTGAGACGGAATAGAGCTGCCGCGAAGTCGTTGTGGCGTGCCAGGATGCAGGTTGGATGTGGGGTTGCATTCTGAACAGAGGGAACCGGATCTAGCCTTGCATTCCGACTCTACTCCGAGGCCCATCAAGGGGAAAACAAGGCGGCTCCAGTAGACAGCATCAGGCGTGATTGGAGGTCGGGCTCTCGTCGGGCTTCCTTGCAAGACTGGAGCAGATGGTATGAAGCCATGAACTGGGCCTGCCGGCATGGACAGAATACATGTCCGCAATCCAACAGTGCAATGCTGTGTAAGCCACCACCCTGGATCTGTTTTCCTTTTCAAGCATCTCGGTGTGACCCGCGCTTAGCCCAGCCCTACGAGTGTGTGCTTAAACGGAGGGTGGGAACCGGGGCCGGACCAACCGGTGAGACAAGACTTGCGGAATCGGCCGTGGCACCACACGCACCCCGGCTTCGACGCCGGCTCACAAGAGCCGATGAGCTGATGAGCTGTGGAGCTGGCTTCGGTCCCCCATTGCCGTCGAGGGTGGACAGGCCCTCACATGTCGGAGAAAACCCCTCTGTGCGTGCCACTGCCAACCCGCGAGCAGACCAGCGCTGATTGGGTGGATGCCACGACTCTAAGCGCGATGCAGACGCACTTAGTTGTGGCACCATGCAGAGGTCGTGACGGCATCTGCAAGGTCCAACACACCCGGTCACAATTTGGGGTGGGAAGGACTCCGAAAGAGGAGTGGAAACGTGTTCCCCGGTCGCATTGCAGGTTAGTTTCGTTGGGCGCGCGGAATGATTCTGCCGACAAGAGTACACTATGATACCTAGGTACGAAGAATTTCGAGATTGCTGGCTCAATCAACCCATGAAAGTCTCGTCTCGAGTCCACTCAACATGCGGCGCGGGCCTCGGGTGTGCCCGAACGGGCGAGTCCGGGTGCCCAATCAAAAGCGAGAGACGGTCAAACGAAGCCCTACGTCTGATATTACCGTGGGGAAAGTCAATTGCAACTCCCCTGCTTGCGGCTGGTTTATGCTTGACAAGGAGAATTGATGAAGCTTCACCATCGCGTCGCGTTGACCGGACTTGGCGACCGCGCGCCGCGACCCACCCCCAGAGCGACGAGAGCATCCATGATTGACACTGGCCGGAAAGTGAAGTCAGCCTCTCCCGGCGGGTTGAAATCCTTCCCGCTTTGGGAGACGGGGGCTTGTGCACGGACCACATGGACTCCCATCAAATTGCATTATAGGGCCAGCCAGCCAGCATGGCCATGCCAGCTCATGTGACGGAGAGTCGCTGCGGCCATGTCCTTGCGATGCACGCGACGCTGTGTTTGCACTGGCCGCCGCACAATGCCGGTTCCGCCTCCGCCAGCACAAGCAAGAGCACACTGCAGAGGGGGAACAACCCAACCGGAGCTATCTTTCTTGTTTTTCTTCTCGCTTCCCAAGGGAGGAAAGGCTCGGAAGGGGACCGAAGATGGCGGCACGTAGTTTTCCCACGTGTGCATGTGTGACTGCGGGAGGACTGTGTTGTACCATCTGGCAGAATTTGTGCGCCGAGGCGATGTGACATCTGCGGAGAATGTCGACTTGCCAGCAGCACAGTGTCAACGTCGTGTCACGTCTGCGAAACCGTAACTCAGAAAAAAAAAGAGAAAGAAGAAGCAAGCCCCCGCAGCATGGAGACAGGCCAGGCGGCTACAAGTCACAAGACGGACCGCGTGGTTGGGGGTTGTGACCCCACGGCACCGAAGGCACTGAGTCAAGATGGGAGCCAAGGCGCACGACGACCGATCATGTGTCGCTTCAGAGCGGGCGAAGTGGGAACGCTAACAGGTGGCGGGGAGGGAAACCGTTGGGATTTTGCTCAGCACCCAGACGCAGATCATCTCGCGAAGCTACACATATAACAGGAAAAAAAATGCCACATCTAGAAGAGAACCGTCACCTCGTTCCAGCCGCTCAATGCCCGGCATCAAGCCAATTCTGATCAGCAGGGCACCCGTACTTCGCCCTGGCTTTGGTTCGTTGACCGTTTCCCCCCCAAAGGCCATGGCGCGTCATCCGATCTGAGAAGCCACGTCTCTACCACCTCTTGTTTCGGAATGTCGATGCTCGGCCGAGTTGGATGGGGTTGGTGTCCTCGCGCGTGCGTGGAAAAGCAGGACGACGACAAATGCTGCTATTTCCCGCTGGGTTAGCACAACTTGATTCTCCCAGCAAGAGGGGCGGCGGGGGAGGCGGGGGCAGGCACGTACCCAACCTCCAACCTTCGTTCTCCATTTGCATGCCGCTAGTGCGGGCAGTGAGGGCAAGGCCCATCATGATCATCCTCCACGACTCGGGTATTAGGACAGGCTCCTCCCTGAGCAGCGTGGTCCGCGCATTTGACCAGTTCCTTGATGGTGTGGCCGCAGCTGTAATGGAAGATATACCACGTGCACATGGTGGGCAACAGCGCTGTCTCAGATGGTGGTCAAGGTAGTGCTCCGGAATTGTGGTGGTGGTGGTAGTGGTTGTGGTGGTAAACCGAGGGCGAACTGATGGCGGTGAGATGTCAAGCTTGACTATGGCTCAAGCGGGCAAGTGAACTTTGCACTGATGGGGACGAGTGCGAGGGTGAGGGTGAGGATGTGTTGACTGGAGAGACAGGAGTCGGCCGGCTCTCTTTATAGACTTCTTCTCGAGCTTGGAGACGGTGTGCCTACGCCCGGGCTGTACCTTTCATGTCGGTTTCCGCTGCTGTCCCGGGGGCCTCGCCGAGACGGTGGTGGTCCAGTCGCTCCCTGTATGACTCTTGGGTCATGTCTGTTGGTAGTTGCCTTTCCGCTCGAGATGGGGCGAGACAAATCCAGTTTGGTTGAGCGCGGTTGGTTGACGGGTGTGACACCCAGAACAGTCCATGTACAGGCGTGTATCCCGCGCTGCGGGGGTACTTACCGACCTCCCCAGCTGCAAGTTCGGGAGACTAGCAGCCAGGTGTGGGCCGATCCGGGAGCGGCAGGTGGCAAGGGGTGAGGGCATGCAGAAGACGGCCAAGTTGGACCGGACCTATCACGTCTGTCGAGGCCCTCGCCTTACAAGGACTTGCCCAGGGACACAGGCGAGTACACCCCACAGCGGTACACTACGTTGCCCGTTGAATGGCCAACATCGACGTAGGAAAAAGGAGTGCCGTCCTAACGTCCTCGTCAAGAACGCTAGGCGCAAGGAACTTCGGCACCTGGCAGCCTGCCCTGCGCCGCGATGGTGCTGGCCCTCATCTCGGCCGGGAGGGGGGCTTCATCCGTACAGCAGGCGAATAGATCCGGGTGCTTCGGTGCCGTGGAGCCTTCTGTTGGGTGGCCGAGCAGACCTGTGATCCGGGCGTTGCCAAGCGCACGGGGAAGCAGAGGGCACAGATAGCGCGGAGTGGAACAGGGTTCACGACGGGAAAGCCGCAGCAGTTCGTCGAGAAGTAGGTGACGGGCCGCACACTCTGCAGCTCCCTTAGGCACCAGGGCACTAGGATGAGGCAGATGACGAACGAGAGCAAGGCTCCGGTAGTGGACAAGGGATTTGGTTGCGGAGGACGGGATACTTCCCAGGCACATCGACCCGCACCATGTTGGTGATATCGAGCATCTAACCGAAACCAGAACGAGACATTTTCCTGCCCGCTCCTCGAGAGCAGGATGTGCAGTCCGGGAAAAGTTGGCAGGCAAGGAGCTGCTGCGAGCCAACGGCACCCCGTCCAGAGCCCCGGTGGCCGCCGGGAGCTGACTGACATCCAGCATCGACGTACTTGTGACGACGCCCCGCAAGGCGCAGGCCCACTTGAGGCTGATGGAGATGGCTACATGTCCGCGGCCATGGAAAAGAATAGCTCACACAGCTGGCGAAGCTTGCCTCCGGAGGCAGTGTTCGGCCTCTCTAAAGCATCAAGAATATGCGCTCTAGGAGGGGACCCGGAACGAGGAGGATGGGAGTAAGGGGGGGGGGTGGGGTGGGGAAGCACTGCAAAAAGTCGAGGACCCAGCCTTTGGTGCCGGGATTGTGGTCCTTCCCTGCATCACATCCCACCCCGACAACCTACTGAGGCCTTCCAAAGGCAAGGTCGTTGCAGAATGGCGGAGAAGTACGAGATATCAAGGGTAAAAGAGACAGGCGGCCGTTGATGAGCCAGAGCAGCTCCCATCTCTCACACGCCCACACAGCAGGGGTTTTGGGTGTGCTGAGCAACCACAGAGCTCCCCGGTCGGAAGCTTTTGTCAACCTCAGATCGGCCAATCAAGAGGCCGCTTCTCCATTGGGCCTACCGATTTGGTCGCTCGTGCCTGCCTGGTGAGGCCCCACTTGACGCACTTGACGCATGGCTCTGCTGCAGGCCTTCAGGCAGGAGGTCCCCCCTGTCATCATCGCAGCTCAGAGGCTGACTGCGGGCAGTTGCTTTCGCAAGCAAGCACACGGCTCTTGGTCGTCCGTACAGAATATGTCACCGCACTTCCTGCTTCCTGCACCGCAGGGCCATCGCCCCGGACGGCCTAGCGTCGCCCGTTGTTCGCCGATCGCCGCCCCGGCGCCGCGCCCCACGGCTCTCATCTGCGTCGTCGTGACTAGGTGTGCAGAGGACAACGCCTCCTTTTTCGTTGTTTTTTCGCTGGAAATTTGGTGGTCGTGCCGCAGGCCCAGAATGCCTCGTGCGGCCGGTTCTGCGGCCGCATCTGGCCGGGCATTTCTGCCGGGTGGGCATCAGGTCAACCTCACGTTATGTATCTGCTAGGCCGGCTTTTCTGGCCGACGCCACCGGCACAGCCCTGTCTCCATTTCTGGACAGTGGGGGGGCCGCCGGGAACCCGAACTCCAACACAACCCAACGTCTCGTACCGCCACCTCGAACCTCACCCTCCCCCTCACCCTCCTGGCCCCGGTCGACCGACCCCCGCTGATCGTTCTTACGTTTCTGTCTTCTCGAAGGTGCAGAAGCCGGCCAGAGCACTCGGCCTACTTGGTCCGAAATCCACCTCTTCTAGAACACCACTTTTGCATTGTCGTCGCTCGGCTGCGCGTCCGGCATGTGTTTTTGTAAGCTCTCCGGCCCCCTAACGCCCGGTTGTTGGGCTCAACTGACTGGTGACGGCACAGAGATGAACACCGGCCAAGGCCGAAGCCAGCAGCTCGCGACCCTGCGTGTTCGTCCTACAACGACGACGGGTTGGGGTGGTTTACCGAGATGGCAGGGTCTCGGTGTCCAGCAATCACAGGAGCACCGAGCCCAACCCACTCGCTCATTCCCCAGTGATGCATATTGCGCCGCGTGTATCCCATGTGTCTCGCCGGCCTTGCTAGGCTTGCCGGGCTTGCTCAATGCGTTGCATGGCGTGGAGCTTTCTCGCACCTTGCCGTTTGAACCAAGCGACCAGCCGGATGGCAGAAACCCAACAACCTGCTCGGGTGTAACTCTGTTGACGGGGCCAGGGCTGCCTGCTTGACACGATACTTCGCGGCTGCGCCTAGGCTGTTGTTGGTAGGCGCGGTGTTTAACGAGCACAGAGGGCAGCATGCGGTCGACCGCACCCCTGGCGATGCCACGACATCTCACAGCTCAGGCAAGCGCCGCGCGAAGGCGATTGAAAGCGGGACCTACATGGTCTTCGGTCTTGGGCCACAGATATGCCAACGTTTTCTGCGGCCTTGTTGTGACGGTGGCGACACTTTGCGTGTGCCTGCCAATCAGGGCAGAATTTAAGCGCCGTCAGCGTTAAAGCCGCTAAGTCGTTCCCGAATGCCACTTAACGACCACCAGACTGATTTGCCCCATCGACCAAGTCATAGCAAAGCAAAGACTGTGTTCCGAAAGCCTTGTTGGGCGGTTCCTCGGGCCTCGCTGTTCGTTGCTGCACGCCGTTCGTTGAGCAACCGGTTCATCACACGCCGGAAAACGTCTTGGTGACCGCCCGAGCACCTCGAGCCCGGTCCCGAGTCTCAACCCCCAAGCAACCCACCAAAAAGCCCGAAGGTGTGCCACGGAATTTGCATTGTGCTGCAGGGTTTCTCCACATTGCTCTTGGTATACGACCCCTTGAGCTGCATGTCTTATGATGAAGGGGTCTTACCACACTTGCGGTCTGGCTTGCGGACCCCCCTGGATGGTGTGTGTCCACGGGAAACTCTGGTCTGGTTGGCGGAGGACCTTTCCGGTCAACCACAGTGCTGTCATGGGGCGCTCGATGACACCCCTCTCCATGGTGTTGTCCCCCCTACCCCCTCGTTTGCCCCAAGCATATGGCGTTGATATCACCAACAGGCCGTTTTGCAGCGAGTGATTATCGACTTGCTTGCTGCAAGATGGAAAGTCCTGCATTTCATCTCCACCCCTGGTAGGTCCTCTGTCATCTCCGGATGTCGCAGCAGCCGGGGTCAGTCTCGTCGCCGACTCCTCGGGGAGCTAAGTACCTTTGAAGTTCCTCGACAGATAACAACACAAGGGCCAAACCGACCTGCTTTCTCCCTCTCTCCTGCATGTCGAAGATGGGTGCCCACCAACATGGGCTAGAATGCACCAACGCTAGTTCTTCTCGTTCACCGGTGGCCTTGCGAGATGGTGCTCCCATTCCAGGAACGGTGTGCTCAAGCGAGCCGCCTCAGGTTTGCTCTCTTTCGGCGAGTCGATGGCCGTCGATGGCCGCCGATGGCCAATGTTCCGGTGTTATTACTCCCCGAGGAACTTCCCCATATGGAACAAGTGTCTCTTGGCCGCGATTGCGGCGGAGATGCTGCCGGGCAAGTATTCGGCGACGTCCGCGTCGCGATACACGAGTGGCTTCGGCCTGAGGGCTGTGGCTGTTGGTGGAACAGGCGAGGAGTGCGGCTGGTGGGTGGGCATCGGCTTTGTCTCTTGACCGAGCGTCCCTTGTTCACGAAACATCCAGTACCAGACGCTTCCGAGATAAGAAATCCGAGGTGTTCTTGTCGATATAAGAGGGCCGAATCGCCTTGGTTACCACTGCCAGACCTCTGAGCTTGAGCTCGTCCGGACGGCTTGGACTGGAGCCCGCTCTCTCACAGCAGCCAAGCCTCGTAGTTGTTTTGACTTGGATGAAAGGAAAAGGATGGACTAACCTATTGGGAGTCCTTACGTGCACATCAAGTCAAGAGTTGCGCTCTTCAAGTTGCTCCGTTCGAGATTTGGGTTGGTTGTCTGGTAATCGCAGCAGATCTCCTTCGGATCTGTGCGCGCAATGCTCCAAGCAGCTTGCGACATGCAGTGGATCGGCTAGCTTCGGATCATCCATCTCCTCACCCAAGCCGAGCGTAAAAACCATCAGCTGGCCAGCGGCTGCTCTGAATCGTGCCATGCGCGTTTATGGCGCGGGTGGGCTGATTGATGGCTGATTGCGGGGAGCGCCCGCCAATCCCAGCAAACCCGCGCGGCAGAACGTTCCGAGCGCATTCGCGGACCGCTCTGCGGTCTGTGGTTGCGGGCTTCCCCGCGCCCCGCAACCCTCGGGACGTCAGTTGACATGTGCGACGCGATGATGGCTCCGAGATATCTTCGCAGGCTTGCCGGCGGGGCCAATCAGTTCATCGCGGCCGAGGCCCGACGTCATGGATACCGCGGCGGGAGCTCCCAGGAACGACAGAGCCGCCCCGGGATACTCCACACATGCTACCGTTGTATCAAAGTCTATCTCGTCTTTGCCTCGATCATTCCACCATGAACTGCGAGTCTCCCGGCGGCGTCTCCCACCCAAGGTGCAAATGCTGCAGAGCGCGCGGATAACCAAGGCACAATCCAGGCTCCTCCTCGACCCCCCGCGCCCTCCTCCGCTCAGACCAATTGGCATCCCACGTGTGGCCGCCTCTCGCCCAGAAATCCTGCGTCGCCTCTCCCTCGTCGAACCCAATCATCAAAGGCGGGGCTCGCTGGGGTGGTTCTGATCATACGCGCCGTGTGAAACGGGTACGTGCGGCGGTTTGGGAGGCGGGATTGACCTTCGGTGCGAAAGCTCTCATGTGAACACATTTGCGGAGCACAAAGAACGAAACCAGGGGGGAGGAGACAAACCCCCCCCCCCCAGCCATTGAGTCCACTCGTGTGTATAAAACACACCTCATCCACCCACTTTCCCCCTCTCTGCTCTTCTGTTCCTTTCTCATCAAACATCCAGCTCTTCCATCTACCATCCCCAACTGCAAAGACCAACCTCGGCTTCCGAACCCCCTCGCCTCCCGCTGCCCAGAAGCCCCGCGCAGGACCAACCGCAACAAACCAAAACAAAGCCGGCGGCACTCACTTCCCACAAAAATGTCGGCCCCAACCCCCGAGCAACTCCGCGAGCTGAGCGGAAAGGTTGTCGACTTCACCCCGGAGATTGCTCAGCGTCGGCCTTCCACCTTCCTCTCGCTGGCCCCCAACACATCCGACTCGTATCCTCGCACCCAGCGGACCAAGCAACCGCTTACCGCCGAGGCGCTCGCCGAAGTTACGAAGGAGGGCGAGGATAGCGCCGAGACAACGAAGCGCCGCACCTCGAGCCTCAGCAGCGATGCCTCCAAGCTCCGCTTCCTCAAGCTCGGCCCCGTCCATTGGGGCGAGCATCAAGACGACAACAAGGCAGACTTCCACGAGGTCGCTGTTGTTGAGTAAGCAGTCCAACTCAAAGCTGCCCGCCACCGACCGACCGGCCGACGACGGCGGGATTGCTTTCTTCCTCTTTTGATTTCCTTCACATCTCCTTCAGATGTGTCACTAGCGATATCACGATGCTATTACGGGCCAACCAAAAATGAGATTTTCCTTCCGGGTTCCCTTCTGGTCCTCCGCTTCCCAGAATTGTTCCATGACATGATGATCCTTTCATGGCGGCGGGGGTCTGATCGCGAGACGGTGTCCACTTCCTGTGGCCGACCTCGCCGGTCCCCCCAAATGATTTACGTACCACTTATTTCCTTGGTGGTCTTTTCGTTCGGCGTTGGCGAGGATGGAAATGGTGGGGGGCAACGCGCCAGCCTGCGGACAACGGACAAGGGTGCCGCCGGCTTAGCCTGTTTCTGTTACACGGAGTTCA
>FTEL01007638.1_pt1 | contig 11054 bp, 11 predicted proteins | sample 1658911 | NCBI WGS metagenome assembly FTEL01 (sample SAMEA3914869, study PRJEB12502) | metagenome | biome: forest; material: soil | place: USA | collected 2012-03-12 | depth 0.1 m
AACCTCCTCCCCCCTCTCCCAGCCCCTCCAGCTAAATCAAACGCCCATGATGCGATGAATGCGCTTGGGTCATAAACATGCAAGGTACCTCATATGCAAGTGTCGTGAATAGTCGTGTCTCGTCAGAAATGGTGATGGTGAGCCGCCAGAGGCGTCGAACTGGCGGAAGGCAAAGGGCGCTGGCCTCTATCATGCTGAGGGTGAGGGTGAGGGTCTTGACATGGCCATTTCGATGCTGGCGTGCCTCTCCCGCAGCAAGGGGCTCTTTTGCAGCTCCTGCACGACGCCGGCCCAGCCCATGCGATGGTTCCCCTCGACGCTGTTTTTGGGGGTGGTGGGTTGGACGGTTAGTTTTCGCAGTGGCGGTTTCGACTTGATGCCGTCGGCGAGTGCCTTTGCCAGCGCATTCGGTCGTGGTGTTTGAGGGAGAAGAGGTGGCGCCGGCCTCTCAACGTCCCGTGGTGCGAAGTCCCGCTTGGCCGCAGCCGCCGACTCGGCGGCTACGCTGGCGATGATGCCCATGTGGACGACGAGGAAGCGCATCCTGAGCAGGTCGAGCCGGCGCACCTTCTCCTCTAGCCTCGTCCGATGGAAGGCCCACCATATCCGCGCGCTGTTGTGTAGTCGAGTGTTGTCCTGGCCGACCAGCAGGGCATTCAGCTCCTCCCGCAGGGCGTCCCCTCCCCTCTGGATATCGCGCAACAGGCGGCCCAGGCGGAGCTTGTCCTCCAGGCGCTGGACCTTTGCGATGTCGCGGTCGTACGACTCGTTCTCGGCGATGGAACTGTCGACGGCATCGAGAAAGGCCGACACCTCGCTGGGGGCGTCGAGGTAGGCTCTGGCGTAGCGGCTGGCGCCGTGGGCGAGGACGGCGAGCGAGACGAGAAGGGCGGTGAGCGTGAGGACAAGGATCCACTGGCGAGACGACGAGTCGGTCATGGTATTAGAGAGAGCGCCGAGCGGGCGGGAGCTCCGTCATGGCATGCCAGCGCGCACTGCTAGCAAGAGGGTGATTAACACGAATTGACCACACATCGGGGGCGGTTTGTGTGTGTTCTGGGGACGTTGGGCTTGCCCCTGGGGTCGGATGCAGGGTCTTCAAGCAGCAAGCAGGTCATGACGGAGCCAGCCCCCTCCCCCACCGAACGAGGCGAGGGGCGAGCCGCTGGCTGGGCGGCGCTGTGCGTTGATGTGCTGCAACTTCACCGCTGTCGCAGCAGCGCCCGACAGGGGTCGAGGTGAACCATCACATTGGCCACGCATGCAGCCCAACGCTGACCCTGCTGCATTAGCATATCGATGCTTCGGACCGTTCGGGACCAGCGTGGAAGCGCCAGGAAATTAGAGGAATGGGCATGTGCTAGACAGAGTACGGAGGTCTGCGAGGCGCTCGACTGCAGTTCAGTCGCCTCCCTCCTCTTCAGCAGGATCGCGGGGCAAATCTTTGTGGGCGCTTCGCAATGCGGGGTGTTGTTGGCGACGACGACGCTGCGGGCGGGGCAGGGGTGTCATGCTTGGCCCTGGCGAGACGCATCGGCCGAGGCGAGATGAAAAACGAAAGTTTTCTGGGGAGACGGCAGGATGACTTCGGAATGGAGGGCTCTTTTTGAAGAGGCATCCGTATTGGGGTCGAGCCGTATCATGCGATGCGATGCGATGCGGGAGGTTCATCCACTGACTGACTGCCACCACATGCACGCCACTCACTTCAGTGGGTGGCCGCAGCGCCGCTACGGAGTGAGGGTTGCTTGAGTGAGTGCTTGGCGGAGCGCTGGCGCTTGAGTGGGACATCCCGCTTTCTGCAGCACCTTCTTCCCACGCAGCCATTTGGCACCAATCAGGCCTCTGTCGCAAATCGCCAAAACCTCGACACACACACACTCCCCAAACCGCCCAGCTACGAGGATACCATATTCTGCAACCAGCTTTGACCCCTTACTCGTTTTGGTCCTCTTCCCCCTCCGCCAGCGCCCAACATGGCTGCCGTCGCCGACCCCGCCGAGCCGCAATTCCCCCTGCCAAAAGTTCTGACCTACCCCGCGTCAACCCCGCCATCGCTGATCACCCAAGGCGCCGAGGGGCGCGTATACAAGACAACACACCTCCTCCCCAGCCGGCCATGTGCGCTCAAGTACCGACCCCCCAAACCCTACCGCCACCCGATCCTCGATGCCCGCCTGACCAAGGCTCGCATCTCCTCAGAAGCCAAAGTCCTTGAGAGATGCTGGCGCGAGGGGGTGCCCGTCCCGGCCGTGTATGCCATGGACCCCGCGGCGGGTTGGATGATGATAGAGTGGATCGAGGGAATCCCCGTGCGGGTGGGCATCAACGGGTGGCTTGGCGAGAGGCCGGAGGACGGGGCGGAGCCCCCCAAGGAGGAGGACGAAACGCCCCTGGTCGACTTGATGAAGCGGATCGGGACGGCCGTTGGAGCCCTGCACCGCACAGGGGTGGTCCACGGGGATTTGACGACAAGCAACATGATGCTTAGGCCGAGCCGGAGTGGCCAGGTTGAGAATGGCTATACGGGGGATGAGGACAAGGCAAAGGTGGTCGCGGGGGATGTGGTCCTGATCGACTTTGGGCTGGCGACGCAGAGCATGTCGGACGAGGATCGGGCAGTGGATCTCTATGTTTTGGAGAGGGCATTCGCGAGCACCCATCCGAGGGCTGAGAGGCTCTTTGCCGTTGTTCTCGAGTCGTACAAGGCCACGTTCAAGAAGGGCCCGTCCGTCCTGATCAAGCTAGAGGATGTCAGGCTGCGTGGGCGGAAGAGGAGCATGATAGGATAGAATACCTGCAGCAGCGGAAATGATACCCGGCTGAGACGCCGCAACATCAAGAGCAAAGACGACTCGGAAATTCTCGCTTGGTTCGCTATGTATGTATGTGATATGTAAGCCACCGCCTGCCTCCCCGGCCGAAATTCAACGCTTGGGCATCTGCTGGATTCTACGCCCATATTCCGTTCCCAAACGCTGGTATAACCTGCCCCCCGTTACCCCGAACTCCTGGACATTCTATGCCTCCAGACCGGCACAGCCGCCATCCGCTTATTCCGCCGCCAACTCAGCACCCGCGAAATACCCCTTGTTCTCGATCACTCCCCGGTCCCGCACGACAGCCGTGTACTTCACCACCCATTGCGGGGTGAGATCTCCCTGCAGGCCGCCAGCGCCCGTCTCCGGATCGGCCAGAAGCCCGGCGCCGCCGAGGCCAGGTCCCAAAAGCTCCCTCAGAGTCCCCTTCGGCAGGATGTCGGTGCAGTCGCTGTGGACCAAGAGGTCGATGCCCTGCTCCTTTGCCAGCTTGGCCAGAGGCGGCGGGACGTTGCAGCAGTTCTTGAGGTTGATCTGGTTGACGGCGGGCCGGACCTGGACCTTCTGGAGGAACTTGGAGAGCTTTTCGGTGCCGTACTCGGCGAGGCCAAGTTTCTTTGCAAGCCCTGCGCGCTGCAGCTCCTCGATCACAGGCCAAGTCGCGATCTCGTCGTCGTCGTTGCCCTGCCCGGCATTCTGCTTGTCCGCCTCCCACTCGCAGTCGCCCTCAAACGACATGCCCGGGAAGGACACGATGAGCAGGTCGACTGCCGGGGCGCGCAGCTCAGTCAAGACGTGTTCCAACGCCTGCTTTGCGTATTGCGCCCGTTGTAATATGGGTGCGCCGGGCAAGAAGAAGAGCTTGGCTGTGATGTCGTACTGTGCGGGCTCTTCCTGCAGCCCGTGGGCTTCCCAATCGATCGCGGGCACGTAGAGGGCGCCCTTTTCCCGGGCCGTCCAGACAGAGGCCGGCGGCCGGCCGCCGATCCCCATGTCTAGGCCCACCCCATTTGCGACGCCGTTGCCGTTGCCGTTGGTGGTGCCGTTGGTGGTGCCGTTGGTGTCGCCGTTTACGTCGTCAACGAGGTTGCTCTCGGCCTGCTCGAGCGCATAGTCTTCTTGGGCGGCGAGGAAATTACTCCGCAGCGAGTTCGTGAGTTCTAGGTTGGATCGGAATGCGCCTGGCTTGCGGATGATGGAAGGCCCGCCCGAGACAATATTCCTGAGTAACACGCGCAGCGTTAGCATGAATCATGGCAGCCAAGCAAACCCGAGCGGTTCCGACGGCGCCCGGCAGGAGGTGATTAGTGGTTACCCGGTTGAGAGGATCAACTCCGTCATGGCTGGTGTCTGCTCGAAAATAGGTAACAAAAAAAGAGATATCCCGAAGAAGAGCGCTGTTGGTCTATTTCCTACCAGTGCGCAAGAGAATGGAAATTTGCGAGTGGCAACCACGCTCTCAGTGGGGTTCGAATTTCCAGGGCGTCCAGGAATTATTAATGATTCAGGACAGCCCCGCCTCTGTCAAGCTTGCCCGCCGCGCGCAGCAGAGACGAGAGGGCCAGGGGTCGAGGAACGTGTATCGCGGGTGTTGCAGGATGGCCTAATTCATCCCGAGGGTAGCAGCCAGAACGAGGCACAGGTGCGGGATAACCACTGTCCGGCCTCGACTGACCCCCTCGAGCGTGTCAATGTGGGAGCCGCGGGATGACAAACCACAATGATTGATATCGGGCCAAGCTCCCGTCGGGGCTGTACTGAACGTGGGGAAGCCCAGCCCAGGCACGTCCACTTCTTCACCCTGGGGTTGTTCTCCCAGCTGGCCCCGGCCATAGAGCCCTCACCTCGGTGGCGTGTGGTGTTGTGCCAAGTGGTGCTTATGGGTCTCCATGAAACACACATGTTAAGGTTTCTCCCATTTACTGGGCTGTTGCCACGCCCCTGTTCTTCCGGACGGGAGGCGCATGGGCAGTTGGCGATGACAGATGATCGGGGTCCCGCCTCCGTTACCCCGCCGAAGTGGTGGTTGCGCTGAGCGAACATCCTGAATGCCCCACTCCAGTGTCTGCCCCTCCATGTCCTCCATGGTCGCTCCTGAAAGGGGTCCGTGCGCCTTAGTTTTGGCCTTGGGACCTTCGCGCCGCCGAGCCTCGTGGCCAACCCGCCCATGATCCCCAAATCGGCCACCAAGCTCCGTTCAACAAGCTTGCATTCCCCCCCCCCCCGACATCGTGTTGCCGGCGACGCAGGATCGCTTCATCATGGCAATCAAGTACGCCACCACTCCCTCCTCTTTCGGCAATTACCGACTCATGCTAATGCACATGCCGCCAGCTACTTGATCCTGCTCTCGCGGCAGGGCAAAGTGGTCAGTGCCAGTCTTCAACAACCCCTGGATTGGGCGCCTCGAAGCTAACGCGACGCGTACTCCAGCGCTTGGCCAAGTGGTTTACCACTCTGTCGCCCAAGGACAAGGCCAAGATTGTCAAAGATGTCTCCCAGCTGGTCCTGGCGAGACGGACCCGAATGTGCAACTTCCTAGAGTACAAGGGTGAGCGCCGGTCCTTGCCCCATGGTCCGAAGCACGCGAGTCGCTCTAACCCGATCCCCAGACACCAAAATCGTCTACCGCCGCTATGCCTCCCTGTTTTTCATCGCCGGCTGCTCCTCCGAGGATAACGAACTGATCACGCTCGAAATCATTCACCGCTACGTCGAACAGATGGACAAGTACTACGGCAACGTGTGCGAGCTCGACATCATCTTCTCTTTCACCAAAGCATATTACATCCTGGACGAGCTCCTGCTGGCAGGGGAATTGCAAGAGAGCAGCAAGAAGAATGTTTTGCGGTGTATCTCGCAGCAGGACGCGCTCGAAGACATGGAGGTTGGTGGCCCCTTCTTCCCACTCACCGCTTTGCGCTGTTACCCGCCTGGACGATTTTCCCCGCCCATTGCTGCCTGTGGTGCCGTCGTTTTGGTCTTACTGACCACATTTCCCCTCCAGGTTGAGGACGAAGTCACAAAGATCATGTAGTGGAGCAGCAATGTTGCACCCCTTATCGATCGCCTTCCTCTCCTCGGCGACGGCTGCGCAGGCACTTTTTTGGCGGATATGGCTTAGGCGGCGCAAATGACTAATCAATATTGACACACACGACACAGGAGTTGAAGGACATCGAGGACGCACTCAGGGAGCGAGGTTTCTTGTGATGTTGCCGCAGTTGGCGCGTGATACCCCTTTTGACGACGAGGCCGAGCGAGGACGGATGGACGATGGCACACCATTTCGGGAGTACGGGGCGTTACGGGAGGGCATTGCGGAGCCGCCCGATCCCGACACCGTTGGGAAAGCGGTGCTGCTGGCGACGGGCGGGCGGAATGGTGTGCACACATGGGGGCTACAATCACCCATCAGGAGGGAGCAAACTCCTTTCGCAGAATTCGCAGAATTCGCAGAATCTAGATATGGGTACTGTAGATTAAACTCGGCCAGTGCTGGGCTCGACAGGGTCGGCCAAATCCAGCCTTGTAACGCCCTCGCGGACATCGCACATGGCCATGCGGCAGACCAGCAGAAGCAGCAATTCGAGGCCCCAGTCTGGGCGGTTCGACCTCTCCACTCACAAGGGCCCTCACAACCGTTACGACTGATCTGTCGTGTCGTGCAATCCCCACAGCCGCCTACGGTTGAAGTGGTCTGAGAGTTTGGGGACATGACTACGCTCTGCCGACAGTTTCTCGGCACGGCATTCGTGGGTTCTGCTCGTGGGCTCTTGGGGCTATCTCATTCGCCTGGCGCGACATCACGTTCCGGCAACGGGGCGGCGGAGTGCTCGGGATGGGGGTTGCGGCGGGCGAGGAGTGCCGATCGTTTTACCCCGTGCTGGTCCCGAAACCGGGATTACGCGACCAGCTGGGATAGGCCAAGACCCCACGGACAGCGATGGCCAGATGATACAGGCTGGCCAGCATTCGGCCGCCACTCCCTGCTGGCTTGCTGCTTGGCTTGCTGGCTGCTGTCGCAGCTCACTTGCTGGCAATGGCCTAGTTCAATTCGTCGCGCTCTCCCCTCGTTCATCATCCCCTATTTACCGGTCTCGCAACATCTCGACTGATCGCCCGCCCGCCCAACACTCTCTCACAAGGACCAACAAGCACTGTCCTGGTTGCGTCTAGGTGCTCACCCCACGCGCCCCCGGCTTTGTGAACCTCCTTGTGGGACGACATTACGCAGTGCCGCAACACCTCAGTTCCGGCAGACACACGCCTCGGTCAAGCTGCACTTCCCCGCTGTTCCCGGCTTCCCACCAACCCGTCGCAACCCCTTCCACCCTTGTGGCCGACTCTCTGTCGCTATCTTCGCTCCCCTGCCGTCCTCCAGCATCGCGAGGATCGCATCAGCACACGTCGCGCCGCCCTCCCCGCGCCCGAACATCGCCTGACAGCGGATTCCCGGCATTTCCTCCACTGCGCCAAGCCACAACGCACCACTTCCCCGACGTCACCGCACCCCATCTTTCGCTTGGTCGGCTATCGTCCAGACCCAGACCCCGCAACCACCATACCGACAGCGCTTGACCCGAAAGCACGATGAAGGTACCGACGACCCTAGGAATAAATTCGCAGAGCGCGACCGGCTTACGAGACTCAAATAGTACCTATCCCTCCCGTCATTTGACGTGGTGACGAGCGCCCTCAACTTCGACACGCCCGATTGCCACGTCACAGGAAGCTGCGACTTGTACACAACTAAGGCCGCCGGCTCCGACAAGAAGCTCTACAAGAACATCCAACAATCACTCGAATCGCAACATGCCGCGCTGCTCAAGTTTGGCGCGTCGCTCTCGCCGCCCCAGCGCGACTCCATGGCGGCGAGCCTGAACCTCAGCCGCTCGTCACCATTCGGCTCGCTGGACGAGGTATCGAACCGGCGCACATTTGCCTACCTGATCGCGACCCTCAACGCATCCCACCCGGACTATGACTTCTCCCACGTCCTGCGGCCCGCCGACTTCAAGCGCGAGCGCGTGCTGCGCCGCGTCATGACCCAGATCGACAGCACGCTCAGCAGCGTGCGCCCCTCCTCGACCCTCCTCGACGTCGCCATACCGCGCAGCTCCCCCGCGAAACCGACCGACTTCAACACGGGCGTGTCGACGGCGCCCGCGTGGGGACCTCAGATGTGGGCCATGGTCGACAAGGAGATGTCGCTTAAGGACTGCACCGTCTTCACGTACCAGCCCGCGGACGACCCGTTCGACGAGGAGGAGGGCGCCATCTGGGCGCTGCACTACTTCTTCTTCAACAAGGCCCTCAAGCGGGTGTGCTACCTGTACGTGCGCGGCGTCCCGGTCATGAGCCATAGCCCGCGCATGACGGCCCACTCGGCCCTGTCGCGCAGGGCCGGCGCCAGCCTGTCCGGGCTCGCCGACGATGACCTCGACGACCTGGGCGGCGCCAACAAGCGCGCGCGGTACTGGCTGGGCGACAAGTTTGCGGAGCGCATCACCGCGAGCGACGACGAGATGGACGACGGGCTGGTGTGGAACCGCGACGCCGACGGGGATGTGAATTGTCAGTACGATGACGATGACGAGGACGACTATGACGACGAGGACTTTGCGGGCCAGGGGCCGATGGATGCCGACGACGACGACGAGAGGCCGTATCAACGGAGCAGGAGCCCGGTGAGGGGCGTGAGCGAGGACATTGCTGCGAGGATGGAGATTGACGTTTAACGCGCCAGTTTTCTGTGGTCACCACGCCGCTGTCCCGTGAACGCACTCTGTTTTCTGTTGGCCTTTTCTTTTCTTGTTTTTTTTCTGATTCGTTTTGCTATTTGTCGCTATTTTCCAAGGGTTTTCGTGGAGACTTTTATTTCTGCCATGTGTCGAGCAATGGTTGGGAGATATGGATGGGTTGGGTAGGCTGGGCTGTGTTCCTCAGGGCGGGCTGGGTACCAGGTAGTTATGGACACGGAGCATTGGGCGACGAGATTCAGGCTAGGTTCATCACCGGCCGGGACGGGAGATGGGGTAATGGGGGTTTTCTGTTATGGTTCTTGATTTCCTCGTTTCCTTTTGTTTTTGGCTTTTGCACCGGAGTGCGCGACTGGGCAGCATTGGGAGTGGTTCTTGGGTTCTGGGGGCTTTGGTTCCAGGTCGGTGAGAGGGATTCTGCGAATCGGAGTTCTTGGAGCGCTGGCACGGTTGACGTCTTGCTTTTTTGTGTTTTTGTCATGTCGAGATACGCGCGGAATATGGCCGGTCGCCTGACTCAAGGCGATGCGGGCAAGGTTGCAGCCCCGTTCGCACTTACTACTTGTTAAATCAACTCGATGAATGTTGAGTCTTGTTCAAATTCTTGTGTGAAACCGTCGTCCTCACAATGTGGGATCTCAACTGGTAAAGATTGTCGGTCCCAGGCTCGTGATAGGAGCTCAGCCATGACGTACTTGTGTGGATAGGCAGGTTTGCTATCACTAGGGATCGCTAAGGGGAGTAGCCCAGAACGATCAACACCACTATCGACATCTAGTAAGGGACAGTACCCAGTGGGTAAAAAACAGTGGAAAACGGGAGACAAAACACAACAATAACAAGGAGAAACCCATGAACGGGATACCCACCGATGGGCAGGGGCCACGCTTGATAGGTGTGTCCCGTTCCCTCTGGTCCCCTGCTCACAAGCCAGCGCATTCCCTTCCCAATGCCCCGATCCAACCCTCCCAAACCCCAATACGCCCGTCATTCAACCATGAGACATGAGCTCGGCTGCTCGTGTGGTGCCGCATGGGTATGGTATGGTATAGTATGATCATCAGGCTTGTTCCACGAAGATTGGTATAAAAAAGAGGAACCCCCCTCCTTGCCCCTCGGTCTGCGGCGCTGATTTAAACCGCTCCGCTGTCCGTCATGCATCATGCCTCCTTCTTCGTCTCCGCGCCCTCACCATTCTTCTTCTCCTCCACCTTGCCGGCCTCGACCGCCTTTGTCTCGGCCGGCTGTGGCTGCGCCGTCGACGAAGCGGCCTCCGATGTGCCCGCCGCAGCAGCCTCACCCTCCTCCGCCTCAGAGGACGTGCCCTTGGCGACCTGGCTGACAAGGTCCTTGTCCTCCTCCGCGTTGTCAAACATCTCTGTGTCGTCCGAGTCGGTCAAGACCTCGGTGCCGTCGCCCAGGAAGATGATGCGCCCCCTGTAGCCGCCGATACCAAAGCCCTTGCCTTGCTTGTGCTCATCGACGTCATAACCGCTGTCGCTATCGTCGAAGTTATGGTGCACGCCGGGGCCGCGGAACTCGGCTGAGACAAAGAATCAAGTGTCAGTGGCCGTGTCCAATCAACAAATGGGACGGGCAGCTCGCCGAATGCGGGGAGCGGACAAAGGAAACACACCATGCTCGGGGCGAACGCGAGGGAAGCAGTGAGAGAAGGACAGGCAAGGTATTTAGGGTTGGTAAAGAACTGCAGAGCGCGCGCTTCAAGGAGACGGCTTATCCATACCATATTCAGGAGGGGCGCAAGGACCATCTCCGTTGGCAACCCGCTTGGCTATCTCCTCATACCACTCCTCCTTGGTGCGGCCCTTGAGGAAGCCGATGATGATCATGGTCATGTTGTCACAGCCCACGCCGCCTGTCTCCGAGTTGGACGCCAGGCAGTTGTCCATCATGTTCTCGCAGATCTTGTCCAGGTCCTGCTTCGCGGCGATCCCGCGCCGGACGAACTCGATCACGGCCTGCGAGGATTGGCAGTCCCAGATACCTAGCAGAGAGGGCAAAAGTCAGCAGGGCACTCTGGCCGGGGGAAACGTAGAGCCATACCGTCGCATGCAATAACCAGGAACTCGTCATCGTCGCCCATCTCGTGGACCACGACATCGGGGTAGGCCGTGACGATCTGCTGCTCGGGTGCCAGCTCAGCGCTCTTTTTGAACTCGAAATCTCCGATAGCCCTCGACAGGGCAAGATTGCCGTTCACACGGCCAAAGTCGACGAAGCCGCCCGCAGCCGTGATTCTCGCCTTTTCACCTAAATTCCCAAACAGTCGCCCAGTCAGCAAACTGTCGGGCATTCATTTCGGTCGTAGCGTAGGTGGTCGCCAACACACCTTCATTTTGAGGCTTGTGGTCGAACGACAGGGGTTTCGCTCGGCCCTTGACGCCCAGGACGCTTCTCGAGTCGCCAGCGTTTGCCTGGAAGGGGGAAGTGCGGTGGTTAGCAAAGTGGGGGG
>FTEL01002440.1_pt1 | contig 11039 bp, 15 predicted proteins | sample 1658911 | NCBI WGS metagenome assembly FTEL01 (sample SAMEA3914869, study PRJEB12502) | metagenome | biome: forest; material: soil | place: USA | collected 2012-03-12 | depth 0.1 m
GCTACTGGCGGGGTTGGTGTCGGCTTCTTGGTGGTGCGGTTGGAGTTCGTGCGCTGCTGCTGGTGTTGCTGCTGGTGTCGCTGCTGGTGTCGATCTTGTTCTAGGCCATCGTTGTTGGTGTCGTGGGTGAAATAACTGGGAGCATATGACGGAGAGAATGAGAACAGCATTTGCACGCGCGGGAGTCACCCCCTTTTGTTCATCAACTGCCCGCCTAGACCGACTCAGCCAGCGCACCACGCCAACCAGCCAGCCACCCTCCCCCCGCCCAAGCATCATTGGACTGGACTGGCTCTGAGGCCGCCACAAACCTAACCCGTCCCTCCCAACCCTGCCGCTGCCCAAGCGTTGCCAACCCGCTGCCAGCTCAGCCACGCGGCGTCCAGGCGCGGGCAGACGCAACGTTCTGGGCTTGCCCATCGGACTTTGCTCGTGCGGGTGCGGCTGAGATGGCCGCTGGCTGGGGCCGTTGCGGGGCAGGAGGGCGAGGGCAAGCGGCTGAGGTTTTGTCGGGGTTCGGTTTGGGTTTGAGTTTTGCTGGGCGGCAGCTCCCGTCCCCCTCATCATCTCCCGTCCACACACCACATCCTATCGTTCACCGTCTGGGCATGACCAGCGTGGTGAGGAGTCAAACGCGCCGCGTCACGGACTGACTGCTCCGCGAATGCGTCAACCCGCCCGGGATCACCAGCACGTCGAGTCAGGCGCGTCCCAACAGGCAAACCCACGATCCCTCATCCTGGGACGGCCCTGGCGGTCAACGATCATCGCCAGCCAGCCAGGTCCACCGAACCCTCGCCTTGGCATCGCCAGCGGTCAACTATTGTCTTGGCGACAACATCCTCCACCTCCTCCAGTTTCACGACCGAGTGCCTCCATCTTGCCCTAACAGGGAAATACTCAAGCAGCAGCTGGGTTGGGACGATGGAGACCCCTCAGCCCGTCCTGGACGAATAAAATTCCCCAAACCTTGTTCCAGCTCATGCCGTGGTCCAGACCGAACCAGCGCAGCGGTTTTGCCCAAAACAATTTCCCCACTCATGTCTCTCCCAGCGCTCACCCGCAGCGCCGATCTCTGGCCCATAGGGCTGCATGCCAAGCAGGCCTGGGCCCATAGCTTCAGCCGTGTGCTGTCATTGGCCAATTTGCCCGAGTTTAGCCCCCAAGCCGACGAGGAGGATCAGTCAGAACCACACTACGGGACACCAAAATCCAAAGTCAGTCGGGCAGTCAGTCAAGTCACCAGAGACAGAGAGATGAGAGCAATGCCGATGCAGCGCAACATCATAATTGTAATCCATAACCATGCATGTATTTATGTTGTTTCCTAGAGGCCCGTCTGCCACGCAGCCCTCTTGCCGCCCTCCAATTGATCGAGATCCAAGCTTGCCTTGCCCTGCCCAGGTGCCCTCCCCCTCCCAAGAAACCGAATTACCCTACACACACACGGCCCAACCCGGGAAGCCCAAGACGACCACTCTCGTCCGAATGTCCGGCCCCGACGCTGAGACTGTCCTCCTCCGCTTCCCCTGCCATTCAACCCCCCATCATCCAACGTAAAACCCCGATCCTTAGGTAGCCAGCCCGTCCTACCCAAGCGCGCAAAGCAACCCCCATCGCCGGAGCTGTCTGTCCGTGTGCGTCTGTCATGATGCCTGCCTGTCTGCTTGTAGTAAACCGTCCCAGGCCAGCGTGCCTGGCAGGGCAACTCATCCTGTGAGGCACAAACCTCCAGAAGAGAGGAGAGAGAAACGACAAGATAGAGAGAAAAAGAGAAACGACAAGAGGAAAAAAGTTTAGGACCGTTATGCATGTCGAAAAAACACAAAACGCCTTTTGCCCATGAATGACGCTGCCCCCCCAAAACCGACCCCCTTGTGTGCCGTACCGGTCCGGAAGAGGCGAGAGAGAGATAAGAGAAAAAAGGAAACACCGAGCGCCCGAAATGACCCCGACAAGAGAGAAAAGGAAAAGAGAAACAAAGTGTTTTACACCGCCGTTTCCATGCCACTCGTAACCCCCAAAACAAGGCCCCCCGAAAACGCCGAGCATCGCTGTGACGCCATTACTTTGTAAACACAGCAACGCCAAGGAGGGAATGAGAAAAAATTAGTAACCCGTGGTTCGGCCGGTCGCCCGAACACGACGAGGGTGTGCCGAGCTGATCGTCGACGGGCACGAGGAGGCCGAGGCGGCGACGTCATGTCGGCCGCGCCCCCCTCCTCGTCCCCCCGGTCGCTGGATCCCCGGTTCCCGCCGCCCTGCAAGGACCAGGCCCGCTCGGCGGGTTTAAGTTACGGTGTGGGAACTTCACCCCCTAATAGCCGCCGCTGCATAAGTCTCCGGCCCGAAGAAGGGGAAACGATCATGCGAGCGCTGGTAGGGATACTCGTTCGGCAACGTACCGGCGAGAGGGGCGATGTTCCCTGTACCTTGTGGCCGCTGCACGCTCTGGCCCGTCGTCGATCCAGTCCCGCCCTGCTCGAGGGGCGACTCGACCGGCGACGCGCCCATGGCCGTGAAGATGGGCACTGGCGAGAAGTACGCGTTGGAGTAGGCCCCGTGGAGCGAGTGCTGCTGGGCGCCCACGTGCTGGTGGTAGTAGTTACCCATCTGGATCGGGCTCCCCTCGTAGCTGGCCGTCGTGCTGCTCGCCGTGTCGTCCACCAGGCCCTCAAACGGGCTGCTGGCCTTCGCCGCCCGTGGCCTAGGTGCCGGCGGGGCTTTGGGCTTGGAGCCGTACTGTGACGCTCGTGTTAGCTCGCGTGTCTCATACGGAATGCAGTGAAGCTTGCCTCCCATCTGCTCCTCGGCTCTGGACGGGCGTAATGCAAGGTGTGGTCCGGGGTTACCTACAAAGCACCACTTGTTGACGATCTCTTCGTACGAGGCCGACGAGATCGCAGTGCTCGGCGAATCCGAGGGAGAGGCAATCGCCGGGGCGGTGCCCGCGGGGGCCGGCTGCGTCTTGTTCTCCGTGTCGATCTTGACCGGCGGGGGGGACCTCCTGGTCGACTTCATGTACAGGCCGTCCGACTTGCCGGCCGAGTCATTCTTCGCGCTTCGGATTGCCCTGCTCAGCGAGTCGCCAAAGTCGTACCGGAGCGCGAACTGCCCGCTCGGGGCCGACAACCCCTTCGAGAGGTTGTCGCTGGGGAGGTCGCTGGTGCTCCGCACTCCTTTCAGCCGCAGCCCGACCGACGACTCGCCCAGGTAGTCGTGGATCGACTGGTTGAAGTCGAGCTTCGAGCCCTGGCCAAACTCGTCCGACGGGGCGGCCGGCTTCGGGCTCTGGCTCGAACGGCGGTTGCTCTTGGGCAGCCCGTTCGCCGGGCGGGAGGCGGCGCCGATCGAGCCCCGCTTGCCGCCGTTCATGGGGAGCATCTTCTTGCGGAAGTCGACCTGGAAATTGGTGCCGTTATTGCTGTCCCAGTGCTCTTGACCATTCACCGTGTAGCGGATGCAAAAGTACAGGGTTTTGGTCTCGAGGTTAGCCAGGTCAGAGAGCTTGATGGTGAAGTGGAACCTGTCTTGGCCGTGGGGGGTGTCAACGGGGCGGATCTCGCAGACATACTCGGCCGCGATTTCCGACGTCGTCTTCCAGTAGTCGAGCGTGAAGCGGCAGGCAACGAGCTTGTGGAACGCGAGGTTCGCCACGGCGATCGAGCCAATGAGCGACTTTTGGTCGTTGGACAACCACACGCGCTCCAATCGGACGGGCTGGGCCTTGCGCACCGGCGTCTCGATTGGGAAGTTGGTCATGATGATTTCCCATTCGAACGGAGGGGCGCGCGCGCTCGGCCGCTCGTCCACGCCAAACGGGTACTCTGTGTCGCTCTCGTAGTTATCAACGGGCGAGGACCCAGCGCTGACGGCAAGGGGCCGGTCAACTTGAAGGAAGTGGCGTACATGCTCGAGGTGCGAGTCGAAGTGCACCGCCTTGGAGAAGGTCGGCGTCCCGGGCATGCTCGAAGGGCGCCGCCGCGACGCAGGGCGCAGGGCGGGCCGAACGAGCTCGCCCGACTTCTTGCGCACCATCTGGGGCTTGTTCAGCCTGTCTTCGTCCGTCTCCGAATCCGACACCGTTGTGGAGCTGCCTGTCGACTTTATTATCGAGATGTGCGGCTCAGTTGCTGATCTGATGTGTGAAAATCGCCGGTGGACGCCGCCTACCGAGAGCTCGCCGAGCGAGCCAGTGCTGAAGCTGTGGTGCATCGCCTCGCCGAAGGCGCCCGTCTGCTCCGCGAGCAGGGCGAGGTCTCCAGCGTCGGCGGCTGCGCTGTTTTTGGACACGCGCGCCCTCTGTTGGGGGATCTGGCTGATGGCCTCGTGTAATTGCTTCAGGTTGTCAATCTGGCGGCCGCGGGCGTGTGGCGTGTCGTCGTCGTCGCTAGCCGAGTCGGGCGGCGACATAATCGCGCCGTTGGGCATGCCGCGGTCGCCGGTGATGGGGGGCGGTGACTGCCGCACGCTGCTGGCGGCGACCATGCCCCTGAGGTCTTCCGATGTAGCCTCGGGCGACGGCTGGCTCGGGCGGGGCTGCGGGGCGGACGGGGCGCGGCGTTGCCTCGTCAGGTATGATGATGAGCGCGGGAGGGCCGGTCGTGAGCCGGCGCTCTGTGGGTGATGGAAAGATGGCCGCCGGCTGCCCTCGGGGGATGAGGGACCTGATGACGCCGGTGACCGATTGGAGGGAGGAGTGTACGGCATTTTCCACGCAATGGCCTAGCCTGGCGGGCGGTGCTCCACCGATAGGAGGGCCAAAAAGTGGAGTGGGACCGAATCGTGCTCAAGCGAGGATCATGGATAGCGACGTCGACTCTTTTGTGGGCGGGACGCTGGAGGGAGCAATGCATGTCAGCTTGGATGCATGCTTCTCGTCTCTTCCAAAAAGAAAAAAAAAATCAGAGGCAACAGAAGCGAAGAATGACTCTGAGCTTCAAAGGGGCGAGAAATTTGCTCGGATTGATTGTGCTTGCCAGGGGCGGGAGAGGGTGAGTCTGTGTGTCGGGTCGGCGTAGCCAACAACGCGCAAGACAAAGCATGGGATTACTCAGAACCCCCAACCAACACCTACCTGCTTTGGGAGACTCGAAACCCGGGGGATCGCAAGAGCTCACTGGGCAATATTCCAGCAACAAGTGAGGCTCTTGCGGATCCGAGACCGAGTCGTCGAGTGGGCAGCTGCCGGGTCGTGCACACGCAAGTCAACGAGGGCCGTCGACTTGGTTACGAACGAGTGGCGCGGGTGGGAGAGGACGAGGCGGGTTGTTGGAGCGACTGGCTCGGCGGCGGTCGTTCTTGAGGTGTCCTGGCGGGTCGCCCGGGGTTGGGGTCCGTCGTGCAGGGCCGGCCGCGGCCGTGTATCAGATGTCTTCGGGTCGGTCGCTACAACGGCGGCCGACGGGTCGTCGAGGAAGGGGACCGGGTGGAGGTGGTGGTGGTGTGGTCTGAGGCCCTGTGTGTCAGCGACGCTCAAGGCGGGCGTCGTCTGTTGGTGTCCTGGCTGTGACCTGTCAGCAGCCTTGCTCCGGGACGAGGGGTGTACGCCTCGTTGGGCTTGTCAAAAAGAAACGAAACAATGAGCGTTTGGCTCGCGAGGGAGAGGGATGGGGGGAGGAGGCAGCGGGGACAAGCTGGTTTTGAAGGATGGACTCGAGGATGGGGGCGTGGTGACGGGGGGTGGGGCGAGAACCCCGGCTGGCAGTGCGAGCAGCACACACGCCCCCCTGTGGGCAGTGGACCGACCGCTGTAAACCCCCCCAGGTCACACAAGCACACCACACACACCCTCAAATCACCACAACACGCACCTGGGAGGAGGATTGAGGCCTCAGATGCCGCGGCGGGGATCTGCAGTGTTGCTGCACGCGGGAGCCGAGAGCGTCGATTCGGCCGGGTGAGCGAGGGACGCACAGCAGAGAAAGGATGTGGAGAGGGGGAGAGGGCAGAGGGTCGAGGGCGGGAGCAGAGGGCAGAGCGAGGGTGGTGGTCAGGTCGAGGGTCGAGGGCGAGAGGCAAGGCGGCGGAAAAGCATGCTGCAAGCAGGAGTAAGCGTTGGGAAGCGTAAAAGTCGCTTCCCTTGGCTGGGAGGGTGGGTGGTGGGATGGACCAGGGGGCAGAGGGGAGGCGTGGACCCAGAGTGCATGAGCTGCAGCCCCCCATGCAAGGTTGGGTGGGGCCTATCTGGCCCCACGGCGCACTTTTTTTTGGGCCAAGGGTGGGGCCGGATGGCAAGGCGACAGAGCCTGGCCCAAAATCCACCGGGCACACCACTGCTCACCACTGCCCACTGCGGTTTCCGACCGCACCCAGCACCTGTCGCCCCTGCCTGTCGCCCCTGTTCCCCTGTTCAGGAAGGGCAGGAGGGCCGTATTTGTCGCCCTGCCGCGCACTGTGCGAGCGAGTCGCCGCGTCCGATAACGTTCAACCCCCAGTCAGGGATCCGATTGCAGTCCGGGACCTGGTGCGATGCCGGCCTTGATTGATATTGCAGTGCAAGAGCTATGTATGGGTGTGATAATTGTGATTCATCGCGGGTGTCGCGCCCGCTGCGGTCCTGCGGATTCTGTGTCTCTGGCCGGAAGCGTCGCTGGGACCGGCAGCCCGCCATTCCAGCCAACACGGCCAGGGCAGTTGGCGGTTGATGCGGCAGGTCCTGGCTGTCGGCGGTGGTATGCTGCCTGTGGGCATGCAGGCCGCATCCGCTGTCGTCCGTCCCTCGTCTCCCAATCTGCGTGTCGGCCGAGACGGGGTCTGGGAGCTGGAGGCAGTCCAAAGGCCCGAGTATGGCGTGTGGCTGGCCCGAGGCCTGCTCGCCGAGCGCCGCGCTTGGTGTTCGTATCATGGCATGTCCTTTGCGTACCGCATGGTGTGTACGAAGCACTGGGCGCCGAGTTCCGGCAATCCATCACGTACAAATTTGCGTTCTGGCGCCTGCTGGTGGAGCGTTTCACGCCGCCGAGCGGCCAGCAATGACGTCGTCGGCAGCACACCTGGTTCGCGGATCCGCTCGCTATCTGTCTGCCTCTGCTGGCGACGACGTAGGAGGGAGGTTCTGGGATCATGGGCTTCGATCCCAACTTGCGCGTGGTGGATGGGCTGCCACAATAGTGTTGAGCGTTGCAGCACTGTCGACTGTCGAGCCTATCCAGGCAAGCGCCCAACCTCTGGGCTCCAGCTACAGATCATCCTCAGCATCCACCAGATCCACCAGAAAGGCACGACGGAAAGCAGCCGGCCGGGTCCAAGGGGGGCGCTAGCAGCACCGGTACTTGACCGTCTCAAATCCCGGCCACGGCGTGTCGGTTGGGCCGTGCCACATCCACCGCCGGCAACATCCCCTTCCCGGTGTCGCATGTCTCTGTCCCGCCCCCGGGCCGGTCAGGGACCATCAAAGCCATGTGCACAGCGGGCACTCAGATATACTGATGGTAAACAAACAAACCAGAGAAAGCGGGGGTAGAATTAGGGTCCAGATCCATCTGATCCCCATCTCCTTCACAGGCACGTTGTCTCCCACAAAACCACATTCGAGGTCCCTTCCCAACGCTGCTTGGAGTTGCTTGGCGGGCAAGGCCAACCGCAGGCCACGACCGCCAGCATCGGCCACAGCGAAATATTTTTAGCGGGCCGTGCAGGGCGCCAATGCCCTGCATTTCCTCTCCTTATTGGTCACCCAAACAACGACTGTCAACCCATGGGAAAACCCAGACAAAATTGTGCCGCCCCCTCGACTGCAAAAGACACACGAGGCTTCCCTGACAACATCTGACGTGCGCACGCAGCTACGAGAGCCGACTCGTACGCAGAACCCCGTCGTTATTCCTTTGCCCAGGAGTTACCCCCACGGGTATGGCTGACGATTAAATAACAAGATCCTCCCTTGCCGCCGCCGTCAGACGACTGGGCCAGGACTGCCCTTGTTTCCCACAGGAAGCTCCTTGCAAGCTCACAAGCCTGCACCCCGCCCCAGGCATCAGGACCCAGGATAGACTGGCCTCCAGCTAGCCGTCTGGCAGGATAATCAACCACCACCGGCGGGGATCCCAACAATGGACTTATTTTCATGAGATGAGCGCCGGTCTCCGGCCGTTGGGCTACCCGCCTCGACACCCCACTGAGGCTAGCCCCGTCGGCGGCCTGGACTCGATGGGGTGCTTGTTGAGTCGTTGACATGGCCATGATCGACAGCCGCCGCCGCGCAGGCGCAGTCGCACGCACAGTACGAGAAGAGCTCCTGCGCGCGGTCACTGTGTGGGCAACACGGGGGACCACCATGCCTCCGACAGGCCGCCGCGCCTAGCTCTCCTGGGCCACTTCCACCGGTCCACGCCACCGGTCATGTTCGACCGGCGCCGACGAAGCTTCCCCATGTTGGAGCACAGAGTCGAACCGGTGCTACTGGCGAGGCCCGACAACTTGCGACCATCCTGCTGTGTCTGTGGGACGACGATCGTTGGACGCCGCTGGAGCTTCGAAGCAGGCATCTCTTCCACACCAAGACAGAAGGACGAAGGCCTGGACAGCTGATTTGCTCTTGGAGCGCCAGGAGTGGACGTCCAGAAGCGTCGGCTCCTGGCGCGCTCGGCTCCACAAGTGCCGCTAGCGTCTCGTGCTGGCCAGGGGCCAGCTGCTGACTTGCATGGATCAAGACCCGAGCCCCTGGACTGTGCCAATGCCTGAAGCGGCGGCGTCGCACAAACCTCCCTCAGAACCTTGGGGCGGCCTTCCAAGGAACTTGCATGTTCTGGTCTTTTCACCGCTGTCGAATTGCGTTTGTGCGCGCGACGCTCCTCGCTCCGGGGGACCAACCACAACAGGCCTCGCTCGCTCGCTCAACAACCTCGTCCGCACAGACCTTGACATCGAGGGGGGGGATGTCTTTGCCTGTGGACTCCTTCTCCTGAGCCTCCCTGCCGTCGTCGAGGGCAGCCCAGGTTGCCAGGTCGGGTATCCCATGCCTTCTGCCTTCTCCCTAGTTCACCTAGGTCAGCAAACACGAAGCCTGCCGTCCAAATCCGGACGTCGGCTCTGAAAGGGGCATTCCGGGCTACGAGCACACTTCGTACGCGAGCCTCAACCCGCCTGTTCGGATCTGATCTCCCCACGCGGGGCAGCTTCGCGCCGTCGTGTTTGGGCAAGGGCTCTCGGGCAGAGCGGAAACCCCAGATTCCAGCGCATCCGCGAATGCGGGTGCCTCCGGTTTTTCCCCAGCTTCGAGTGTTCAATCAGGGTGAGGGCTCCTCGCTGTTTCCGGGTTCTGCCCCCCAGCCAGCCTCAGCCGCCACTGGAACTCGCACTGGGGGGCGCGGGGTAGCTTGTTGGGGGCAGGGGCAGGGAACTTTGAGCCAGGTTGCTTCGCCTTTTTGCGTCCTCGGTCAGCTCCACCAGGATCATCGTCCTCAGTGCCGCAGCTGCCGTCGATTTCGCAGGCCAACATGCCTACCGCCGACTTGTGCCTCCCCAAGATGCAGTTTCTCTCGGTTGCAGTACCGGTTCCTGGATTGCGGCGCGGCGACGCGTGACCAGCTCTTCGGCGGCGCGGGTTTTGCGGGCGGTTGCTGACCGTGATGGATTTGTTTCAGCCTCTGGCTGCCATCAGCCCAACACCAAGCAGTCCGTCCCTGCCTGGTCTCCGCCGCCCGTCCACACAGCCATCGGGCTGGATCTGGGTCGGTCGCTCGTGGGCCCACAATCCGGAAAGCAAGGCAAGCTGGATCCCAACTAACTAACCCCCACGAACAAGCCACCACCAAAACCACCCGGTGAGGACGAACCGTGCGCGCCAGATCTTGCGATTCGGCCGACAAAGCGGGATTTCGGTGAGCCGGCCAGGGCACCAAGTAAAAAATCAAGTCTGCTATCAGCCCGCCGTCCCCCCATTTCTCCCGCATGACAGCAACAGAACGTCGCTGCCGCCGGCCGGCCCGAGTCTCGACCTCGAGTTTGCGGGTCGTCCGCAGCAATCACACCCCACGCCCAGCCGCCTCCCAGCGATCTCTGCCCCAAGCGTGGGGACCCTGGCTCGGCCATCAAACACTCGCGCGGAGGGAGCTCTGGGCTGCTCTGGACTGCACTTCTCTGCTGTGCTGCGGACATGGCAGTACTCCGTACTGCGCAACAGCGCAACAGAGGACAAAGTTTTGTGATAGCATGGCCGATTGCGGCGCCCACTGGATTTCCAAGCAGCAGAGCACCGTCTGCTTCTTATCACTGCTGCGATATCACCAGACCTCCAGGGCGGGTGCACAGATTACGGAGATCTGCGCCTTCCACAATCGCACATTCTTTATCGCTGCCATTGGCCAATCGCCATGCATCGCTCTGCCCTGCCACACGTGGAAACTTCGCGTGCTTGCCAACGGTCGTCCCAGAGCAGCGGTGGCGTTTGAGGACCGTGCAAATCTCGACGCCCTCAGACTGTGTTCCCCGGAAACTGTCATCCGATGCTGACGCTGGGTTCAACCCTCACGACATCCCTTTTTCGCCTCCTTCACCGGAGACGTCAATTTGCCTAGAGGTTACGACTCTGCCTGCACGCTTCATTACGGCGTCGCTTCGTACGCCATAGCTCTCACCGTCCCCAATCCGATGGACACCGCTGTTTGCTGAGCAGAGGTTGCACCATCTCGCCATCGAGCGCGGGCGGCTTCCTGGCCCTTCCCGGCGCGAAACTCATGCCATATGCCGTATTTATTGCTCACCCGACCTCGTACTGGCAGCGCGAATCAACACGCCAAGCCGTGAAGCACCGCAGCACCGACATCACCACCGCGGAGCTTCCATCGTCAGGGCCAGCTTTTTCTCGAGCCGCAGAAGGCAGCAGAGATCCGCGGGAAACAGCCCGCTAACCACGCGTAAATTCACCCCTTTTGCGCATGGCATGGGCGAGCCGCTTTAGGAGTTTTTTCCTCGATCGATCGGCTGCAGATGGGGGATTCCCAACCCCCAGCCAATCCCCGACGGACTTGTCGGATGCTGGCCTCGCGCGCGCATCCCATCGGAAGACCGTCGACGCTAATCAGTGCAGGCCCCCC
>FTEL01000073.1_pt1 | contig 11030 bp, 11 predicted proteins | sample 1658911 | NCBI WGS metagenome assembly FTEL01 (sample SAMEA3914869, study PRJEB12502) | metagenome | biome: forest; material: soil | place: USA | collected 2012-03-12 | depth 0.1 m
ACAACCCGCGGAGTACATGACAGGGAGATTGCAGTCATACCTCAGGGCGGCGCCCTGACTGCTGAACTCGGTAGTTTGGAAAAGACGATATAAACACCCAATTTCATTCGTTAGAAACGAGAACTCGTACAGTCCCGTCTGTTCCATCTCGGGGGGTAACCGTACAAACCTTCCACCCTGCTTTGGGGAGATCAAGAGTGTCACCCTCTGCCAAACTCTTCATAAACACACCGTGCGTGACCACAACAATGTCCTTTTTCGTCTCGGGCACGCCGTCCTTCACCACATTATTAACCAATCTCTCCAATCTCTGTCTCACAGATCTGGCACTTGCAGCGACGGCTGCATCATCAACCGCGTATGCACTCTCGTTGGTATACCACTCTTCCCCGAGAGAGCTGATATCCAAATCTGGGAATCTGCTTCTCAGAGCTCCTAGATCGGAGCCCGTATCACAAGGCAGGTTACTGTGCTCCTGCAGATCTGGGTCGAGAATAAGCTTCGCACCGCCTTCCCCTCCTCGAATTTCACCCACGAATTTCTTGTCGAGAATGGCGCCAAAGCCGGCAATCGTGGTCTCGATGGTGCGCGTCAACGGCGAGCCCTTGTCCTGACGGACGTGCACGGGTACCGGGGCTGAGTACACGGCGGCGACTCTTCATCGAGAAAACATGGAGCATTGTGGTGTGATATGCTTGAGGTGAGCAGCAGGACCGATGCTTTGTTGGAGAGCTGCGGGCCAACACCAGCGTCCACTCCTCAGCGCGGGCTAGGGTGCCTCCAATGACTAACACACAGCGGTCAGGGACCTGGTTTCAGACACAGTCACAATCGTCGTTGTACCGCCCGCGGGGAAAAAGAGACTTTGTTTCAGTAAAGTCTCGTCCAACTCTTACGCTCTTCCGGCTTGTCTGTGCTAACATGCCGAAACGGATAGGCGCTGGTCGCCATTCCATCTGCCCGCCCAATGCCTCCAACTGTGCTGGATCGTAACTCCTAATCCTAACCGTGGGTGCTGCTAATTCATACAGGTGTCATGGACCTACCTTATGCCTCCCGCTTGTATAACCTTTTTCCGAATCCTGTCACAGTGCTCAATATCATGGCCTTCCCTTCTTGCTCGGCAGCGAATTCAAAAGCGCAAAATCAAGATTCGGAGATGCGACAGAAGGCAGGTGAAACGAGGTGTGCCGGGAGGGCCCGCCAGCGGCATTGTCGTCCACCAACACGGCCGCGCCGTCCCCGTTCTCCACCATGGTCTGCAAGACACACTGAAACGCCCCATGCTTCTTGGCGTAGTCGACCGGGCTCTTGCCCTCCCCGTCCATGACCGAGAGGGCGGCGGTGTGGAGGCTCTGCAGCAAGAGGAGCGTCGCCGGCTTGGGCCCCGCCTCCGCCGCGTACGACAGCGCCGTCCGGCCGCCCCGGTCCCTCGCCTCGAGGCTGATGCGCGGCTCGGCTAAGAGGAGCTTAACCACTTCTGCGTGGCCGCGCTGGGCCGCGAACGAGAGCGGCGTGCGCCCGTTGTCGTCCTCCGCGTTCACGTTTACCCGGCCCGTGTCCAGGAGACGCTTGACGATGCCGTCGTGGCCGCCCTCGCATGCCAGGGAGAGCGGCGTCCGCCGCAGTCCGGCTGTCTTGTCGGGTCCGGCGTCTTCGTCCAAGAGGACGGCGACGTTGGGCTCGAAGCCGAGTTTGCACGAGATCTGGAGCGGGCTCATCTCGCGCGGCGGGCGGCTGTCACGCCCGGTGCGGCTGTCGCTGAAACCGGAGGAGTTGGTTCGCGCGCCGTGGTGGATCAGGTACCGCAGCGCCTCCGAGTGTCCGTTCTCGGCGGCCTGGTCGAGCGCGGTGCGACCAGAGTCATCAATGCTGTCGATGTAGGCGCCCATCTGCACAAAGAGCTTGATGATCGCGGCGTTGCCGGCCTCGGCCGCCAGGCAGAGCGGCGACCGGCCTTGTTCGTCGGGCGTGTTGATGTCGGCCCCTTCCTGGATTAGCAGCCGTGTGATCTCTAGATAACCGGCGAACGAGGCCTGGTGCAGTGCGGTCATGCCCCCTGCGTCCCGGTACGTCGCGTTGGCGCCACGGTCGAGGAGAATGACCGCAACGTCGCGATGGCCATGCTTGCAAGCTTCAAAGAGGGCCCTGTCCTCCAGACTGTCGTACCCGTGGTTAAGAAGGAACGAGATCACGTCCTTGTGTCCGTTAGATGCCGCAAGCCAGAGAGCGTCGTCTGGCCCTTGAGATGAGCGCTCCAATAGATGCTCCACGAGTTCCAGGTTGCCGCTTTCGGCCGCATAGTCTAGTGCGGTCCGACCATTCTTGTCCCTGATGCTGACGTCGTCCATCCTCATTTGATCTGCCACAGCTTTGGCGGCGGTGGTGGAGCCCCGTAATGTCGCATAATGCAGCGCTGTCCTGCCATCCCCGTCGCGTTCGACCCGCGCTATCGACCGGGTTAGGAAGAATTCCCAAGCCTTCGTGGTGTGCCGCGAATGCTTATGTTGAGGCTCTCGGTGTTTGGCAGAAGCCGGAGCGAAGTTGATCGAGGTTGCACCGAAACCGCCCAACTCGGGGTCCTCATGCCTACCAACGTCTCGATGCTCGACTGGCGCCCGCTGGCAGGCGATATGTAGCGGTGTGCGTCCCCAAGAGTCGCAGTCATTTACATGCCCCAAACTGTCGGGGTTCGACTCTAGAAGCATCTCGCTCAGGTTGAAGTAGGCCGCAAAATGGAGCCAGCTGAAGTTGCGGGGGTAGTCTTGACTTGACTCGGATGCGTACAGCGCCTGAGAAAGGGCGGCTCGACGTAGGTCCGTGTCCAGAATGCCAAAAACCTTTGGCTTTATCTCGCTCGACAAGTGCTTCACATGGTATCCCCAGTGTTTAGACACGTAGTCGAGCAATGGGAGAGCTTGCTTCCGCTGTTGATATGATATTTTCCCATCGGCGACACCCCCGCGCAGTTGGCTGTTGCAAAGAAAGGAGAGGACGCAGCGAGCAACGTAGTCGTCTCCCTTGACGAAGAGGGAGTCTCGGAATTGCCGGAGGTAGTAGACGAGAGACGCGTGGCTCGCCAGGACTGTTTTGCGGTTCACGTCTACCGTGATTAGCCCAAAACAAACTTCTTCGATGAGCTCTGGAGGTGAAAGATTGTCAGGGTTGAATGCTGCATCGGGGTTAAAGTTCCCCGACTCTACGAAAGGTTCTATCGACACGGCCTGTTGCAGCTCCGGGAGTGTCAGACGCCGTTCGGCGTAGGCGACCCAAGTGAGCACGTTCATTGCAAGGTCAGCCCGTCTCGGAGCCTGGTTGGCCAAGCGCTGAATCAGGAGGCGATAGGCATCTTCGAGGCTGCGAGGTAGGGATTCGACGCGTCTCTTCAACTGACCGGGCGTCGTTTCCATGGCGAGCTCCGACATCTGATATGTGGCGAATAGGAAGCTATAGGATACGACGTCACACTTTTTAGCAGAAGAAAAGGCCGACGCGGACAGAAACTATTCCACAGTAGACGTACCTCCCTTTTGAGACCTGTATTAGCTGATCAAAGATGCTCGGGACGGACTCGGTGCTCATGATCTTCATCAACTCTGGGCGTCGTTTCCGGTAGCTTTGTAAGTACAGAGTCAGATCGGGCTGGTTCATCGAGTCGACCGAGATATTCAAGTTGGAGGCGTCTTGCAGCATGGGCAGCTCCCGCAGAGCCGGCCGTGAAGCCAGAAAGAGGCGGCAAGTGGATGAGGCGAGTCTGTGGAGGGGGCTGACCAAGTCTGCCAGGTTCTGACACTCGTCGAGGCCGTCGATTAGGATAAAGACGTTCGAAAACAGAGGGATCAAGCTGAGGAAATCCGAGACAACCTCGCTCAAAGTCGGATGTCTGCTATTCTCCCCCGAGGACTCCCTCTCGTCCCACCTCATCGTCAGGTAGCTCGGGAGCGGGACACGGTGGTAGCATATTTGGCGTAGGAGGCTGGTGACGGCATTGTAGACCGTTGTTTGCGTCCTGATGTCGAAGAAATAGTAGACAATGGCCGTGTTGCTGCTCCGACCTGCTCCGGTTCCTGTCTCGTCTTGAAGGTGATCGATCAAGAAGGACCTGTGAAGGGTGAGCATCAGCAGCCTCAAGTTGTACGTATTCAGGGCAAGGCAAATACGTACGTCAGCATGGACTTGCCGCTTCCCGGCTTACCCTTACACCACAGGAGGTTGTCGGACCGGCGGGCCCCGTCTCTCCAGCGCCGGTACTGTTCTGTCTTGAGAAGCCACTCCCCGGTTTTGGGAACTCGATCCCGGGCAAGGTCCCATCGCTTCAGCTCACAGTCGACAGGCGTGAGCCAGTTGAGGATCTGCTTCCTCCTCTCCCCATGCACATTCCGGATAGGAACGGTGTCCCTGATTTGGGTGGATAAGTCGAGTGCCTCGTCCGTCAGCCTCGAAGGCTGCACAGGCGCCCCATTCTCGAGGTCCGCAGAGACCGGCTGCCTGGTTCAGGTTTATCACAGTTAACTATCATTCCTTCTTAAACCTTGGGCGATACGGCTACCGAAACACTGAGTGCCTTGCGTTGACAGTCGCACATGGTGGGAGAAAGTGAGTGTGACAGGGAGCAAGGGGGTAGCAGCATACTGAACTAAGGTGAGCTCGAGCAATCTGATGCTTTGCTGGAGCTGCTCATTCACGCGTGCCCGATCTCGTTGCCACGGGCTCTTGGGCATGCTTATGATGCGTTCGAACCACTTGCCCTTCGAGAGCAGCTTCCCTTGGACCTGCTGGAGCGCGCGGTGTGTGCATTCGACCGCCTGGAGCTGATCTCGGAAAAGAACGCCCCTTTCCTCCTCGGATACTTTGGCCAACAGCTCACCGTGCAAATGCAGCAGGAGTGCTATCCGCTCGAGGTTCTTGGTGATGTCGGGAATGTCGTCGACCGATTTCATTTGGAACGCGACCGCCTGCACGGCGCTGAGCAGCCCGATAACGGCGCCGGCGATGCTGAGAGGCTCCATGTTGACTGAAAATGAGATTTCATGAGTGTTTCAGAAGATTCAAGTCGGTGTCGAGCGAGCCGCTGGGGAAGACGCCCTCGGTGGTGGCGTGGCCGCACGCGGGCGTCATAATCGGACACGCAGGCAGCTGAAGCGAGGGAGCCAGGATGATGGGCAAACAGAAGCGGGGAGCCACGTTCGCTTGGTTGGGCTGGGGTCTTTGTGTGTCCAGTCAGCAGCAGCCGCGCGGGAAGAATGCGCCTCGTTTGTGCTAACCGCGCCACAATCGATGCAATCGCTGTCAGCTGCTGGGGCACTCTCTTTCGCCCCTGGCTCAGCCCGGTCAGCCGGGAATGGCCAGCCACCTTGAGGATATGGAATTCCTGTCACTGTCTTCTTACCTCCAGCTTTGATCTGTTGTTCTTATTCTTCACACCTGGCTCCAGGTTTTCGAATGTGACATTTGACCTTGACAGATCATCACCGACAGACAGTCGTTGCTTGATGACAAGCTTTGGGTGTCAAACCCCAACCTGACAATAATCACTCTTCAAGCTAAAGGAGCTATATGACTCAGTACATGACTGTATTCCGGGCAAGATGCAAAAGAGGGCGAGATTCTTCTATGGAGAGTGCATGGTACCTGGTTGTAGATGCCACTTATCACCCCGAAGGCTCGTCCCCTGCATCCACGAGCCAAAGCCAGGCATGTTGTTGGTCCACGCCCCCTGTTTCAGACTTCAGCTGGCCAAGCGAGTGCTTGACTTCCTTGATCAGATCTCTATCTCCTACATCATCTTTTCCTGGCACAAAGTTGACCGGATCATCAACATTTGGCTCTCGGCTGTGGTAGAAGTCGTCCCACGACTCGGCCAGCTTGTATCGAAAGCCGGCGTCGAACTCGGTCAGCGTAAATAGGCCCTGGAAAGGCGCGTTGGTCTTCCTCTTCAGTAAGACGGCAACCCGAAAGGCGGGCACGATGCCCTCGTTCAGCTGGCTGTTCTGCTTGAAGAGCCACTCTGCTCGGGTCCGCCTCTGCGTGTTGCCGTCCGGCGGGTCTGCCATTGCCTGCACCTCCTCGTAGTAGTGCTTCTCGAACTCTTTGGAGAAGTTGAGACGCATCTTGGCAACCGGCTTGATCGGTGCTGCCTCGGCTCCTTCGAGTCCGACCTCCCCCTCCTTTTCGACCTGGTGGTTGACCAGGCTGCGGTTGTACCGTCGAGTCAGGTGTGGGCCGAGGGCTTCGATTGCGGGATTGGCGGGTTCCTGGCCTGGTGTACCCTCGCCATTGACAAACTCCCACCGCAGCTTGAGTTTTCTGACTCTGTACTCCTCCAAGCTGTTGACCTCGCACTGGAAGACCATGAAGGAGGCTGGTGTTGGGTCGTCCTTGGCCCACTCGCCGTGGATGCATGTTTCCATCTTGACGTCGATGCGGAAGAGCCCGTTGTTCCTGTTGGTGATCATGGCTCGGTGAACCTGGCCGGGCGTTTCGTTTCGGGTTTTCCCCTCACCGTCGGCCCGACCCGTGTCAAACAACTCGATGCTGAGGACTGTGTTCGACATGTTGTGGACGCTGGTGGTGTCCTGGAGGTTCGGTGTTCTTTGCGAGGCTCAGAGTGTCTGATCTGGGAGTACAAGGATGGAGTTGAACTGCGCATGAAGTGCGATGTGGGTTCGGGATCATGGCGCTCCCGACAAGCTCTGGGGCGATGGCGCCTTTTCCTTTTTCTTTTCTCGCTCAATGATCCTCAATACCCCGCCCCCTGCGGTGCATTGTCATGCAGGCCATGATTTGCAGTGCCTCCTCCTTCGTTTCGTGGACGAATAAGATCACTGGGCTAGCCACCAATACAACTCTCAGCCGCTCGTACTAGGCACCCCTGACAGCCACCATGCGGCAACAGACAATACTCACAAGGCTCAGAGCTGAATCAGGAGGTTCTGCACGAGCAACCCCTCTTCTCTCTTCGCGTCCCATACTCACGAAACCAAGACGAACAAATCACCAATATCTCATCGCCCCTCCACACACGCGCTGTGAACCCTCTCTCAGCATACATCATGACAGCAGGAGTCGAGCAGCTCCCCCACCGACCGATGATGAGGGGTCTGTTGGCTCCACGGGATATCAAGTCGGTCATTGCCGAGTGTCTTGCTGCCCGACCCAGAAACTTCGAATTGTACCAATCGAGAGTCAAGGTCTCCAAGCTCTCCAGGGGGGTTTGGCGTTCCGCCTTGAGCGCCATCCAGAATGCATTCGACGAACAGAAACCGGCGGGAGTGGGCCTGGCAGAGTGGACGGAAGACAAGGCCAGGTGGCTAAAAGTGCTTCTCAACCAAGGCACCGACGTTGAACGGAGGGCGCGGCTCGATTGGGAAATCCAGACCATTGTGCAAGAGGAAGATCTCGACCCAGGACAAGACCCGGACGTGGACGCCGCGAAAAGCCGGTTCATATCCATGCTGGAACTTCTGGAGGATCTGGTTGAGTCCCGCCATCCCGACACAGGACGGAACGTGTTCCACGAGGCCGCATCAAGGGGATCCGTCTACGCCATCCGGGAGTTCCACCGGGTGTTGACGACCAAATACGCCTCGATGGACATCGCTCTACGACAGCAATACATCTCGGACATGATTCTGGCAGAAGACTCTGCAGGCATTGGCTCAAGAACCCCTCTTTTCCTCGCCGTGGAGAACAAATCGGTCAAGACAGTTCAGGCACTCATCTCCCTCTGCGTGCTAAACCAACCGTCTCCCAGATTCAAGGCCAGTTTGGTCAAGGCGGTCGAGCTAAAAGCCCTCGAAATCCTACAAACCCTCTTGACGGACTCGGCCGCAGCGAGTCAAGATGCCACACCACCAACAGCAGCTCCCACAGTCCGGTACCGGACTGGATACATCCAGCTCGACCTATTCGAGCAGGCCGTCAAGAGTTACCACGAAATAATCTTGGATTTTCTGTTCGATCACTTCGAAGGCGATCTCCGAATGTGCCACGACTGCAACTTTCTTCACGATGCCGTCAAGGCGAACAAGGTGGAAGCCGTCAGACACCTCCTCCAGAGAGTGCCGGAACTTGCAGCAAGGTTTCGAAGAGAGACCGAGACCACGGCAGACGGCCCAAAATACGTCAGGCGGCCGGTGCTGGACTACGTGGACCTGACAACAGACGCGGGGAGTCAGGTCTGGGAGCTGGTTCTGCCTTGCCTCCTGAAGCTAAGGGATCTCAACGTCTCCATCCTTCGGGACCACATCCCACACGCTTACCGTAGGTACCAGCACACCATGACTGGTAAAAACGATCTGACATGCGGATGCAGGGAACGAGTTTTATCTTGACCTCAGCTTTCTGGCGGCCGATCCCTCAGCGTTCCGGTCCTTTCTTGCTCAGGTGCACAGAGATCTCAGGGAAGCCACCAACGATGCCCTCGACAACCCGCAGACCTTTATGGCGTTGCTCCACCAGCAAAATGCAAACCTCGCCCTCCAGCAGGGTATCAGACCTTTCTTCACTGCCGCCGAGCCCGGACGGGTCAGGGACCCTGCCGGACTAGATATCAACTTTGAACGGATTCTGAAATACGTCGAAATCCCAGCGTTTGAGAGCGATCGTTCCGACGAGCCCTCGGTCGACGCGTGCTGCATCTTGTACTGGCTGCGGTTCTGCAAGGGCGTCCACACCATCCTGGAGCTCCGCTTCAAGGACTCGCTGCATAAGCCGCACAGAGAGGAGCACATCGAGCATACGCTCGCTGGGTTCGGCGTCCGGGACCTTGACTGGCGGCGGACAGACTTGTCGATACTGGCGGTGAAGGAATGTGCATCTGACGTGGAGAGCCTGAGCCTCTACTCGAGTGGTGATCTCGGGGTCATAGACCACTGGATTGGGCCAAGGGGCGTTGTCACGCTTGAAAAGGTAAGCTGTGTCCATCAATGTCCCGGCACGGGTCTCATCCAGGCTGACATGTTTCCAGCTTCAAACGCTTCGTATCAGCCTGATTGAGGTAAGTCGTCGAGTTCGGGTCACTGCCTTGCTCACAGGCACCATGCTGAGCATATTGCTTGCAGGACAACATCAGCAAAGAGAGAGGAGATCGGTGCTGTGAGCTCCTAAAGGAAGGACTCCAAGGGAACTTCAAGGGTGACCTGCAACTTGTTCGGTTGCCATGGAGCAAGTTGGAAACATCTTACCAGGGAGGCGGACAGCGGCAGCAGCAAGCGTAAGGTCTTTCCCTACCCACCCTCTCTGACGTTGACGGCTAACCGCTCGCAGGAGAAATAACCCTGTGCAGGTTACTCAGCTTGGGCGTTTCCTCAAGAGATACAAGGACTTCCAGAACAACTGGATGCGGCCGAGGAACGAGAAGACTAAAACGGCCAAGAGCTCACGAACAAAGGTCGCAATTCTCGACACGGGCATCAATAAGGACTTGTTCTCTGGATCCGGCCACCGCGTGGTGGGCCGCAGCTTTGCTTACCGCGGCACTGGCTCCGACCAGCGCGAGTGCCCCTGGTGGCTCGCGACCGACTCTCACGGGTCAGCGGTTGCGAACATTATCTCGCATCTCGACCCGTGCTGTGATCTTTACATTGCTCAGGTCAGCGAGGATAAGCAGAGCATCTCAAGAGAGGCCGTCTGCCGGGTGAGTTCAAACCGGCACCTCGAAATCATGACGGTCCAAAGCTGACGAGGCAACCGGGCAGGCATTCAAGTGGGCGATCCAGGAAAAGGTCCAGATCATCAACTGCAGCTTTGCACTGTACGAGCCGCACCAGCCCCTGGTGCAGCTCATCAACGAGGCGTTGCACCAGGGCATCGTCGTCGTGTGCAGCACCTCGGACGAGGGATTCACCAGGCAGAACGTATGGCCTGCTCGGTACAGCTCGTACTCCAACGTTGTCCCGGTCGCGGCTTGCGACGCCAACGGCAAGCTCACGGCGTACAGCAGCGAGATCGCTGCGCAATACCGGATCCAGGGGGAGCAGATCGCCGTCTCGAGCCCGGACGACAAGCTCGGATCCAGGCTCAACACCGAGTCTGGCAGTTCGGTGGCGACGGCCATGGTCTCGGGCATCGCCTCGCTGGTGCTCGCGTGCCAGCACATCCTCGACTCGACGCTGGCCAACGCCATGAACGGGCCGTTCCAGCAGCCTGGATACCAGGTCGTCCGCCACGTGTTTGAGAAGATGGTCTCGCAGTCGCCGCCGAACTCCGGGCCGCCGCTTGTCCAGCCGTGGCTTGCGTTTCCGTTTCGGGAGGGAGACTTTGGCCTGGCTCGCAACAGCGAGTTTGAGGCTTGGATCCGGGATGAGTTTCTGCAATGTACGTCGAGAGATACTACCTTGGTAACGTCGTGTCATGACACACTTGCTAATAACTGCCTCACAGCGCCGAAGCTCCAGGGTGAAACTCCGTAGGAAGCTGGACCAGGGCAAGTCAAGTCGGGCGCGGAGGAGATATATTGAGCTTATTACGACCGGGCTCTGCATAGCATTCGGGTCTGACGTCTACCTACCCTGCCACTCTATGGCAATTGAAAGTGACAATAGAAATGGAGACTCGTGTCTGACGGATCCTACCACTAAGTCCAAGCCGGCACATGGGTGTCAGTCAGTCTCCAGGCCATGCCAGAGTTGTGCATCTCTCTACGGATGAGACGGACTTTTATGCAAAACTCCATCTTGACAGGTTCAGTTATGCAACGTTGGGTCCCACAGACTGGAAAATTATGCGGGTGGAGCCAAGATCCTGCCGGATGGACGATGGACCAGAAAATGTAGGGGCTGCGTAGGAGGGGTTCAGGCCACATCCCAATATCTGCTAGGTTGATCACGCCTAAGCAATTTTGTCCCCTACAGCTCCTGCCCCTGAACGACGCCATACCTCACCAGCCCTAGAGCCGCGCCCAGAATACAAGCAACCGGGGGAGACACGCCAAACCAACAGCCACCCACATAGCTCGTCGCCGTAACCACGACCCACCACGGATCGTTTGCCAGGCTCGTCCCTTGCTGGAATCCTTCGGAAATCCAACC
>FTEL01010869.1_pt1 | contig 11027 bp, 15 predicted proteins | sample 1658911 | NCBI WGS metagenome assembly FTEL01 (sample SAMEA3914869, study PRJEB12502) | metagenome | biome: forest; material: soil | place: USA | collected 2012-03-12 | depth 0.1 m
CCCCAAAACTAACAACCCCCCCTCACTCCCCAGATCTCCTTCGGCGTCTCCCCCGCGGCAATCGCCTTCTCCCTCGGCCTGCGCACCCCCCTCGACCACCTCCTCCTCGCCTTCTTCGTCCTCTGCGGCCTGACCCGCCTCGCGCGCTTCAACGTGACCGCCTCGCACATTCCCAAGGACGCCTCCGGCAAGGCCCGCTACTTCGAGGGCACGCCCATCCCCACCACCCTCGCGCTCGACGCACTCATGGCCTGGTGGTTGTCCAACGGCTGGACACATGACGCTCTCCCGGGGGGTGTGTGGATGGCGGGGACTGTGCTGGAGGTTCATCCTGTGGTGGGGTTGTTTGTTATTCATGGGTGTTTGATGACGAGTAGGAGTATTCATATTCCTAAGCCTTGATTTGGGAATAAGAAAAAGGGGAAGGGGGGGATCGGGCAGTGGTGGTCGGGTGAGGTTGGGGATGGGGGATGGTCTCTTGAAGAGCGGTGGGAATAGATTGGCGGTGGCGGGGGTGTCTTTTTTCCTTTTCGTCATCATGTCGTCGACGTCTTTCCTCTCTCAGTTGTTTTTTCTGTTTTGTTTCTTGGGCGGGCGGCGGGAAACGGCGGGCGGGCGGTCGGGCGGCTTCAACCAGCGAGCACATTGTACATATATCTTTCCACTTGCTCTTAACAGCGGGGAATGCCATGGGTTTTAAAAGGGCTTCTTTTCTCCCTCGTGTGAAGTGTCATTGGTTTTGTTCTGAGGCTAGCACATGAACAGTCTCAGCAGGAAGGGTTGGGATGTCAACAGTCCGAGACGGGGGATGTCGGGGTGGTGTCTTTCGGCTCAGATAGCCAGGGTTGGGTTCATACTAACCATTACCTGGCCTCTCATAACCACATACGCAGGGGTATGGTATCAACTTCACAAAGATTCTCACACAAAATATATCGCACAACCCTTAACAAATTTCACTACCTAGGTACATAACCATGGTATATATCAGACACAACCACACTCCTTACTCCTAGTCCTTCTTGTGCGGGAACGGGTTATACATCCCACGGTCCGCCTTGAGCTTGCGCAGCTTCTCGACCGCCTCGTCGAGGTCGACGGGCACGTCTCTCGCCTGGGTGGACGTGTCGTCGCGGTAGCGGATGTTGACCTTGCGGTTGCGCATCTCGTCATCGCCGACGACGAGGCAGAAGTTGTCTGGCCATGTTAGTCATGCGGTTTCAACGCACTCATGAGGGGGAGCGAGGGAGGTGCTTACATTGAGCCAGCTGGCCGTTGCGGATCTTCTTTTGGAGGGTGTTGCCGCTGCTGTCGACATCTAGGAGAGGGTCAGAGGATGAACAACGATATCCTGAGAGGTTAGGGAATACATACCAACATGGAAACGCTCCTTCTTCAGGAGCGCAGCCACCTCCTTGGCGTAGCCCAGGAAACCCATGCCGACGGGGATGACAATGACCTGGCGCGGCGACATCCAGAAGGGCCACTTGCCGGCAAAGTGCTCGGCCAGAATGGCAGTGAAGCGCTCAATGCTGCCAGCCATGGCGCGGTGGATCATGACGGGACGGGCGCAGCCAGAGGACAGAGGCTTCTTGACGAGGAGTGGCTTCTTCTTGTCCTTGCCGTCCTTCTTGTCGGCGGCGGCATCCTCCTGAACCGTGGGAGGGGCAGCGGCCGGGGTGTGGTCAGCGACCTCCGGCTTGTCCTTGTGCGCGCCCTCGGCGGTCTGGTACTCGAGGGAGAAGTTGATGGGCTGCTGGAAGTCGAGCTGGATGGTAGCGCACTGCCATTGCCTCTGGGGGGTTGTTAGTTCGGGGTTAGTGGAGAATATTGGGAAGGATGGTCATACGTTGAGGCAGTCCTGTAAGCAACCACTGTCAGCATTTTGCCGCATTACAAGAGATTCCCACGGGAAATTACATACCAGCACAGCAATATCGACCTTCGGCCCATAGAAGGCACCATCGCCAGGGTTCAGCTCCCAGGTGACGCCAGCATTCGAGGCGGCGAACTCATCGAGGGCCTCCTTGAGGCGAGTCTCGGCGCGGTCCCATGTCTCAATCTCACCCATGTACTTGTCGGGGCGAGTAGAGAGCTTGAGCTTGAAGGTCAGGCCGAGCATGCCATAGAAGGAGCTCATGAAGTCGAAAAGATCGGCGACCTCCTCCTTGATCTGGTCCTCGCGGCAGACTGCGACAGGTTAGCAAATGGTGAGGCCACAGGAAGTTGGCGAGGAACCTACAGATATGGGCATCATCCTGCTGGAACCTCCGGACTCTTGTCAGACCGCTCAACGCGCCGCTGGCCTCGTTACGGTGGAGAACACCAAAGTCGGCGAGACGCAGGGGCAGCTCCTTGTGACTCCGTTCCTATTTGAAGGGTTAGTGACCGTTTCAACAGTATCACCGTAATGTAAGACAGCTTACCCTGTGACGGAACATCATGGCGTGCGCTAGACAAGGACTTGTCAGCCAACGTTACCTCAACGATCCAATTTAAAACATACCCGGGCAGTTCATGGGCTTGAGGCCAAACTGCTCCTTGTCCACGTCAAGCAGGAACATGTCCTCCTTGTAGTGAGCCAAGTGGCCCGACTGCTCCCACAGCGAGACGTTGAACATATTGGGGGTCATGACCTCGTCGTAGCCGCGGTTCCAGTACTCCTCGCGGATGTACTCGGTGATGGCGTTGTGGATGCGCATGCCGTGCGGCAGCCACATGGCGGAGCCCGGCGAGCACTCATCGAAGTAGTAGAGCTCCTGCTGCTTTCCGATCAAGCGGTGATCGCGCTTGGCAGCTTCCTCGAGGAACTTCTTGTGGGCGGCCATCAGCTTTTTGTCCGGGAAGGACACGCCGTAGATACGTTGGAGGGAGTCGTTGTTGGCGTCGCCGAGGAAGCTGGGGGCACGGTTAGACATGCTTCCAGGGGGGTCTGGCTCAGGGCTGACTGTGGAGGCACATACTACGAGGAGGAGTTCTTCATGATGGCGAAGGACTCGATCCTGCTGGTATCCGGCACGTCTGTATGGGTCAGTCTCATGTCTCATGTTGAAAAGGAGTGGACTCGGCTCGGGGCTCGCTGGGGTCGAGGTTCGCTTACGAGGTCCACGGCAGAGATCGCTGTTAAGTGGTGTTAGTGACCGTTCAGTGGATCTCACGAGAATGACCCAACTTACATCAACGGGCCGTTCCTGTAAACGGTGGTTCTTGTGCCGTCCGCAATCTTGTCCTTGATGATGTGGACCTTGTAGGGGTTGTACGCGAACATCTTGAGCAGATCCTCCTTGCTCATTTCCTACGTGTTGTGTGAGCGTCCCTTCTACGACCAGAGCACGGCGCTCTGACAACTCCAGCAGAGCGCAACCTACCAGTCTCTGGAAAGGCTGCTTCTCCTTGACGATCTTGGAAACGATGCTCTCGAGGGGCGCCCAATCGGTGGACTGCACGGCGGCGCCGCCCGGCAGGGCCATCTCGTAGTAGAATCCATTGTCCACGGCTGCAGAAGAGGGTGTCAGAACGGTACTCGAAGTCGCGGCAGGGAGCGAGACGGAGCGTACGTGGACCAATGCACAGGGAGCAGCCGAACCGGCGCTCGCAGGCCTCGCCGAGGATGTGGGCGCTCGAGTGCCCTGGGGACAGCGTGTGTTAGCCGAAGTCCAGTCCCTTTATCTGTGTCGTTCGCAGTATGGCCAGCCCCTTACAAAAGACGAATTTGCCCTGGTCGTCGTGGAAATCAAGCAGCTCGAGCTTGCAGCTCTTCTCGAGGGGCCGGTCAATGTCCCACAGGTGCTCGCCGTCGATTCGGGCGACGACGGTGCGCTTGTACAGGCTGTTGGAGATGCCCTTCGCGATCTCGCCGGGGGTGGTCTCGTACGCCTTGCCGGGCTTGATGGTGCCGTCGGGCATGGTCACCAGGATCTCATGGCGGGGCTTCTTGGCGAGCTCGTCCTGCTGCTCCTTGTACAGCTTGTCGAACAGGTCGAGGCGGTCCTGCAGGAAGGACGCGGGGGGGTTGAGCTCGAGCGGGCCCGCATCGGCGTCGGCAGCAGCAGCGGCGGCGCCGCCCTTCTTCTCCTTCTTGGGCTTCTTCTCCTTCTCGCCGCCGCCAATGGCGGTCTTCTGCAGGGACTCGGTGACCTTGTCCATGGTGGTGGCTTGTGGGATGGTTCGGGGAGCGGGGAGGGGGGTTTGGCGGGGCGTGGCTCGAAGATTGCGGTGTCTGCAGCCCCTGGTTGAAGACTGAAGACGCGGCCGTGAGTCACTTCAGACGGGACCGGATGGAGGGTTGGATGGTGGTTGGACGACAGCTGGCGGGGTTCAGGTCAACAACACCTTGCCCTCCCGGTAAATTTGCTGCGTTGGTGGGACAGCACGCTAAACTACCCCGCGATCGATAAGGCGGCCCACGCAGGGATTAGCGGCTGTCACTGCGCGCGAAGCTCGGGCCACCTGAGCTGTTTGGCGCTGCAGATAGTGCCCAACGCGCCCAGGGCTCGATATTTGCTGGCGGCGGCAGTGGGGCATCGATGCATCTTTAGCGGGTGCGCGGGTGCCAGAGCCGCCATAATTTATTGGTATTATTCATCCCGCATTCCACGACCTGCATCGCACGCCGTCCTCCCCCTCCTCTCCTCCCGGAGCAGCCCAAAGCAGTCGAAAACGGGAGCATTGCGCCCTCGTATACAGTACGGTCCACGGCCGCCGACAGTTTCCCCTCGTCCTCGTCCCTCTCGGCACCCCGCGACGACACCACCCCCCTCCCCCCCCATCTCGCGATTCTCCCAACGACTTGCGCCGTCAACGACAACGTCCAGGTCGCTCTCGCCCCCCTCGCCCCCTCGAGGACATTGTGCTGTGCCGTGCCGTACCTTGCCGCGAGGTACGGTGCGACACGACTACGCCATGCGCTCCTCGCTCGAAGATATCCCCGACGAGATCATCCGCCATATCCTCCTCTACCTGCCGCCCGAGGACACTCTGAGCGTCTTCCAGCTGCTCTCCCGCCGGTATTACCACCTCGCGAATGAGGCCTTGCTGTGGCGATGGCATTGTCGCCGCTCGTTTCGCTTCTGGAACCCTGAGCACAGGCTCTCGGAGAAGCTCACGGTGCTCGCCTCGTCCGTGGACTGGAGAGGACTATGGATCACGAGGAAGAGGAGGAATCTCAAAGCGGCCCGGCTCCTGGGCGGCATAGTAGCGACCAAGCTCGGCCAGCTGAGGCGCATGCAGGGGATCTGCGAGATGGGATACGACGTCAAGGACTACCTTCTGGAGCAGTGCCAGGCCGACACGGAAGATGTCCTGGCTAGGAGGTAGGAGCGCTGATTTCGTCGTCCGGCCTTTTGTGTGGCTGGACTCGCCGACTTGAACCCGCGGCGATCTCCACTCGCTGGTAGCTGTGCGGTCTGGTAGCTAAACCCGCTTCTCAGGTATTACGCCAACTCGGCCTTGGACAGCATTCACAGGGGCGTGGCGGTGGAGCTGTGGTCGCGGTACCAAGGGCGTGCGTTAAGCTCCGACGGCCTCGACACCGCCCTGGGCGCGTTCGACATGTTTGTGTTGCACGACCAGGAGCAGGACATCGATTACGTACGTTCCCACCTGCGACATTCCGCAGAACCCCCCGGCTAATGCCCGCCAGGTGGCACGAACACTCGACGAAATTGCTGAGCAGTTCAGGGTCGAGCACCCGGCCTTCTATGACCTCTCGACCCGGCAACAGGCCCTGTCTCTGGTCCGCTGGTTGAGAGCGAATCAGCTCACTGGGATGGACCACCCCGAGGTCAACTACCGCAACTTGAGGAACTGCTTTATCGGGCACGCACTGTCCGACGAGTCTCACCCGTCTCTGCCCATCATCTCGAGCGCCATCTTCACTTGCATTGCCGAGCGATTGGGCCTGGATGCCTTCTGCCTCGCATTTCCGTCCCATGTCCACGCGGCCGTGTATGCGCCCGCCGGCAAGGATTTGGATGGGGACGACACGGACGAGCTGGACGGTGAGAAAAAGAGGATGTGTCTCGACCCGTACGGATCCGACGAGGAGGTCACCCTTTCCAGCTTGCGGCTGCGGCTGGTCGAGTTTGGTTGGACCCAGGGGGCCGAGGCCTTCCTGACGCCCTCTCCCGTACCCATCATCGTCCAGCGGACGGCACAGAATATCAGGGCAACCAACGACACAATACAAAACCTCACCAGCGACGACATCCGCGCGTCCGAGATGAAGCGCCTACGGAGCGGGCACGCGGCCCTGAACATGGACGCCGCCGTCTACGCCTCGATGTGGGCCGAGCTGCTCATGAAGCAGACTTCGAGCTTCCACTGGGACTCGAACCTGGCCAACTTTCTGAAGCGGTTTGCCCTCTCATGGAGCGAGGACGCCTGGATCGTCCGCAAGTACCTGGTGCCGCTGTACGACAGGTTCATGGCGTCGCAGCCGAATCTCCGGCCGCGGATGGGCTGGCAGAACGCGCACGAGATCATGTCGATGCTTGAGAACGTCGACAAGCGGATACCGGAGGTCAGCCGGCGGTACACCGAGGACATCTCGAAGCGGGTGCTGTACAAGATTGGCCAGGTCTTCAGCCACCGCCGCTACGGCTACATTGGCGTCATCAACGGCTGGGCGGCCATGGGCAGCTACAGCCTGCCGATGCCGCACCTGTTGGACGCCGCCGAGGCTGAGGAGGAAGGGGACGTGTTTGACCCGACCGAGTCGGTGCATGCGAGCAGGCTGGGGCCGCAGAGGACGTACTACACCTGCCTGTGGGTGCCCACTCTTGTCTCTTTCTCTCCAATGTTTGCTCTTGAGCCGGGCGATCTGATGCTAACTACACGCGAGCTTCTCCAGAAAATCCGGTGTCGACCGGCTGCGCGTGGCCCAGGACAACGTGGTCATCGTCACGGACCCCAGCCTGATTCCCGAGGACCTCTTTTTCGTCGCCGGCAAGTTCTTCCGGCGGTTCGACGCCGAGACTTGCACCTTTGTCTCGAACATCAGGGAGTACTATCCGGATGACTAAGTTGGAGCGGGGATTTGAGAGCACGTATATACCTCTCTACGAATGTCACGCTTGATTGGACAGGCAGGGTGAGTAGAGAACCCCTCTAGAGGCTTGCGTTGTATATACCATCATCATAGCGGTGCTCGGGACATGGATGGGCTCATTTTGCTGGACCTAACTCGCATACAAAGTTCAAATACCAAATCACAAGAGCAGCTTTGAGGCTTCAAAATAAGTGTCAACGAGCGTAATTGTGGTATATGTACTATGTTTTAGCCATTATCGCAGTTCGTAACCCCGCCCTTCACCCCCTCCTGCGTTAGGGAGGCAGGGAACCGCATCATCCATTAGCTTCCGTCCTCATAAATCCTCCACCCTCCTTTTTCGACGTACCTCCCCTTGAACTCAGGGGGAGGGGTGGCCGTTGTCCTCCGCGCCGCCATCCATTTCATCCCAGCGTCGTCGTGTCGTCTCATCAACATCGTCCCGATAAATAGATAGAAAAATGGGTATCTCAGCAAGACAAGAATCGAAATCACTCCTCTACACACCCTCTCAACTCTCACTCAACTCTCCCTCCTCACTCTCTCACCAGCCAAAACCACTTCTGGTCTTCTCTCTGCTCAGTTAGTAGTGCCAGAAAAATGGCGGCTACTGCTCAGCCACTAAGCCAAGCGGGCCTCGAGGCGCGCGGCCCAGCCCTTGAGGGCAACCATCAGGATGACCCAGGCCATCAGCAGGCCGACCAGGCCCATGGTGACGGTGTACATGAACATGGCGTCGAGCTGGTAGTGGATCATGCCGTTGATGGTGGAGGAAGCCTATTTCCATCCCGTCAGTTCTCATCCACTCCCAGAATTCCACAGAGAGAAGACTCACGCTCGCCATAAAAATAATCCCCCCCGAAATCAGCCCAAACGCAGTCAACAGCTCCGTCGGCGGCCTCGACGGGTACACCGACTTTGGCGGGCGCAGCCACATGACCACATACGTCAAACCCCGCGCGAAGGAGGCCCCCGTCAAAAGGCTGCCCCACTGCTTGTGCACCATGCTCGAGACCATGCTCGCTTGCGTGTGCGAGCTCATCATGATGCCCAGAAGGAGGATGACGAGCGCCGGGATGGGGTTGGTGGAGAAGGAGTAGGATTCCGGCTCGTGGAGGGTGGCGTCGTCGTCGCGGTTGTTTTGGGGGTAGGAAGAGGGGTGGTGGGGTTTGGCGGCTTCATCGACGGTGTAGTTGAGGAGGTTGCGGATTTTGACGGATTCGACGAGCATACCGCACTGAAGGGGGGGTTAGTAAGGGGATTGGTTGAGTTGGGGGGTGGGAAAGGGGGACTGACAAGGCCGCCGCCGATGAAGAGGACGGTGATGGAGATGTGCTCGAGGTCGGTGGCGCTCCATTCACCGCCCCAGCCGCCGAGGTGCTCGAGGAAGATGTTGGTCGAGCCGTAGAAGAAGATGAGCGCACTCTCGACGAACTCGGCGGAGGGACGCCATTTCTGGCTGGGCTGCTTGGGGCGGATGTTCCAGGCCTGTGAAGTGTGTCAGTCAGCGTCCATTTCCATCTCATGCCGGTTTTGTCTCCCCTTTCACACTCATCCGACAAAAAGCCAAAACTCACCCATCCAAGATCGCCGAAGCTGCCGGCCCAGCGGCCGAGGGTCAAAATACCCAGCCAAAAGAAGACGCCGCCCTTGATCCAATGAGCCAATCCGCTAAAGAGCTCGTGGCCCTCCTGCATGAGCGGAATTTGTCAGCCTCAACTCCAACCACACCCCCTGACCCAAACCGGCGATGCATGGTAAGCAAGGCACTTACAAAAAACCGGCCGAAAGCAATCACCCCCGTGCACAGCGCCACAAACCCCAGAATCAGAATCGTCCGGTCCACCACATTATAAGCCAGCACCAACGCCTTGTACGCCCGATCCGACACCTTGCCAGCGACCTTGGCCACAACGGCGTGCGCGCGCGACCTGGTCCGGCGCGACAGGGGGAACCGCGGCAGACGCGCCTCGAGGTCGTCGTTGCCGTCCTCCTCGTCATCGCTCGCGCGAGGCGGCAGCAGCTCCTTGTTCGCAGCCGCCGCCGTCGGCGACCCAGACCCTGACGACAGCGAGTGGCTCCGCAGCGACTCAGTCCTCGGCTCGGTCCCCTGCCCGCTATCGTTGGAAAACCGGCTGTACGGCGACGGGAAGCGCGACTCGTGCTCAGCCATGGCCTCGGTCGAAACAGGAATAAACCCCTGGCGCTCCTCAGCGCGGCCGTCGCTTCCCTGGTCGTCATCATGATCCCCGCGGCGCTTCCACCGCAGGCCACCCGCCGCGCGGGCAATGATCCCGACGACGATCTGCGCGCCCACCACCATGGTCGCGATCCACCCGATGGGCGAGTGCGCGTTGCCCGGGTACAGGTCTGGCGTGTTGGCCTTGTAGAACAGGCCTAGCAGCACGCCGCCGGCGTTGAGCGCACCGAAGAGGCCCTGCGCGGCGAGCGTGAAGCGCGAGCGCGCGAGGGAGAGCATCACCACTTTCCACAAATCTTAGTACATTTATTCCTCTGTGGGATAGATAAGGGGACTCACCAGCAGGCAGCGCAAAAACCCACGCCAACACCATGACCGCCACATGCCCGTAGATCGCCGCCTTGTGCTCCGGGTGCGCAAAGTACGTCGGCGGATACTGGTCCTCGGGGAGCGGCGCATCCGGGTCGGGGGCACTACTGTTGGCAGCACCGCCGCCCATGCCGCCGCTCATGCCGCTCATTCCACCGGCTGCCGCAGCGGCCGAGCCGTGTCCATGCTCCTCCCCGTGCGCGAGCACGGCCGGGATCAGCCCGAACACCAACGCCGCGCTGGCAACCGCCGGGAGGAGGGGGGTTGCTAGCGCCTTCATTGGGGGGCCTGGGATGGTCTCAAGTCGTTTGCGCTTTTTCTCACGCCGGTTTTGGGCCTGGGGTTGGTTGGCCCCGTATCTTCAAGGTCCGCCGCGCCTCGGCGTTTTTTTTTTTTTTTTGAGCTTTGGTGATTCAAGGCTCGCTTGCTTGCTCGCTCGGTTGTGGTTGCACCGAGCAGCGTGCACAACAAGCAAGTGAGCGGGCCTGGTGGTAAATTAGGTCAACGGCAGTGGCGTGCCGGCGGTAATATCGGCTCCGGTAGTGGGTGCTGTCACCGGCGAACTGCCGCGTCGGTAGGGAGCCAAGGCGTGGGTGTGCCTCACCAGTCTGCCTGTTTGCCTGATGGCAGCGAAGGAAGCAAGCTTGCTGCTGTTGTTGCGTGTGCGTGTGCGTTTGTGTGGTGAGCGAACTGGTGCTGGCTCTCGTCCGAGATGCGATGCTCTGCTGAGAAACGGGTGGTAGGTGGGCAGGCCGGATACGTTCAGACGACCACGAACAAAGACGGGCAGGGTGGGTGGTGGTGATGAGGTGAGTGGGTTGCCAGATGGAGTGTAATACGTAGGTATGTACACACACAAGGTCCCGAGCTGGAGCCTTTGAGCTTTGAGGCTCGGGCTTTGGGAGGGTCCCAGGTTGGGGTTGGGACTCGGGACTCGGGACTCGGGCCTAGCAAAGGGACCTCGAGGGCTGGATGGACGATGGATGGGAGCGAAGCTGTCTCGCCGGAAGCGGGCGGGTCTGTCTTGTCTCGCGACGAGCACGACCCGGGCTCGGACGGTCTTTATCAACACACACGGGGCACCTATACAGTCTTGGGATCTACGGGGACCGGAGAGCGCCTGCTGCTGGGCGCCGTGCCATGGATGGATGGTCATGGTCATTCATGGTCAAGAGCGAGCAAAAAAGCCTTCGCTTTCCCCATCCGGGGTGGCTGATTGGTAATGGGCGGCCACGATTTCCAGGGTCCCGCGCAAAAGAGTCAGACCACCCGCAGACGCCCTTGCCCGCCCAGCGAATGCCCTTCTTCCGGCTTGTCGATGCCCTCGCCGTTTTGTCCATCGCACTCCGGCGCATCCGAAGCTTGGATGCACGGGAAGGGGCAGCGAGCGGCGGGGGCGTCGGGGAGGGG
>FTEL01005636.1_pt1 | contig 11007 bp, 10 predicted proteins | sample 1658911 | NCBI WGS metagenome assembly FTEL01 (sample SAMEA3914869, study PRJEB12502) | metagenome | biome: forest; material: soil | place: USA | collected 2012-03-12 | depth 0.1 m
GGGGGGGGGGGGGCGAGGGGCAAGACAGAAAGGGGCTGATCCCCCACCCGCCACTATCTATCTCAACAAGTCAAGCCAAGGTCTTTGACCAGCTCCGTGTCCCTCGGTTGACCCAAGGGCCGACGTCCCGACCCTCTCTTCCCCAGAGCCCCATCGCCACTCGAGGCTACCCAACCTCACCTCACCTCACCTTCCCTTTCTGTCTTCTTCCCCCATCCCCAACCCACTGTCAACCACAACCATCACCACCTCTCGCACCCGTCACCGGCCGCCACCATGGCCCGCGACATCGAGATGAACCGCCTCAGCCGGATCCGCACCCCCGGCGACGGCAGCAGCACCCACCGCCCCACCACCTCCGGCGCGGACCCCGCCCCGCACGACATGCGGGCCCACGTCAACCGCTTCATCGACTCCTTCCGGCGCGGCCGCGCCGACTCCACCGCCGGCACCCTCCCGCACTCGCAAACCCGCCGCGGCTCCTCCAGCCACGGCTCGGACGACTCCCCCAAGCTGGGCAAAGGCGACGACGCCGGTTATCATCCCTACGACCCCCCCGTGGTGGCTGCTGCCCCGAGGAAACTCCTCCACCGCGGCGAGCGGCACTATGACCTGCGCAAGGCGGCGGCCAAGACTGCCAGTTCGCTGCTGGCGAGGGAGCTGAAGTCGAGGCATTTGCAGATGATTGCTTTTGGGGGGTCGATTGGGACGGGGTTGTTTGTTGCGTCGGGGAAGGCGTTGAGTAAAGGGGGCCCGGCGGCGGTGTTGGTTGCGTATTTGCTTGTGGGGGTGATGCTGTGGAGTACGATGCAGGCGTTGGGGGAGATGGCGGTGCTGTTTCCTGTCGCGGGGTCGTTTTCTGCGTACTCGACGAGGTTTTTGGATCCGAGTTGGGGGTTTGCTATTGGGTGGAAGTAAGTCGTTGCGTCGTGATAGTGGTGGGTGTGATACTGACGTTGGTGATAGTTACACCCTGCTGTGGTTGACGGCACTGCCTGTGGAGATCATCGCCGCGTCGTTCACCATCGAGTACTGGTCCCCGGGCTTGCCCAAGGCCGTGTTCGTCACTCTGTTCCTGATCGTTGTCCTCGTCATCAACCTGCTTGGTATCAAAGGCTATGGCGAGGCGGAATTTGCATTTGCCATTGTCAAGATCACGGCCATTGTCGGCTTCATGCGAGTCCACCCCCTGACCTTACTGCGTCCCCATCTAACCCGACCCTCCAGCCTGCTCGGCATCGTCATCAACATCTCGGGCACGCCAACCAGCGGCTACATTGGCGGCAAGTACTGGGAGAACCCAGGGGCTTTCCACAACGGGTTCAAGGGCCTGTGTACCGTCTTCGTGACGGCGGCGTTCACCTTTGCAGGTACTGAACTGGTTGGCCTGGCCAGCGCTGAGACAGCCGACCCGCGCAAGTCCCTGCCCACGGCAATCAAGCAGGTTTTCTGGCGTATCAGCGTGTTCTACGTCGTGTCGCTGGTCATCGTGGGCCTCTTGGTGCCCTACACGGAGCCGCGTCTTCTCGGCGCCGCTTCCATCGCCGACGCCTCGGCCAGCCCTTTGTAAGCATCCCCGTTCCAAACCGACAACCCCTCCCTCATCACGCACCAAAACTGACACCCCCCAGCGTTATCGCCATCGAAGCCGCTGGCGCAACCATCCTCCCCTCCATCATGAACGGGGTCATCCTGATCTCCGTCCTCAGCGTAGGCAACTCAGCCATCTTCGGCTCGTCCCGCTCTCTGGCGGCCCTGGCCGACCAGGGCCACGCCCCGCGCGTGTTTGCCTACATCGACCGCCGCGGCCGTCCCCTGGTAGCCATCTGCTTTGCCGCCGCCATTGGCCTGCTGGCATACCTGGCCGACTACAAAGACAACGGCCAGGTGTTTGACTGGCTGCTGGCCATCAGCGGGTTGGCGGCCATCTTCACGTGGGCGAGTACCTGTGTTGCGCATATTCGGTTGCGCGGCGTGTGGCTGAGGAGGAACAGGTCGTTGGAGGATCTCGCTTTCCAGGCGCAGGGCGGTATCTGGGGGAGCTGGGCGGGCTTGATTTGCACCGGCTTTGTGCTGGTCGCGCAGATCTGGGTGGCTATCTCGCCGCTGAGGCCGGCGGGGGCCCCGCCGATGACCCATGGCGAAGTGGCGCAGAATTTCTTTGTCAATTGTCTTGCGCTGCCGGTGCTGGTGGTTTGTTATGTGGGACATAAATTGTGGTTTCGTACCAGCGTGGTGAGTGTTGATGACATGGATATCGACACGGGGAGGCGGGACTTTGATCGGCTGGGGGCTATTCGGGCGCATGAGCAGGCTGAGCGCCAGGCGTGGCCCAAGTGGAGGAAGTTTTATAAGCTCCTTTGTTAATTTCGGTGGGAAGTTTGCTTTTGGATGTTTCGATACCTAGGTAGTTCATTGTTTATGGAGGTGGATGATAATGTCGACGATACTCCTTGCCCCTTTCCTCAACCTCCCACCTGCTCCCACCCCCTCACATGCTCCTGTCCCTCAACTCCCCATCACTCCATACGTGGTAAGTATCCTCACTCATAAACATAACAAAACTTCCCCCCCAACCCCCCCATCGTGCTCATCAACTCCCTAACCTTCACATCCTCCGCCAGCACCCCCAACCCACTCAAATCATCCAACGTCCCGTTCGCACTCGGCGGGTAATTATTCATCGTCCTTGTCATACTCACCTGCGCCAACCTCTTCTCCAGATCCTGCATCTGCCAGATCCACCACACGCGATCAATCATGGCATGGTGCAGCCAAAACACCGGGTCCCCGGGACTGACATAAAAATCCCCCGCCGGGTCGCCAGAGACGGTATAATGCCCGCCGGCGTGCACGCCCCACTTCCCCTGCGGGAACTGCCCCTCCATGACGGTCTGGAACCAGTAGATCTCCTTGTTGTTGGTGATCAGGTCGTACGTGTAGTTGGCCGTGGTGACCGCCGCCGCGTTCTTGTTGACGTCGCGCCGCAGGCAGCGCGGGTTCGCGCCGAGGCCGTCGGAGCGCGGGTTGCGCGTGATTTGGAGGGTCGGTGCGAGGGGGCCGAGGTTGACCGTCATGCTGGGGTGGGGGGGGGAGGTGGTTAGGATCAGGGATTGGTGGTAGATTGGGGTCAGGACAGGGGTGGAATGGGGGTCAAGGGTAGTGGGGTGGGAGCGCACTTCTTGAAGGGGCCCGTGGTCACGCAGCCGCCGCCGTCGGCCGGGGGGATCATGTTGTATGGAGCGGGGGCGCCTGGGATGGGGATGCCCTGGTGCGCTTGCTTGGCCCCGTTGCCGCTCATGCTGCCCTCGCTGCCGTCGAAGAGGGGAGAGTTGGCAGGGTCTTTGGCGTAACGGTCCCAGTTCCAGTACTAGGGGGGTTAGCAGGGTGAAGGGGTGTGAGACGGGGGGGAGGTGTCGCTCACCGGCTGGTATCCTGTGTAACCGCACTCTGTCCGCAAGGCGTTTTCGTAGTGCCAGACGTAGTAGCGGTGCCAGGGGAGGAAGTAGGTCTAGCGAGGTTAGGGGGTGCTGGCATGGGGATCATTACGGGGGACTCACCGAGCCGTGATTCCGCGGCGTCTGTTGGATGTGGATAACGACTGGCAAGTTTTAGCGATATCCCTCCCTCGCCGTTTTTGAGACCGGCATACCGTAGTCGTCAAACCTGCTCTTGGCCCCCGGAGCCTGCGCAGTCGTCAACGCGGGCTTGGACTGGAGGCACAGGACCGCGTCCGTGTATGCCTTGCGCTCTTGGACCGTCAGGTTGCTCCTGTTTAGTATTAGTCGGAGTCATAGCACAGGCCCGGGAGCTATCAGTGGAACCCACCACTCGCGCCGTTTGACTGCCGTCTCATAAGTGCAGCTGCCCTGGGGGTTCTTCGTCAACCAGTCCTTGAGCTTGGGCAGGCTGGACTCGGCCAGCTTGTCGACGGCATCGGCGGGGTACGACTGGGCCGCAGCAAGGCCAGCAAAGAGGGCAACTGCCCAGGCTGTTGGTTGAAACATGATGCCTGTTGTTGCTTGTGGTCGCGTCAAGGCACTCTCGGACCCAACTGACTGGGTTCTAAGCCGGATTATTCCTGCTTTTCAAGTCTCCAGGTATTTCAGGACCCTCCCATGCCAAGGGTCAGAGTAGCCTCCATGGCACGCAAATAGCCGTCGACGTGCAGACTCTGAAATGGCTCATTTATCACGGAGTGTGCTTCCAGCGAGCTCGGTCTTGGCTGCGGGTTTGGGAGGCCAAGAGTTACTTGTCTATCTGTTGATGCAGCCCGGCAGTTGTGAGGCGCCACTCCGTCTCCAGCCGTGCCGGTTGCCGGTTTCCAGTGGCATTCATTGGTTCATGGGGGCGGAAGGGGAATTAAAAACCTGGGGTGCATCCACTCCGCGGGCGCGTTTCATCGCCGGCAAAATGGCCGACTGCCAGCTCGGGGCAGGCAGGCCTGGTGATGGTCGTGGTGTAACAAAGTCCAACCGGTCTGGTGGGACAATGAACATCATGGATTCTCAGCTGGATACTCAGAGAGAGCACAAAGCAAGCAACTCGTGCTGCAGGTAGGGGGCGGTTACTACAACGCCAATTACCAGCTCATCTGTGGTCGATCAGGGGCTTGGCCAACATGCTTCTCCTGCACGAGAAGCATGCGTGGAAGCCCCTGTCTTACCACCAACAGTATATTACCAGACCAATCGGCACCTTTGACCGGGCAGGGGAGTCCATCACGAAGTTCTGGGGGATTTGGTCGCAATAAACGCATTCTTCCGGTGAGACCCAGAGCGGATAGGGGTGTGGTGGTCATTTTCCCTGACCGGGAAAGCCGAAACAGAGCTCTGTTTGGCGAGTCATGGGAAGCCGGTGATATTGGGGAGTAGCTGTCGGAGGGGGGGGGCGGGGGAAGCTGCGAGGGAGGGGCTACTACTCCTACCCCTTGGATCCGAGCTCCTTGATTCATCGGCTTCAGAAGTTTGTGCCGAGCCCTCGATGGAGCAGAGGGAGGAACCAGGTTTCTCACAGGCCATTGAGTGTGTAGGGGTCATGTCCAGGCGTGACAGTGTCAGCCTTTGGCGTGGTGTTTTCACTTACGCGCGTGACTGTCCTCCTCCTGGCATTACCCCTGGCATCCATGCAATAGTAGGCTCCTAGCACCCTTCTTTCACATGTCATACGCCCGTTGGTAACAAATCAAGAGCGTACACCAAGCTTCCCATGCTCCCGCACTTTTGCGAAGGTAGACTACGTAGCTGGAACACAGATATTAGGATAGGGCCAAGTCAAAATGTGATAATATAACTCGTGCCAAATATTCCAAGGAGATATCATGACGCGGATGACCCAAGCTCCGGGTATTCAAACCTAACAAGCATCCACCTGCCCCCCTACAACTTAACAACCGGCCCAAACCTCCACGTCACCCTCCCCACCTCCTGCCCCTCCCACTCCTGCACCAGCGCGACCTCCGCCGGCGTGCCTTTCCCCGCATACACATCCTCAGGCACCTTCACCAACAACTGACACCGCGCCAAGCTCCCCTTCTCCAACACCCCCTTGCCCAACACCACGGCGCCACCCCCGGGCTTGACCCCAACCTCTACCATCCCCTTCCCATCCCCGCCCTTATGCCCCTTGCACCCCTTCAAACCAAGACACTTGGCCAACTGCTGCGGCACGCGCAGGCGCACTTGGGAGCCCTTGGGGAGGTTCCCCACTGCGCGGAGGGTGAAGGGGCGGGCGGCGTCGAACGCGCCGGGGATGTTGATGTTGAGGAGGTGGAAGCCTGGGGGGGAAGCGGTGGCGTTGGGGGGAGCGGCCAGGACGTTGAAGTTGCGCCACGCGGCGTTGTTGTTCTCGCGGATGAACTTGACGTAATCCGGGAAGGTGGTCGGGAGCAGCGGGACGGGGTCGCGGGCTGTGCCGGCGAGGGCGACGAAGCAGTAATGCCCCGTGGGCGGGACGTTGGCAGCCGGCCAGGGGAGGCGCGGGGAGACGGTGAGGGTATTTCCCTCGGGGACGGTGGGGAGGGTGACGGTGCCGATGGAGTGCCACAGGTTGGGGGTGACGAGGGTGGCGGGCTCGGACCAGTAGACGGATGCCGTGGACGGGTTGGCGGGGCCGGTGCCGCGGTTGAGGAGGCGGATGTAGAGGGAGTGGTCGCGGCCGGCGAGGACGGGGTCGGAGAGGGCGGGGTTGTTTTCGGTGCCTGAGCCGGCGCCGAGGGCGGTGGAGGGGTCCGCGATGGCGGCTTGGCGGACGATGATGTCGGGGCTGGCGGAGACGCCGCCGGAGGTTGTGGCGCCGTTGTCGCCGACGTAGTCGCGGATGTAGATGTCGGGGGTGCGGTTGCCTGCGCCGAAGACGGAGTCGATGATGTGCTCGAGGTTGGGCATCACGCCGATGCGGTCGACGGCGGGGGTGTCGCTGGCTGTGCCGTTGATGGCGAGCACGCGGCGGACTTCGGCGGGGGCGAGCTTGAAGCCGAGGGAGGCGCTGGAGATACCTTGGATCACGGCGGCTGCGCCGACGATGATGGGGGATGCGCCAGAGGTGCCGCCGAAACCGGTGGTGTAGGAGCTGGTGGTGCCGGCGGCGTCGTCGGTGTAGGATGTGTCGATGCCCGCCGCCCAGGCGTAGACGTCCATGCGGGAGCCGTAGTTGGAGCCGTACCACCGGCTGTGGGGGGCAGCTTGGTTGGCACCGCCGACTGGGAGGTGTTAGCATGACTACTTGCATTGTGTGGGGGTGAAAAGGGATCAACATACCCATGACAGCGCCAGACTCGCGAAAGTCGGCCGAAGAACGGTCAAAAATCTTCTTTCCAGCGAGGTTGGTGTAAGCGTCGAGATCATAACCACCATTGCAACCGGCCTGCACAACCGTGATACCAAGAGCAGTTGCTACACGAATCGCCTCATACGTGGCATCGGCAATCTCAACAGGCCAGTAGTACATGCCACCGACGGGGTCGTACTCCTGCGCCTCGAGCAGCATGATGTCTCCAAAGCTCATGTGCGCGGCGGCGTCAAGAATGGCGTCGGCAGTGTTGTATGTTCCGTCCGAGCGGTGCTGCGAAATTACGCGGGCCTTGGCCGCAGGCACGATGCCGATGCCGCCGATGGTGTTGTCAACCATGACCATCTCGCCTAGGACTGCGGTGCCGTGGGAGAAGTAGGCTTGGTTCCTGCCTGAAATCAAGGTGATGCCAGCAGCGGCCTGCAAGTGTTGGTCATCAGTAATCAATTTCCGGTTCAATCATCCAAGTCGGTACGCACCAAGTCTTCGTGGTTAAGATTCCACCCCTGCTCGACATCGACAATGTTCACATTGGCGCCATCACCGCCGGTAAACCCCCAAGCATATCGGGCGTTGATACCTGCAGGCGCAGCATCCAGGTAGCCCTCACTGGTACTCCGCGGGTCATCAGCAGCGTTAACCGCAGGAGGCGGACCGGCTTGCATGACATGGACCGTCTCGACCTCGTCAAACTTGTGCAACGTGTGGATCATATCCAGAACATCCTTGGACAACGGCGTGGTCGGGTTCTTGCCCTTCCCCGTGGCGTCGACACCCCGGGGCTCCTCAACGCCGCGGGGCGTGTCAGATCGGACCGAGACCTGGTACCAGGCATCGAAGTTGGGGGCCTGGAAGTTGGGGGCGAAGGAATTCTTCCCGATCCGGCCGATCAGGTCGGCAGACCTCTTGGTGTCGACAAGCGAGCCGACCACGACGCGGGGGGCGACAAACCCGGCGGGGAGCGTCTTCTGGACCAGGTTGGAGACGAAGTTGGGGTCTGACTTTTGCTTCGCCAGTGCTGCCGACGTGAGTTTGATGGCGAGTCTCGGCACCTGGGCATTGCTGGTGGTCGCCCAGATGGAGACGGCGGTGAGCGCGTTGAGCACGAATGCTTGAACCGTGGGGAGCTTCATCTTTGCGTCCTCGCCGATACCGACGAGAGTGAAAGACGATGCGGGCCATGATCGCCGTGGCGCTCACCCCGAGCAATAGATATACAGTGATCGACATCGTGCCCGGCCCGAACCCCGAGGGGCAGCACCGCGGCCAAGACCACAGCCTTCAGCCACGTTTCCGTCTGGCGTTGTGAGTCGTCCAGCCCTCACCGCCGCGGGGACCAATGAATACGAGGAACCCTGACATTGGTCGCGACCCTGTTGCTGCAGCTGACACTCTAAGCCCTGTCCAGCCACCTGCGCGGGCGGCGTGTCCCGAAGCATGCGGCAGTCAGGGTCTTGGCTCTCGGGATACGAGGTGTCAGCCCTGCGGGACGACCCTTTGTTGGCTTCGCGCTCGGGGCGTTGATTGGTGGCCCTGAGTCTTGGTCCGAAAGGTTGGGATGGTGCAACGTGAGAGGGGAGTGGTCAAGTCGGAGATGGGGAGCGAGCCCGACGGGCCATGTGCAAGTCAGTCCTGGACTAAATTTAGATCGGCTATGGCCTACAGGGCTGTCTTGACATCGTGGAGCAATGTATGACCCCGGAATAAGAGTCTTGTTTCTGTTTTGAGGAAGTCAAGGCCGGGAGGGAATCCTGCGCTCCGTTGTGCATTGTGGTAAATCGCTGCTCGGATGAGCCTGCCTTATCAGGAAGGGAAAAGAACACACTGAATTTCTGAAACCCAAGCTTAGCAGCCAACTATGGGGATTCTAGAGTTCCTGATGTGATATTGCACCCCCCTCGTATTGTTGAACACGAACTGCCGGCTGATGAGCAAGCGGCAGTAGCAGAAGCGTTGGGGTCTGTTTGCGTGCCTGGTTTGATGATAATTCAGATGGGGAGTGCGGCGCAGAATGGGGATACGTTATATACCTTGGTGGATATAGCGCAGTACCTATTTGAGACCTCGCACTTTACTATGGTGGATGACTCGGGTTCAAGGTTGAAGTAATTATAGGACAAGCGCCAGGCTGCCAGATAATGAACGGAGACGCGCGTGGCGACGGATAATCCCAGGCAGCAGCGCTGGTGGGGAACCCCTCTTTTCCATTTTAACTTCAACACAAACCGCACGACGCGGTCGTCACACCCTCGATCCTCGCAGCCAACCTTCGTTATCCCGCGGCGAGGAACAACTGCAAGACCAAACAGCTGTCACGATGGACGCGATGGAAGCGATAGACGCGATAGACGTTGACTGTCCCAGCGGAGACGGGCAATTATTCGCCAGAGATGCGGCTCGGCGGCACGACCCAACCTTCACAGGCATGCCCTACGAACTTCTAGTCGCCATATTGTCTGCCCTCTGCGACAACTGCGGCTGCGAGGGCACAGTTTTGGGCGGCAGCCGTCTTGAGATGTACATCGCGACGCAATCCCACCTGGCAGCGCTGTCGTCCGTCTCCAAAACCTGCAGAGCCATGCGCCTGCTTGCCCAACCCCTTCTCCACCGCAGTTTTCCTGCGGCACTCTACAACGCAAGAGCCGGCTCGTTCCGATTCTACCAGTTTGTTCGGACCATCGCCACGCGGCCCGATCTGGCCGACAGTGTGCGCTTCTTGGCCTTCGATACCCTGGTCTCCCACCTCGTCTCGTGCGCGCCTCGCACCGTGAGCCAGATCCTCCCGAACGAGCGGGAGATGGACACCATCGCACAGAGAGCGGGCCAGTTGGGGCTGTCACCTCCGGAAGACTGGGCGAATGCCATGATAGTCAATACATGGCCGACGCCCGCGGCCGAGAGCGGATTTCTTGAAATCGACGAACAGACAGCCGTCTTCGTCGCCCAGCTGGCCATTGGACTCTGTGACAAGGTTCAGATGATCGAGTTCACTCTAATACGCGGACGATGTCACAAATACATGTTCCACCGCATCATGAATCCATTCTATGCGAGCCGCAACATCAACGACATCCATCGCCTGAGCGTTGGGAGCGATTGCGGGAAAATCCCCGAGCACTGGAACAGCATCCACGGCTTGGATATCCGGCAGCTCGACGGATTGGGTCAACGCATGCCCAAGCTTCGGGAGGTCGAGGTGCTCTTTGGCTTCCTTCCCGACCCGACTCCCAGCCCGACCGTCCCGTCGGCCCATCTTTTCGCCGATGACGTCCCCGTCGAGTTCAGGCCGTCTTGGGCCGTTGACCTTGGCGTCCTTGTCCGCTTGGATCTCGTCCACTGCTCCGTAAGTGAGGCCGGGCTGGCTGGACTCCTGGACAACTGCGCCAACCTGCAGGTCTTCTCCTGCATATCTGTGTTTAACGGCGCCCACCTCAACTACGTATTCGGCGCTCCTCTCTTTCCCGACGGAGTCTCCAGCGTCCTCAGCCGCTCTGGTCGGCTGCGTACCACCCTCCGACGGCTCACCCTCGAGCACCAACCGATGCACCAGTCCCACGGCAATGCCCGCACCTACACATCCCTCCAGGGCCTCGAAACTGTCACCGAGGTCCATCTGGGCGCCATGGGTCTCTTCTCGACGCTGTTGGACAACCGTTTCTTCGCAATCGCTCCAGGGTCCGCCCCGCCCGTCCCGCCTCAGCCCCTGAGCAGCATCCTCCCTCCCAACATCGCCTCGCTCAACATCTTCCAGGTCGGCCCGTGGAAGAGGCGGGCAAGCGACGCCATCTCGAAGCTACTGATGGCCATCCGGATGGAGGGGAGGTTCCGAGATCTCCGCCGGATCCGGGTTTGGACGCATCAGTTCTGGCCGTCGCTGCACGGATACCCCAAGACAATCGGGGTGGAGGAGTGGGATCCCACGCTTGCGGACGACGCTGCTGCATTGGGGATCGAGTTTGTCATTGACGGGCCGGCTGACGAGACGATTCAACGGCTGCGGCTCATTGCTTGAGTTGGAGGCTGTAAAGGCACGCCAGCGGATGCCTTAGTTGTAGCGTTGACGGATTGACATGGTAAAATACTTGCGTGAGGAAAATAAAACGTCGGTATAACCAGTAAACTATCTTCTTGTTCGCTCTTTGCCGTGCTCGGGCGTAGAGCGAGTTGTCGGGCCAAGAACTCACAACTAGGGCGCTGCTCTTCACAGCCCACCCCCCC
>FTEL01006178.1_pt1 | contig 10998 bp, 2 predicted proteins | sample 1658911 | NCBI WGS metagenome assembly FTEL01 (sample SAMEA3914869, study PRJEB12502) | metagenome | biome: forest; material: soil | place: USA | collected 2012-03-12 | depth 0.1 m
GTCTTCGTCGGCGTCGACGGCGGCGGCTTCGGGGGGGCTGGCGCTGCCGGTGGCGATGCCCTTGCCCTTGTCGTTGCGGGCATGCTTGGAGCGCCGGAGAGGACTGGTCGGCCGAGGAGTGGCCTCCCTCGCCTCCTCCTGCTCCTCCTCCTCCTCGTCGTCGTCGCGGTTGGCACCGCGCTTGCGCTTGCTGTTCTTGGCCGCCTTGGGCGCCGGGCGCGGGTTGCTCGGGCCCTCGCCGTTGTCCCCATCATCATTGTCATCACCACCGGCCCTGGCACCCCTTTTCTTGCCACCGTAGATGGTGTTGAACCGCAGCTGCAGCCACTTCTCCAAGTCACCCTTGTGGAGCCCAATGTGGGCGCCGCCGCGCTTCTCCCGAGCCTGTTTGCGGCCGTTGGCCTCGAGACTGATGCTCATCTCGGTCAAGCAGCATCCGAGGCGCTCGGCGTGGGGCAAGATATCCTCGGCCGCGGGGTCGAACCCGGTGTACCACTGCTCATACGGCTTCTTCATGTTCTCGCTCAGGATCCTGTCAGCGCGCGGCTTCTGGGCGGCGACCCAGTCGTTGAAAGCCCGCGTCATCTCAACCCGGTCCCTCTCGAGCGACGCGGGGTTCTTGGTCTCGCGGGGAAATCTTCGGGTGTCGGCAAGAATCTGGAACCTATGCATGCTGGTGGCGTTGATCATGAATCCCAGGTCGAACATGCTCTCGAAGCAGTGAAGGTGCATGTAGCCGGCGTTCTGCATCGGGTCGTACGCTGCGCCAGTCTGGTCCGAGAACTCGTCAAAGGCGACGCGGAAGAAGCCCTTGAGGATGCTGTGAGAGGTGCCGGGGCAGCGATGGAATCGGCACTTGGCCGCGGGGCCCCCTCCTGCGTACCGGTCGTTCGACTGAGCAGGCGTGTTCTGGATCCACAGAGTCAGTTTCCGCTGCCCACTGTTCGGGTGACCTTCTCCCCTCATGAAAGTTTCAATCTGCTCCTTGGTGAGGGAGAGCGTGGGGGCCAGTTCGGCGCTGGAGCGGAAGTATTGGAACAGGGGCGCCCGGCTGACCCCCCCACCGACCATTGGGCCCCATGCCACAGGCCTGGGCTGGGTGTAGATGTCGCGAGGGTCGTTGTTGGCGTCCGTCTTGCCTTTGCGCTTGTGGTGGATCATGGGAACGAGCCCAGGGTTGGCCGGCTGCGGGGGCTGGGGAGCTTGAAGGAACTCATCCATCCCGGGAAGCTGGAGGGCCTGGGGGACTTGGGGGACCTGGGGCAAGTGAAGCTGAGGCATGGGTAGCTGGGGCAGCCCGAGGCTAGCCTGCGGTCCTTGAACAGGGCTCACCGCGGCGGCAGCATTGACGGCGAGGCCGGACAGCGCCTGACGGAAGGCCGCCGAGACGGAGCTGCTGGACGTGGCGTCATCGTCGGCAGGGGGGACGTTGAGCCCTTGGAACATGAGGGAGGGCGACACGAAGCCGACAGCCCCACCGCCGGGGTTGATCGGGGTGAAAGCGTTGCCAGCATTGGGGCTGCGGTTAGCGTTGTTGAAGGCGACCAGGGCGTCAAGATTGATCTCTTCGTCTCCGGCATCCATGGCAAAATTGCCAGCATTCACGGCGGCGTCAAAGTCGAACGCCGGGGCGTCCGCCATGTCCCCCACCCCCCCATGCTCGTTGACATAGTCGAGCAGCACCTGCGGGCCGTCGTTCATCTCCAACAGGGCCGGGTCGACATTGTCAAGAAAACCGTTGCCGTCAGCCATGTTGGGATTGGCTCGTCTGGAGCCGGCCGTCACAGCGGGGAGTCGGGTGTTGTTGAGACTGGGGAATGGACGGTTGAGTGTTGTTGAGGCTGGTTGATAGTGGTGCAAAAACTTGAGATTGGAACAGGATTGGACCAAGTGAGATAACTGTCGCGAAGAGGACAATCGATTCTGTTTAAGTAGCAGCTCGGCTGGACCACTTGAACAAGACTGTGTTGAGAATATCTTGGTTGTGATGTTGAACAATCTCTTCAGACAATACGGTTGTTCGGGCACTGAAACAGCCACCTTATATACAATCCACCTGTTCCATGACCACCCTGGAGTCCACACAAAGGCCCGACACTTGTCGAGCCTGGCTGTCATCGAAACAATGGCGGCAGAGACTGAGAAGGGCATTGTGGAGGCCAAGTCCGGCTAGAGACTCAGAGTATTTCTGGCTCAGGGATAAGGCCACGTGAAGTGACAAAGCGCGTCCATGTTCGGAAACAGAGTTTGCTGGCAAGCCGGAAACAAGCTTCATGAACAAAGGACACAGAGTATTCGGACACGAGGTGCCAATCCCTACGAGACTATGGGCCTGGAGACGAGTCAGCAAGTGTCGACGGTCCCGATCGGGGAGCATGCGTGGGATGAGCAGCGTAAGATCAGTTAAGAAAGCGTTTTCTCAACACAGAGGTTCAGAACAGGTCTGTGAAATTGCGTTCATTTCATCATACAAGCTGCGGTGGTTGGGGATGGAGGGGGGTGATGTGGAAGGGAAAGAAAGGAGAGAACGACTCACCAAGAAGTGGCTTGCGGAAGAGGCAGATCGGATACTGACCTGTCGTCGATGCCATTTCATTCATCAGGCTGCGGATCAAGGCTGAGGCAACTCAACGAACACCTGCATTCCAGTGTTCTACCTTGGCGCTGGGCTGGCCTTTTCTCTCAGCGGAGGTCGGCGCATTGCGCCTTCGGACGAGGCCACACAATGGGCGAGGCCATGTTCGAGGCCTTGAGCCGTTGTGGCTGGCGTCGAAGACAAAGAAAACGAGTTGAAGTGTCCGTTGTTCTCAAAGGAAAATTTTCCCATTTGCTCCGGGCTGCGGTGGTGGTCAATGCATGGGTCGCCCGGATCGGAGACTCTTGGGCGCCGAGCGCAGCACGCGACAAGAAGCCAGAAGATGCTAATTCCACAGTGCACAACCCTGGTTGTCTCCCAGAAGAGCCCTCAACACGAGGTTATTCGCAGCCTCTTAGTGGGTCCAATTATTCCAGAGCACAGTCCTGTTATGTAAAGTGGTTCGCAGGGTGGTGCTGGGAGAACATGAGTCTGATTCGTTGTCCGCATTGATGCGAGGGGGAAGGGATGATGTTTTTCGAGTAAATCAACGACTGGACTTGGTTATTTTGAGACCCCTTTGGCCGTTTGACGAGAAACAAAGCAAGAACACGGTGCGAGCAAACTGAGCAGTGGTCGTCGATGGGTCGAGAGTCGAGACCCAAAGTCAGCATGCGACATCGAGGGACCCTCCGAGCTAAGGCCGGGTTGGGCAAGCGTCAGACCCCTGGCTGCCCCCCTGCCACGAGCGGGTATGCAGCCGCTGGGCCAGGGGTCGGAACAGGGCAAGGTCGCCCCCAGGCCGTCTGCCAGCGATCATTGATTGGGTTGGGGCCTGTCGCCCAGGGCATCAGGGCCCCAGGACCCGCTCCAGTCTCGCTGGTGGCTGTCCCCGCGCCAACTCTGCCCCACCACAGACGGAGACAGGAAAGGCGAGAGTTGCCATCTGCCCGATTCAACCTTAGCCCGCTCGCTCAGAGGCGACCCTGTGGCGGGGACGACAACTTGCGACCTTGACCTTGGTTTGAGGAGTGTGTGAGTGTGTCAGAAGCGGGCAGAGGGTAAATTCCATCCCACCCACCCACAACGACGTCACAAGGCCCGACTCTCCGCACACCACTACGACCACGATCAGCACTACCACGACCACCACTACCACCACCCCTACGACGACCACCACCACCTGGTCCTCGCCCTCCTCCCCCGCCGGGCCGACGAATCACACACAACGTGGCCCAGGGCATCCGGCGCCCGAGGCAACCGACCTTGGATGAGCTCCTCGATGCGCTCAATTCCCTCGACCCCGCCATTCGTTTGATCCCATCAGTCCCGTGCAACCCGCGGCACTGCGCCCAGCGACGCCCTCGGGCCATCCTCTCTCGTCGAACCACCCACCCTGCTCCCGCCGGTGTGGGCGTAGATCTTCTCCAAACACCCCGCGACTACCCCGCCGCACGGCGCCGACGCCGACGCCGACGCCAACATCATGGCCGAACTCAGTCCTGAGCTGCAGGGGAGGTTGGAAGAACTGGACAGAGAGCTCGAGGTGTGTTGTCCCGAGGCTGTCCGGGCGTTTTGTGCCCCCGTCGATCTGCCACCCAGCGCTCGGCCATCCGCCGCTCGCAGTGGACGGCCCTCTCTTGATGCCGTTTTGTTTTTGCTCGTGACTCTATGACCTCTCGGACACCGTGCTGATCCATGGCCCCGTTTGCCACAGGAAGGAGATATCACTCAGAAAGGGTACCGTTGACCCCTCGACCTACCTCTCACTTCCGCCTCGCCTATTACACCCAGCATTCCACACCCATTCTACCATACCTTGCTCACTCCCTATCTACACAGGCAGTAAACAACAACGCGCTAACCGCTCTCCCACTTCCGCAGATACCAGAAGCGTCGCACACAGCTCTTTTCACAATACGGACTCGACGGCGGCTCCGGCTTGAGGATGGGTGGTCTCCGAATCCACTCCCCCGACGATGCCTACCCGGCCCCGAACGAGGACCACCGCGCCGCCTCGCTGGCAGCCCTGAGTGCGACCAACTCGGGCTCACGGGGGCCTGACTCGGTCGGCTCGCCCACAGAATACCGCCCGCAGTCTCCGTACGCAAACATCGAATCCCACCCGGCAGCTCTGCTCGCTCCCGGCGGGCCCATGGCCGAGCACCGGCCCTCCCTGCGTCAGCACGACTCGCTCTTCCTCTCCGCGCCCCCGGTCATTGACCCCCCGACGCGGTCCGGCACCATGGTGTCGGGCGACTACGCCTTCAACCCCGAGCAGCACCAGCACCTCGGCTACGGTGACCAGCCGCCGCAGAACCCCTCCTACGACAGCAGGGCCGGGACATTGCTGGATTCGCAGGCCTACTTTTCAGACTTTGCTGGGCAGTCATACGACCCGGCCGCCCCGGGAGAGTATGGGGGGCCTCACCGGTACTCGGCCGGCGATGCCTTTTCCCCCACAGCCGCAATGGCCCCGCCAATGCTCACGGCCAGTGACCTGCCGCCGCCAGACGCCCTCCAGTTCCAGATGCCGCTCGAGCCTCGCGAGGTTCCCTTTGCCATCCACGACCCACACGACGAGAACACGCCCATGTCCAACTTTGACAACATTGCCTCCGTTCTCAGGCACCGCGGCCGCACCACCTCCAAGCTCCCCGCCTACTGGGTGCTCGACAACAAGGGCAAGGAAATCGCGTCCATCACGTGGGACAAGCTGGCCATGAGGGCCGAGAAGGTCGCCCAGGTGATCCGGGACAAGAGCTCGCTCTACCGCGGCGACCGTGTCGCCCTGATCTATCGAGACACCGAGATCATCGATTTCGCCATCGCCCTCCTGGGTTGCTTCATCGCCGGTGTCGTGGCTGTCCCCATCAATGAGCTGCAGGACTACCCGAAGCTGAACATGATCCTGACGTCGACTCAGGCACATCTCGCGCTGACCACTGACAACAACCTCAAGACCTTCCAGCGCGACATCACCGCCCAGAAGCTTAACTGGCCCAAGGGCGTCGAGTGGTGGAAGACAAACGAGTTTGGCAGCTACCATCCCAAGCGGAAGGATGACGTGCCTCCGTTGTCGGTCCCGGACCTGGCCTACATCGAGTTCTCGCGCGCGCCAACGGGAGACCTGAGGGGTGTCGTTTTGAGCCACCGCACCATCATGCACCAGCTGGCTTGCCTGAGCGCCATCATTTCGACCGCCCCGGGCAGCGGAGCCGCAGACACGTTCAACCGCAACCTGCGTGACAAGAACGGCCGCTTGATAGGCGGTGGTGCCAGCAGCGAGATCCTTCTGTCATATCTGGACGCCCGCCAAGGAATTGGCATGATTCTCGGTGTTCTCCTGACGGTCTACGGCGGGCACACCACCGTTTGGTTGGAGAACAAGGCAATCGAAGTTCCCGGCCTCTACGCCCACCTGATTACTAAATACAAGCCGACCGTCATGGTGGCCGACTATCCCGGCCTCAAGCGGGCAGCCTACAACTACCAGGCCGATCCGATGGCGACGCGAAACTTTAAGAAGGGTATGGAGCCCAACTTCCAGACCGTCAAGCTATGCCTTGTCGACACCCTCACCGTCGACAGCGAGTTTAATGAGCTGCTTGCCGACCGCTGGTTCCGCCCTCTCCGCAACACGCGCGCGAGAGAAGTCGTGGCCCCGATGCTCTGTCTGCCTGAGCACGGTGGCATGGTCGTCAGCGTTCGCGATTGGCTGGGTGGCGAGGAGCGCATGGGCTGTCCCCTCAAACTTGATTTGGGCACCGAGAATGGCGACGAAGAAGATAAGGACAAGGAGGAGGAGAAACCTACACCCTCAAATGGGTTCTCGACGCTTCTTGGGCAGGGCCCGACGACCACCAAGGAAGAGCGAGCCAAGACTGCCCTGGGCGAGGTCCTGCTTGACAGGGAAGCCCTTAAGACCAATGAAGTGCTCGTCGTTGCTGCTGGTGACGACGCGAGCAAGCGTGCTGCAAACGAGCCGGGGACCCTCCGCATCGGAGCGTTCGGCTACCCGATCCCCGACGCTACGCTCGCCATCGTCGACCCCGAAACTGGCCTCCTTGCCTCGGCCAACAGTGTTGGCGAGATCTGGATCGACTCACCGTCCTTGTCTGGTGGCTTCTGGGCGCTTCCCAAGCACACCGAGCAGATCTTCCACGCCCGGCCCTACAAGTTCGAGCCCGGCGACCCAACACCGACTCCGGTGGAACCCGAGTTTCTCAGGACTGGCCTCTTGGGTACCATCATTGAGGGCAAGATCTTTGTCCTCGGCTTGTACGAGGACCGGATCCGCCAAAAGGTCGAGTGGGTGGAGGATGATGGCCCCGAGACCGCCGAGCACCGCTACTTCTTTGTCCAGCACATCGTGGTGAGCATCATGAAAAACGTGCCAAAGATCTTCGATTGCTCGGCCTTCGACGTCTTTGTTAACGAGGAACACCTTCCGGTGGTGGTCCTCGAATCCCAGGCGGCATCCACGGCCCCAGCCACGAACGGCGGCCCGCCCAGACAGCTGGACACGGCGCTACTTGATTCACTGGCTGAGAGGTGCATGGATGTCCTGATGCAGGAGCACAACCTCCGCGTCTATTGCGTCATGATCACGGCGCCGAACGCGCTCCCGCGGGTGCTTAAGAACGGCCGCAGGGAGATTGGGAACATGCTCTGCAGGAGGGAGTTTGACCTGGGCAACCTCCCGTCCGTGCATGTCAAGTTCGCGGTGGAGCATGCTGTGCTCAACCTCCCGGTGGGCGTTGACCCCGTCGGCGGCATCTGGTCGCCGATGGCCTCTGGCTCTCGAGAGGATATCCTGGCTCCCGCTGACAAGCAATACTCGGGTATTGACCGCAGAGAGGTGGTCATGGATGACAGGACCTCGACCCCGCTCAACAATTTTTCCAGCATCACTGACCTGATCCAGTGGCGTGTGGCGAGGCAGCCCGAGGAGCTGTCGTACTGCACCATCGATGGCCGAGGCAAGGAGGGCAAGGGCGTGAATTGGAAGAAGTTCGACATGAAGGTTGCTGCTGTCGCCGTCTACCTGAAGAACAAGGTGAAGCTGAGGGCGGGGGATCATGTGGTGCTCATGTACACCCATTCTGAGGAGTTCGTCTTTGCCGCCCACGCCTGCATCAACCTCGGCGTTGTCGTCATCCCCGTGGCGCCCATGGACCAGAACCGTCTGTCCGAAGACGTGCCGGCATTCTTGCACCTCATCTCCGACTACCGCGTGCGGGCGGTCCTGGTGAACCAGGACGTCGACCACCTCCTGAAGTCGAAACAGGTTGCCCAGCACATCAAGCAGACGGCGCAGGTGCTCAAGGTCTCGATACCCAACATGTACAACACGAGCAAACCGCCAAAGCAGAACAGTGGCCTGCGCGATCTCGGCATCACCATGGACCCCTCGTGGGTCCAGCCCGGCTATCCCGTCATCATCTGGACGTACTGGACCCCCGACCAGCGGCGCCTCGCCGTGCAGCTCAGCCACGACACAATCCTCGGCATGTGCAAGGTGCAAAAGGAAACCTGCCAGATGACCAGCTCGCGGCCGGTACTCGGGTGCGTCCGCAGCACGACCGGCCTGGGCTTCATCCACACGTGCCTGATGGGCATCTACATCGGCACGCCAACATACCTCCTCTCACCCGTCGAGTTCGCCCAGAACCCAGCTTCCCTCTTCCTGATCCTCTCGCGGTACAAGATCAAAGACACCTACGCCACCCCCCAAATGCTCGACCACGCCATGAACATGATGCCCGGCAAGGGCTTCACCATGCACGAGCTCAAGAACATGATGATCTCCGCCGACGGCCGGCCGCGTGTCGACGTCTTCCAGAAGGTGCGCATGCACTTTGCCGCCACGGGGCTCGACCGCACCGCCATCAACACGGTCTACTCGCACGTGCTCAACCCCATGATCGCCTCGCGCTCGTACATGTGCATCGAGCCGATCGAGCTGTGGCTCGACCCCAAGGCGCTGCGGCGCGGACTCGTGTACGTGACGGACCAGGAGCGGGATCCGAAGGCGTTGTTGGTGCAGGACTCCGGGATGGTACCTGTTTCGACGCAGATCGCGATTGTGAACCCTGAGAGTCGGAGCCTGTGTAGTGAAGGGGAGTATGGTGAGATTTGGGTGGATTCGGAGGCGTGTGTGAAGGGGTTTTATGGGTCGAAGGATCCGTTTGATGCAGAGAGGTTTGATGGGAGAACGGTGGAGGATCCGAGCGCGAGGTATGTCAGGACGGGGGATCTGGGGTTTCTGCACAGCGTGCGACGGCCTATTGGGCCGGGTGGTGCGCTGGTGGATATGCAGGTCTTGTTTGTGCTCGGGAATATTGGGGAGACGTTTGAGCTCAATGGGTTGAGCTACTTCCCGATGGACTTGGAGGCGTCGGTGGAAAGGTGCCATCGGAATATTGTGTCGGGCGGGTGGTGAGTATTCTCGGCCCCTTCTTGGTTGTGAGCTGAGCTAACGTAATATCCAGCGCCATCTTCCAAGCCGGCGGGCTCATCGTCGTGCTGGTCGAGGTTGCCCGCAAGGCGTACCTTGCCTCCATCGTCCCCGTCATCGTCAACGCCATCCTCAACGAGCACCAGGTCGTCGTCGACATCGTCGCCTTCGTCAACAAGGGCGACTTCCCGCGCAGCCGCCTCAACGAGAAGCAGCGCGGCAAGATCCTCGCCGGCTGGGTCAGCCGCAAGCTGCGCACCATCGCCCAGTTCGCGATCAAGGATACGGACCGTGAGGCCCTCCGCCCGGCGGGTCCCGACCAGTCCGCCGGCGCCGACGAACCCCACCGCGCCAGCATGGGAAGCATCCCCAGCCACCCGAACAACTCGCTGCGGGGCGTCTCGTCGCCCCCGCCGATCCTCGAGCAGCCGCAGCAGTACTATGACAGGGGCTACGACGACGGCGGCATGGGGCCCCCGCCGCTTACGTCTCGCACCCCGCCCGGCGGCAACGTGCCCGTGGAGATGCCGGCCGATGAGCGTGTGGACGTGGAACAGACGCCCACCGCGAAGAACTACCCACCCCAGCAGCAACAACCACAACAAGGGCGCATCGAATCCTCCCTCCCGCACGGCTTCGACCTGCCCAACTTCGACCAGTTCGGGCGCGAGGAGGAAGCCGCAAAACCCACCATCCCAACCACCGGCCCCTCCCCACCGCCGGGTCTGGCAGCGAGGCCGGGCTCCGGAGCGGGAGGGCCAATGGCCTCGCAGACGCCGCCGCAGATAAGGCTGCCGGGGGTGGATGGACGGGAGTCGTTGGATGATTGGAACTTGGGGGGCAGGCCGGGGAGTGGAGCCGGTGGGAATGGGGGGGATGGTGAGGGGGTGGATGACTGGACGAGGGACGCGTTTATGTCGATGAATTTGGCCGGGACTTTGGGGGGGAAGTGAACTTGAGTAAGGGGGGGGGTGTTGGGGGTTAGACAGGGAGAGGGTTTTGCTTCTTTGGGGGTTGGTTTACCCCGGGGGAAAGGGGGAGGTTGTTCTTTTCTGCTGGGAGATTTACATGCCGTGGGGCGCTTGGGAAAGATAGCGGGTTGGGTGGCGAGTGTTGTTTTGGAGAAGCTTGGGGGCAGATAGTTGTGATTTGTGGATAGATGTTTTGTAATGGAACTTGTTCAAGATCACAGGGCGGCTTTTGTCTTTGGGGTCTTGAGTGGGATTGTCTCTGTCCCCATGGGATTTGTTCATGAAAGCTACTTATACCGTCGTCCGGCCATGACTTTCCATCATGGTCTTTCCAACCCCGTCCTGACCTGGAATCGTCTTCTTGTCAAGCGCCTTGTACCACTTGCGCCCGTCCAGCGTCTTGTAGAAGACGATGATCCCAACCAACGCCAACAGGGCAGATATGGCGCCCAGTGTGAGGTACGTCACGGCGAAGCCCAACCCAGGCATCATGCAGTACGGTTCACCACCAGCATGGTGACTCCAAGCAGCAATCGTCACCCCCCCAACCCTCGCGAACATGCCATACCCAATCGCCAACAAGATCCACGGCCCGGGACACACCGCCGCAGGAAACGCCATCATCGCATAAAAAAGCACCCCAATAAACCACACATCATCCCCCCCGGCAAACCTCCACAACACCAACGCCAACGCCACCCCAACCACCACCACCACCCCAAGAACCATCCCCACCAACCACCACCCCCCCCTTCTCGTCCTCGGAAACCACCTCCACCCCACCAACAGACTCAACCCAATCAACGCCGCCGGCAGCGACGGATACGCCCACAGACTCGCCCCAAACCTCTTGGGCGAAAACTCCGACGCCGTACACGCCTGATACACCGTCACGCAGGCAGCCACCACGCTCAACACATCCCCGCCGATGCACGTCGCGAGCTTCCAGCGGGTGAACTGCGGGGCAGCACCGAGCGCGTCCCGCCGGCGCA
>FTEL01008707.1_pt1 | contig 10998 bp, 2 predicted proteins | sample 1658911 | NCBI WGS metagenome assembly FTEL01 (sample SAMEA3914869, study PRJEB12502) | metagenome | biome: forest; material: soil | place: USA | collected 2012-03-12 | depth 0.1 m
ACCATCCCCTCCATCTCCCTCATCAAATCCCGATCCGTCGGCCAGACCGCCCTCCTGACCGCCTCCACCAGCACCTCGAAAACCACCAGCGCAGACAACACCACAAAATGCACCAGCCACCACATCCCCTGCCGCCCAAACCCCCTCACAAACGACCCGCGCACCACATACGGCCCGAGCGAGCGCTTAAACAGCACGCTGAGCAACACCCCCCACAGCCACCACCCGAGCAGGGAGATACCCAGCGCGGCCATGATGACTGGCGTCCGGTCGTGGACCTCGAGGAACATCAGTTTGAGGTTGATGAACACGACCGCGAGGGAAAAGACTAATGTGCCAAAGGGGTAGAGGTCGGTCGAGACGGGCCAGTGGGACGGGAGCGTGTAGATGTAGTAGACGGCGTAGTAGAGGATGACGGATTCGGTGACGGCCATGAGCATCCAGCCGAGGTACTGGAGGAAGTTGAAGCCGCGGTTTCGTTGGCCGAAGGAATACAGCTCGGGAAAGGCGAGGAGAGTTGAGGCGGAGAGGTCGCGCTCGAAGATGCCAGGGATGATGACAGGGAGAGAGGTGAAGATGGTGTTGAAGACTGTCAGGGCGGTGGATTCGAAGAGGGAGGTGCCCGTGTAGCCGTTGAAGCGCTGGTAGTGGGCCTGGAGGAGGTAGAAGACGACTTCCTTCCAAAAGGTGCCGAGGATGTAGCGGCCGGAGCGGGCGTAGTTCCAGCGGCCGTGGACGAAGAGCAGGCGCTGGAGGAAGCGGAACTGCGCGATCGAGTAGTCCGCGATGCGCGCGGCTTGCAGGCCCTCGCGGCCGGAGATCCCGATGCCGACGTGGGATGCTTGGATCATGGCGATGTCGTTCGCGCCGTCGCCGATCGCGAGGGTGACCGCTGACGGGGTCTGGTGGCGGACGGCTTTGACGAGGGCGGATTTTTGGGAGGGGGACGCGCGGCAGCAGATGACCGAGTCAACGCGGCCGACGAGGTCGTAGAAGAGCACGCGGAGAGTTGGGTCGTCTTCGATGACCGCGAGGGTGTGCCCGTCGACGACGGCGACCGAGTGCGGGACCATGCCGCGGCAGACGTCGGTGAGCGTCATGGCGAGGCGCTCGCGGAGCTCGCCCTGCGTGGCGTCGAGGATGTAGACTTCGGAGAAGGGCTTGCAGATGCGCGCCGAGTGGGCGATGTTGATGGCCGTCTCGCGCTTGTCGCCCGTGAGCATCCAGACCTTGATGTTAGCGCGGCGGAGCTTGTCGATGGTTTCCGGTACGCCCTGCTGCAGCTTGTCCTCGATGGCTGTCGCGCCGGCGAGGTCAAAGTCCTGCTCAATCTGCTCGGCCGCGTCCTCGATGCGCTCCTGGCGCTTGACGAGGGAGGTGGTCGCCTGCAGGTAGACCGTCTTCCACTTGCGGTACTCGTCCTCGTCGAGGTAGCGGTAGGCAAAGATGAGGGTCCGCAGGCCCTCGCTGGCAAAGTCGTCCACATGCTGGAAGCAGCGCTCAAATACGGCGCCGTCGTTGAGGGCCAGCGACTCGTCCACCATGCCGTCGTACGGGTCGGCGAGGCGGGCGAGCTCGAGCGACCGGGCGCCGGCCATGGAGCGGCGCGGCGTCTGGTACGGGTCGGCCTCCACGGTGTGGTCGTCCGTCCCGTCGGCCTCGCGGCGGGCCAGCCAGTGGTCGACCTCGTCCGCGATGGCAAACGACCTGCGCCAGCCGTCTTTCCTGTCCACACCCCGCCTAAAATTCAAACTGTCGCGCTTGGTATTCTGCAGGCTCTGCCTACGCAACGCCTTCTCCTGCTCCACGCTCCTGCGCATACTCGCCCTGCGCTCGACGGCCGACGCGGTCTGGATGGCGAGCTGCTTCTGGCGCAGGCGCGGCAGGATGACGCTGTCGGCGCCCTTGGTGAAGATGCAGAGGCGGCCGTCGGGCATGCGGATGATGATGGACATGCGCTTGCGCTTGCTGCTGAACTCGATGACGTCCAGGATCTGGTACGTCTCGGTGATGGGGGCGCCGTTGGCGGCGACGCTCTGCAGGGTCATGGACTGCGCGGAGCGGTCGACGAGCAGGCACCCCAGGTCCTTGGCCGCCTCGACGAGGGCAAGCTCATCCGGCGACGCCGCCTGGAAGCTGATCTGGCCGTCATCGCCGGTTTCGGGGAGACACGTGTGGCAGAGCGCCAGGCAGAGGATGAACTGGCGAGCCTTGCGCGAGAAGTTCGAGTGCGGCTTCAGGGAGAGGTAGCCGAGCAGGTCCTCGGTCTTGTTCTCCGGCACGCGGGGAGGCGGGTGGACCGACGATTTCCACCTCGAGGCCGTGCTTGACCTCGGGAGGCGGGCGCCGCTCTCCGAGAGACGCCCCTCGACGAGATGCTCCTCGCCGGGCTCCAGGCGTGTCGAGACCGAGGGTCCGGGAGTCGTGGCCTGGTGGCCCTTCTCATTCTTGCCTGCCGGGTATTTCCCGTTCTTCTCCGCCTCGGTTTGCAGGTCCATGTCGTGGAGCCAGGCGGACCCGGCGACGCTCATTTTTCGGAATTTCATCATGTTCTCAGTCAGAGTGCCGGTCTTGTCGGAGAAGACGTAGCTGACCTGGCCCAGGTTCTCCAAGATCGTTGTCGTATTCGCCACCATGGGCGTGTCCGTCACGGGGTCGTACATCTCAATGTCGGCGAGGAGGTACAGCTGGCCGAGCTTGACAATCTCGAGACTGACATAGAGCGAGAGCGGGATGAGGGTGTTGTATGCGATGACAAAGGCGATGAAAATCTGGCCCAGCGAGACGGAACCGCGGCGGAGGTAGAAGGCGTGCGACTCGTAGTGGCGCCGCCACAGGATGTAGCCGACGGTGCAGCCGACGCTGAGGATGATGACGAAAAACACCAGCATGACGACAATGCGGTTGACGGCGTACTGCAGCTCGGGGGCCTTGGCGCGGACGTTCTTGTTGGCGTTCATGCGGATCTTGCACTCCTCGCCGCTGTTGATGACCAGGCCAATGGCCTCGCTCGTGTTCCGCAGGGTGGAGCCGCGGTAGACGACCTCGTTCAAGGTCAGGGGCATGGTCTCGCCGTTGATGGTGGCCCTGCCTTCAAAGTTGTAGAGGTTGAGGTTCGGGTCCTCGGTCACGATTTCGCCGTCGCAAGTCCCCATGGCGGCGACCGAGGCGCAGTGTTTGGCGAGCAGCGGCGAGGCCTGCTTGCTCTTGAGGTTCGTCTCGCCGTCCAACGCCATTGTTTCGATGAAGGCGACGCCATTGGGCCCAGTGGCGTGGAGCAGGATAATGTCGGCAGGCACATTGTCGTCGCGGCGCAGCTTGATGATGTCTCCGACCCTGATATCCTGCCATTCGACCGCCGCCCACTGCCCTGATTCCCCGTTTCCGGCCTGGACCGAATCGAGTTCCGTAACCTGCACGTCGGCGTCGGCTGCCGTCGCTTTTTCCCTCTTGAACAGCCCCCGCGGACCCCGACCCTCGCCCCTGGGCGCCTTTGTGACGGTCCCCTCCGGATCCAACACACAAGCCGAGCTCCTGTTTTCCAGCTTGTCCATCCTGTACCGTCGGTAGTCGTCGTAGCCCTCCTTGGCCATACTGAGGGCCACGAACGCAATGAGCGGCCCGATGGTAGTGTATGTACCCGTTGTGCTCAGGCCGGGAATCATCTGGAGGATACCGATGACGAGGAAGTAAAAGTTGGCAAGCTTGCTGAACTGGAAGAAGATCTGCTTGGGCAAGAAGTTCCAGACGGTGTAGCGGCACGACCGAATAAAGTTGGACACGTGGGCGTGGCCGGTGCGCTCGTCCTTGAGAGGCTTCCTGCGGGCGAGGCCCGGCTTGAGGGGGATGTGGCGACCATCGCGGCTCGGCGGCAGCGGCTTCTGGCGCAGCAAACCCTCGACGACGTAGCGCTTGTAGGCCTTGTCGGCCCTTGCGCGGATCCTCGCCCACGGACGGTTGTCGGGCCTGCGCTGGCGCTCGCCGAAAAGGGTGGCCCAACCGAGGCTAGTGGAGAGCGCAAGGTCGTTCTTTTCGGCCGACGGCGTGGGGACCTTGATGTTGTCCCGGTACTCGTCGAAGGTCTGGCGCGGAAGAGTCAGGGAGACCCGCGACTCCTCCAAGCGGCTGCGGCGGCGGGGGGTAGTCGACGGCCCGTCGAGTCTGGGGCGGCGCGGGTCGGGGATGGCGAGGGGCGCGGGGGTATGCGACTCGATGGTGTACAAGTCGGTGGTCCTCGGGCGCGGGCCCTGCTGATGGCGCTGGGCGCGGGACTGCCTGCTGCTGCCTCCATTACCATTGCCGTCGTCGTGCTCGCCGCCGAATGGGTCGCCGGCACCCGGGGAAATGGACGGGCTCAGGGGCGAACGGGGGAGGGCGGTGGACGGGCCGCCATCCTGGGGGGTCTGGGTTGTCGCGCGGGCGTCGGTGGGCGAGACTGGGCTCCGGGGGTGCAATTCGAGGTTTGCGACGCGGCTCCGGGGCGCATCTTCTGCGGAATGGCGTCTGTTTTTGCCTGCCATGCCGTGGATTGGGGCGCGGGAGGAGGAGGGGGAGGGGGAGGAGGAGGAGGACTAGGGGAGGGCGCAAGAGAGCCGGTGTCGCGCGAACATTTCCGGATCAGGTGAGCGTGCGTGTCTCTGTGTAAGCGCAAATAATTTGAGTCGGTGCCGCCGTACTTGTAGATGCCAGAAATGGGAATGCGCTGGGCGGTGAAAAGCTGAGGTTCGAGTCGAGAAAGTCGAAAGTCGACAGCTGAAACGAGCGCAGTGGCTGAAAGAGTCTAGGCGTGGTCCGTGGTTTTGGCTCAACGCTTTCGAAAGCGGCCTTGAAAAGCAGGTGATCAGAGGCGACAGAGAGCAGCAGCAGCAGCAGCAGCAGCCCTGGAAGCAATGGATGGGATCAAGCGAGTGGGGAACAGCCGGAGCTAGCCAGGCCAAGCGGCTGAAATGCCCGTCGCAGCGCTGCCCAGCCTATCAATGCCGCTGCTGCTGGGGGAGTGGCACCAGCTGGTGGCTGAGACTTGTCTTCCCAGCGACTGGGTGTGTGCGAGCGTGTGCGAGTGCGTGCGAGTGTGTGGTGCGAGTGTGTGGTGCGAGTTCCCTGCCTGCCCGCCCCGTCGCAAGCTCTTGACCTGTCGATCCCTGTGGGCTGCAGGGGTCTCTGAGGCTTCCATGCGTCCTCTACGACCACTGCGGCGACTCCGAGGCAGGTTTGTGCCAGGCACCTGCAGCAACAATCCGAAAACCACGCCCAAAAAAATGAGCAAAAAAAGAACAACAATGTCTCGCATTATTCGCCATCAGCGCAGATCAGCATGCTCCGCCTGGCCCGCCTGACGACGACAACACGCTCGGTGCAGCCATCCATCATCCCTTGCTCATCCAGACGAGGCAGGCACACGACACCACCACCACCACAAACCGGCATTCTCTCAAACCCGCAAGCCCGCGCACCCGCACTCCCGCCATGGCAGCCGTGGCAGTCTGCAAACCTGCAACGAGGCCAAACGCAACAGGGCGAATCCCGGAGCTGCCTTCCGAGCACTTGCCTGATGCGAGCACCTTGGCCCGGCCCGAGGACCCACCCTCGGCCACGCTCCCCTGCTTGGAGACGATTCAACCATTGAGAGCGGGTTGGACCACACCACTCTGCCGACACTGCCTGCCAACCCCAACAGTCGACTTTGTTCCGTGCATTTGCCATGGAAGAATCTGCAACTGGCATTGGCAGAAGGATCGCCGGTTGCCTCTGTTCTGGGTAGAAATTGGCAACGACCAGACTTGGCTCAGATCCCTCCCAGAAAACAACAAAAAGTCAACCCCACGACTCCGCACTGACAAGACGGCCTGCGCTCCGACTTGCCGATCAACAACCAGATCCTGTTTTGCAGACAAGAGACACGAGCAGAGCCGTATTTTTAGCACCGAATCCACTTGCTCACACTGACACCAGCAACAATCCGAGCTCAGTCCGACTGACGGGGTCCTCCGTAACAAGCATTTTGCATACGAACAATCTACCTCCGCATAACCCCCCATCCCTGAAGCCACCTACCTGCCTGACTGCTCCCGTCCCCTTCTCCCTGCTTGGCCCATGTGACCAAACACTCAACATGCCAGCGGCACAGCAATCTAATCCCACCACCACCCGCAGAGGTCCAGCCTCACCACCAGCAGCCCTGAACAACACGTGCCCCCCCTCGCCAGAGAGATCAACAACCCACCCCGGCAGCCCCAACAGCGATCTAGACCCTCCCCCACCTCCATAGTCCGCCGTCTAGCTACGGATAGTCCGTGGGGTCGTGGTGATCATTGATCACCCCCATGGGCCATCATCTCCAAATCGCCAAGCAAATGGCTGGCTGGCAGAAAGCTCCAACCACCCGTCGATCCATCCATCCATCCCTCCATCCATCCCGATCCGATCCATCCCCAACCCCTCGGCAGGCAACTGAACCAACCCCCAAAAGTTCCCGTGTCTACTACCCCTTCAACCCCCAAGCGAGAGAATGCAACACCGCAATTTCACCACCCACAATCTCCCATACAACGGTAGCATACATCAACCGCCAAATCCCCCAACGGCTCTTCTCAAAACACCCATGATCAAGAAAAGAAAACCCCGATAGCTCGCAGCTGGCAGCTGCACTGTGTTACATCCCCATCCATGCCCGTGTGCCATCGCCTCTCTCGCTACCCCCATCCGCACGGCAGATCAAGATATGATGCCTACCTAGTCAGATCCTCGCAAGCACACCCCTCGCTCGCTTGCAACACACAGGAGAGGAAAGGAAAGGTGCCTAGCGCCCTGCCGTCTATCACCGCCGCATCCTCTTGGCGGTTGTTGACGTGATGTGATGGACGAACTACCATGTCGAGGATCAATCAGCCCTACGCTCGGGGCAGGTGTTCATGTCAACAAGATCCCTTCCAACTTTCCCCCGTTCATGGCTCGATGATACATACTAGGTTGGTCAGTAGCACGTCATCTTGTGCAGGTTGGCTTGGTGAGGCAGGGCGTGTGGCATGAGAGTATGGACTTGGACGGTGTCCCGCCAGATATCAACACCTCAACCGACAACAAAAATGAAGCTATTCCCACATCACCAACACACAGCCGAATGGGCAACCCGACGTTAACCAGATCTCCAAGTAGCCAGATCCACCAGGTTATTCGTCCCGGGTGAGGCATCTCACATCACATCTCACATCAAAGCAAATCACAAAAGACTACACAGTTTCACCGTTCACATTCCTTCATTGCTCCCTAAATCTGCAAGTGTGCCAATATCATCAACTCCAAAATCCAAGCCCCTCCCTTAGTAATTTGCGCGGCGCAAACGCAAACAAACAAAAAAACGCAGATGATGCTCCCATAAAAAAGAAACAAAAAAGGAAACAACATAACAAAAAAAACAAGAGCTCCCAGGATCGATAGATTAGAACCACATTACCAAAGAGGTTGCGCGCGTGCGGGTGGGCAAAACCAAAAAGCCGCCTGGGCTCTTTTCCCACACACAAACACAGACCTCACAAACCAAAAAAAAAGACCAATTTCATCCTGTCTTTCCCGCAGCCAACGAAACAACAGACAAACAGACGATTCCCCAGCAGAGTGATCTGCCGGGGTCTCTCTTCCCCTTCATTTTTCTGGCACCCCTCCCCTTTTTGGAAGGAAGGATCCATCAACGACAAAACAGCAGCAAACGACTAGGGAATAGGTATTAAAGGAGAAAACCATCTTCCCCGATTTGGTGGTGGTCGGGAGAACACAGCCTCTCGGGGGGTCGATCGCGAAAACGAGGCAAGGAAACAACGTTCAGACGTAGGAAAAAGAAGGACGACCCTGACCCCCAAGCGAAGAGGGGGTCAAGAGACGAAAAAAAGGACGAAGCGGAGGATTCCCAAGCCGCCTCCTGCTAAGACGTAGGAGTAGCGTAGCGCAAAATGGTGGGGGATATCGTCATGGCAAGAATCTCGTGGCTGGTGTGTGGATGAAATGTGGAGGGAGAGAAGAAGCTGGAGCTGAGAGAAGTGGGTGTTTGGGGTGTTGTTTGGGGGTCTGTAAAGTCGGAGGAGAGTTGGATGTGTCGCTCGGTCTTGATCGCCACAGGTTGATGAGACGGACCCGGTATATACAGCAACGGAAACACCTCTTAAACGCCGGAAAAGCCAGAGTCGAGTGTCAACCCTCGACGGGTATACTGCAACGTCATGTCAAAACGCCCCCGCCGTCTACTGCGCGTGGATGCTCTCTGGCGACAGAGAAGCCTGCTCCGCGTCGAAGCGCTTCAGGTCCATGAACTGGTTGAGCTCCAGCTCCGCCTGGTTTTGCTCCACGTACGGCGAGTGCGGGTGCAGCGGCAGCGTGATTGTCGGCTTCCCGGGTGTGTACATGTCGTGCATGCTGGTCCCGTCGTCCGAGATGGCCGAGCCCTCGCAGATGGGCGGCATCGACATCGGCGGTGACTCGCCCACGATCGCGGGGTCCGGGTGGTTGAACGACAGCGGCGAGATCGACGGCGGCGGCACCCCCAGGTTCGCCGGGTTGACCAGCGGCGAGAACGTGCCGCTGTAGGGGGTGAAGCTCGGCGCGGGGATCCCGCCGTTATCCTGAGCCTGCGTGGCGAAGAAGTTGGGGCTCGAGTAGTCGGAGGGCGAGGGCGCCGTCGTCGCGGAGAGTGGGTACGCCCGCATGTCGAGCTGGCCAAACCCTGCCCGGGTGTCGATCCGCAGGTTCGGTCCGACGGGGCCTAGCATGTTGGGTTGCTGGGGGATCGGGCTGAAGATGTGGGGGTTGTGGACAGGCGGCTGGTTCTCGTGCTGTGTGATGTGAAAGCTCGGCGGGTGCTGCAGCAACTGCATCGTCTGGAAGTCGATGGGACCGGGGACACTGCGACTGCGCTGCCTCTTGTGGCCGGGGCCGCGCATCATCATGGTCTGGTGGGCGGCGATGCCCCACTGCTGTTCTTGGAACATGCCGACGTGCGGCTGCGCAAAGTTGGGCTGTGACGAGGGGCGGGCGGGCGAGACGGGCGCCGACATGGACATGGGGTGAAGCTGCTCAAACACCGGGGCGGGGGCGCTGTGGCGGTGGATGAAGGCCTCGAGGCTGACCAGCTTGGCCAACTGACCGCTCAGCACCTTCGGGTTTCCACCGAGGTGATGCGTGAGCACGCGAGAAGCCTGCAGGTCCTCGGTGAAGTCGTTGACTTGGATGAAGGTAGCCGTCGTGGACGAGTCCATGTGGAACAGGGGAGGGTGGAGCAGCTCGATCGTGATACCACCGAGCTGGTCGCCGCCCTCGACGTTGTTGAGGTAGATGTTCTTGATGTAGGAAAACGGGTACTCGATCTTGTACCCGGCCTGGTCGTTGTTGATGTAGTAGGTCATGGTGCACTTGTCGGGGGAGTAGAAGATGATGAGGTCCATGGCGTTCTGGCCGACGCGCATCCAGCGGCCGATGGTGAGAGAGCGGCAGTTGAGATGGTGAATCACTGCGGACGTCAGTAAACCGGCACCACCAGATATCGCAGGGAGGAGGGCTGCACTCACAAACTTTGCCCGGCCCGGACTGCTCGCCGCCCATCATGCCCTGGTGTCCGTAGGGGGCAAGGCCGGTGCGGCCAAAGAAGCCCGGTATGCTCTTGCCCGACTCCATCGCCTGCATCGCCAGATATTGCCGCATCGACTCGGGGATCGAATCCATGTCCTCGCCGCTCTCGAGACTCTTTTTGGCCAGCATCTTGATCTTGGCGCGTCTTTGTTGACAGTCAGCAAATGCGTTGTGCGGGGGAAACAAGGGGTAGCGATCGGCCAGGTGCAGACTAAAACTCACCGATTCTGGAACCAGATCTGAACAGACCTCTCGGTCATGTTGATCTCGTCAGCAATGCGATCGCGCACGAGCGCGGTGGGCGTCGGGTTCTTGTTGAATTCCATCTCGAGCGTCGTCAACTGATCCTGCGTTGCCCGCTGCCTCTTCTGGTTCTTCTGCTGCTGCGTCAGGGTGCTCTTGCGCGCCGGTCGCCGCGAGCCCGAGCTCGACCCCTGAGTCTTTGATCCATTGGCACCGCTGCCGCTCGAGGGCTTGGTGATCTTGCACGGGGTCGCCGACTTGGGGGTCGGCAGCGGCGACAGGTCCGAAGCCGGGGAAGTCGACATGGAGATGGCGGAGCGACCGTATCCCTCCTCTTGCTTGACGTCGTCCGAAAAGTCGTCCTTGAACTCCTGCTGGAAGTCGTCTTGGTTCACGTCGGTCGCCATTTCGGGCCCGATTTCTTGTTCGTGATCGAGGTGTCGTCGGTGTTAAAATGAGTGTTGTCCTTTCCTTGGTCCCAGATACCGAATGCTGGCACACAGCCCGCGCTCGAGGAAGGGCGGTGTGTAGTGTTGCTGTGTGGGGAGGGGGTGTTGTTCCCGAGTCGGTGCCTTGAAGGCGCACGACCTGCCGCAATTCGATAAATCCCAAGTGGGTAGTGTGGTAGTGGTGTGGTTAGAAGGAATGAATGAATAAAAATACGGAAAAAATAGGTCTGTTGCAAAGGAGTGTCGTCCTGAACGAACGGGTGTTCGAGCAGGAGGGTGCGTCGGGCCGTGGGGATGGTGTTGTGGAATAGGGGTCCTCTGGAGCGGAGCAGAAAAAACGCAGGGCCCAGGGCAAAAAAAGAGAGAGCAAAAATAGAAAAAAAGAGACGAAGCAGATGGAAAACCGGAAGGAATGAACGGCTTTCCAAGTGAATCGAGCGAAATAGTTCCAATTATTTTCAAGGGAGTGACTGTGGTGAGAAAAGCGAAGGTAGAAGTGGGGAGAGGGAAGAGGAAAGGATGGGCGGTCGACCGAAGACGACGGTGAGGCGATCGAGGGTGGACAAAAAGAGAGACTAGGGGGGAAAAACGAGAACGGGGACATGGGGGGTTCAAGAGGGAAAAGCAAAACGGGCCAGGAGCGTCGGACCCAGGCGGGCGTCCACACACACACACCACACACACTGCAGAG
>FTEL01000976.1_pt1 | contig 10993 bp, 8 predicted proteins | sample 1658911 | NCBI WGS metagenome assembly FTEL01 (sample SAMEA3914869, study PRJEB12502) | metagenome | biome: forest; material: soil | place: USA | collected 2012-03-12 | depth 0.1 m
GAGAGAGAGAGAGAGAGAGAGAGAGAGAGAGAGAGAGAGAGAGAGAGAGAGAGAGAGAGAGAGAGAGAGAGAGAGAGAGTGTGTGTGTGTGAGTGAGTGTGAGTGTGCTTACCCTCTTTGTGCTCCCTGTCTCCATTCGCCGTGTACGGTGTCTGGTCCTCCGCATCCCGCAGGTTCAACTCGGCGTTCCGGTCGAGAAGAAGCTTGACGACCTCCACGTAGTTCCGGGCCGCGGCGATGTGCAGCGCCGTCTTGCGACCGAGGCCGCGCGTGTTCACGTCGACACCGCTGTCTAGCATCTTCTCGACAACTGCCGGGTGGTTCGCTTCGACGGCGAGGAAGAAGGCGGTGATGTAAAACATGGACGTCTCCGCCGAGAAGGTCGCCTCGCCCGCGGCGAACAGCTTTTGGATTGTGTCGATTTCGCCCAGGCTCGCGGCGAGCATCAGCTGGAGGTAGGTGCTAAGCTGTATCAGCGGGCTAGACGCCGGCGCCTCTGACGCGGCCTGCTCCTCCGACGCGGCCTGTTCCTCGCAGCTGCCGGGTAGCGCGCGCGGTTTCTCCGCTGAGCCCTCGGCTGGCTTCTCCGGCTGCCAGAGCTTGCCACCGGAAAGCAGCATAAGCAAAGATATTATATAGTGGACAATGGCAAGAAGGGGCAGCCAGGAAGGGCTAGATTTGAGCATTTCAAGCAAGTGCGCATCCATCACTGCATGCTCGGGCGAGGGATCTTTGAGGAAGCGGTCCTGAGGAGAAGAAGCAGAAGCAGGAGCAGGAGCAGGAGCAGGCTTGAGGTTCGCGGCGATCAAGTGCTTGATGATGTCGACTTTGTTGCTCTTGGCCGCGTACCGCAGCATGTTATGACCCGCCTTGTCGAGGAGGTCGATGGATCCGCCGTGGCTGAGGATGACGTCCACCACGTCCCAGTTCTCTTCGGCAGCCGCTATCGACAGCGGCGTCCTGGAAGCCGGATCCCGGACGTTGATGTCGAAGGGCGCCTCGGCTGTCTCTAGTATCCTCAGCACGGCCGGCGGCCAGCCGAGGAAGGCTGCCAGGTGGATGGCATTGGCCTCGCGGTGGCGGTCTGACGCCAGTCTCGGCATGTATCGAGAAATGGGTTCCCAGTCGAAATCGCTCAGATCTTCGTCATAATCGTCCTCTTCGTCCTCCTCGTCAAATTCGTCGCTGGCGTAGCTGCTTTCGTCATCCTCATCCTCATCATCGTCAAAGTCGTCAAAGTGGAAGCTTCTATAGTAGGGCGAATCAAGAATCCGGAGAAAGAAGCTCCTCTTGGGGCGGCTCTGCAGGAGCTCGACCAGCGACTGCGCGATGCTCGGCGCTGTCGGAGCATCGCCCAGCTTTTGCAGGTGATGGGCGATGCTCGTCGCCGCGTATCGGGCGAATGGAAACTTGTCCATCTTGTTCCAGTATGAGAGGCGGTTGTCGGCCGAGGCGCCATGGGCCTCGAAGTACCTCTGGAGCTCCTGCGGGCTGCGTGGCTCGTCTGTGTCGTTGTCGGCGAACGAGATCTGGCGGTCCTGGTCGTCGGGCTGCTCCAGAACCTTGAGGGATAGGTAGCTGATGCAGGTCTGCGCGATTGTGGCGTGGAAGCCGGCGAAGCGGCCCCTGAAGTAGCCCTGGGCGGTGTAGTGCACGAGGGAGACCACGCCGTCGGTGACGGTGACTAGGCCGCCGCAGACGTCCCGTATGTCGTCCTCGGGGTATATCATGTCCAGGTCCAGCTCGAAGTTGCCGGGGACGACCGAGAGGGCGTGCTGGAGCTCCTTGGTGGCCAGCGGGCGGCTGGCGCACACGATCCACGACAGAGTGCCGACGGCGAGCTTCCTATCGGCCTCTCCCATGCCGGCGATGCGTGTCATGGTGTGCTCGTACAGGTCGTCGATCTTGCGCGGGAGGCTGCCCAGGCTCCCGCGGACCCCCCCCAGCGTCCGCTCGGCCTCGACAGACTGCATCTGGAGGAAGGCGACCAGGAACCTAGGCGAATCCCGACTTTTTAGCCCCAATACCTCTACCGCGCCGACTTTAGCCCGGTCACTTACATGCCATCGCACGCGCTCTTGATGCTATTCTTCACTTCTTCCTGGAGCGTGGGGTCCATCTTCAGGAACTTCTTCAGCCGCGGATGCGATCTGAACTCGTGGTCGATGAAGAGATCGAGATCGGTCGAGTTGGCCGTGATCTTGATCTGCTCAAAGTCGCTCGACACTTCGTCGAATTCGTCCAGCAGCCGAGACGTCACCAAGAGGCTGACGCTGCTGGACTTCGGCTGCAGGAGGCTCATGAGCCGGAGCCGGTACTCGGGCCTGCATTCGTCCAGCGCGTCGACGACAATAAAGACGCGTCGCTCCTGCACCAGGTCGCGGAGCATGGCCGAAAAGTCCTGGATCGTGGCCGCGTCGCCGCCCTGGCTCCGCTTCCTCCATACCTTGGCGACACACTCGGGGACCACGTCATCGACTGCGACCAGCTGCTTGATGACACTACCGAGGAGCTCCTGGAGGGTGTACTCCTCCTTGTAGCTCAGATAGAGGTACGCTATCCTGGCGTTATCCCTGCTCCTCTTTAGCTGCTCTTGGAGCTCGAGTAGGTGCGCGATCACGATAGAACTGGGACAAGGTTAGTCTCCCTGCCGCCTCGGGGTGCTCGCGCGGCACGAGACATACGCGAGAACAGATTTGCCGGCGCCCGCTATATCGGAATGGTTATGATGAATTAGCCTCTCTGCGGCATGCTTCGGCCCAAGGGCGGTGTGGGGGGGGGTGACCTACGCATCCCCAAGCACCATAACTTGAGCAGAGTGCCGGATCTCCACTCATCGAACTTGTCTGACTCGATGAGCCACTTCCCCGGGTAGTTGTCGTTGTCGCGCGAGTCGGCGTGATGCGCGATGCGCGCCTGCTCTCGGATGCGGTCGTGCGTCTGGTGGAAGCTGACGCGCGGCGCCAGCCATTTCAGGATGTCGGCATCGCGCCTATTGAAGGTGGATGATCGCCTGGTTAGGTAGAAGTTGTTGCCGTTGTGGACTCGCGCGTCGCCGTCGACGACCTGACTCTGTATCGAGATCGCGACTTGCTTCTTTAGGCCCCCTTCTCCCTCATCCTTGGCCCAGCCCCCGTCCTTCTCTGCCGCGCTCGTCGTCGAGTTGAGCGCGGGGTGGTTCATCTTCTCGCGCTGCACTGAAAGATTAAACAGGATAATGGTGTGCGCATCGCCCTGGAAGGCCGGGGGTCAACAACGCCTGATTCGAGGCTCTTGCCGCCAGAAAAAGGGGAAAACCAAAAAAAAAAAAAAACCAAACAAAAAGCGGCAGACAAGCTGAAGGAGCTTGCCGTCCCCGGCGGCTGATGCTGATGCATGTTAGATTATGAAGGGGTTGCCGACCAGGGTAGGGTTCCCGCAAAGGCGCTTCCTCTCCCGGGGTTGTCAATGTTGGCGTGGTACTTGGGCCACACCTTTCCGTAATCAGAAAAGCGGCCAGGAAGTCGAAGTGCAGCCAAGACCCATACAATTTATATTACACTTCAAGTATCAGTACTTAGCCCTTCCCCTTTCTTGTTCAATGAGCTGTCGCAGCCGACCGGGCATACCATGGGCCAACTGTCGAAGAAAATCAAGGGGCACTGCATTTTACGCCCCCTAGACAGCTTGGCAAAGCTCTAGAAAACCCAGGCCTCTACATCGTATAACCATTGCGGGCGCGGCTGTGGGTGCGGTTTGGGTGCGGTTGTGCCCCAACCTACCTATCCGTACCTATAGTTATGAGTGCTATGCGGGGCGTTGATTTTGCAAGTAGGTACTTTCCGATAGAAAGCGCTAAAAGAGTGACCTGGGTGGGGAATTTCGGCAGTGGGTGCTGAAAAAAGTGGGCTAGGTCACACGCTAACATCAATAACCCCGGGAGAGGTGCACGGAGTATGCCGTCGACAATTAGCTGATCTGCGAACAGCTGGTGACGTCGAGGGGCTTGCAGGACCCCTCCTGCAATCCGACTCACCGGGCAACGTGCCACAGAATGCATTGCTTGAGGCTGAGTCGGGCGTGGTCCGGGATAGCCCTTGACCCGCTATTTATACCTGCAGCCCGCCGCCGCGCCAGCTACGAGGCCCTGCTCTCCGCTCCGAGAAACCCCTCGCACCTTGTGATACGGCAGTTAAAAAAAGAGAGAAAACAAAAAGCACCATGGCTGAAGTATTCGGGATCGTGTCGGGTGCCGTTGGCATCGTGTCCATCTTTAGCAGCTGCGTGGAGTGCTTCGACTACGTCCAGACCGGCCGCCGCTTCGGCAAAGACTTCCAGGCCGACCTCCTAACGCTCAGCCTCCTCAAGCTGCGAATATCCCGGTGGGGCGAGGCGGTCCAGATCTACGACGATCCGAAGCTGGGCCGCCCCGAGGCGACCGACGCCGACGTGCAGCTGGCCAAAAACACGCTCCTCCAGATCTTGGTCTTGTTCGAGGACTCGAGCAAGATCTCCAACAGGTACCGGCTCGAGGCCGCGCAGGGCGAGGACCTGACGCCGCTCACGCGCGGCGAGATGGACCCGAGGTTCGCGGCCATGGACAACAAGATGAAGGCGCTGGTCGAGCGGCGCCAGAAGTCGACCGGCTTCCGCAAGCTCGCGTCGTGGGCCCTATACCACCGGGACCGCTACGATGACCTCGTGGAGGGGATCACGAAGCTCGTCGACAACCTCGAGCAGGCATTCCCGGCGCCCGAGAAGGCGAGTGCTCTCGCCAAGACGGACGCCGAGCAGATCAGCGCGGGGCCGCCGGCGGAGCAAAAGGATACACTGGAGCTGCTCCGCGTCCTGGCCGCCAAAGTCGACGGCGTCGTCGGCGCGAAGGCCGTAGAGACCGCCGCCAGCCGGGGCATCTCGATCGGGTCTGTCGACGTGATGGACAAGGCCAGGCTGCGGAGCGGCGATTTCGTCAGCCCTGCCTGGAAAGGGGAGACGAATCTCCCCCAGAGCGGCAGCACCGTGGCTGTCGGCTCCCTGCACGCCGGAGGCGAGTCGCGCGTCATGGCTGGCAACACGTACGCCGAGAAAGACAGCTTCTGAGACTGAGGGCGGGCAGGCGCTTCGTACACCGGCTCAAGTTTGTAAGCTTTGCTTTGTGGCTAGCACCACATCAAATTCCGTCTCTCTCCTGCTGAACGGCGATTTAAAACTATCGGTGGCATCCCTGGCCCAATGCGTTGAATGAAATGGTCCCTAGACCTTGGGTGGAGGCCCATAGGCTGTTTGTTCCGTCATAGTGGAAGCAGGCGATTGATTGAACTGCCCGCCGCGGGTTGTGACCGTCGCGCAGTTGCAGAAGGGAGGAGAGAGGGAGAGGGAGAGGGAGGGAGGGGCAAGCAAGCGCCAACCGAAAAAACCAAGACCCTGCGATTTGGCTTTGGTCGCGGCTCGCAGAATATAGCCGCGCCACGTGACTGCGCAGACCTTCCTCCGTGCCTAACATAGCAAATACATGGACCATCACCACATCACCACCAACAGTTTACACTAAGGACAATTTTGGTTCCGAGTTTGTTATTGATGTAATTATTGCCCAGCTTTGAAGAGCCCAGGCGCTAGAGTTTTGGTTCGCGCCTTGGCAAGACGTCGACGCGGCACGGGGCGCTGCCAGCTCTCCACCCTGGCTCAGCCTGGGTGGGGAGGTGGGGTGGCTCAGACGAGGGGTGTCAATTTGTGGAGTACCCCGCATCGGATACTGTCACTGGACAGCGCGTCGCATTTCGTGATCCAGAGCCCGACAATGAGCGACGTGTTGAGACGCGCTAAACCGAACCAAGCTGCAACCTCTTCCGGTCAGGCAGCAACACCAAACCTGCCCGACTGCGGCAAGTTGGATGACCGTCCCGGTCTACAACTTAAATCCGGCCCATTCTGGTTTCTCGAGCGGTGGCTGCAAGGCACCACTTTGCCCGACCCCAAACGCAAGTTCATGCCTTTTGCACGGTTGCGTGAGCGCACAAGGGCCCGCAGAGGTTGCAAACGGCAAGTGTGCACCGCACGCCGACCACGCCGACCACGCCCACGACAACACCTACCCAGTCCCCGCAGACAAACCTATTGTGGTCCATGCCGATGTCGATGTTACCGCAGATGACGTGGTCATCGACGCACCCCAGCGGCCCCAACCCAGCTCGTTGGATGCCACCCCGCCCTCGCCGCCCTCGCCGCCCGCGAGCAGGCTGGAGGCGCTACCTGCGGAACTAAGACTCTAGGTTCTCTCCCACATCTCCGACCTGCGCGACTTGAGGGCGCTTGTCCTTGCTTCTCCCGTCTTTTTGCCAGCAATACCATCTGGATCGGAAACATGTTCTTGGCTAGGTGCTTCTCCGCACCCTCGGCAGTCTGGCGGCAGAGGCCCACGCCGTCCAGAGGTCCGCCACGCTTCATCAACGGTCACCTCGGCCACTCACCGGGGACGTGATACGGCAGTTCATCCACAGCTACGTTTCGCGGCTGCACCGCCCGAACTGGTTCTCCAAGACTTTACCGTGGCCGACCTTGCCGAGACGGCAGCTTTCCACCAGTCTGTGGTTCGACCTCTATCGCTGAAGCGTGCAGCCCTCTTCCTGCAACGTTTCGATCCTTCTCTCGAGGTGGTCGGCCTGTCTGGCACCGAGCAAACGCGACTTCTCCGGGCTTTGTACCGCTTCCAGCTCTATTTGCAACATCTTCGGCCGCGGCCCGAACCTGGGCGATCCCGTCCCGTGGTCGGGCTCGCCCTTGCCAAGACACTAGCCCTATCCTTCGGCCCCTTTCACCCCTGGGAGGTGGAAGAAATTGACTGCATCCACATGCTGATACGAAACAAATACGATGCAGTCTTTGATGCCGTCGAGTGTGATCTCGTGAGTCCAAGGGTCGACAAGAGTGACCGACCGCGTCCACCTCCTGGATTCTGGGGCTCAAATGAACATGGTAGGTGCCTACTCAACGCCCCAAGATTATATGAAGCTATCAACCCCCGGAGGGGGGGCGGAGGGGGGGTATCAGACTAACAGTACACACGGCGCGCTAGCAACTGACCGTGGATCGCTGAGGCAAGGTACTTCTCTGAGGGGGCTCCTTTTGTTTTCCAAGATACTGGCAACCCATCAGCGCGACGAACTGGTCGAAACGATGCAGCGCTACCATGTGCGGGCCGGCCAGTATGAATCTGTCCTGGGTTATGTGTCGCAGGACATGAGACGGCTTGTTCGTCCTTCCGAAGGCGACCTAGCCGAAGCTCGCCGGGAGAAACTCGCATTCGTGAGCGATACCGAGGATGGCCCGCCGCTGGCTTGGGTCATGGGTTGGCGTGGAATATATGTAAATAGGTACGGACCCGCTATTCCCGCCCCTCTAAAAACATGGGGTCATGTGGTCTGGGACCGCCGCCGCTTGATCGAGAGCAAGGGGAAGGATGTGGTCCTGCGCGCGAGGAATGAATATGGTTGAGGTATGAGCTAGGTAATACGTGTATCGAGCGGAAGGTGGTTGAATCCCGTCCTTGTGAAAGGTGAACCTCGGAACCCGTGCAGCGGCAGCCCGCATGGCCGTGTTCTTCTGGCGGCCCGCAAGCCTCGACCACATGAGCTTGGCTTCACCTCGCCCCGTGAGTCTATTATCTAACGCTGTCTCCGTTTCAACTGTCTTGGTATCGGATTGAGGACCGAGTTCTGCATGATAGTCTAGTATCTACGTGTCTTTAACGCTTACGGCAGCCCGCCTCGGGCGACAACGCGGGAACATGCACCGTAAAGGTTGATTGGCTTGTGTCTATGGAAATTAAGGAATACCTGCCGCTATTCAATGTGGTGTTACCCGGTGATACGGCAGCCATAGTATGGGTGGGTGGGTTAATTGCGAAAAAGGTTCGAGATGCCAAGTCATATTCACTGTTGGCAAAATACTAAGAAAAGTGGTCCGTTGACTCTAAACAGGCCTTCCTCCTCACGCAACACGACCCCGGATACCAAGCATTGGGCAAGAGGTTTGACGCCATCTACTTCCTTAGCACTCCACACAATAGGGCTGGTTCCGCGCAGCGACTCGACACGATCCTCAAGGCAGCAAACTTTGGGAATCGGCCTTTCCTTTCCGATCTCAAAACCGAATCTCCCGCTATCCAAGCCATCAACAACGAATTTCGGCACTACTCGGGTCAAGTCCGGTTGTACTCCTTTTTTGAGGCAAGACCGACAAGTCTTGGGGGCGTGGGCGGGGTATTCGTCGTCCTGAAGTCTTCGGCTTTCATGAATCTCCCGAATGAGTGCGTCAGTCTCATCCAAGCTGATCACCGCGGGATCTGCAAATACAGCTCCCCAGCCGACCCCAATTACACCATTGTTCGCGACTCTATAGTCAAAGCTCTTGACCGGATCAAAGAGACATTTTAAGCCATGAGACTGTTAAAGGGGGCTGGAAACTCATCCAGAGGTCTGGCGCTGGGCTATTAGGGCACTTGATACACGATGTGACGATTTAGGATCAGAAGCGGAAGCTCAGACGCTTTTTTCATGTCTCACAGCGGCAACCACAATTCCACGCGAACATAGATGAGCCGCACGTTGAAGGATCGTGAGACTGGCTTAGCAACGTGGCGAACTTCAGACGTTGGCGCGATGACATGGAGCCCGGAATGTTTTGGCTGTCCAGCAACCCAGGGGCGGGTAAATCGTTTCTGGCCAAGTACGTCGTCGACCACGTCGCAGAGCTCGGGTTCGACTGCAGCTATTTCTTCTTTCAGGCCGGCGACAGTGTCCAGTCGTCCCCCAAAGGATGTTTGCTGTCACTCGCATGGCAGATGGCAGAGAGCAACGTCTACGTACGCGACATCTTTCTCGGCATGCACAGTTTCGACAGCCAGTTTGACCAAGAAAACTTTCAATCTATTTGGCGGGCCTTGTTAACATGCGGCATCTTTCAGACGAGGCCCGTGAAGCCTCAATTTTGGGTCCTCGATGGCCTCGATGAGTGCTGTACTTAGAAGAGATCATCCCTCTCCTTGCCAAGATCAACTCATCATTCCCTCTCCAGATCTTTCTCTCCTCGAGACCGAGTTCGAGCATTCAAGGAAGTCTCGTCTCCTGTGGTCTGGATGCCGTGTCTACCACTTAACCCAGATGGGAACCTCCGGAGATATCAGGCGTTATCTCGAACACCACGTCAACTTCCCGAGCCTGCAAGAGAACAGGGGGAGGCAAGACCTTGTCTGCGCCATCACAGAAGAGTCGGAAGACAGTTTCCTATGGACAAACTCGTCCTGAAGGATCTACGCAGTGCTTTCAGTGAGGAAGCCATCCAGACGGTGCTAATTGCAGAGCGCCTCGAGAGACATGGATCAGGTCTACTTGCCGAGCGTGGCGCCGCTTTCTATGTAGGAGGCGAGGAGGAGGGACGCTAAGGTGAACCTGATGTGGGCAAGCACCTACTTGCAGCTCCTCGAAATAGCAGAGTTAAAGGCTGTGCTGGTCATCCATATTCACCAAACATTCCACAACCTGGAGAAACATATCGGCTGGCTGTGTGGCCATCTTCTCATGGTCGACACCAGCTCTCGAGGCAAGATGGTACACGAAACAGCAAGGAGCTTCATTCTCAACCCCGAGAACGGCTTGGTTATCACCTTCGACGAGGCAGAAGCTCACAAGTTGGCTGTTGTATCTCAACGAGAGAGAGCTTGAGGCCCCACGGGGCTGGCGTGGCAACTCAGCACAAGCATCCGCGCAATCCCGTTCTCCGCGACTCAGATATGCTGCCATGGCGTGGTACGAGCATGTCCATGGATCCATGACCACCAGTTAGGAGATCCTAGACCTGCTGTGCGGCTTTTGCAAATCTCGCTCTCGGTCATGCAGGTCGTCACAGTCCAACCATACCGGGAGTTTGGGGGATGCCTGGATATGGCTCAGCCGCTGCATCCAATGGCAAGAGTCCTGCCCGCTGCACTTCGCATGGATGCCTCAGCCCACCGTCGGGCCGAGAACAGTAAACTCGGGCGGGGTCGTTGAGCCGCGTGAGACACCAGCTCGACAGCTCCCCCCCTCATCTCGTACGCACCGCCGTTAGTCCTCATTATCAGCACCATGGAAACCTTCGGAGCCGCATCGGCCATCCTCTGCCTTCTTGGCTTCACTGCATAGGTGGTATTACAGATCTTCGATATCTACAGCACATGCAAGGATGCGCCCAAGACCGTGCACCACACGCGGCTTGCGGGACTTGTCACGCATCCTCGAGCAGATCCTCCACGAGAGCCAGGGGACGCCGCAGCGGCAATCATCGGCCAACAGCCAATGCAGCCAATGCAACTGGCCCAAATCCCCAAACCAACCCCGGCACCGAAAAAACCACGCCCGGGTCTGGGTTTGGGTCCGGAAGAGCAGCCCACGCCCGCGTCTTGGAGGAGCTGTTGGTAAGAGACGATAATCTCGTGGCTGCTTGCCGCGCTGAGATTGGCGGTATTGTACAGCTGCTCTGGAGCCGCTGCAGGCGCTTGCGTCAACGTCTGCAGCCCTGCAGCCCTGCAGCCCTGCGGGAATGAAACGGTGGGACAAATGCGCTGTGATCGATCAGCCCTGTTGGGAGTTGGACCCCTGGTTCGCGTCGTTGAGCCCCTCCTCCAGGCGCGTCGCGCATCGCGCGTCCACGGCCATCTTCACAACTTCAAGTGCTGGGCCGTCGCCCTTTCAGTCGCCCCCGAATCTCCGTGACTGATGTGGTCAATTTTTTTCAGGGTCAGCATGGCGCTGGCCAGCATGGCGCTAGCCTCGCGGGACATCGTTAACCTCCCCGCCGTGCTGGCTTTGGGCGCCGTGCTCGCGGTGCACTACGTCTCCTGGTCTGGCATGGCGGGCAACGCCCACCTCCCGCCGCCCCCAGGGTTTCCCAACTATGAGCCGCATCCTTTACCGGGCCTCAACCTCCCGATTCTGTCTCGCCTCGTCGGCACCAAACCGGACGACTCACTTCCAAA
>FTEL01001830.1_pt1 | contig 10993 bp, 4 predicted proteins | sample 1658911 | NCBI WGS metagenome assembly FTEL01 (sample SAMEA3914869, study PRJEB12502) | metagenome | biome: forest; material: soil | place: USA | collected 2012-03-12 | depth 0.1 m
CCCCCGGAGTACTCCTTCGCCCCCGCCCCTTCTTCACCCGCCAAACCAACCTCGCAACGCACCGCGCCAGCTGACCAAATGGTCGGCTCTGGTCCTCGCCTACGCCCACACCACCACATCCTCAAGCTCTCGCTGTCGCCCAACCCCCTTGGATTGGCTGCATGGCTGCTTCGAAGCGGGTACAAAAAAAAAGGAAAAACCAAAAAAGAACACAATCCCTGGCAACCCCCTTAACAACTGGCCCGGCCCAACAGGGGTTCCGTCTCCTCGCTCGTCGCCGCAATAGTGCTTTCTGTGCGGCCGCCGCCGACGAGCCAAAGCAGAAGTGCCTGGCCCGCAGCAAGTATCCCGTCGTTGATGGCAAACCAGTAAATCAGAGTTAAGGACAGGGAGTCCCCCAAAATGTTGTGTGCGTGGGATGGAAGCCGGCCCAGCCACGAGACGGCGACGACGGCAAAGACAACGGCCTGTAGGCGCAAGCTGGCCTTGCTGAGCGGCGGGGGCAGTCCGGGCAGGTGTGAGACAACCTCCCGCGCCTGCAGCCATACGCCCAGGATGCGTATGACGGTGGTGGCGGGCAGCACAAGCAAAATATGTCCCCAGAAAAGGATCTGTGTTAGGTCGAGGTTGATGTAGACGCCTTGCCTGGGATCGGGCAGGAGGAGCACGGTCATAAACTGGGGGACCACCGAGACAAGCAGGTGGACAAAGCAAATGGCAGCCGCGGCGGCGCGGGAGCCGCCGTGGCCTGGCAAGAAGCTCAGGCTGAGGACGAATCTGGGGCGGCGACGCACCGTGGTCAGCCTGCTGACCGAAGCCAACAGCAGCAGCGGCAGCAGCGGCAGTAGCGGGGGAGAGGTATGGACGTACACTATAAGCCACAGTACCCAAACCGCGGCGGTGTGCCCGAGGTTGATCCAGTCGCCTAACGTCAGGGGGCTGTGGGTAATCAAGGGCTCATCCGGCGTGATAACCGCCGAGAGAAAGATGAAGGTCAGCTGCTCGGTCGCGCACAGCAGGTTGGAGAGCACGTAGAATGGCGACATTCCCGAGCTGTCCCGGCGCACGAGAAGGACTCCCAGCTGCGGCAGGAAGGACGCCAGGCTCAGCGCCAGCAGGAGGCTGTTGGGTGCATCGCAAGACATGTCAGTCGATTACAGCATAGATCCATCTAGAAACCGCCAGGTCGCGGCAAAAGGGGACATACATCCGCCACCGGTCGGGCAGCTCGGGGAATATGGTTTTGTCTTTCATTTTGGCCACGTCGCGTCTGCTGTCGGGATGGAAAAGGACCAAGATAACCAGGCAAGCAGATAGAGTTGTTAGGTGGTTGTGGAGAAATGCCCGCGGCCGGACTTAGTGAATCCTTGCATGGCGCGGGGCGGGCCACACTCTCCAAAGTGGAGAGTGGGGTGGAAAAGGCATGCTTGCTCCTTGGCTGGTCCACGGTCTCGCAGGCACGGCGCAGCCCAGTTTTGCGGGGCTGCCAAGGCTACCAAGTGACTTCGGCTGGGACACGCAGGAGCGGCTGCTGCGCCCCGCCGCTAGGTAGGTTCAACATCGAGCCTTGCAAAAAGCCCCACCGTCTTCGCCTCCCGCACCACCCTCGACCCAGCAGACAGAACCCACCTCCTCGCGCTCTGGGAGGCCTGCGTCGAGGACTGTAGCAAACGCAAGCTCACCGTCTCCTCGGATAAACTCCCCGCCATTGCGGGCATCGAGCGCGCCTTCCAGGCCGCCGGCATGGGGCCCTACCATGCGGGGCTGTGGGTTAGGCGGGATCGGGCGGGGGGATAATGGGGGTTTTTTGCATAGTGAGTACTTCGTTTTATCAAGAAGCAAGGGAGCAAGACAAGGGAGACCGCGAAGAGTGGACGAAACGGATCGAAGCGAAACACGCACCAACTAGCCCCCCTCCAGTGGGCAACCTCCTCATCGACACATGCTCGCACAGCCGTACGCGAAGCATAATACCGACCGACGGATCTCCATCGACGAAGCCCTCGAGCACCGGGCGTGGGCCTACTTTGGTTCGAGTCCACCATCGACGAAACGGGGCAAGACTCTGGTGTACCGGTGAGTGGCATCGGTAAGGGCTGGCGTTTTGGATTTTGGAACTTGGATAGCGGACGTGGCGTGTGGGAGTTTTTGGATTGCCAAGTTGGTTGTGATCTTGGGTATTGTAGAGGCCCTATCGGGGGGTCGTGTTTTCCGCTGGTGGCACGGCACAAATGTGTTGATGTTGAACGTGCCCCGAGGCAAGCAGGTGGTACGGTTCGAGACGGCTCAGCGTGGGCATCGAGTACAAGTAGAGCGTCCGCGCAACTGCTGGAGCGAGCACTCGAGGGATCTGCAGTAGAGCGCTAGAGGTCAGCTCAACCTGACATGGACGGCATTCTGGGAGAGGCTTTTTGGTGGGTGGTTGCGCCAAGCCGTGCCGTAAAGGAGTTCGTGTGTCATGGGCTGGCGTGGGTATCGCGGGACGTGTTGAGCCAGGTCTGATGACTACAATGCGTGGATGTCGTGGAATCTGAGAGTGAAACGAGCACTGGTGATGACTTGCGGGTGCCCTTTTGGTCCTCTCCCCTCTCTTTCTGCCAGTTCATGGTTGTCCGGCCCACATCAAGGAGTAGTCAGCCCGCCAGACGGCCAGCCGACGAAGGGCCGGACTTGAGCAGGTGATGAGTAAAGTAAGACAAGACAAGGAAAAGGGAAAAGATAATCCAGGCACGAAAGGGCTCGTCATTCCGAGGCTGAAAGCAGGTGGCCTTAGCCGGCCTGACCTTCTCCCAACTAGGAAGTGGTAGCCAACAGGAGGCCATCCACAGCGGGGGGGGGGGGAAGGGGAGCTTTGCTCTTTCAAATTCCACGTCGTGTCAGCTGAAACTGTTGGAGATTGTTGGATTGTGGTCCAACGGGCCCCTGTGAAGGGTTTTGTTTCAAACGCAATCCGTTCCTGGCACACCACCTTGTCGATGCCGGGAGAGTTGGCAGTTCAACCATGCCACCAACAGACCCAGTGGAAGACATGATTTACCGGCTGAGATGGGCAGTGAATGAGCTTTTGTCCAATAACCGAACCACGGGACCTCAAAAGATTCCTGAACGTGTCGGTTGGCAAGGTGTTCGCCTCGTGTGTGCCGGGCCCTAAGGCATCTCCAAAGCCACCAACCAGCCATTGGGCGTAAGGCTAACCTGATTTGCGCTCTATCAGGGGCTTGTATAATGCTTTGTCCCCCGAGTCCTACCCACTGTACCCTATACTATTAGTGTACCATATCTGGGCATTGAGCAGTCCATTCGCGTTTGCTCATTCGTCCCTTTTAGTCACCCTCCGCCCCTACTAGATACCTGGGCACGTTACGGTGATTTTTCCTCCGGGCGAGCTGATGACATTACAAACTAAAACTACCAGAGAAACACTAACCAATGACACGACGGCATGAGAACACTACCTGACCCGCGATCCTTAAAAGACATACCTATACCCACGCTCCGGTGTTTTCACCCGCTCCACTCGATCAATGACCAGTCGCCTTCCTCGCTCCTCCGGTGGAACCGACAACCTTTGCACGTCCAACTCTGTAGGCATCCTTGGTAGTTTCCAATCCGAGACGGATGCGCGCCCTAACCTCGTCCCCGACGCCGATGCCGACGCGGACGCCGACGCTGACCCCCTGCTACTACCCTCCTCCGGTGGGGGAGTGATCACCACCTTCTCAGTCTCCTCCGCCGGTTTCCTCGTTTCTCGTTCCGTCCCCGCCGCACTCCCGCTTCCTTCATTCTCCTGCACCGGTTTCCCTGTTTCTGCTTTCGTCCCCGCCGTACTCCCGCTTCCTTCTTCCTGCCTTGCTGTCTCGGTTCCTGCCTTCGCCCCCGCCGTGCTCCCCTCTCCGGCCACCTCGGCCCCCGTGGCCGTCTCGGTTTTCTCCCCCGTCACCTTTGCCGTCCCCGCCCCCGTTCCGGTTCCGATTTCCTCCGCTGTCACCTCCTCCACCCTCACGATCTTCTCCTCCAACACCTCCACCCCCCCATGCGCTTTCGCATCTCCCTCCTTATGCACCACCTCAACCCCGCGGCTACTCCGCGCCCGGCTCCTCCTCGCCATCTCCTCCTCCGAAAGCGTCTCCCCGTACCGCACCCTGATGGTGCCCATGCGGGTCAGGATGCTGTTGAGCTTGGCGCCGCTCGCCACGCTCGCCAGCACCGGCGCGTCGAACGCCTTGGCGATCTCCAGCGGGCTCGCGGAGAAGCTCCGCCCCTGGAGCCACCCGCCCCTTAGCAGCGCGGCCACCGCCGCCAGGCCCAGCATCACGATGATGGTCACCGCGGTGGTGAGGCGCTTGTCCGCGCGGAAGACGGCCACGGCGCGCTCCTCGACGAGGAGCACGGCTTGGGACTTGGCGGGGACGGCGGTGAGGGAGGTGTATGATGATGGCGGGATGCCGATGGGGGCGGGGGTGGACTCCTTGCGCCGGTCGTCGTAGGCAGAGAGGTACTCGTTGTTGGTCTTGACGCGCTCGGTGTTGCCGTCGGGCACGTCGGCGAGGGCGTACCGCAGGGCTAGCTCGTTGAGGGTGTTGGTGAAGTCGTCCAGGGGGCTGCGGAAGGCGACGGTGAGGGAGTGGTTGCCGTTGACGGGCACGCTGCCGGGCAGGTTGGCCGTATCGGCGTACAGCCGCGGCCCGCTGCCGAGGATCACGTTGGACTGCTCGTTGACGTCCCAGAGCACGTAGCCCTCGTACGAGTCGCGCATCACCTGCAGGAAGCCGCCGAGAATGTTGTCGGCCGCGATCCGCGTCGGCGGGCTAATGGGCGCCACGACGCGCTCGTGCGGGAGCCCGTTCCGGTCCGAGAGGGCCACGGCAGACCCGTTGGTGATGTCGATGGTCATGGTGACGAAGGCGGCCGAGAAGTTGCAACGCTGCACCAGGAGAGCCTCGTTCTCAAGGTCCGGCCGCACGTAGGACGAGTACGACAGCATCGACTGGCCGGTGGGTTCGAGTTCCACCTCGAGCTGGTAGTAGGTCCGGAAGACGTTGCAGAACGAGTCGGACGACGAGTTGGTAGCGTACGCCTCGGTCAGGTTTGTCGACGCCAAAGTTAGGCACTGGTACACCTTGGGGCTGACCTGGTCATCGCGCACCCGGTCCCAGATTAGGACGTGCTGGGCTGGTCTGAGATACGGCAGGCCTTTGGGCGCGACGAGTTCCTCGGTGCAGGTGCGGTCGAACCCGGCCACCGTGACATCGGCGGTGCAGTTGCCTTCGCAGACCGTCTTGCCGGAGAGGAGGGGTGGGCGCCGCTGGGTGTGATCGAGGGCGATGCTGGCGAATTCGGGCTGGAACATGGACGGGGACCAGGTCCACCCGTACTCGGCATTGGTGTTCAGGACGGTGAGGTTCCACATGGGCTCGATGCGTACCGGCAGGGTCACCGACTTCTCCGACGTCCGTGTGGTGGACTCGACCGTAACGGCACGCTGCAACATCGGGCCAACAAAACCTAAGCCAAGCGTGATCATGGCGGCGAACCGGACTCTGTTCCAGGGCCTCTTGCGGGTGAACAGTGGTATCTTCTCATGTGTAAACTCCCACGTGTGGTGGAGATCGCCGAGCGAGGTCCCACCGCTCTTGATCAACATGTTCCACCAGAACCCCTGAGCGCCAGCCTGGAAGGCGCCATCGATGCAGAGCCTGGCTATCACCGCCATGACGGCGAGTATAACGGAGGGGGCAGTGGGCCAGTCTCCGACGACGTTTCCGTCTGCGGCAATGATGACGGCCTGAACCGACCCTAGTGCGACAAACCCCATGAAGAGAGAGAAGACCGCCAGGTCACGGTAATCTTGTGTTACCCTTCCCCACCATTTGGGCACCTCGGGCGAGTCGCGACGCGAAAGCGACAGTGGTCCTCGGAGAACGCGATGTGCCATTTTGGAAGTTTGAACGGGTGATGAAAGGGTATGTTGCCAGCTGGTGTGATGGGAGACTCGAAGGTTGATGGTGGAGCAAGACGATTACCAGCTCGATCCCATCTGAAGGAGGAGCGGCTCAACCTTATGACCCCGACGTTGAGTCACGACAGACTGACGCAGCCCTACTAGGCAAGTAACTATCTCTGCACATCGTATCAGGTGGTACAACCGAGCTGCTCTCCGATGCTCTCACATGAGTCTCTCCAGGCTCACTTACAGCCTTATCGTCCCCCTCAAGCCCGCCAATGCGAGACTGTGGCGTCCCCGACCAACAGACCCACCAACATCGCGCACAAATATAGCACAACGCTTGACCTCACCTCCCCCGCCTCTCTGCACCTCTCCCCCGCTCGCCCCAGCTGAGCAACGCCCCCGCCCAATCACGGCTCCCCCGTCAAGCCTCGACTCAGCTCCGCCTGCAGGCTGGTGCAGTCGACCGTGTTTCATCAACGGCAGCCACACCCGATCTGCCACCCCGCCTGTCGCCCTCCCCGCACGCTCACGAACTCACACCGCGCGGGCGGCGGGCCGGCGCGGGCTTGGCTGTGATTTCCAAGTCGGTGTGTGGCTGGGAGGCTCGCCGCGTGATGGCAAACGAAAACTGCCTCCCGTCGTTCCATTACTCTGTGCGCAAGCGAGACTCGGGTTGAGGGGGGGGGTGGGGGGGGGTGGGCCGCGAGAACTGGCCTGCCCGGAAGGCGCCCCGGTTGCTGCGGTTGGCTAGAGGGGGGTGTGCGAGGCTCGGCCGCAGGCGGACGACCGCCTGCCTGCAGAGCCCCCCGCGCCTTGGTGAAGCAGGGCCGGGTGCTTGTCACATACCTACCTACCTTGCTGATGTTTGTGGAGGCGGGGGCAAGAGGGGGGTTGGCGAGCGATCTCGGGGGCGGACTAAAGGTTTGGGTGCTATTTTTGGGATGGAGGGAGGGAGCGGGATCGTGTGATAGGATGGGGAGCGTTGAGGGAGGACGGAACCGTGGGTTGGGGTTTGTTGGGGTGTGGATGGGTGGGATGGATGGGATGCCTTGCACATGCAGGGCCAAGATGGGGGTTCTGGAGTATTGTGCGCATTCTTCGAGCCGAAAACTGTCGAAGTTGTGTGACCGCGCTTGCCGACCAGACGGGCGATCATGATTGTTATCATGTGCGCCGTGGTGATATCGGTCTGCAAGGAGCGTGATCTGGGTCAGATCGTTCAAGGGTTTTGCTCCAAGGATCGCCGGGAGATAGTTCGGGAAGCTGCCTGCGTGGCCCCCCTGCCTCGTGTTGGACGCCTGCCTTCCGTGTCTCCTCTGTCGAGCAAATGCTTCGAAGTCGGGAGGCCGGCCGGCCCGCGACTGAAGCAGACTCTGGGAGAGCCTTGTTGGGAACCGACCAACCTTTCAACCAAGAGTGGCTGTGAATTCTCATCGGTGTCCATGTTTTGCACGTGCTGCATGGCGTCGAGTAGTTGAACTCTAAACATAGCAACTTGTGCCTCTCTTTCTCCTTTTCGACTCCGACTACCACACGCCTACCCTCAACACCCCCACGCCTCTGATCGTGCGGCAAGAGGGCCACCACGGACGTCTTGTTGGCGCCATGTGATTAGGCGGCAGGACAGCCTCCATGGTGGTGTTATCGGTGGAGGAAGGCCAAAGTGACTCGACACTAGCCCCCCATTCTCCACCCACCGAATGGGTCAGAACGACCCCTGCGCCCCTGATCTGACCGAAGCGAGCCAGGCAGGTAACCGCCAGGTCGCATAGATCTGCGACCTGTTGAGCACGGCATCAGCCCTGGCCCGCGGCAGTGACTCGAGCCTTGCCGGGTAGCACAACCTGCTCAGCTCGTCCTCCCTCCCGCTCGGGCGTAAATGTGTGCTGCGAGTACCCGGCCCGAAACGGCAACAATACATGTTGTCAGTCCCGGCCCGAGAGACAATTGCGGTATTGTCACCTCGTCACGGCCCGGTTGATGCCGGTGAAATAACCGGATAGAGCCACAGAACAAGAGTTCAATCTCGGGCCGGCTGGTAACACTGATGAGACGACGACGGTGTACAACTCATAATCAAAAGAGGAATCGGTGTCTCTCCGTACGACAAGCAAGGTGGGCGCCCACGTTGAACCCAATCTTGTCTCAAATGTGGTCCAGGTACTGTCACGGCTTCGTAGAGGCCGCTTCCCGTGAACGGGCTTCCCCCTAACGTAGATTCCGTCTTTCTCTCGAGAGCCGAGCAATAGGTCAAGACTACCTAGAGGTACTTGGCCTTCCAGGATCCCAATGTGTTGAGACAGGCCAAACCACCCCGCTCGACTCAACTCGGCCGCCGTGGATCCTGTGGCCGCTACCTCGTATGACTGGCAGATCATCGGTGATCTAAGGAGGCGGAGTGGACGACACTGGTGTCAGGTTCGGCCGCGTACTTACTTTACGAATGCACGATACCTCAACAATCTCTACATAGGTGTGGATGACGCGGTCTCGAGCTTCGTCTTCGCGAATTATATCGGAAGTCATGATAAAGTAACCTGGAAACCGAGTAGTTCCGCCCTCTAGGTCGTAGAGTTTCACAACACTGCACTTCAATGTCCAACGACAGTAGAGTGGAAAGGCAGGAGTAATTCATAAATACTTATAGCTACTCTTGGATATCTCCCAATATCAGTCTGCGGTTGACGGAATTGGCTGTCCAGGGCTGAATTCAGGAATGGTGACCGGCCGACCAGCCGAATTCCGGGCAGTTGGTTGTCAGCATACGAGAACCCAACCCGAGCTATCGAATGGTGATTTTTCGGAGCCGACGCCCTAAGAGGAAATTAACCCAGGTCCCTCACTCCAGACTTGCCAACATCACAATCACATGATAATGGATGGCATCTTTTCGGCCGTCAGGTACGGTCACACAGCTTCGCCGAGCGTTTTCGGCTGGACAGTACCTATATACAAGGCTCCTAACGCGGCCCGGCCCGCCCAGGGCCACCCACCACGCTCCTCCCCACCCAACCCAACCCCATTCCGCTCACAGTAGGTAAGTCCCTCGAAATGCCATGGCACGATTCCGCCGTGGCCTCATCTCACGACATTCTAACTCTCTCCAAATCCTTCCTCTGAGCTCGATTTCCCTCCTGTTCACCTCCAACCAACAGACACTTCCCCGTTCCGCACCGAGGTCCTAGGTACAAGTACATACATCAGCTATTTGACAAACCACCCAGCCCTCGATCCCCAATGCGGGGATTTCTGCAGGGAGAGGGTCATATGCCTGCTCTGCCAGGGCCTGCGCAGAGTGGGGCATGGGGGAGGGGAGGTTGCAGTCGAACTGTGGTTTCGTGGTGGGAAAAAGAGCTTCATGAAGCGTGGATGAATTCTTGTAAGTGTCGTTGACGGTACCTGAAGTCAATGTCACCCGCCTCTCGGAGTTTGGCGCCGTCTATTGACCGGGACGACGCGAGTGTGGCTGTGGCAAGGTCTGGGAGCAGACAAGGCTGGCGCTGGATGGAGGGCCTAGTGCCCGAAGAGTCACTCTGGCATTCCTCCACACACGAGAGGAAAACGCCATGATGACCTGACCTGCTGTCCTGCCGCCCAACAACGGGGGTAAATGGCCCCAACACTATGCCCGCAGTGGAGGTCGTGCCGTATCATTGCAGGCATGGGTGTATGTTTTACGCCGACGTCGCGTGGGGTTATTCCACCTGTACGTTAGCACAGCAGGAAAAGGAGTGAGCAAGCACCACACCTTGCCTGGTCACAGATCTAACTGAGGCAACGATTAAAGCTCGAGGAGGCGCTAACCGCCGGAATTTTCCTTGTCCTCCTGGCGGCTCGTCCCCAACGCGTTGGCCGCATGGCCTTCATCTCTCAAGAAGGACAATGATGTCCAAAGCACCTCTGCTCCGTGCGACCAGATTTTCTGGACTCGTCAACGGTGAAAGGAGGTGGTCTCCCTGTTCAAAGCCCGACGCCAACTCCGGTTGAAGTGCTCCTCGCTAGCTTGGTATAAATGAAGCACAGGTCCTCGGTGTACCCTCCCACTCTGCTCCCATCTCCCCATCAACTCCCTCTGACACCAGTCATTCACATTCCCCACAATCCACGTCACTAACTTCGATTGAACAACAAGAACTGCAACGAAAATGTCGCAGCGTATCCTCCGTTCAAGAGTTATCTCCGGGCCGCCTGGTGGTCCCTCCAACCAGGGGGGCAAGGAGCCCGAAGAAGCGCCAGAGGCGCCATCGCAAAAGGCGGAACCGGATCAAAAGAACCCCGAGAATCTTCCTGCCTATTTGGCCATATACCCCAAAAACAAGATCGGCTTCAAGCACTGGCTCCTCTATGTCAAGTATGACTCACCCAGAGGGAACCAAAGCTTCATTTGCCGCGTCGCTGGCACCCACCGCAAATATCGGTACGATGTCGTCCCAGGTGCCTGTACATGGTGGGATGGCAATAATCGCCCAATCATGGACGACGCTCGGCTCATCGGCATGTTGTCTGAGGCCAACGTCGAACAGTTCAAGGATATCTGCTCCAAAGTGGAGATTCCGAAGAATCCAGAGCGTTGGAACCCGCAACTGTGGTTTCTCGATGCCATTCAGGCCCTGAAGGCCCAACAGGTTGTGCGTGTTTTTGATGAGTACACGGACGAGAAGATCTTCTCCTACATGGACGGGGAGGACGAAGAGTAGGGATGTGTACCGCCAGTCGTGATATCTAGATATGCGAGAGACAGTATGCATCATCCGTAGTCACTACAGTAGCTGTTGACCGCAGGCAGCCTGTAAGGTAGCGACATCCCACCAGTTTGAGACTGCTCCTTGTCACTCATCGGCTGGATCCTGAATGCCATTGCTCATCCACCCCGACCCTTCTCCATGGTCTCGACCTCACAACCCACTTGCGTTCCCATCTCGCCCTTCCAACCACCATGACAACCCCATCATGCCCACAACTCAACCCCCAATCCCATCCCCATCCACCCCGCCCGCCACTGGAGCCTGAAGCGGCAAACTCCTCCACTCCTTCATCCAATCC
>FTEL01002207.1_pt1 | contig 10991 bp, 14 predicted proteins | sample 1658911 | NCBI WGS metagenome assembly FTEL01 (sample SAMEA3914869, study PRJEB12502) | metagenome | biome: forest; material: soil | place: USA | collected 2012-03-12 | depth 0.1 m
CATCCACCCTGCCTCTCTCATCCCGGAGGGGCGCAACGGCGTCATGGCAACCTTGCCTGCTCCAGTACGTGCTTGCGAGATGGCTGATTGCCATGCAGACAAACCATCGAAGATGGATATATTTCTCAAGCTGTGAAACCAGTCAGCCCCTGCGAACGGGTGCTTGGGCCTCTTTGATGGTCCAAGACGGGGGTTGCCGGCGAGAGGAGGACCACATATCCGATGTACTGAACGCTGAAGGGCTGGCCTGGCGATGGTGGATGGCCGCCGCTGGAGGCGAGCTGCGCGGAGGCGAGGAGGGCGGCAGCCGCCGTTACAGAGCTCGCAAAAGCACCCCCAAACCGGGAAATCGTGCACCGGCGCCAACCCGTTCTGGCCTCGGTCCTCTCACCCCGGGCTCCGGATCGGCCTGATCGGCATTACAGGCCCACTACACCAGGCTGCCCCAGATCCCACCACCCTGGATGACCCGCTCGCCCAGGGCAATGTAGCATCCAAGAATTAAAGTATGCACACTCCCGCCCCAGTGCTCCGTGCCGGTGGGACGACGCTTCTCGTCATCACGCTTGGCCCGATCCCAGCGGGCACCGCGTTAGCCGTGTAGCCCAAGCTCTCTGCTAAACGGCATTGGATACACCTGGAACGCGCGTCTTCAAGTCCCGATCCACCGCTTGCCCGTGCTGTTGCCACGGGCACCAACCCGCTGGCCTCATGCGGATCAGCCACCACCTGCGCCAGATGGATCGACTTGCTTTGCACGGACGCGATGAAGCACCACCACACGAGGTCCCAAACTACGCGGGGCGCTTGAAGTGGGCGATATGGTCCCTGACCACGGCCTCAGCCATCTTCCTTGGCTTGCGCCTCTATTGCAAGCTGTCGCGCCGTCGGTCGTTGTGGTGGGATGACGGGTTCCTAATTTTGAGCTGGGTATGTCGAAGCAGTCCATGGAAAATGCCCACCCCGTTCACAACGTGCCCGGAGCGCTTACAGGACCATTTGATGCAGATTTCCATCCTGGTTTCCACCGCCATGCTCACCGAGGGCACAAAGTACGGCATTGGCTTGCATTACGAGGATATGGACTACAAGAACATGCCCATGATGTCTCTGATCTCGTACTCGGCTGGCTTTGCCACCATACTGGCCGCCGCGTGGAGCAAGACTTCGTTCGGCATTACCCTTTTGCGGATCGCGAGCGGCTGGGTCAAGTGGTTCATCTGGCTCATTATCGTCTCGGTGAACGTGGTACTCGGCGTTTCGGCCGCCATCATGTGGACAAGATGCTGGCCCGTTGCCAAGCTGTGGAATCCTGAGCTCGAGGGCACCTGCTGGACTCCTGTCACGATGGAACGCTATCAGACCTTCACAAGCAGTAAGCAAGCACATCTGCCGGGTGTGGTCGGCAGTATCCGCTTGGTTGAGACTCTGCTGACCCTGTGCGCATAGTCTACTCCGGCATCCTCGATATCGTTCTGGCCATCCTTCCCTGGAAGATCATTTGGAATGTGATAATCAACAAGAGGGAAAAGGTCGGCGCGTTAGTCGCAATGAGCATGGGTGTCTTGTAAGGATCATACCCTCGGCTCGCCCTTCCTCGGCCTGCTTTGCTAACCTGTGTTATGTAGTTCCGGTATCATTGCGTTTCTCAAGATTATCTCTCTCAAAGATATCTCTGATAGCAGCTGTGAGTCATATCGTTCGTGCGCTTCGCGAGCCTGCCTAACGACGACGGAAACAGCCACCACGGTGGACCTGAAAATCTTTGGCACCGCCGAACCTGCAGTCACCGTCATCGCTGCTTCGATCCCGATCCTGCGGGCCTTTGTCCGACGAGACGCTTCCCAGAAATCCGGGTCCCTACAGTTCATCGAGATCTCGCACATCCCGGACCCCAGTGCGGGCCGTTCAGTACAGTCTCTTGTAACCTCGAGAAGGCATCCCGAGGAGGGCCTTGTGAAATTCCCTTCGAAAGTCTCGCAGGCATCAATGGGGCTCAAGGCCACCAGGGATCCCTTCCCCTTCTAGGAGGCGAAAACAATGTAAGAGCTGCCCTCCGCAGTGGACCGGATCACGACCCCCCAATAATGCCTCGACACAAGGCTGACTCCTATCATGACACTCAGACATCAGAGCTTCAATCAAATTTCACTATTTCCGGAACTGTTCCACCCCTTCTGCCACTCTTGTCGATGCCCCTGTTCGTCACAAACAGGGCAGCACTCGACCCCCTCCCATGCAACAAGACTGAGACCCGACACCGATCTATCCCGAGACATTACGGAAAGTCTCTTCGAATGCCTCGCGCTCTCGCTCAACGAACGCCTCAAACGTGCTGGTCGGCAACCCCCAGGCCCTGGTGCCCGCCTCCGCCCCTCTTGCCTTGGCCATGACCCGAACCATATCGTGCAGGACAAACATCGGGTTGGCCGCTTTGGCCGCCTCCGCCTCGTCGTCGGTGAGATACTTCGCCCGGATATTGCGCCCTGTGCCGCGGCGCATTGCCTCGACGGCGCGCTCAACGGTGACCGTCTCGCTGATCAGGTCGACCCTGTGCCCGTGGAACCGCTCGGGCTCGCGGAACGCCGCGATCGCGGCCGCCGCAATGTCGTCGTGGTCGATCATCAACAGCTCTGTGTCGGGCTGCAGGGCCAACGCAAACTCCCCCGTCTCGACCGCGCCCGGGTACACCCGCTGCACCTTGGGGGAGAGGAAGTTGGCCATGAAGAAGCCCGGGAGGAGGATGGTCCAGTGACGGAAGCCGGCTTCCTGGACGGCGGTTTCGAGCACGCCCTTGCACGCGAAGAAGTGGTCCACGTAGGGCATCGCGTCGATCTCTGGCGTGGAGAAGCCGCTGGTGTAGACGACATGGGTCACGCCGGCGGCCTTGGCGATGTTGAGCATGTTCTTGCCTTGGGTGGCCTCGTTGGTCGGGTTGGCCCAGTCGGGCACCATGTTGAGGAAGAGAAGGCCGCAACCGGCGAGGGCAGCCTCAAGGGAAGAGGTGTCAGCCCAATCCGCCTGGCAGACGTTGACGCCGATCGAGGTGAGGGCCTGGGCCTCGGCCGAGTTGGGGTTTCGGGTCGTGGTGCTGACTTCCCATCCGATCGCCCTGAGCTGGCGGGCAACAGCCCCGCCTTGCGTGCCGGTTGCTGCGCAGACAAAAACCTTGTGAGGAGCCATAGTGGTAGCAGTGGATGGGGATGGTGTCAACTATCATGGGCTGTTGTTCTCAGTCTGCATCACTACCCAGGAGGTGGACGTTCTGTCCGTGATATATCAACAAGAGTTCCAAGGTGTAGCTATTGCCCTAGGATTCGGTTTGTCCCTATTAATTCACCGGAGTTAAGACGGGCGATTGTAAAATCCGTTGCTTCACCAGCTTGACTTGCCGAGCTGCGTGCTGACGGCCGGGATGGTGCTCGATCGCTGTAGGATTCACACCACGCCCTGCGTGCGTGAGATGAGAACCAAATGCGGAAGCAAGCGATCAGAGAAATTCTGACGTTGAGTCCCTGCCGGACTTAAGACATGTATGTCGTTCTAAAATCCGCTGCGATCATGGCCGATTTACACACCCATACATGGTTCCCCCGAGCTCCGGGTGCCTTTTCTAAGCACACGGTCGAGACCTTTGAAACTTCTACGCGAACCCTGACGAGAAACTCGCCGTTGGCCCACACGGCCTGCCGGCCAGCGGTGTGTCTGTTCCTCCGATCCACGTGCAACGATCCTGTCGCTGTCTCTCTCATGGAGCCATCTCAAAGCATTCAAGGGTGGATACCGAGGGGCGCGTGTAGGGACAAGCAGATGTCGAGGCACGGTTAGGAAGTTTCATACATGATCACGGCTAGTTAGGTACTCAAGAATCACAGAAACGACGTCAAGCATGTTTGTCACAACTGCACCATTATTGATTCATCAACATAACAACTTTCATTTAACTTTCACCCAACCAATAACTATACACAAGATCATACAAAAATCAAATCCAACCACAGTGGGAGTTCGCCGGGTGAACTCGACCACAACAAAACAGCAGCGGAGGCGGACGGAGACCGGGGGGGACCAGAGACGACGGCGGGGACCAAAGACGACGGCGGGGACCGGAAGGACGACAGCGGCAGGCCTGGGAGGGGCAGGCGGGACGACCCGGGCGGTTCAAGCGACGAATCGCCTAGCAACCCGGTCCATCGGGCGGCAGACGGTCTCGACCTTCCCGTATGCCACGTGTCGGAGGGTACCCGACGCGGGGAACGACACGGAAGAGCCACCGACAGAGACCGTCTGGACGCCGGACCACCTGACGTTGAGGTGGCCCTCCCAGACGAGCGCGGAACAGGAGACGGAGGGCACGTCGCTGCTGACGGCGACGGTCGTGCTCCAGGCCAGGTTGACAGCGTCGCTCGCGGATTGGCTGTGCGAGTCGGACGTTCCGCTAGACCAGCCGCCGTCGACACCCTTCACGAAGAACTTGGGGACCTTGGCCTTGAACGTGGTCTTGACCGAGAGAGCGTTCGAAAAGCCGCCGGAGAACGTGGTCGAGGTAGACCTCGACTCGCTTCCGGAAAAGGTCCACGAGTAATCGGAGCCGTTGTAGACCGCCGAACCTTCGCGCAGGGTGACTAGCCGCATGCCGTCGTCGGAGTTGGCCTTCTCGAACCGGATGTCGGACACGGTCGAGTCCGAGAAGGTGCGGAGAAAGAGCGGGGCCAGGAAGTCGAGGTCGTCGCCGGCGCGACCCTGGAAACCGACAAGGATCCCTGAACCGACGCTGACGACCTTGCTGGAGAGACGGGCGGTATTTTCCATGCCGTATCCCCAGGAGCGGTGGGTGGTCGTCAGGTCGATGCGGGCGACCCGGGCGGACGAGGAAGAAGAGGAGGCGAGCTTCCAGAGGGTCATGCTGGTGATGACCTCGTCGTCGGCGAACTCGATGTCTTGGTATTGGTCCTTTCGGACCCCACCGCGCATCTCGGAGTCGTCCGAGAAGAAGGCGACGATACCGCGGAGGTAGGCGTTTTTACCGCTGTTGCGGTACACGCGGAGCCGACGCACAGAAGAACCAGCCGAGCCCAGGACGGTGAAGGGCGTGCCGGCGGAAGAGGGGGCACCAAGGCCGGACGGACTGACACAGAGGTCAGTGCTCCAGGCCTCAGAGCGGGCCTGGCCGACGAGGGCGACGAGGAGAAGAGCCAGGAGAAGTGACGCCATGCGGGGCGTCACGGATCTAAGAGACCGGCGAGCCCGCAGAGGGGAAACGTCGAAGGCGACGAGGACGGCCGAGAAGAAACCGGGGAAGACCATGGCGGCGAGGGCCGAGGACCAAGGACCGGGGAAAAAGGCGAGAACCGAGGAAGCCGCGAGAAGGACGGCGGCAAGGGTGAGCAAATGACGGACCAATAGACCCGCCATTGCGGCGGTGACTGCACGAACAGGCAAAGTCAGTAGAAGCAACGAGAACTGGACGACATGGTGGCTTACAGCTTGGTAGCCTCATGGTTACACCTGGAAAGAAGACCAGGCGAGCCACAGGCGGACGAGAAACGTCGAAAGTAAAAGGCCGACGACCCAGAAGAATTCGCAGCCAAGTTAAAGACAAAAGAAGTCTAGAAGATGTCTGATGTCAAACCAAGAAACGGATTTCCCAGACCAGGGAGCGGGCAACGCTTTATACGTTTGCATATATGAGGCCGCTAGGCAATCACACCAGTCACGCGCTCCCATTTCGCCGAAGGACGTCATCTGGTGTTGTTGTTTTTGTTGTTGTCTGAGCCTCCATCGCCGAACACAGTGCGTGGATGCAGGAACGGGCAGACAAACAACGCGGCATCGGGATCCACACCCGGCAGGAACAGCATACCGCCTCGTGTCACGCTAGGACGGGAGATGGGGGGCGTCTACCATACCGATGTGGCCTGACAGCTGCTAACTCGACCGGAAATGGCTGCACAGAGACGAGGCTTGCACATGGATGCGTCTCGGCCGAGCCAGATCCAACCTTGCTCGACCTCAATACCAGCCTAAACCTACCCCCTTAACCTGAGTCTACTCCTCAGTCTCGGCCTGATCCACGCCTTAGTCTCAACTAGCTCTTCAGCATCGCTCCTGAGGGTGCATCGTCCATTGCCCAAGTGTCACCCTCACTGCAAGACACTACACTCTGCATGCAAGATAGGTAGGTACCTACCATAGCCGAGGCACACTTTCCCAGCAGATATTCAGTGTTTACCTACCCACTTCGGCCGAAACAAGATAAACTCCCAGACTCCATAGTCTAACGCCGACAGCACGCGCATCACCGCAGAACGCGGACACCACGGCACGTGCCTACCCACCTAAGCCATAACACCACAACACCTGGCCGACTCCACACCAACGCCGGCCGATTCCACAACACCTCCGGCCGGCTCCACAGTCCGCACCGACGCCAGGTCACACGTCAAGCAGTGGCTGGAACTCCAAGGCCCCAAGGCCGCCATCACCATGCGACAGTCGCCTCCCACGCATCGGCGTTATCAGCCCAGGCGTGACCCGCCATTTGCGACGGCTCCACCACGCACACCGCGCTTCCTCGCCAACAAACATGACGCACTCGAGGTGTTGGTTGCGTTTCTCGCCCGCGACATGACACGCTTCCTGCCCTTAGGTCCGACGAGGGGGTGGCCCGAACCAACAGCAGCGGCACTTGGGCCCAGGCGGCACTCCGTCCGGGACAGCGGCGCAGTTGGGGAGGCTGCAAGCCGGAGTTGATGCCCCATGTCCAGGCCGCCAGATCTGTTGAGAAGAGTCGGTTTGCCGAGTCTGGGGAGGTTGGAGGGTATCAGTTCAAAGAGATGTGTCTGTTACGGTGGCCAGGTCGGACGATGTGCTGTTGTTGTTGGTTTACTGAATAATGAAGATGTCACCTAACCCTCTGCAACTGACCTTGCGGACAAAGGCAATCTTTGTCGAGTCTGCGAGGGCATATATTGAATATCTCGTCAGGTGAGGATGAACGGTGATCAAAACCTGAGGTCAAACCACGTTGCTGATATTATTGTTAGAGAGTGTTAAGAATTAGCAGTCCCAGAGTCAAAAGTTGGCTCAATAGCAAGAGGCAATATATCAAGCTAAGCGAGAGCGTGTTTCACTGAGGAGCAATATAACACGCTCTCGAGACCCAAATATCCCGAAAGAAATATTGCCATTATTATATTGCGGCTGATGACCCCCTTCGCCATATTGTCAAACGATCTGATTATCACCTGAACTGGGCATCAGGGCATAGAAGTAGACAAGTTTTTAACACCCTCTCTATTTGCTTTAGGTGACCCGATATCGTCGGGGACAAAGGAAAATGAGTATCAGCTGCTGCTAACATTATGGTCGAAGCCAGGCAGCAAGCAATAAGTACCTCCCTTTGCTCTATCAAGACACCAAGAATCCGTGTGTCAACTGGTCCAAACGTATCAGCTCTACTGTCTCCCACTTAAGTCATCCCGTCTACTACTTCAACTCTATTTTACTATGACGACCAACTCAACCTCCCTGTCACGCCAAGATGGAACAGCGAATGGTCTGCTGTCATCGATGACTTCGACTGCAATATATATGATCTCAGTCGTAGCCTCTACACTCAAGATTGCACCTTTCAGTTCGGTTCCCAGATGGCCGGCTTCCGTCCCGTATAAATGATGATTAATATACTGGGGGTGACCCGCTCCATTGGCCCGATCAGTTCTTGGACGAGTTTGCAAAGAGCACCGGACGGGCGCTTGATGCGGAATTGAGACGTTATGGCCTCTATCTCAAGAATATAAACCCACAAGATCGAAATGACGTCTGGCGCATGTCTCGAGACTCGCAAGGCCGTATTGTGGCGCATTTCGAAAGTTGGCACGACGGCCGATTTGCATACCGGTGCAACATCACATGCGCCGCGAGAGATGAACCGGATATAAACAAACCGTGTATTTCGATGCCGAGTATGATTGAACCAGTAGTGACTTCCGAGCAGCAGTTCCATATCCCAAGGGCTTATACTGGACATACTTCAGTGCTCGACGCCTCCCCCGAGGCACGAGACTTCATGGGAATAGCCGATACACTCCTAGGCGACTAGGTATTTTAATTCGAGGTAGGAGCTCGGGAAACTCCGTAAAGTATGAGAATGCGTTTATTTTCAGTACTACGTAGGCTACCTAATTTTATTTACCGTTACATTGCTGCGATTTTCAGCGGGTGCTCCCTTTTCTTCTTTGGCGACAGTTTCCAAATAATGAAGACATGCCCAGCTGCATGTCTAAGTCCAAGCTGCCGTTGTACTGTTGCCATCAACATTAAGAGCGCCGCTGCTCTCGCCATAAATTTCAAGTTCAACTTTGACTTGTGGAGCTGATAGGGTCCTTAACTGAGGAGCTTTGAAATAAACACTGCCGAGGCGGCCCCCACTTGCCCCAACAATTGCAGTTGATGGCGTCACAGCATCCCTGCAAGGCACAGTTTCCCAAGGCCTGACCCCCCGTTCTCCGCACCAGAGCAATTTATGCCCAAAGGAATAAACCAACATTGCCAGATCGAAAGCCTAGGAGTAGCTTGGGGGATTCAAACATCCAAGACTTACGACAAGAACGTCGCCCACTCCGCCGTCGACATGTCTTCCGAACACAAAGATGATGACTTCCCCGGCCAGCCACTGGGGACGATCAACCCGGACTACGACTTGTCAACACCGATAGACCCGAACAGCGTCGGCCTACGACAGAAGCTCACATCGTACGGGGACGCTCACTTCTCACTCTTCATGCGCAAGCTCTTCATCAAGGCGATGGGATACAGCGAGGATGCGCTCTCCCGGCCCATTGTTGGTATCGTCAACACCTACTCGAGCTTCAACCCGTGTCATGCCAATATCCCGCAGCTCATCGACGCTGTGAAGAGGGGCGTCCAGTTGAGTGGCGGACTTGCCATCGATTTTCCAACCATCAGCCTGCACGAGTCATTTTCGGCTCCAACCAGCATGTATCTGCGTAATCTTATGAGCATGGATACCGAGGAGATGATTCAGGCGCAACCCGTGGACGCTGTTATTTTAATAGGAGGTGACTTCTGCTGCCCAAAAACATGTCGTCCTTGTATTGTGGCTAACACTACCTGGTACTTATCTGGGTATCTCAGGCTGCGACAAGACGACCCCAGCACAGCTGATGGGTGGCATTTCGGCCAACAAGCCCATCATCCACCTGGTCACTGGGCCAATGATGCCGGGGAGCTTCCAGGGGACGAGGGTTGGCGCTTGCACAGATTGCAGAAATAACTGGGCCAAGTTCAGGGCTGGTGCCATGGACATTGAGGACATATCCGCTCTGAATGAGGAGCTGGCGCCAACCGTGAGTTGGCACTACACTACTTCCATGGTCTCTCACATGGCCACTGACTTGGGATAGGCTGGCACCTGTGGCGTTATGGGCACAGCAAGCACCATGGCGTGTCTCCTCGTCGCCCTTGGCATGATGCCTATCCAAGGTGCCACCGCTCCTGCAGTTTCCTCTGCCCGGCTGCGCATCGCCGAATCAACGGGCACTTACGGAGTCCAGCTGGCCAAGACAGGCCTCCAACCGCAAACCATTCTCACGAAAGAGTCCTTCCTGAACGCCATCACTGTCCTCCAAGCCATCGGCGGGTCTACAAACGCGATGGTGCACCTCATGGCCATCATCAACCGGCACCCAGCCCTCGTTGGTGCCATCACCCCGGAAACGATTGATGCCATCGGGCGCCAGACACCCCTCCTTGTCGACCTCAAGCCCAGCGGCGACAACTACATGACCGACTTGCACAACGCAGGTGGCATGCTGGCCCTCCTCCACGAGCTCAAGCCACTTCTCCACCTCGACGCTTTGACCGTGACAGGCCGCACGCTCGGCGAAGAACTCGCCAGCATCCCGTTCCGGCCCCTCGGGCCCGACAATCCAGCAAACTGCATCCGTCCGCTCACCAACCCGCTCTACCCGTCCTCTGCTCTAGTGGTCTTCAAGAAGGGCAATCTTGCCCCCGGCGGCGCGGCCGCCATGAAGGCCAGCGCGTCCAAGGACCGCCGCCTGCTCGAGCACAGGGGCCGTGCAGTGGTCTTTGACGGTTCTGCGGACCTCGCGGCGCGCATCGACCACCCAGACCTGGCCGTCGATAAGGACAGCATCCTGGTCCTCAGGGGTATCGGCCCCGTGGGGAACCCGGGCATGCCAGAGGCCGGGCTGATACCCATCCCGCGGAAGCTGGCTGCCCAAGGGGTGGCGGACATGTTGAGGATCTCGGATGGCAGGATGAGCGGCACGGCTGGGGGGACCATCGTGCTCCACGTCTCTCCCGAGGGGGCGGATCCTCAGTCGGTGCTTGGAGTGGTTAGAGACGGGGATATCATTGTATGTGATGTGGAGGAGAGACTTTTGCATCTCGAAGTCGAGGATGAGGAGCTGCGGCGGAGGATCGAGGAGAGGGCCCAGAATTTGGCCGCGGCTGGGACAGCGCCATGGGTGTCGCGTGAGAACACCAGGGGGTATCGTGGGCTGTACCTGCGCGAGGTGAACCAGGCAGAGCACGGTGCGGATTTCGGCTTCTTGACTGCGGGCGGCCCTCGAGGCGCCGGACAGCAGGCAACGGAGTAGAGGGGGGTAGGGGTCAGTGGACAGTAGACACTGTGTGGATTAGTTCAGTCGCAGTCTGAGGCCCTTGGCAACAATCATGGCCTTGGTTATCTCTAGAAACCCGAGGCAGCAAACAGGTTCTTGTGCTTGCTGGATGGACTAAACTAACAGGAGAATTGCAGACAGTCTCAGGCTTCCAGGCGTCATATTTAAGATCCCAATAACCCCCTAGCTCCCTCTTCCACACGTCCATTAATCCTGGCCCCCTCAGCCCTGAGCGCCGACAACACAGGTCCGCTTCGACGGCAATTCCCAGCCCTTCAAGTCACCACTCGCAACCATGGCATCCACGTCATGGTCCCACCC
>FTEL01003119.1_pt1 | contig 10984 bp, 5 predicted proteins | sample 1658911 | NCBI WGS metagenome assembly FTEL01 (sample SAMEA3914869, study PRJEB12502) | metagenome | biome: forest; material: soil | place: USA | collected 2012-03-12 | depth 0.1 m
ATCGATGGTGATACCACGCTCACGCTCGGCCTTGAGCTTGTCAAGAACCCACGCATACTTGAAGGAGCCCTTGCCGAGCTCAGCGGCTTCCTGTTGTCTGGTTGTCAGCCTTGTTCTTGGCGCGCAGGGCGGCAGGCCCAGAAGGCGGGGTGAGTGGGTCCATCCGCGGGCAAATTTTTTTTGGATTATCTGCTGGGTTTGTGTGCCCCTCCCCCGCTTTGATAAGGGAGGGGTAGCCACAAAGGCAGCGCGAGCGAGCGAGAAAAAACCAAGCGGACGAGGCGGAAATGATGCGAGGATTGGCATCCCAGATCAAATGCACTGGACGGGGGAAACACGTAAATAATGAGAGTAAAACTAACCTTCTCGAACTTCTCGATGGTACGCTTGTCGATACCACCGCACTTGTAGATGAGATGGCCGGTCTGTGACGGGGTTAGCGGGGTCGCTCGACACCTCGCGCGTCTGCGCAAATGAGCACGGTGATGCTTACAGTCGTGGACTTGCCGGAGTCGACGTGTCCGATGACGACGACGTTGATGTGAGCCTTCTCCTCCTTACTGTCGACAGAGTCAGCGACGGCACCAAGCGAAGCGATCGTTGCCCGCGCGGAGCTGCGGGGGCGCGATGGCGTTGCTTACCCCATTTTGGCGGTGTTGTGTTCTTGAGAACGAAACTGGCGACTTGCGCTGGAAAAGCTGGAAGAAAATGTCAGAGATGATGCTCTCGTCGAGATCCAAATGGCACGACGATGGAGGACTGACTGTGAAGTGGCAGGTGATTGCTCGAATCAGGTATGCCGACGAGGAAGGAAGAGGGAAAACAGGTCAAGATGTTGAGGAGGGGTCGAAAGTTTTTATGGGCAGGTCGGGAGGGGCAAAGGCGGGTTGGTGGGGCCGTTGCACAGCAAAAAACTTCAGCGCAACAAAGGTGGGGCAAGCCCTCAAATTTTGGCCAAGCAGTGAATTTCATGCCGCGCCTTGCCGCCCAGCCCCGCGATCAGGCTTCCCCTCCAGGTTTCCCAACACCACCCTCGCACAATGCCACAATCTGGAGCATGGCGCAAATTTCAGAGGGCATCATGTTTGGATTGTGTCTGGGAGGTTGTTTATTTGCCCTATTTTATTGTTTACCCTGAATAGACGGAAATCGAGCTTGCAGAACACAATAAACTGCTTCGTTCTTTGTGCGATGCCTTCAGCGACCAAGCTGCCCCTCCAGATTTTGAAACGACCCCTCTTGCGGCGCCCAGGCAACCGATAACGCTAGCAAACCCCTCCTTGGCCCCGCCCCCTCCCCCTCCATGCTGCGTCCTCAAAATTGTTGTTGCTGCCAACCATGGGGGCTGCATGTCACGCCGGTGAGAAAGTGGGACTCGCAGACTCATCCCGGTCAGTTAGGCACTGGTTTCGAGCCCAACGACCATGACGCGACGGCGTGATGGACGACGGATTTGGGAGCGCGCGGCGTGAGTCAACCCCTGTCTGTGCCTCGAGTTCGCTGCTCTGGCTGGGGGGGCGGCTCCGACAACATGTGGCGACCAAAGCTCCGCTCCGGACACCTTTCCCATGAACTGTACCGGGTGCTCCATTCCGATGGCGAACTAGACAGGACGCAGTGGCCTGTTCTTTATTTCCAGCTGAGGGGTCGGGGTTTCATCACTGTCGTGGCAAGGTCACCCAGACAGCTCCCTGCCACATCCGCCTCAGGGCGGCCATTTACATGCTCTCGCGGGGAGGAGGCTGACAATTGGCGGGCGTTTGACGGTGGGAATCGCCAGGAGACGTGATTACCCAAATATAGGTTGGTAGGTACACTGCATTGGGACATGTCCATTCAGCAGCGTTACACACTGTTACACACTGTTGGACCGCAAATGGTTCTCTTCGTCCGCCGCTTGACATGGATGGACCCAGGAAATTCTTGGAGCTTTGAGCTGCTTGGGTCACCAAGCTCTCAGTCACCCCCAACCCTAACCCCCGTAGCTGCCAACCTCTCGCCCCCTAAATCACGACTCTCATCGCTGTTGGGGGTGTCGAGTGAGGACTTTCCGCTCCTATGAGATCAGTTTTAAGACGCAGGTAGGCCGCGGACCAAATCTCTCTCTCTGTCTTGTTCGTGGCACAGAAAAATAGTAAACACGAGGCATCCCGTATCCGTTTCCTGAGATTTGATACTTCCGGTTTGTTCCCAAGGTCCGCTTCCATTTTCTGTATCCGCCTTCCAAACATTGAAGTCGTCAAAGGCTTCTCATATTGCGGGACTAGTTTTCCTCACCAGCAACGTTGTAACTTACATAAACTCTCGAGTCCTGAACCACAGAAGCTCATCCTTTCTTTCACTTACTCAGAAGCCACCACGAGGAAGCTTGCCACGTGTTTACGGGAACGAGTGGACTGTGTACTTAAGAGTGGACACGAACAAGCCACCTGTGTCCTTAGATCGCTGGCGGGCGGGGTCGAGACTCGGGGGCATTCCCTTCCTGATGGGCTCGTCGCTTCTCCACCGGATCGGTGGATCAGAGCCACACAACGGTTTGTCCTGTCAAAGGAGATGGAGCAGTGGGGATATTTATTCTCTGTGTTCGAGAGCTCGTAGGCGTGAGGAGCCATCTGGGTACCAGCCCACGGTGGGGTGCCCGGGCGACACAAGCCTCTTTCACTCTGCCCGTCCGCTGATCAGGGGAGAAATCGGAGGATATGATCAAGTGTAAGCACTGCGCCGAGATGCTCACCAAACATAGGTACATTCTACAGGTGCTTTACAGTATACCACGCTTGACCGGTCGGTTTGTAGCTCGAGGCGTCCTGGTATTCCGTAAAATCGTGGTCACTGGGAAAATTAAATGGACGTCAACTATCCGGGCGCCCAAGTCAACATACGCGAGACTGGTGCCTTGAAAGGAGTTGGGAAAGCTTCGCTGGGGGTAATTGGTATATACTCTACTCGCTCATGGCTACCTATCGATGTCTGACAACCTGCTCGTTGTGACAGCACAGACATGCCGACGAACCAGCCTCCTAAACCTCAAACTCAAGCAGTCAAATGCTGGATTTCCTGGTCAGTGAACCCAAACAGATGGAGCAAGTTCAACATGCTATCGCCGTTGATGCGGGCAGAGGCTTCCATCTGCACTCGAGGCTTTGCGTTCCACGCAACGCCCAAGCCGGCGGCCGCCATCATGAGCAGATCGTTGGCACCATCTCCGACGGCAACCACCTGCTCCAAAGGAATGCCCTCCTTCTCCGCAATCTCGATCAGCAGCTCACGCTTGCGCTCTTTGCCAACGATGCGGCCCTTCACCTCGCCGGTCAGCCGTCCAGTCTCACTGTCAATGACCACCTCGTTCGCATGGGCATAGTCGATCCCCAGCTCGCCCGCAAGCCAACTAGTGAGCGGCAAGAAGCCGCCCGACAACACCGCTGTCTTGACCCCCAACCTCTTCAGGGCCCGGAGCAGCGGCCGGACCCCGTTGGTGACGTCCAGCACAGGCCGCAGCTCGTGGAAGATGTCCCCCGAGAGGCCGGTAAGCAGCTTGACGCGCTCTCGGAAAGCCGAGTCAAACTCGAGCTCGCCCATCATGGCGCGGTGCGTGATGTCAGCGACGCGGGCAGCGAGATCGGGCGGGTCTTTGATGGTGGCGGCCAGGAGATCAATGACCTCCTGCGTAATCAGCGTGCTGTCCATGTCGAAGACGACCAGACGCGGGTACCGCCGCCAGAGGTTATCGGTCCGCAGAGCCACATCGACATTCCACTCCCTCTCGAACCGGTAGATGAGCTCGTGCTTGCGCAGGTCGGCGAGGGAGAGGTAGTCCAGCGACGGCGCAGGGGAAAGGGTCAACTCGACGACCACGGGGTGGTGGCCCTGGCTAGCGTCGAGCTTGAGGCAGCGGTGCGCTGAGGCGAGGTCGGTCGAGCCGGTCGGGAGCGGGAAGGTGGACATGAGGTGCAAGAAGGAGGTGATGCACATGGGCGACACGTATGAGCCGTAGAGGTGGTCGAGAGGCTCCGGCTCGGCGGCGGGTGGCTCGAGGGGGAAGGTGTCGAGGCTGCTGCTCGGAGCCATATTCGGGGGGATGTTGGAGTCGGCCGCGCGGAGCGAGGGGGACTGGCTCCGTTGCGGAGACGGGACGCGCTTCGGGGAGGGGATCGCATTGGAGACGCGGGGGGAGTTCGATCGATAGAACAGAGTGGCGATGAGACGCTCGGTGTCTTCGCCGGGCCGCGGGGTGCAATCTTGGTGCGACAGCTCGTGGCTCAAGCCGCTGTCGACGATCTTGGGCGGGTTCTCGGCCGAGGGTATGCCCTTGAAGTGGGAGATCTCGCGGGGCGAGATAGGGGCGGCCTGGAGGTCCTCGACGACCGTGTCAATACCATAATGGCCCTCAGGCTTGTGCGGCGGCCGATACTGCTGATGCTCCTTGAGGAACGAGCTGCTCCGCATGGCAGTGGTCAGGGATGGCCGAGCCTGCCTCTGGGAGGCGCCCGCTTCGTCGTCGGCCATGGCTTGGGAGTCTTGAGATTCGCTTCTTGGAATCGTGAGGCGAGACAGGAGGTTGGCACAACAAACTGCCGTCAAACTTGGACGACGCGACCAGCCCTTGCAAGGACTGAAAATTAGCGGCCTGCAGCGGGATATTCTTGCTTCTCTCTCCCCGCGTCGTGACAGCCATTCCCAAGAAACTAGCAGCAGCCCTTTCCCAGGACCGCGCAAACCCCACCTTCTCTGGCCAGAAAAATGACCCCGCCAATTGCTTGGCGCCCTGTGACGCAGCGTCGCGACGGGCCAAGGTGGGGTGGACTTGGCCAGGGCAGCCTTGATCTGCACCACGCTGTCTCGTTGCAGGCGCAGGACGACCCCGTTTGTCATAGAGCCAAGCAATCAAGCCAAGGTCATGGCAGCCGCCGCCGCAGTCGAGATTCGAGAAAGAATATTTTTTTGCTCCCCTGCGCCGGGATCTCCCGCTGCCCTTGCGACGACTCCTCGATCGTGCCCCCGGGTGGGCCCGTCCAGGCACTGCTGTCTGCGCAAGTTGCCCCCAGCCAGCAAGATACTTGTGCTCTACAGTCCTCAACAGAGGCTCTCCTCGTTCTGCGAGCATTTCACCACTGCTTGATCCCTACAACAGCAATGCTACATCTTTGCCAGGCTCCAGGCAGAGCCCGCAGCATACACGCCCTGAGCGAACCATTCATCTTGTGCTGGCTGGAAGACGGCTGCTCGTCTGGGGGTCCGGAGAAGCCAGATCCAAGGCCGAAGCCGCTGCCAAGGTCGTTCTGGGCGCGGGGCGCAGCTTGGGTTGGACCGCACCGGCTGGCCACGTCCTTCATGGCCGAGCAGGAGGCGGGTTACATCAGACCGTCTCCTGGCACCTCCCTCTCCTCCCCCCCGCCGAGCCTGTTCCAGAGTGTACCGCGCATATCACGTCAGCAGGAGGTCTCTTGCGTGGCTGTCTCAGTTGCAAAGTAGGGGGAAGAATGACGCCTTTCGAGGACATACGAGGCATCAAGGGGCCGAGGATTGGAAGTGACATCATGGGCAGTTGAGGCTACCCCCTTGGAAAGTTCTGGCTGACTAACCAAGCAACGGAGCACGGACATGGACTGTATTGGCGTCCTCGCCTTTGCGCTCCTCGCTTGTTCACACACCCACATCCAGCCAGGACGGACGAGGGGGCGTCTCCCCCTCGCCCTCCCACGGCGCACTCCCACGACGCACGCGCTCGAGTCAACGAACAGGATCCGGCAGCCGGCTGCCGGCGGGTCTCGGCGGGTCTCGGCAGCGCGCACGGAGCGACGATTTCTGAAAGAAATGGCTGCCTTTGGCCGGCTCCCTTGCCACAAGGGGGTGGATTCCAACGACAGCGGGAGAAAACCCCCACAGAAAACGGTCTAGACCGGCCAATCACAGAGCCTCCAGATGTCGTGATCAGCCTCGTCGAAAACACCACCACTCTAACGACCGCTTCATTAAAAACGCAACCTTAACGCGGCCTCCACTGCCCTCCGCCATGTTGACCCGGTTTCAATGCCCGAGGGCCAATGCCAGGCCGTTCCTTCCGTCGGAGAGCCATCGTAAAGCCTGGGGATGTCTGCCATGCCGAATTAGTAATGATCTGGATCGGATATCTGGGTGGACAGACTTACAAACCTGCCTCCTCTTGACTCCGAGTACTGTAGGTATTTGACCTGAAGTGCCCCCTCCCGGGAAACACGGATAACGTTATTCCTGCAAGACGCTTGAAGCGAGCGTATCCTGCCAAACATCCTCCCGTGCTGCTTTAATACCACCCAACCCCCAACTTGCCCTTTCCACCCGTCTCCTTGACGCACATACGCAGCCCACCCCCCCATCCCCTCACCCCCGCTGCGGACTCGGCACTCCTCCTCTCCGCTCTTACTTCCTCGGGCCTTCTCTCTTCTTCCCTTCTTCCTCCTCTTCTGCAACAACACAACAGACAAGTTCGAACTCGTCCTGTTTGTTTGGCTCTCGCCCTTCCATACCAGCAACCTCCCCACCCCACCTCTTTCAACATGGCCGCCGACGACTCGCGCACCGAGACATCGTCCCAGCTGTCCTCGGCTGGTGACCACGGATCCGTCGACTCGGGCTTTGTCTCGCCCAGCACATCGACCGTCTCCCTTCCCCGGATTTCGCTCACCCAGCCGCACTTGCAACACCTCAACAAGCAGCTCGAGTCTCTCCCGCCGATGGAGATCCTCCGCTTCTGCAAGATCTTCTTCCCCAACCTGTACCAGTCGACGGCGTTCGGCCTGACAGGGCTCGTCACCGTCGACATGCTCTCCAAGCTCGCAGCCGAGACATCAACTCCCCAGACGGTCGACCTCATCTTCCTCGACACCCTCTACCACTTCCAGGAGACGTACGACCTCGTTGAGCGCGTCAAAGCCCGCTACAACGCCCGCGTCCACGTCTTCAAGCCTGCCGATGTCGACACGGTTGGCCAGTTCGAGGAGCTGTACGGCGAGAAGCTGTACGACATGTCGTCGGAGCTGTACGACTGGATCGCCAAGGTGGAGCCGCTCCAGCGCGCCTATTCGGAACTCAACGTCGCCGCCGTCCTCACCGGCCGGCGCCGCACGCAGGGCGGCCAGCGCGGCGACATCAACGTCATCGAGCTGGATGATGAGCGCGGCGTCGTCAAGATCAACCCCCTCGCCAACTGGAGCTTTGCCGACGTCAAGAAGTACGTCACGGAGAACAACGTGCCGTACAACGCGCTCCTCGACCAGGGGTACAAGTCGGTCGGCGACTGGCACTCGACGGTGCCCGTCGGCGAGGGCGAGGACGAGCGTGCGGGCCGGTGGAAGGGCCAGGACAAGACCGAGTGCGGCATCCACAACAAGCAGAGCCGCTACGCGAAGTGGCTCGAGAAGTCGGCACGCGAGCAGGCGGCGCCCGAGGTGCAGGCGGCGTGAGGATCGGTCGGGACATCGGTCAGCAGTGCTGTTGCACAGAGAGAGGGGTCAGCGATATTTATTCATGATGATGACGACAGACGTGGTGGTGGGAGTGGAGGAGCACAGAGGCACATGTTTACAGACGTTATGATGGCATTACAACGGCGTTTCGGGTAGGAGGGGCGCTCGGTGTTGGCGTTACTGGCCTTCGAGGCCGCTAGGAGGGTCGCTGCTTTCGCATCGCATCGGCGGCCTGTTGGGTTGACATTTTTTGTTGCTTTCAAGCAAACCAGCTAGACAATCAAAAGCATTCTCGAAGAAAGCTGGTGATCGAGTCCAACCCGAGAGCTAGGAAGTCTGTCTCTCGTCGTGCTTGGTGACTGGGAACGCGGGGAGGGCGGATGGGGTCAGGCGACCCCAACCGGCTTTGGGCGTCGGGCTTCCCGGATCCTGGCCCTCAATCCTGGTGATTGGGCGAGGGGAGCCATGATGGCGCTGTGAAACGTTGAAACATCCGGGCATTGGCAAGGTTCAGAATACTCCGAACCGCATCCTGATGCGCATCCGCCAGCAACCTGGTGGCTGTACATCAAACATGCAGGGCGGGTTGGCGGGAGGTGTGTGCAAGACCCCTGAAGGCGAGGGGGGCTTGCGGCTTGCCAGCAGCTGCCAGCAGCGAAAACCACCTGTTCGCCAGAGCAACGGGCCAATCGGGAATGAATACTGGCCATCGATTGCCCCACCCCAGTTCGACTCCCTGCAACTGGAGCCTCTCTGTTCAACTTCACCTCTTGCAACCGCAAGAGTCTAAACTGGGCATCGATACCGCGGAGCAGCGTTGAACCAAGCCCGCGACCCCAAAGTGTGCTTGCCATGACTCTAGACTCTCAACCACCAAAGTGATGAAGTCATTACCCCTCAATCCACGCCGCCAACTCTGTGCGCGGCCAAAAACGGTAGGGGGATGCAAATGATCTGCCGAGTTCTGACGCTGTGCGCTTCATGTCCAGCCACACTCGGCCACGGGAAGCCTCCGTTCCTTGATCCGGTTTCCGGCTGCACCTAAACACCCCCAAGAGCTTATCTGCGCATCGTGAGTTGGCCCGCGGTGCGGAATGGATCGTGGAGTCCTTGGCAGCATTGCGGAGCGGCAGTCAGTCGAGTGGTCATCGACGCCGGTGCCCCGTTTCAACGGCAGGTCGGCAGCTGAAGGGTTTCAGATGCCATCGCGACAAGGCCCTATATGATGGCGATGTGCCCTTGTTCTGGGCCCGTCGTCGGTTTACTCCCGGTGTAGAGGGACAAATCAACTGTTACTGTTCGCAGCGCCCTACTCAGGCACCATGCATCTCACTAACCTCCTGTCTCTGGGCCTGGCAACCTGTGTCTCTGCCCAGTCCCTCACTTCCGTCCTTGCGGCCAACAATGCCACATTGAGCACCTTGACGAGTACGGACTCCTCAATACCTGGCGGCTGAACCCTCGACTGACAGCAGACCAGATCTCCTCGCGCTTGTGCCCGACATCGTCCAGACGCTCTCGACTGCCCAGAATGTCACGATATTGGCGCCATCAAATACCGCCTTTGCCAACCTCATGGCCAGAAACCCTCGGTCTGTCGAGTTGACAAGAAACCCCAGGGCCCTGGCTGGTGTGCTGCAATACCACGTCCTGGCGGGCAAGCTAGTATCTGGGGATTTCGCCACGAGGCCCAAATTCCCCGCCACGTTACTCGGGACACCGTTTGCCAACGTCACAGGCGGCCAACGAGTCGAGCTGGCCCTGGTTAACGGCACGGCCAAGGTGTTCTCAGGGTACAAGCAGCTCGCCAATGTTGTGACCGCGGTATGTGGTTCTCGCCCGCCCTCCCCCCTTCAGCCCTTCAGCCTTGATCCTACCAGAAATGGTAAACTAACTGATATCCCGCCAGGATGTCGTGTTTGACGGCGGCAACGTCGTCCACGTCATTGACACCGTCCTAACCGTCCCTGCCACCCCAGGCCAAACCGCCATCAACACGGGGCTCACATCCCTCGCGGGCGCGCTGACAGCCGCCGGGCTAGTCGACGCCATCAACTCGCTCACCGACGTCACCATCCTCGCCCCCTCGAACGGCGCATTCCGCGCCATCGGGTCCGCGCTCGGGACCCTGACAACCCCGGACCTCGTCGGCATCCTCGGGTACCACGTCCTGCCAAACGGCGTGCGTTTCAGCACCGACCTGCTCGGCGCCGACCAGATCACCCTCACGACGCTGCAGGGGTCCAACATCACGGTCCGCAGGGACGGCGCGCAGGTGTTTGTCAACTCGGCAAAGGTTATCCTGGCCGATGTCCTGACGAGCAACGGGGTGGTGCATGTGTTGGATAAGTGAGTCTTTCCCTTGATATTTGAGTGACTCCTCCCTTCTCTTGGGGGTTTGTTGTGGTCTTGTGTCAACGCGCCCATGCTGACCGGGGGTTTCATCTGCTACCTAGCGTCCTCAACCCTTCCAATGCCACCGCCACGCCAAACCCGTCTGCCACAACTCAAGCGCCAGCGTTCGATGGGGTTTCTGCCGTGGCCGAAGACCCGCTGACGTCGGGCATCGTGCCCACCACTACCTTCGTTCCCGCTAATATCCCCTTGACCGCTGCTGGGGCTTTGGCCGCTCTCCCAACCGCCGCGCTGCTGCTGGCAGGCGGTGCTGCGGTGTTGGCTGCTCAACTTTGAGAAGTTGTGTTCGTTTTTTTGGCTTCTCTATTGTTGTTTTTTTCAGTTGGTTAAGTTCGTGCGATATGTATACCCAGATTTGCTTTTATTCCTTATTGTGTTATGGATTTGATAGAATAGCTTTAGCACTTAATGTTATGTATGCTTCATCTCCTCCTTCGAAGTTCGTTTTATGCCAGCATGAACGAGACGAGGGACCGTTTGGGCTGTCGGGGGACGTGGACAAACAAATAAAATACATCCTCAGCTTGATACGATGTATATTCATCCATCTCCATTGAAATTCTTGTTAATGGTCGTCTGGACCGGATCATGTTTTGCTCCCCTGATTTCAGGGGCAACGGAGCCCGACGCGAAGCACGTGACCACCATTATTGATGCCCCATCCACAGTTTCCTTGAACGACAACAACTTTTCCTGACATTGCTCACTTAGCCAAACATTTGCCCGCCCGCATCCAAATCTCACCTCATACCCAAATCACCGGATACCTTGATCAAAAACTGAAAATCCCAAGAAGAAAGAAAGCAAAAATGAAAAAATTACCACCCCCCGGCGCAACCTTCACCCTCAAAAAACAAACCATCCTCGCCCAGCTCGCCGTCCCAGACGAGGCCTACACCGATGCCTCGCCCAAGGGCTCTGTCGATGCCGGCATCCGCGACCTCATCGGCCGGCTTAACGCGCATGCAGGGCTTGTCACGACCAGCAGCTGCGCCGGGCGCGTGAGCGTGTACCTTGAGGGGGAGAAGGGGAAGAAGGCTGTCACTAGTGAGGAGGCGGCCGTGGTGGGGGGTGGTGGTGTGGTGGCGAGCTCGGCCGCTGGTGGGAAGGGGGGTGGAGAGTGG